>Ga0310810_10003674_pt1 | contig 16808 bp, 13 predicted proteins | sample NCmetagenome_FD_207641 | JGI IMG/M metagenome (GOLD analysis project Ga0310810, IMG submission 207641) | Soil microbial communities from experimental microcosm in Duke University, North Carolina, United States - NC | ecosystem: Engineered > Artificial ecosystem > Soil microcosm > Unclassified ... | reverse complement strand
AGTGACAGGATCTCGGACAGCATCAAATGGGATCTTCATCAATGGGATCTTCATCAATGGGATCTTCATCAATCGCATCTTCCGATCTACTGCGGCATTGCGTTGCGACGCTGGCGTACCGCGCCTCGAAGGTGCTGCGCGACGCCCCTGAGGGCTTCAGTGCTTACTGCGCAGGCGGGGGGACGCGAACGGCGGGGCAGATCCTCGCGCACATAGGAGATCTGTTCGATTGGGCGCTCTCGCTGGCCAACGGCGAGCACACCTGGCACGTCACGCCGCCGGGCGAGTGGCAGGCGGACGTCGACCGCTTCTTCGCCGCACTGCAGCGTTTCGAGGCGCGCCTCGCCGCGCCGGATCCTCTCGGGACGTCTTCCGAACGTCTCTTCCAAGGGCCGGTCGCGGACGCGCTCACGCACGTGGGCCAGCTGGCAATCCTGCGGCGGCTCGCGGGCGCGCCCGTGAAAGGCGAGAACTACTACAAGGCCGAGATCACGGCCGGCCGCGCGGGTGCGGATCAACCGGCTCCGCGGGTCGAGTTCGACTGAGTGCCGCTTCGACGAAGCTGGCAATCTGCTCTTGATCGGTTGCGCGACGGCCACGGGCAATCGATTCGACTAGGAACCGCGCTGATGCGCGGTCGCCACGTGCTCCAGCGCCAGTCCCGTCGTCGACGGCGCGAACAGACCGATGTCAGCAATCACGATGACCATCGCGAGCGCGACGACGGCGAACATCGTCGGGGCGCCGCGCTGGTTCAGAATTGGAAGCAGCAGGAACGGCATGGCCGCGCTCGACAGCCGGCTGAGCGCGTATGCCGTTCCAGCCGCCGTCGTCCGGATGAACGTCGGAAAGATCTCCGCCTGAAACACGTGAAAGGCATTCGAGAAGAGATTGCTGACGACGGTGTAGCTGAAGCCCCAGAGCACGATCCAACCGGGCGACGCGGCGACCCCGAGCGCGAGACCGAACAACGCCATCAAGACGGCTCCGGAGACGATCAACCAGCGCCGATCGACGCGCTCCACGACCACAATTGATGCAGCGGAGCCGACCGGATACCCCAGAAGGACGATCGTCGTGTACGTCAGCGAATGGATGACCGTGAACCCCTTTGCTGCGAGGACGAGCGGCACGAGCGTGCCGAATCCGTAATACCCCACCGTCTGGAACAAGTGAAACACGCAAAGGACAATCGTCCTGCCGCGGTACTCGGGTCCGAAGAGCGCCAGCCATCCCGGATTCGCTGCTGACGAAAACAGTGGACTGTCGCCTGTCGCAGGACCATCGGGCCGCGATGCCTCCGCTTCGAGCGCGGTCGTGATGGCATCTGCTTCACGATGGCGGCCGGCGGATTCGAGCCAGCGCGGCGACTCGGGCAATCGACGGCGAAGCACCCACACGATGAGGGCCCCGAGACTTCCCGCCACGAAAAGCCAGCGCCAACCGGCAATACCGAACGGCGAGATAGGGACCAGGATACGCGCGAGCAGGCCGACGATCGGTACGGCGCAAAAGCCGAACGTGTATGCGACTGCCGTGTACCGTCCGCGATCGCGGGGTGGAAGCATCTCCCCGAGATACGAGTCGACCAGCGGCGGCTCGGCGCCGATGCCGATCCCGGCCGCGAACCGCATGGCGATCACCATCGTGACGTTCGTCGCAAACGCGCCGGCAAAAGTGAATACCGAGTACACGCCCAGCGTCACGAGGAACGCCCGTCGGCGACCGACGCGATCGGCAAGATGGCCGAACGAGACGGCGCCGACGAACATCCCAAGAAAGCCCGAGCCGAGCACTGCCGGCAGTGCGACCCGACTGAGATGAAACTGCTCGGTGAGCACCGTCCCGAGAACGCCCGCCAGGAAGATGTCAAAAAGGTCGAAGAAGGTTCCGACCCCGGCAACCGCGATGATCAGCCGGTGCGTGGAAGTGATCGGAAGGTCATCGAGACGTGCGGCGACGGACCGGCGGTCGGACACGGCCGAAGTGTACCGGAATCGATCCCGCGCGCGTCACCGCACGTTCACCGGAGGCTGTTCCACCGCCAGTTGCGAATCGAGGGCATATCCTGTCCGTGCTCACGGATGTATCGCCGATGCTCCGTCAACTGGTCGGCAAGCATCTGCTTCGCGTATGCCGCGCTCGCGCCGAGCTGTGGCAGACGATCGATCGCGTCGGCGGCGAGATGGAAACGGTCCATGTCGTTCAGGACCGCCATGTCGAAGGGCGTCGTAATCGTGCCCTCTTCCTTGTATCCGCGCACGTGCAGGTTGTCGTGGTTGGTGCGGCGATACGTGAGCCGGTGAATCAGCCATGGATAGCCGTGATAGGCGAAAATGATTGGTTTCTCTTTCGTGAACAGCTGATCGAAATCAGTGTCGCTCAGTCCGTGAGGATGCTCGCTCGCCGGCTGCAGCTTCATCAAATCAACGACGTTCACGAATCTGATCTTCACCGCCGGCAACTGCTCCCGCAGCAGCGCAATGGCCGCAAGCATCTCGAGCGTCGGCACATCCCCGGCGGCGGCCATCACGATGTCGGGCTCCCCACCGCGATCGTTGCTGGCCCAGGGCCAGATCCCAATCCCTTCCGTGCAATGCCTGACGGCGGCGTCCATGGACAGCCACTGCGGCGCCGCGTGTTTGCCGGCGACGACGATGTTCACGTAGTTCCGGCTGCGCAGACAATGATCCATCACGCTCAACAGACAGTTCGCGTCGGGCGGTAGATACACGCGGACGATCTCGGCCTTCTTGTTGACGGCGTGATCGATGAAGCCTGGATCCTGATGCGTGAACCCGTTGTGGTCCTGCCGCCAGACGTGGCTGGCCAGAAGATAGTTGAATGACGCGATAGGTCGGCGCCAGGGCAGCCGGCGCGTCACCTTCAGCCATTTCGCATGCTGGTTGAACATCGAATCGACGATGTGCGTGAAGGCTTCGTAGGTGTTGAACAGGCCGTGGCGGCCGGTCAGCAGATAGCCCTCGAGCCAGCCCTGACATTGGTGCTCGCTGAGCATCTCCATGACGCGCCCGTCGCGGGCGAGCCATTCGTCGACGGGCTCGAGCTCGGCCTGCCACTGGCGGGCGGTCGCCTCGAACACCGCATCGAGCCGGTTCGATACGGTTTCGTCGGGTCCGAAGATCCTGAAGTTGCGGTGTTCCGCGTTCATCGAGATGACGTCGCGCAGAAAATGTCCGAGAACGCGGGTGTCCTCGCCGTCCACGCGGCCGGGTTCGACAACGGCAACGGCGTAACCGCGGAAATCCGGCAGCACGAGATCGCGCAGGAGAATGCCGCCGTTTGCGTGCGGGTTGGCGCCCATGCGGCGCTCCCCGCGCGGGGCTTCTGCCGCCAGCTCCCGCCTGAATCGCCCCTCGCCATCGAAAAGTTGCTCGGGACGATAGCTGCGCAGCCACTGGTCGAGAATGCGGAGGTGCTCCGGGTTGTGCTTGGGGTCGGCGAGCGGCACCTGGTGCGACCGGAATGTACCTTCGATCTGCTGCCCGTCGACCACCTTGGGACCCGTCCACCCCTTCGGACTGGCGAGGACGATCATCGGCCACTCGGCGACGTGTGCCGTACGCGTTCCGCGCGCGGCGCTCTGGATGCCTCGGATCTCTGCGATCGCGAGGTCGAGCGTCTCCGCCATCAGCCGGTGCATCGCGGCCGGATCATCACCTTCCACGAACTGGGGCGCCCATCCATATCCGCGGAGAAGCTGCGCGAGCGTCGCGCGGGGGATCCGCGCGAGTACGGTCGGATTCGCAATCTTGTAGCCGTTCAGGTGAAGAATCGGCAGGACGACGCCGTCGGTGACCGGACTGAGGAACTTGTTCGAATGCCAGGCGGTGGCCAGCGGACCGGTTTCCGCCTCGCCATCGCCGACGACGCACGCTGCAATCAGATTGGGGTTGTCGAACACAGCCCCGAACGCGTGGCTCAGGGAATACCCGAGTTCTCCTCCTTCGTGGATGCTGCCCGGCGTCTCCGGCGCCGCGTGACTGGGGATGCCGCCGGGGAAGGAGAACTGGCGAAACAGCGCCTTCAGCCCTGCTTCGTCTTCGCTGATTGACGGATAGATCTCGCTGTAACTGCCTTCGAGGTACGTGTTCGCCACGACCGCCGGGCCGCCATGGCCCGGCCCGGAAATGAAGATCATGTCGAGGTCGTAGTCGACGATCGCGCGGTTCAGATGCGCATACACGAAATTCTGCCCCGGCGTCGTTCCCCAATGTCCGAGGAGGCGGGGCTTGATGTGCCCGGGCAGCAGCGGCTCGCGCAGCAGCGGATTGTCGAGCAGGTAAATCTGGCCGACGGACAGGTAGTTCGCCGCCCGCCAATACGCGTCGATGCGAGAAAGACGTTCCTGATCAATCGGCATGAGCATTTGTTCGAATGCGCCAGCGGAAAGGCCGCCGCGCGATCATGAATTTCTTCATCCGTGGGGATCACGCGGGCGGGTGACGCGGCTGGCTTTCGATGGAATGACCGGCGAGTTCGCGTCATTGTCGTACGTGCACAATACCTGCCCCCGGTTCCATCAGGCGTGCGGCGCAGGGAACGTGCCCACCACGCGCATCCACCTCGTCCGCTGTTCGAGCTCCTGAAGTACGACCGCGACCGCCGCGCTTGCGCGGTCGTTCTGGAATTCCAGGATGAACGCGTATTCAAACGGCCGGCCGGCAACCGGGCGGCTCTCGATTTTCGTGAGGTTAATCCCTTCCCTTGCAAACGGCTCGAGTGCCGCCCACAGGGCTCCGGGCGCGTTGCTGAGGCGCAGCGCAATGATGGTTTTCGAAGGATGGACGGCCTCGGCCGCGGCTCGATCCGCGCGCAAGAGCAGGAATCGCGTGAAATTCTCCGGATGATCCTGCAGGTGCTCGCTCAGGATGGCGCCGTCGTACAGGCGGGCGGCGTCGCGGCTCGCGACAGCCGCCGTAGCACCGTCGACGTCTTCGAGTGCCAGCGGTACAGCGCCAGCCGTGTCGAAAACGGGCACCGGCACGATCTGTGGATGACGGCGGAAGAACAGTTCGCATTGCGCCAGCGCCACCGGATGGGACAGCGTTCGTCGCAGCCCCTCGATCGTGGCTCCGCGACGGCCGATGAGCACGTGGTCGATATGCTGGACGTGTTCGCCGACGACGCGCAGGTCGTGTTCGAGAAGCAGATCGTAGGTCTTGGTGACCGTTCCGGCGAGCGTGTTTTCGACGGGCACCACGGCGTGCGTCGCGCGGCGGCTCGCGAGCGCGTCGAAGGTGTCCTCAAGCGTGTCGCACGGCAGAAGGGCGGCAGCGGCGCCGAGGAGGCTGCGCGCCGCCGACTCACTGTAGGCGCCGGGGCGTCCCTGGTAACAGGCATCGTACGGTGTGCCTCGTTCGTCAGCAGTGGACATGAATTTTTCCCCATGGAAACGAAAAAGCCCGCGCTCCCTTCGGAGGCGGGCTCATGAATGGCGACGATCGTCGGATGCCGCTCAGCCCGCCTCGTTCGAGGAGGTAAAGGAGAAAGCGGCGCAAAACAGCACACGCCCAGACGCGGGCCGTCGCGACCCGGATAAGACTAGTACGGCGCGGACCTGTCCTGACATGCACGGATAGCCTAAGGAAGGCGGGGCAGTCGAGTCAAGCGGCGGGCACTCGCGCCAACAGCAATCGAACGGTTCGTGCGCATCAGGGGAAAGACAGGCGGCCATGCTCGAAGACATCAGGACCGATATCCGCTACACCACCCGGATGCTCGTCAAGGCACCCGGCTTCACCTTGCCGGTCATGGCGACGATCGCGCTCGCAATCGGTGCGATCACGGCAGTGTTCGCGACGCTGCACAGCATCGTCCTTCAACCGCTGCCCTTCGGCGGTTCGTCTCGCGTGGTCTCACTGTGCGAAACGAACCCTTCCCTCCCCGCCGGTTGGTGCGGTTCCTCGCCGGCGAACGTTGAAGACTGGCGTCGCCAGGCTCGGACGCTCGAGAACGCGGGTGTCGCACGGAACGAATCGTTCGTCGCGCGCGATGGGGCCGTGAGTTACGGCGTCAGGGGCGGCATCGCATCGCCAGGATTCTTCGACGTGCTCCAGGTGAAGCCGTCGCTCGGTCGAAGATTGGAAGAGAGGGATCTTGAAACGGGCGCGAACCACGTCGCGATCATCAGCCACACATTCTGGGTGGAACATCTCGGCAGCGATCCGGCTGCGGTCGGGCGGTCCATCGTCCTCGACCGCACACCCTTCACCGTAATTGGCGTGCTTCCAGCCCGCGTCTGGCTGCCGGATACGTTCGCCGACGTCGACGTGTGGAAACCGCTCACGGCGAGCATCGACGACGTCACGAAACGCAGCTGGCGCGGATTCGTGGCGATCGGGCGGCTGGCACCCGGCGTGACCCGCACACAGTTCATGTCGGAGATGGCCGTGATCCGCGCGCAACTGGCGGCCGCCTACCCCGAATCGAACAAGGACTGGGGATTTCAGTCGATCGACTTCCGTGAACACCTCGTCGGCGACTACTCGGCGACGTTATGGCTGTTCCTCGGAATGGCAGCGCTGGTCCTCCTCATTGCTTGCGTCAATGTGGCCGGACTCCTCCTCGTCCGCACGACCGCGCGGGCGGCGGAACTGGCGGTGCGCACGGCAGTCGGTGCAGGACGCCGCCGTCTCGTCACACAGTTGCTCACAGAAAGCGCGCTGATGTCGCTGGCCGGCGGGGCCGCCGGGTTGCTCATCGGCGCCTGGGCGACGAGGCTGTTCGTGTTGATCGCGCCGGCTGACACGCCGCGTCTATCGGAAGTCACTCTCGACTGGCCAGTCGTTCTCTTCACTTTCGTTCTTGTCGCGGCGATTTCGATCGTGTTCGGTATCGCCCCGGCGAGGCGGGCCTGGAATGCCGACGTCACGGCGACGCTGAAGGGGCTTCGCGGCAGCACCGCGGCCGACGTGCGAACTCGCTCCGCATTGACGGCGGCGCAGCTGGCGTTTGCGCTGATGCTGCTCTTTGGTGCCGGACTGCTCGCGCGCACCTTCGTGCGTTTCGCCAGCTGGGACCCCGGTTTTGAGAGGTCGAATCTTTCGACGACATGGATGCTGCCTCCGAACGCACATGATCCCCAGGCCACGATAACAATGATGGAACGGGTTCGCGAAGCCGTAGCCACCCTGCCCGGAATCCAATCCGCGGCACTCGGGTCGGCTGGGCCTCTGTTCGGAGGCGAAGAATCCGGCGAGCTGAAGGTGGTGGGACGATCGGGAGTGCCGGGGACAGGCCTCGCCAACGTGAATTGGTTCGATATCGATGCCCACTACTTTTCCACGCTTGGAGTTCCCATCCGCAAAGGCCGCGCGTTCTCTCCAGCGGACACGGCGAGCGCTCCGCCAGTCGCGGTCGTCAACCAGGCCCTCGCGGACAGGGCGTTTCCGGGGAAGGATGCGATCGGGCAGCAGGTTGTCGTCGAGCAGCACCCAGCAACGATCGTCGGCATCGTCGCTGATACCAGTCCGTTGGAGCCGAACGCTGCCACCCCGCCGGAGATCTACTGGCCGATCCAGCAGTACCCCCGCGGCGCCGCGTACCTCATTCTGCGCACTGGTGGTACCAGCGCCCCGGCTCAGCAGTTGTTGCGCTCGCGAGTCGCCGCTGTGAATCCCGATATTCAGCTGAACGCCATCATGACGCTGGACGAGCGGTTCGCTCGGCGCCTGGTCAGCCCGAAATTCAATATGCTGCTCGTGGGTTTCTTCGCGGCCATCGCCGGCGTGCTTGCGGCGCTCGGCGTATACAGTGTGGCGGCGTACGCAGTCGCGACCCGGACGCGTGAGTTCGCCGTGCGCATGGCGCTGGGATCGACGCCAACGCAACTCGTCACCGGCGTGCTGCGCGAAGGCGTGCGATTGGCGGCAATTGGCATCGTCGCCGGTTCGATCGGAGCGGTACTCGTGGGCCGCGCTCTTACGACGATCTTGTTCGGCGTATCGCCGGTCGACCCGCTGACGTTCGGCGGCACTGCGGCGCTGCTCGCCGTGATCGCAGTACAGGCGGCGTGGTGGCCCGCCCGCCGCGCCAGCCGCATCGATCCGAGCGCGGCTCTGCGCGGTCAGTAGACGCGGCAGCGACAGGTCACTCCGCGCTGACGCGCGCGTTCGTGTTCAGCGTCAGGACCTGCTACTCCGTTCTGAGCGCCTGGAGCACGTCGACGTGCGACGCACGGGCTGCCGGCACGAGTGAGACAGTCAGCGCCGCCGCAACCAGCACTGCAGCGGCGGCCACCGCCGGCAAGGCGCCGGGTACCTGAGCGTCTACGAAGAAACGTGCGGCCACCCGTCCGATCAGGTATCCGCCAGCCGCGCCCGCGAGAATGCCCACGATCGCGATCCGCGCGCCTTCGGACAGGACACGCCGGAGCAGGTCGCGAGGATCCGACCCGATCGCGAGCCGGACACCGAACTCGCGCGTACGGGCGCTCACCGAAAACGCGAGCACGCCGGCAACGCCGACAACGGCGATGAGGAGCGCAATGCCGGCAAAACCCGAGATGACGAAGGCGTTCACACGCTCCGGCGCCAGGAGTTGGGAGCGGATTTCTTCCAGCGTCGCGGCGCGTTCGACCGGCTGCTCGGGGGAGAGATCCCTGATGATGCGCGTGACCGGAGCGATGACCGAGTGCGGATCGCCATCGACGCGCACGAACAGCCGCTCGGCGATCCCCATCTGGGCCACCGGCCGGTAGACCGCCATCGTCTGCGACGGCACGACGTTCTCGTCGTCTACGTCGGCCACGACGCCGACGATTCGCTGCGGACGCGCCGGCCCCATCATGCGGGCCAGTGGATCGGTCCAGACGATCCGGCGGTTCACGGCTTCTCCGGTGCCGAAGAACCGCCGCGCCACACTCTCGCTGATGATCACGACGGGCTCGCTGCCGTCCACGTCCCGATCACTGAAGTCGCGCCCGGCAATCAGCGGAACACCGAGGACATCGAACAGGCCCGGCGCGACGATCCGGAATTTCGCGTGCGGATTCTCCTCGCCGTTCTCGGGGCTGTAGCCTTCGGCGGTGACCTGCATCAGGGGGATCGCCCCGGCATCGCGCCAGGGTGCGGTCATCGCGATCGAGACGCCGCGGACGCCTGGAAGTTGAGCGACCCGGCGCATCGCCTCTTTGAAGAACTCGAGCGTCTTCGGATCGGTCGCGGCGGGTGCAGACAGCGGAACATCGAACACGACAACGCGGCGGAGGTCGTATCCGGTGCGTGTCTCCTGCATCCGGACGAGCGTCGTCACGAGCATGCCCGCACCCGCGAGCAGGACGAACGAGAAAGCGATTTGCGATGTGGCAAACACCCGCAGGCGCCGCCGCGTGGCGGGCGTCATGCTGATGCTGCCCGTCGGAACGCCGAGGCCGGCGGGCGACTTCGCCGAAGGCAGACGGGGAACGAAGGCCAGAAGCAGCGCCGCGGCGAGGGCAAGCGCAGCGCCGACCCACACCACGCTGGAATCCACCGTGATGCCGACGGCCCGCACCGAGAACCGCGCCGCATACCTTGCCACCAGCGTGACGAACGGCTGCGCCAGCAGCACGCCGAACAATGCACCGAGACAGCAGAGGACGAGGCTTTCCGCGAGCAGCGTCCGCCTCAGTGCGGCGGTGCCCGCGCCAAGAGCGGCTCGAATCGCCAGCTCTCCTTCACGCCGAACCGACCGCGCCAGGATCAGGTTCGCGACGTTCGACACCGCAATCAGGAAGACCACCGCGGCCGCGGCGAGCAGCACCAGGAGCACCGTGCGCGCGGGCGACACGATCTGGTCGCGAAGTCTGGTCACGGACAACTGCACGTGCGCGCGGGCCGAGTAGGACTCGGCGTGCGCTTTCAGCATCGCGGCGTGGGCCGCCGTCAGGTCTGCGCGCGCCTGCTCCAGGGTTACGCCCGGCTTCAGCCGCCCGAAGAGTTCCGTCATCCGGTGGCTGCGATTGGTCCTCATCAGCGCGCCCATGTGATGCGGGCTGGTGACGATGTTCGCGATGAGTTCGGTGTCGGCTGGATACGGTATCGACGGCTCGAGCACGCCGACGATCGTCGCCGTCCTCTGTCCGAGACGTATCGCCTTGCCGACGACGTGTGGGTCGCTGTTGAGCGTCGTCGTCCAGAAGCGGTACGTGAGGACCGCCACACCGGCCGCATTCGGGCCGTCGTCCTGCGCGGTGATCAGTCGTCCGAGAACAGGGCGCAGGCCCATGACATCGAAGAACGACCCGCTGACGACACCCGCATGGACGATACGCGGCTCTTCGTGCAAACCCGTGAGCGCGAAGTCAACCGTCGAAAAGTCGCCGAACGCCGCGATCGTCGACGCCTGCGATGTCAAATCCTGGACTTCGGGAACCGAGAACGTCATGTCGGCCTGACCGATACCCGGCGCGCTTTGACGGATGTAGATCAGCCGGTCCTCGTCGCGATTGACGAGGGGCCGCAGCAGGACGGCTCGGACGACGCTGAAGATCGCCGCGTTCGCGCCGATGCCGAGGGCGAGCGTCAGGACGACGGTCAGCGAAAAGCCGCGTGAACGCGACAACGACCGGAGTGCGAAACGCAGATCGCGGCCGAGCGCGGTTACCGCGTCGAACGCACGGCTGTACCAGACCCGCCGGATCGATTCGCGCAGATCGCCAACGTAGCCGAGTTCCGCCAGGGCATCGCGTCTGGCAGCGGCGGGATCCTGTCCGCGCTCGATGCGATCCTGGACCGACAGCGCCAGATGCCCGCGGATCTCGTCGTCCAGTTCGCGTTCATCTGGGCGCATGGATCTTCACTCCTTGTTTTCCACCGGGTTCATGATTCGGCCGATTGCGTGGACCATTTGCGCCCAGCGATTCTGTTCCCGTACGAGCTGCGCTTTGCCCGCGGCCGTGAGCTGGTAGTACTTCGCCTTCTGATTGGCCTCGCTGACTCCCCACTCGGGCTTCAGCCAGCCCCGCTTCACGAGGCGGTGCAGCGCCGGGTAGAGGGATCCGGTCTCGATCTTCAGGAGGTCGTCGGACTGCGTGCGGATTGCCTGCCCGATGCCGTGCCCGTGCTGCGGTCCCCACTGGAGGGTCCGCAGGATCAGCATGTCGAGCGTGCCCTGCAGGAGGTCGAGGCGTTCCTTTTCCGTCTGTTTCGGCATGTCGTAGACAGCCTACACCATTGGACGTAGACTGTCTACATCAAGTTCCCCGCGGGACGGGCGCTCCGGCCAGCAGCCGGGCCGTCTGGATCGGGTGCAGCACGTCGTTCCGAATCGTACCGTAGCCGATGCGACACAGGTGTCCTGCGAGAATGACGACGAGCAACCCTGCCACGATCGACAGCACGGAGCCGAGCCTGATAACCGATGGCAGCGCTGCCTGGAGGCCCAGACCGGCGGCTACAGCGAGATTTCGCGCGGTGCGCTTGTCCGGCACGAGCAGCATCAGGATCAGATGACGGGCGGAGTTGGTGCGAAGAGCGAAATACAGCGCGAAGGGAACCACGCTCCACCCTATCCGGTCCTCGAGATCCCACGAGAGCCGCGTCTCGACGTACCACAGCACGATGGCGAACGGTACAGCGGCGGCGAGTGCGGCCGCGTGCATCGATCGGGTGCCCTTCAAGGAACTTTCGAAAGTATAGATATAGAGATAGTTGGGCAGCAGGAGGACGGGAAGCGCGAGGCCGATCAGCAGGATCGCTATGAATACGATCACCGTGGCTCGCCGCATGTGCAACATCTCGATCGCGTAGAAGAGCGGCGAGAGTTTCAGGACGATCCCGAGAGCCATGAGAGCGTGTGCGACCGCCCGCCGCCGCTCGGCAGCAAGCAGCGCGAGGACAACGACAACCAGTTCGATGAGATACGTACCGTCCTGAACGCCAACGAAACGCCACGCGAGGTACGCGAAGTTCAGATACAGGACGGGGAAGAGGTACCAGCGTGTTCGCAGAAAATAGTGCAGAGACAGTGCGAGGAACAGCACGGCAAGGGCAATGATGGCGAGGTAGAAGCCTTCGAGCGTCCGGCCACCAAGCCTGAAGAGGGCCGCTTCGATCAATAAGGTGCCTGGAGGGTACGGCGCCGACGCTGCTTTCGACCACGCGCTCGCCTCGAGGGGCGTCTGGCCCGTTTCGCGTTTCGAATACATATCCCACGGATCGTGGAGGACTACGCGGGCTTCGTACTCGTCCGCCAGCGTATCGGGCCCGTAGGTGGCGGGTTGCGGAGCATCCCGCAGGAACGCGATGCGTGAATAATCAACCAACGGCCGCGGAACCCACGGCAGCGATTGCCACATCATCACCACGAGCGTGAATGCGATCAGAGCATATTGGACGGGCTTCGGCAGCGCCATCAGGCGGGCATCCACCCGGTACAGTGACGCTGTCGCACGAGCGCCCAGGCCCGCGCGGGTGTTTCCGTCTGGGGATGTGGTCATGAGAATTCCAGGGGCAGGCCGCTCGCGCGCAGGCACGGTTTCATCAGCCGCACCTCCTTACGAATGCGTCTGACAGTACCACGACGGGCGAACGTCAAGACCCGGATCTGCGTCAACCCGACACAGAGACGGGCGCTCCTGGTCAATGCGGGAGGACGAGGTATCACGGAATTTTTGCACGACGGAAGGACGTCGGGGCGAAACGGGACGATGAGGTGAGCGGTCGGAGGAACCGGAACTCCCAATTCCTCCGAACCTTACGAGTGGCGGGGTCGACGGGGCTCGAACCCGCGACCTCCGGCGTGACAGGCCGGCGTTCTAACCAACTGAACTACGACCCCGGTGTGAAGACAGAAGATTTCCGGCTTCGCTCTTTTTTGGTGGGCGGTACAGGACTCGAACCTGTGGCAGCCGGCGTGTAAAGCCGGTGCTCTACCAACTGAGCTAACCGCCCCTGCACGGTCCCGCCCCGCGCCCCAAAGGGAACGATTATAGAACGCCGCGTGAGCGAAGCGCAAGAATAGTAAACACCAGAGCGAAGCCGAGCGCCGCCCGGTACTCGCGATTCCTGATCGCGCGCGCCAGGCTGAAGTGCCGCACGACCGGGGCGGCAGTGCCCTCCCGATACGCTCCATACTCGGATCCGAACTTCTCGATCAGGTGCGCTTCCTCTGTCCGGATCGCCGCGGCAGTGGTGACGGCCAGATAGGCGATGACGAGAAGGGCAACGATAAGACTCCGCGACGCGATTGCCAGGCCGACGCCCATGATCGACGATCCCGCATAAAGCGGGTGACGCGTCCAGCGGTAGGGGCCGCTGCGCGTGACCTCGCGGCCCTTCTCGAGGTGCCCTGCCGCCCAGATGCGAACCGCCTCGCCGCAGACGCCGACGAGCGCGCCGAGCGCGAGCGATCGTGGCGACGGACGCGACAGCATCACCGCCGCGACGCCGAACAGAAATCCCAGCGGCACCCGCCATCGCGCAATCCGCACGATGACGGGCACACGAGGATGGTGAGAGCCGGCCTCAGGCACCGCGGCCTTCCGCTACTGCCAGCCGGCGCTGGATCGCAGCGCAGACCTCTCCCGCCGCCGTATCGAGCAGGCACCACTCGCGGCGATGGCACCGCCGATCGTAGTGACAGGCGCACTGTTCGAAACGGGATACGACGACGTCGTCCACACTCCAGGGCCCGTTCCGCTCGGGATTCGTCGGCCCGAAGATACTGACGGTCGGAGTGCCGACCGCCGTCGCAATGTGCAGCGGACCGGTGTCCCCCGAGACGACGAGCGCCGCTTCACGCGCGAGCACGACGAGGTCCGCCACCCGTGTCGGCGGCGCCAGCACGGCTCGGCCGGCCGAAGCGTCGATGACCGTCTGCGCGAGCACATCTTCACCGGGCCCCCACAGCACGACGGGTGTCAGCCCGCGCTCTTCGGCCAGGAATGCCGCCACCTCGCCGAAACGTTCAGGAGGCCATCGCTTGTTCGGCCAGCCGCCGCCGGGGTTGAGGAGCGCGTAGGGTCCGGGAATCATCTGACGGAGGATCTCGAAACTCGGCGAGTAGATCCCGCGCAACGGAAACTCGATCGCCTGCGTCTCGATACCCAGCGCACGCAGCAGCCGCAGGTTCTTCCGCACGACGTGGCCGCCTTCAGCCTCGGCAGTGGCCGAGTAGAACGGGCGTGCAGTCTTCTCACGCAGATGCCAGATCGAGAATCCGATCACCCGCGCCGCGCCTGAGGCGCGTGCCAGGACGGCGGACTTGAGCAGACCCTGGAAATCGATCGCGACGTCGTAGCGCGTCCGACGCACGTCGCTGACGGCCGCCCGCCATGCCGCCAGACTCCGACCCTCGAGCACGATGACGTTGTCGAGCATCGTAACGAGATCCGGAATGGCGCGATGCGCGGACTCGACAATCCAGTCGATCGTGGCGTCAGGAAACGCGCGGCGGAGCGCAGCGACGGCCGGCACGGCGTGAACGACGTCGCCAAGCGCTCCGAGGCGGACGACGAGGATGTTCATCGGCGGATGCGAGACAGCAGATCGCGCGTCGAGTGGTCCTTTGGATCGCCGACGATCGCAATGCGGCCGCCATATGACGCGACCGTCTCCCGCTCCGGCACGGTTTCGACCGTGTAATCGGTGCCCTTGCAGTGCACGTCGGGCCGCAAGGCGAGCAAAAGGGCCGTCACGTCAGGCTCGGAAAAGATCGTGACGTAGTCCACGCCACGAAGTGCGGCGACGAGCTCGGCGCGATCGGGTGCGCTCAGAACCGGCCGTCCTTTTCCTTTCAAGTCCTCGACCGACGCATCGTCGTTGATGGCCACCACCAGGCGGTCGGCTTCCCGGGCGGCCGCCTGCAGATAGCGGACGTGGCCGACGTGCAGCAGGTCGAAGCAGCCGTTCGCGAACGCGACGGTCCGCCCCGCCGCGCGGTCGGCCGCAACCGCGCCTGCGAGAGCCGCCCGCGACAGCACGCGGCCCACCGCTACCGCGCCTCCGCCAGCGATGCGCGAAGCTCCGCCGCCGTCACGGTCGCGGTCCCGCGCTTCATCACCACGATGCCGCCGGCGTGATTTGAAAGGTGCGCCGCTTCCTCGAATGTCGCGCCGGCTGCCAGTGCGAGTGTCATGGTCGCGATGACGGTGTCGCCGGCGCCGGTGACGTCGGCGATCTGATCCGAGCCGACGATTGGAATGTGGATCGTCCGGACGCCCGGCTGGAACAGCGCCATGCCGCGACTGCCACGGGTGACGAGCACCGCGCGCGAGCGCGTCCTCGTCAACACGGCCCGTCCGGCGCGTTCGAGCGCGCGCGGATCATCGCCGATCCGGACTCCAAGGGCCTGCTCGACTTCGGATTCGTTCGGCGTGCAGGCGGTCAGACCTTTGTAGCGCAGGAGGCCGTAGCGCGAATCCACCAGCACGATTGGCACGCGCATCCGGTCGCGTGCGGCGGCCACGAGCGCTGGAGTGACGAGTCCGCCGCCGTAATCGGAGACGAGCAGTGCGTCAGAGGCCGCCGCTGCGGTCAGCACCCGGTCTTCGAACACCTCCAGCGTTCGATCGTCCGGCGAAGCGGATGCCGCGCGATCGATGCGCACGACCTGCTGCTTCGCCGAATGAATCCCGCCTGCCAGGATGCGCGTCTTCGTCGGTGTGCGATAGCCCGAAGGCGCCACCATCCGGCGCACATCGATGCCGCGGCGGCGCATCGCCGCCAGCAATCGGCGCCCCGACTCGTCCCGGCCGAGCACGCCGAGGGCGCTCGCGACGCCACCGAGCGCGGCGACGTTGCTCGCGGCGTTCCCGGCCCCGCCGGCAACGACCTCCGTCGAATCGTAATCGAGGATGAGGACCGGCGCCTCGCGCGACACGCGTGCGATCTGCCCGTAGATGAATTCATCGGCGATGACGTCGCCGATGACGGCAATCCGGCGGCCGGCGAACGCACGCACGACCGCGAGCAGCCGATCGGCCGCGATCATTTCGCCTCCCGAAGAATCCACGACACCGCCTCGATCAGGTTGTCGACGATGGCGTCGGCCTCGAGGGGGGGCCTGGGACGCTGCGCTTCGGTGCGTCCATAACCGGTTCGCACGAGGAGGGTGCGGGAGCCGGCGCGACGGCCGGCCTCGATGTCGTGCCACCGGTCGCCAACGACCGTGGAGCGCGCGAGGTCGAGATTCAGCTCCGCGGCAGCCTGCCGGAGCATCGCGTCCCCCGGCTTCCGGCACTCGCAGGCGCGCCGATACGGTTCGACCGTGCCGTCCGGATGGTGGGGACAGTAATAGAAGCCGTCCACGTGCGCGCCCCCCGCGTCGAGGCGGCGGCGCAGGTGCGCGTGCGCTTCGGCGACGAATGACTCGGGAAAGATGCCGCGCGCGACACCCGCCTGATTGGTGACGATCACGACGGCGAAGCCACCCTGATTGAGGAGGCGGACGGCGTCGACGCTGAATGGAAAGAAAACGAGCCGCTCGAGACGATCGAGGTACCCGGCCTCCTCGATGAGGGTGCCGTCACGATCGAGGAAGACTGCTGGTCGCATCGAGAGAAGCCAGAACGTCGTCGATCCGGATGCGCGTCATGCACCGGTGATCGATCGGACACTCGCGCAGCATGCAGGGGCGGCAGAAGACATCGCGTCGTATCAGGTCGCGGGGGCCCGGCCCCGCGGGCGCCGTGACTTTCTCGTTGGTCGGGCCGAATACGGCGGTCAGCGGCACGCCCAGCGCCGCAGCCACGTGCATCGCTCCCGAGTCGTTCGACAGGAAGGCGGAGCACCGCGCTGTCACGCCGATGAACGTCGCCAGATCCGTCCGTCCGATGAGATCGATGATTCGAGTCCCAGGCGGCA
>Ga0310810_10003673_pt1 | contig 16812 bp, 13 predicted proteins | sample NCmetagenome_FD_207641 | JGI IMG/M metagenome (GOLD analysis project Ga0310810, IMG submission 207641) | Soil microbial communities from experimental microcosm in Duke University, North Carolina, United States - NC | ecosystem: Engineered > Artificial ecosystem > Soil microcosm > Unclassified ... | reverse complement strand
GCGCTCATCCGGTTCCGACACGCTCGTCATTGCAGACGGGTTCAGTTGCCGCGAGCAGATCGCGCAGGCAACCGGTCGCCGCGCGTTGCATCTCGCGGAAGTCCTAGCCATGGCACAGCCGCGCACCAACATCGGTGCCCACACGCGCGAACCGCGTGTCGTCCCGGCGCTGGCGGCGGCGCTGTTGATGACGGCCGGCGCTGCCGCGGTGTTTTACACATTCTGGTCTACACCTCGAAGCCGTCTTTCAGCGGATCATCGTCATCGAGGAAAAACGTATGTTCGCCGGTCACCGAAGCGGTAGCCTCTATTTCCGTGATGATGGCGGCATACTCACCGACTTGCGTGCGTCCGGTGATGCGGCCGCGGTGCAGCGTTCCGATGATGCTTTCGTGCACGAACAGGTGATCGTCGAGCAGCAATCCCATCGCATCGAGCACCGACATCACCGCGGAGGTGCCCGCGGCGCACGGCGACCGATCGACGGCGCCATTAGCGAACACGGTGACGTTTCGCAAGTGCGCCTCGGGATCCTGCGGCGGACCCGTGAAGATCACGCCCGCGACGCCACTGAGCGTTTCGTCCGCGGGGTGTGACACCGTAATCGCCGAATTGACCGCGGTCCGAATGTCGACCCCGAGCCGTCGCAGCTCGGGCATTCGTGATCCATTCAAGGGAATTCCGATGGCCTCCGTATCGACGATGGCGTAGAAGACGCCGCCGAATGCAATGTCGACCCGCAGCTCGCGCGAGCCGAGGCGCACGCTCTGACCACCGCTCCACACAAACGACGGCACGTTGGTGAACATTACGGAATCAACCGTGTAGCTGTCGCCGCGCGTCTGCAGCCGCGGACGCACGTGCACGGTTCCGGCGACCGTATCGAGCGCGACCGCCACCTCCGGCCGTCCGATGTCAGACGAAACGGCCGGCAGGAGATTCCGCTCGAGCGCAATGGTGGCCGCCGCGATCGCGCCGTGACCAGACATCGCGGGATACCCTTCGTTGTGAAAAAAGATGACCCCCGCATCCGATCCCGGCGACACGGGCTCGGTGAACATCGCGCCGCACATGTCGCGGTGCCCCCGCGGCTCGAGCACGAGCGCACGCCGGAGGTCGTCGGCGTGTCGTTCCATCCAATCGCGCTTCTGCGCCATCGTTTTTCCTGATGGCCGTGGCATACCTTCGACAATGAGCCGCAGCGGCTCGCCGGCCACGTGCGCATCGATGGTTTTCAGGGACTGACGCATGCGCCTCCTTCGGTGCAGAAAGGCTGTGATGCTCTGCGTAAAGGACAATGATCCGACCGATGTAGATGCCGCTCGGCAGTCGATCCACCCGTCTTACTGATAAATAACGCCAAATTTCGTGGCGCATCGTTTGCACTTGAGTCTTCGCCTGCTTTTTCTCCGGGCGGATTGATGGTTCGGTTCATCGGGTTCGTGCTTTCCGTTCTCATCTTCCTAACACCAATGACTGCTGGCGCCCAGGGGCGCGGCCGCGCCCGCGCCGAGCGCGTCGACGCCATTCCGCTGGCCGGACACGTCAACGAGGAGCCGGCGTTTGCGCGCGGCTATACCGACGGGTTCAGGCATGCGCAGGAGGACCGACGGGACCGCCGCCGCTACGATCCGGTCGGCCACAGCGATTACCGCGACGCCGACCAGGGGTTTTCGCGCAGTTACGGAACGCTCGAGGCGTATAGGAACAACTATCGCGCTGGATTCCGTGCCGGTTATGACGCGGGGTATCGCGACGACACTGGCAGGCGCCGGTAAGGTCGATCAGATCAGGACTTCGAAGATCCCGGGCGGGGCGTCTTCGCGACCCCAGGGTGCCCCACCAGAACCCAGAGACGCCCAGGCGTCCTTTGACGCTCGAGCAGACGTTCGATACGGACATTGAATTCTTCCGCCACGGCCATTCGATCAATCCCGCGGAGTCTGGGCGCGAGCCGCTCGAAGTCCGACATCGGCATCACGCAAACGGCACCGGGATGCGTCGACAAGAACATAACGGTCTGGTCGTCCCCGTCCAGCGCCACCACGTGATGCCGCGAGTAGTAGATGAGGCTCGACAGGCCGTACCGTCCCAGCAACCCGATTGGCGCATCGCGCTGAGAAAGCTGCGTCGCTTCTCGCGCGAGCAGCGGCATCGGCTTGAACGGCTCGATGATGCGCGGCACCACGAAGACGCCAATCAGCGCGAATACTGTCGCGAGCATGCCGGTGAGGGTATACACCGCCGGCATCAGCGTCCGCTTCCATATCGAGCCGGCCATCGCCGCTGCGCCGATGGCGAAGACACTCGGCACGAGCCACTTCACTATCGTGCTGCCGGGGGCGAGGACATCGAGGAAGAGTGCCGTCGCAGCGGCCGCGAGGATTGACGCGACAGCAACGACGGCCATCGGCACGCTCCACCAGAGGGCATCGTCATGCGTGTCCGCGAGACGATCGACGAACACTCCGATCAGAACCGCCGCCGCCGGATACGCGGGTAGCACATAGTGTGGCACTTTCGATCGCGACACGGAAAAAACAAGGAAGACGGAAATGAACCACGCAGCCGCGAACACGACCGCTTGTCGTGCCCCACGGTCGAGTGACGACCACCGCCATGCGATCCATCCGACGCTGGCCACGAACACCGCAGACCAGGGCGCCGCATCTCCCGGCCAGATCTTGAAGTAGTAGAAAAACCCGCGAGCCGGCGCGCCGAACGACTGCTCCGACAGCATGCGCTCCACGATTTCATGGCCAAGCGCGAAGTCCGTAAACGCACGTCCATGCTGAACGGCCATCACGACATACCAGGGCAGCGCAATCGCAAGCGCGATCGCCATCCCGATGAGCGGTCGTGTACGCCCGAACACCGACCAGTTGCGGCTGAACGCGGCATACGCCGCCCAAATCGCGACGGACAGCAGACCGACCGGACCCTTGGTCAGCACGCCGAGGCCGATGCACACCCAGGCAAACAACGCCCACGCCGCTGATGGTCCGGCTGAAGCCGAACCCCACCGACGATCACCCGAAGCCGGACCCCACCGACGATCACCGCCGGATAAAGGCTGCACTGCGCGGATGAAGCCGTAGAGTGCCGCGATTACGAAAAACATGACCGGAACATCGGTGAGGCCAATTCGCGCGAACGTGACAAACCGGAACATCGTCGCCATCACAAGGGCGGCCACGAACGCGGCTCGTCGGGAGGCGATCTCCACACCGAGCAGGTAGAGGACGAGGACGATGCCGACGCCGGCGATTGCGGAAGGCAAACGGGCGGCAAACTCGTTGTCGCCGAATGCGGTAAACGCCGCGGCCTGCGTCCAGTAGAAGAGGATGGGTTTTTCGAACCGTGGAACGCCATTCAGGTACGGGGTCACGAAGTCGCCGCGCGCGAACATCTGGCGTGTCGCTTCCGCGAATCGGGGTTCGTCAGGTTCCCAGAACGTTCCGTTTCCGACTCCCGCAAGAATGGCGAGGCTTGCGACAATGGCGAGGACTACGAGATCGTTCGTACGAGGCGTCGGAACGGTCGGCACGGAGCTTTACATTACGCGCGTACCCCGGGATCTCGTACCATCTGATAACGCGCCGATACACCGCACTAATAGGTTGCCGTGAACCCGGTTATTAAACCTTAAGTCTGCTTCGCGTCAGATGATCCTTGCGCGTTCATGCGTATCGCGCTACTTTGCTGCGAATCGGCCGTGGCACGTACGTTGCCCGCGGCACCGTGGCGACGTATGGGTTTCCTCGACAACATCGGGCAGCGCCCCTCCGAATCGCGCCCGACACCTTCCCGACCGTCCGTCGCTGAGAATCTAATCCGAGGCGACGCCGCCCCCGGACCCGTGCGGACAACACCGGCGGCCGGCGACTCATCGCAGCCCAATCGGATACACCCCTTGGTCATCTGGAGCGCCGTTCTCATCGTCGTCGCTGCCATCGCTGCGGGTGCGTGGCTCGGTCTGCGGCATTCCGCGATGTTTTCGCCGGATACCCAGACAAAGGCGGCAGCGGATGCATCGCCCGAAGCGGCCGCGCAACCTGTCCCGCAGCCAACCGAGAAGCGAGGTTCAGCACGATCGCAGCCTGTCGGTCGCCGCGCGTCGAGAAGTAGCACTGCGGCCACGTCACCTGCGGCTCCCGGTGAAGGTTCGAGCGAAGCGGAGGTGCCTGCCACCTCGCCGGTCAGCCAGGCTGCGGATCTGACCGAAACAACGACAACGCAAGTCGAAGACGGTTCCGATGCGATTGTGGCGTCGACTCCCCTGTTACCCGAAGATGACTTCGTGTATTCGAGCGAAGGCGCTGGAGTGGTTGCTCCGAGGCTCACGTCACTCGGCTTTGTCCGTCGGCTCGTCAGCGGGTTACGGGTGCGAACCAGCACGATCGAGCTGGTTGTCTCGAAGGACGGCACCGTCGAACGCGCGAAGATCTTCTCGACTCCCGCTCACTGGGAAGACGCGCTCTTGTTGAGTCGAGCGAAGATGCTCCAGTTCGTTCCCGCATACCGAAACGGCTTTCCGGTTCGTTATCGCTTCGTGATGGATGTAGATACGAGTCCATAGTCGCCGTACCAGCACCACCGCCCGCTCTGACGCCGCGTTACCGCCTCACGGCCACTCGTCTAACCCCATTCCCCCGACGTCTTTGTAATCGAAATTACAGTTCTTAGGGCATTACGCCGATAGAGGTGGTCGCACGCGCTTCTCAAACTTTCGCGGAGGAGCATGAAGATTCTTTACGTTTCACCAGAGCAAAGCGACCGCTCGGTTAATCAGGCCGTGCGCACGGGCGGCCCGGAGGTCGTTCTGAGCAGCACGACGCACCTTGGCGAGGCTGCGCACTGGATTTTCAGCAACCTCGATGTTGCGGCCTTGGTACTGGACGGCGAGTTCGGGCAACCGCAATGCGCCTCTTTTCTCAAGAACTTACGCAGTCGTGGCCTTTCGGTCCCTTTGATCTTGATGGCGCCGGAACGCGATGGCTGGATGGAAAGTCTTGGGTTGAGCGCCGACGACTGGATCGTGCAGAAGGAGTCGCTGCTCACCGACTTCGAGGGCGCGGTCAGGCGGGCTGTGTATCGCGCTCGGCCGTCAGCGGCATTCGAGGTCCTCGCGCGCCACGTCGCCGACATGCATCGGCACGTCGAGCGTACCGACAGGGAGCACGACCTGCGCATCGAGGTTGGGGATCTCCGAGCGGCTCAGACGACGTTGCAGGAGCAGCTCGCGCGGGCGGAGGCAGCGCTTGTCCAGAGCACCGTGCGTCTCGCGACCGCCGAAGTCGAGCGGCGGGAACTCGAGAAACGCCACGCATCGGCGACCGCCGCGGAACGCGCGAAGTTCGCCGAACGAGAGGCCGGTTTGATCGCCGAACTGGCGAACACCACCAGGGTCAAGGAGACCCTAGAGCGTCGATTGGCGGAACACCACGCGGCTTCCGAATCGCTTCGACAGGAGCTCGAATCGAAAAACGCAGCCGTCGAGCGGCTCGGGCAACGCGAACGCGAGCTCGTGACGCTGCTGGCCGATGCAACGACATCGTGTGATGCGCTCGTCAACCAGCTGGCGACAACCCAGTCGTCGTTGCGCGAGGCCGAAGAACAAGCACGTGAGCAACGTGCCGCGGCATTGAACGAGCAGACGCAGTTCGCGCGGGAACGCGGCGATTACCATGCCTCGCTGAACACGCTGCAGGAACGGATCCGCCAGCTCGAAATCGAACGCGAGGCGCTGCAGCGTGCGTTCGCATCGACACAAAGCGGACTGGATCGCACCATCGCGGAGCTCGAAGGGGCACTCGACGGGGCGGCTCGTGAGCTCGTGTCCACTCGCGCAGAACGTGACGCGTTGCGCGCCAATGTTGATGAGGCGCGACAACGACAGAGTCAGCTCGAAGAGGCCGTGCGACAAGTCGATTTGGAATTCGACAATTTCCCGCTGCCGTTGTGTCGGGCGACTCGCGAGGGTGTCTTCACGCGTGCGAACCGCGCGTTCGGGACGCTGCTCGGCTGCCCATCCGCGGGTACGAAGCGACGGCTGACTCTTGCGTCCGAGTCGTTCGACTCGTCGAAGGAGCTCGCGTGGCTCGTTGAACGCTGCGCGTCCTCGGAAGACGGTGCGTCTGTGGAATGCAGCCGTCGTAAGGTGGACGAGTCGCGACTGATGCTGCGGTTGCGCGCGATGCCTGCGCGCGATGTCATCAATGTCGTGATCGAGGACCTCACACCCACCTGGGTACTGCAGGAGAAGCTCACTCGCGCACAGCAAATGGAAGCTGTCGGCAGAATGACTGCTGAAGTGGCGCTGACCTGTGTCAATTTGCTGCGAGAGGCGACCGATCATGGTCGTCGATTCATCGCCAAGCTGGAGAACGGTAGTGACGTCCGCCGATCGGGCGAACACGTGATCGGCGAGGTGGACCGGGTCGCGACCTCATTGCGGCAGCTTGCCCGCTACGCGGACGAGCAGGCCATGAGCCTCGACCCGGTTGACTTGCACAAGGCCTTGCGCGATCTCGAGCCGATCCTCCAGGAGCTCGCAGGCGATGATGTCCAGGTCGTCCTGCCGGAGCGGCCACCGCGCGAAGTGCCGCCGTTCACCGTCGACGTGACCGCGCAGCGTGTCGAGCGTATGTTGATCAATCTCGCTCGATACAGCCGCGGACGCATCCCATCAGGCGGGCGGATCGTGTTCGACATCGACTCCACCACCGTGGACGGGCAATTCGTCGCGAAATACCCGAGCGTCCGGCAGGGACCTCATGTCCTCCTTACTGTCACGCAAGATGGGGCGCAGTCATCAACCGCGGAAGGAAACGGGACGGAATCGGCCGGCGTCGGGACCCCGACTGGCGATCTCTCCGCGCTTCATGGACTTGTCCGGCACTGCGGCGGTCATCTCTGGATGGACACCGACACCACAGGTGACACGACGATCAAGATTCACCTGCCGCTCAGAGCCGCGTAGCCGTTTGGTGGGGCCGGCTTTGCCGGCCCAAACCCGCATTTCGTGGGGCCCGGCTTCAGCCGGCCAGGGTGCTCTAGTACGCGAACACGTACGCCGCGCCGGAATCGGACGCCGAATTATCGGCTTGATTCCCATTGACCCCGCGGGCGGCGCTGTCCTCCTGGTGCGCGCCAACAACCAAGGTGTGGCCGTCGCCGCTGATCGCGACGGCGCTGCCGAACTCGTCGCCGGCATCGGTGTTGTCAGCTTTGATGTACGCACCCGCGGTCCACTTGGCGCCGCTGCGCGTGAAGAGATAGGCCGCGCCCGACTCCTCCGCCTCGTTCTTGTGCTCGCGCCAAGGGTTAAGAATTTCCTGCACGAGGAACTGCTGGATCTGCGGTGGACGGACGCCGTGGCCGGCTTGGTCCTCGAGATACGATGTGACGGCGAGCGCGTTGCCGTCGCCGCTCAACGCCAGTCTGACGCCGAACGAGTTGTACGGCCGCGCATTTGGCGCTTTGATGAACGTCTGCTCACTCCACGTGGTGCCGTTCCTGACGAATACGTACGCCGCGCCAACCCAGATATTCGCACCTCGCCCCGGGGGCGCGTCATTGTCGCATCCGGGAGGATCGATGCCCGGCGTCAGACACGCCTCGTCGCCGGAACCCACCGCGACAGTGTTGCCGTCCTCGCTGATTGAAGTGGCGAAACCAAACCCGTCACTTGTCTCGCCTCGGGACGCTTTGATGTAGCCCTGCTGGCTCCAGGCCCCATTCTGGCGGGTGAATATATAGAGTGCTCCGGAACCCTGTGACTTGTTATCGTCCGGCGGATTGAATCCCTTGCCTCCCCCGGATTCATTGAACGCCGCCGCTCCCAGCGTGTTGCCGTCGAAGCTGAGTGCGACCGAAAAGCCAAAAAGATCCCCGCCGTCCTGGTTGGCGCTCTTCACGTAGGCCTGCTGCGTCCACGTCGTGCCCGTCCGCGAGAAGACATACACCGCGCCGGCGGATGCGGCCATGTCGTCATTCTGGTTGCCGTTGATGCCGCGCGCCGCGCTGTCCTCGGTAATCGCACCGACCGCCACCGTGTTGCCATCACCGCTGATCGCGAGCGAGAAACCAAACTGATCGCCGTCGCCCGCCGTCGCGTTGCCCGTATTCGACGCTTTGATGTACGCCTGCTGCGCCCAGTTCGTGCCGGTGCGCGTGAAGATGTACACGGCGCCCGCCTGGGGAATGGAATCGTCGTTCTGATTCCCGTTGATGCCGGTCGCGCCGCTTGCTTCCCAGTGCGCCGCAACCGCCATCGTGTTGCCGTCGCGGCTCAACGCGACCGACGATCCGAAATGATCGTTCAGTCCAGGGTTCGACGCCTTGACGTACGCCTGCTGGGCCCACGATTGTCCCTGACGTGTGTAGACGTACACCGCTCCAGCGGCATACATGGAGTTGTCGTTCTGGTTGCCGTTGACGCCTCGTGAGCCGCCGCTCTCAAAGGGCGCGCCGACCGCCATCGTGTTCGCATCGCCGCTGAGCGCAATCGACGTTCCCGTGTGCCCCTGGTTCCCGCCCCCGCACGCGAAGTGGTCGTACGCCTCAGCGTTGGATGCTTTGATATACGCGACCTGCTTCAGCGGCAACATGGGCGGCACTTCCCTGTTGACCGTGATCGCCTGTGCGCGCGGGTTGCTCGAAGTAACGAGAACGGTGATCGCAGTAAGCAATGAAATGCCCGCAATGCGATGAACATGGCGCATGGCTTCTTCTCTCAGTGCGGTCCGGTTGGTTACGAGGGCCGAACCTGTAGCGGCCGGATTATAGGGCAGGGCCGCGCTATTTCGCCGCACCTTTCCAGTTCAAGGTATTCAAGACGATGAAACGGTCCCGTCCTGACGGCCAACGTCGTGGAGCGTGCAGATGTGCGGATGGTTCGTGCAGCGACGGTCCGTTTCTCGCGTTCGGCGTTCATGTAAGCGGGATCGCCGCTGACATGACCAGAAAGCACCTTGATCGCGACGGCGCGATCGAGGCGTGTATCGCGCGCGCTACACCTCTCCATGCCGCCTGCCCCGATTGCGGAGAAGATCTCGCTCAGCGCTCCGAAACCGCTCCAGAATGTTGCTGGCCTGTTGACATACATAGCAGCGCAATGTATATAACCTTTACGTATGGATCTTGGGAAAGATCTCGTCGCGGCATCGGCGACGCCGCTCGTGCTCGCTATCCTGGCGGAGGGTGAGAGTTACGGCTACGCGATCCTCAAGCGCGTGGCCGAATTGTCGGGCGGCCACCTGCGGTGGACTGACGGCATGCTCTACCCGGTGCTGCATCGGCTCGAACGGCAGCGACTCGTCGCCGCCAAGTGGGGAACCGCGGAAAACGGCCGCCGGCGCCGGTATTACCGGATCACAAAGGACGGACGAGCCCAGCTCGCCGCGCAGCGCCGGCAGTGGCAAGTGGTCGATGACACCCTTCGCGGCATCTGGATGAAGGTGCAACCCGCATGAGCGCCACGCCGATGCCGGCGACGATGGAGGACCAGATTGCGCAGTGGCGGCAGTTCCTGCGCCGCCGCCGCGCGATCGAAAGCAGCGACATCGAGGAGCTCGAGGACCACCTGCGAAACCAGGTGACGTTGCTGAGCGATGCCGGCCTCGCCGGCGACGAGGCGTTCCTCGTGGCCGTCAAGCGCATGGGAAGCCTGGACGAGTTGTCACGCGAGTTTGCTCGCGAGCACTCGGAACGGCTCTGGAAGCAGTTGGTGATCGGCGATGGTGCGGCGGCCCAGGCCTCGCTGCGCTCGGACGCGTTTGTTGCGCTCGGCCTCGCGGTCGCGGCTGCGCTCTCGATGAAAGCGCCGGCGCTATTCGGACACGAGTTCAACGACCCGACGACCTTTTACCCTCGCAATGCGAGTCTGCTGATCCTGCCGCACCTGGTCGCCTATTTTGCCTGGAAGCGCGGACTGAGCGTCACGCGCACGCTGCTGCTCCTCCTCCCATTTGTGGTCGGCGCCGTCTTTGCCAACATCTATCCGTTCGGTGGCCTGCGCAGCTACACCGGCACCCTGACCGCGCTCCACCTGCCCATCGCGCTCTGGCTGGCAGTCGGCGTCAGCTACGCCGCCGGGCAATGGTTCCGCGGCAACGCGCGTATGGACTTCGTCCGCTTCTCCGGCGAGTTGTTCATCTACTACGTCCTGCTCGCGCTCGGCGGCGGGGTATTCATCATGTTCACGGTGCTGATGTTCAATGCGATCGGCATCAACCCCGAGTCGCTCGTCGCGACGTGGCTGCTGCCGTGCGGCATCGCCGGTGCATTGCTCGTCGGTTCCTGGCTGGTCGAAGCGAAACAGAGCGTGATCGAGAACATGGCCCCCGTGCTCACGCGCGTCTTTACGCCCTTTTTCACGCTCCTGCTGCTCGCGTTCCTCGCGACGATGGCCTGGACCGGCAAGCCCATCGACGTCCAGCGGAACGTGCTGATTGCATTTGATCTGCTGCTCGTCCTGGTCGTGGGCCTCGTACTTTATGCCGCCTCAGCGCGCGACCTGCATGCGCCGCCCAACCTGTTTGACCGTCTGCAACTGCTGCTCATCGTCAGCGCGCTGCTGGTCGACGCGCTTGCGCTCGCCGCTATCGCCGCGCGCATTTCGGACTTCGGCTTCACGCCAAATCGCGTCGCCGCGCTCGGTGAGAATGTCATCCTGCTTGTGAACCTTGCGTGGTCCGCCGTCGTGTACGTCCGGTTTCTTTCGGGCCACGGTTCTTTTGCAGCGCTCGAGCGTTGGCAGACTGCGTACCTGCCGGTCTACTCCGTGTGGGCTGCGTTTGTCGTCATCGCGTTCCCGCCGCTCTTCTCCTACGTTTGAACGTCCGTCCACGTCCGTGCGGAGGACATGATCGCAGCTCGAGAATCAGAAATCGAACTGTACGCCGAGGCGCGCGATGCGCGCCGGAAGGATCGACGCGGGCTGGCGAAACACGGCAAAGCTCGGGTTTTCCGTCAGGACCGGATTCGCATTGAACACGTTATTGATATCCAGATTCACTTTCGTCCGCGTGCGGCCAAAGCGCAGGACTTTACCGACTCGCAGATCGAACTGATTCCGGCGATCCCCGTACACTGCGCCCGGCGGGACGACGTTCACCGTGAGATTGTTCGAGCCGCCCGCGAGCGGCCGTCCAAGCGACGGCAGGACGACGGCATTGGTCGCGACGAAATTGCCGAGCACCTGCGGTCCCGGAACGCTCTGGAGCGCGCCGCTGACAAGAACGTCGATCTTCGGGATCTGATACGACCCGAGGAATTTCACCTGTGTTAGAAACGGCGACTGCTGATGACAGTACTCCGCCGGAAACTGCACGCCCGCATTGACATCGTTTAAGACGGGCAATCCCGTGAGGATCTCGGGCAGCTGTGCCGCGACCTCGCAGTTGTCCATCGTCGTGCGGCCGCTGCTCAATCCGCCCTGCATGCTCACGCCGCCCTGCGGGCGCACGTTGAGAATCAGATCGAAGCCGTCCCAGTGCTCAATCTGCTTGCCGTAGTTCTTCGCGAACGTGATGTAGTTGTCGGCGGGTGTGCTGAACATCGCCTCCTTGACGTTGTACAACCCTCCGATGCTGTATCCGCCGTCGCCCGGCAGTCGCGGATCGGCAGGCGCGGTGATGCTGAACGCATCAAAGTCGCTCGCGGACCGCGCCCGGTCGTCGACCACGTTGAAGTTGCCGTAGACCCGGCGGAAGTAGCTGAGTTCGACCGACATACTACGGAGGACCTGCTGCTGCACCGCTCCGGAGAACTGCCAGCTGTACATCCGCTTCCCCCAACCCCGCAGAATTCCAGCATCGTAGGTGCTGCCGGGACGCAGGCTGCCAAAGTCAGTGTTGCTGAGCGCACCACACTCGCCGTTCGAGGCAAAATTCAGCAGGTCGCAATCGGGCCGGAAGTTGCGGTTCGCGTCGTTCCACGATCGGTTCGCAGTGGTGACGACGCGCTGCGCCGGATTGAGCCCGTCGCCGAAGATCACATTCGCGTCGTTGCCGCGAAGCGCCTGTCCCTCCACATACTTGCCGAACGAACCCTTCAACGCGGTCTTGCCGTTCCCGAACAGGTCGTAGGCGACGCCGGCGCGCGGCGAGATGTCGTGCCACGAAATGCCGTCGGTCGGTGGCAGCGTGAAGTTGCGATTGGGCACGAGCGGCGCCGGTCCGATCCGCTGTTCCGGGAACGAGCTGGCGAAGTGGTCATAGCGCAGACCGTAGGAAACCGTGGCTCGCCGTATGGTCCAGCGGTCCTGCGCGTAGACACCAAGGTCGGCGTCAAGGTTCGCGAGCTGAAGGAACGGTGTGGCGTTCATCGTGATCTGGTTCGGCGTGCCGTTATTGGTGCGGTACCAGTACGGCGCGTCGAAGTTCATGACCAGATTCTGCTTGCCGCCGATGTTGTCGGCGATGCCGATCTTGTAGCTATGTGCGCCGGTGATGTAGGAGAGCGCCACGCGGAACGGCGTATCGTGGCTCCTGTTCCGCATGTTCGACACCGTGGACGCGTGATGCGTAATCCCGAGCGCCTGGTCCTGCACACCGATCAGATTCTTCGCAATCGCCTCGACGTTGTAGGCGAAGACGTCCTCGAGGCTGTCACCGACGTCGGGCAGCCCGAACGGGTGCGTCCGGCGGCTGTTGATGAAGCGGTGATAGACGACGGTTTCGAGCAGCAGGCGCGACGTCAGCGGCGCGGTCCACTCGGCATTCCAGCCGCCATTCGGCCAATAGCGCTGCGGCAATCCCGATTCGGCTGACACGATTGCGGTCGTCGCGGTCGAACACTGACACGTGTAGGTGTTCTCGTAGGCGAAGGCGAGCTTGTGAATCCTGTTCACCTGCCAGGTCACACGGCCGGCGCCGTTGCGTGTCAACACATCGATGAACGCGGGTTGGTTCGGATCGGGATCGTAGGCGAACGACGTCGGGTTGAAGGCGTTCCGGTTGACGAACATGCCGGCAACCCAGTTCTGCGTCTTGTTGTAGAGCATCGTGCCAAAGAACCACAGCCGGTCGCGGACAATCGGACCACCGTAGGCGGCATTGATTTCGCCGCTGCTTTTCAAGTTGTTCGGCGTCCGCAGCCCTCGGTCGCGCAGCGCCTGTGTGAAGTTGCTGCCGGCCATCGCTTCATTCGCGAACGAGCTGATCAGCATGCCGCTGAATGTGTTCCCGCCCTCGCGCGGAATGAAATTCAGCCGCACGCCAGACCCTCGCTCCTCGGTCGATACCGTGGCTGTCTCGACGGCCATCTCGGCGAACACGGCCATGTTCGGCACGCCCTGCGTGTTCGAGCCGGTTTCGACCGTGGAGATCGACACGCCGTTGCGCAACATTTCGAGATCGGTCGCGCGACTGCCATGCACTGTGAGACCGCCACCGCCCGTTGTCGGGCTGCCGTTGTTGCCGCCGACGTCCACTGTGCTGTTGTTCACGCCGGGAATCATCGCTGCCACGAACGAGGGATAGCGGTTCACTGGGGCGTTGTTGATGACTTCCGCGGTAAGCACACGTTCGCGGTTGGAGCTCTGCACGTCGACGACCGGAGACTCGCCGGTGACGGTAACGGTTTCCTCGACCGTGCCGACTCGCAGATCGGCGTTCACCGTGGCGACGAATGTGCCGCTCAGCTCGATCCCTTCGCGCTTCACCGTACCGAATCCGGAAAGGCCGAACGTGACCGTGTAGACACCGGGCCTGAGGTTCTCGATGCGGTACTGGCCCGAGTCGTTGGTGGCGACCGACCGGACTTTCTCAATCAGCGCCGGACTGGACGCTTCGACGTTGACGCCCGGGAGTACGGCTCCCGACGTATCGCGCACGACGCCTGTAATCGACGCCTGCGCGTACAGCAGTGAGGGAATGACGAGGAACCCGACGGAGGCGCACGCGATCTTCACTCGTGACATGGGCCCTCCTGACGTGACTCGGCTGTCTAGGCGGGCGCATCATAGCGCAGGTGAGCCCTATCGCGGGTGGCGGCGCCCCTTTTTCACTGTCTTCGTTAGACTTGAGGCGTGGTACCGGTACGGGGTTCCAGACTTGGCAGCAGTTGTCGACCGGTAGCGCGCCGCCATCATCAACAAGTCCCTCAATGCGACATCGTCAATCAATGCGAGCCGCACGAGGACCGTCGGCCACGGCACGTAGTGATCCCTGAGGTAGTAGACGTCCGGATCCCCTTCGATCAACTCATCGCGAGCATCTTCCCCCACGACGACCACCAGCGTGCCCGGTTCGACGGATTTGTGGGTCGCCATGCATGCCGCGATCTTCTTGCTCGCTTTCAGGCAGGACCCGTTCCAAGCCTTTCCCTCTTCGAGTCCCGGGATCGTCAGGCCTACTTTACGCACCCGGGCGAAGTCGGCTTTGCGCGCCATGGCTCAAGGATTCGCAGATTCAGCCACCACCGAGAGATCGAGCGAGCCCGCGGGCGCGACCTGCCGGGACGGTGAGACGAAGGGCAACAGCATCAGCGACAACAGACCGAACGCGTCGATCATCAGCGTGGTTGGATAGCCCCATCGTTCGAGCGCCAGCCCCTGCCATCGAGCACTGTACTGGATCGCGAAATTCGTTAACGTCATGTAAGCCGTGAATTGCGTCGCCGCCACCATCGCGCCGATGTCGGCGACTCCGACACGTTGGCGGCGCATCTGCGTGGCTATCGCTGTGGCAGCAAAACCGAGAGGGATACCTTCGGTGACGTACAGGAAGAAGAAGGCCACGAGGCGGCCCCGCTTGGTCGCCAGCAGATTGGGCAGGCGCATGCGGCTGAGGATCGTGATGCCGGCAGCCGATGTCAAGCTGAGATAGCTGAAGAATGCTTTACGTCGATTCCGCCCTCCTCGATCTCACGGAGCGGCTGTGCCGCCGGTTTCAGGTGCTCACCGGCCGGACCAACGTGTGGTTGGCCTTCCAATTGACCAACTTCAGCATCGTCGTGTTCTTCGTCTGGGCTGGGATGCATTTTGAGATTGGAGGCCGGCTGTTCCGGATTGCACTGGCGGCGTTCTGCGCCGGCCTGCTTTACCTCCTCACCCAGACCCTTTTCAAGGTGCCGGTGGAGACGTACGAGAACAGCGCATTTCGCCGCGTGTCGCGAGGACTCCGGAATCCCAGGCGCCTGCGCGACGCGCCGCTCCGAATCGCGTTCCTTACGTTCTCGCTGATGCTTTTCTTTCCGGTTCTGTTCCTCTATCAATATCCACAGGTGCTCGCCATTCTCAATCTCGGCGTGAGCAGTTTCATCGTCGCGCACGGACTTACGGTGCTGACGACGGTCATGCTGTATCTGCTGGCGTGCGATCCACTTCCGCCATGTCAGGGGAAGGTGCGCGAGTGGCTGCGATCGCTCGTTCCCGCGCGACGTGTTCCCGCCGCCGTGCCTGAAGACTAGGCTCGACTCCGCATACCCCGTATCAAGCCTCGTGTGGTACGGATGTCCCCTGCCAGCTGACCAACTGCCAGCGACCGTTCGTATTGGCCCACACTTGCGTGTGCCTTACCTCCGCTAGCTTTTGGCCAGAGTAGGATAACCAGACCGACCGGTAATGATCGCGGTGCTCGAATATGTCCGGACCTTGAAGTCATCAGTCGTGATCGTGCCGACCGGAAACTGGCCGGCCTTCAGAATATCGAGCCAGCATTGCTTGTCAACGACTCGCCCGTCAGCATTCGTGGCTAGAAAATCGTCTGCATAGAGTCGATCAATTGTCGCGAGATCCGGACTGCCTTCATGAGCAGTAAACAGCTCGTGCTCGAGCGCTCTGAACACTTCGTCACGTGTGATCGTCACGATGCGTCTCCCTTCCGGACACAGAGCCCACCCACAGAGCACAGGGGCTGGCGGCTTGGGCAGTTGGATGGCGTGCCCGCGTCGCCGCGATCCTAGCGCACCACCCCGGCCGCGGTCCGAATCCTTACAGGGAGTCGTTGTACGATGCTCACATGCGGCGGGCATCGGCTCGATGGATGCGGTTCGCACTGCCCTTTGCGCTGGCGCTAGGCGGGGCCGTCATGAGTGCCGCGGCGCAGCGGTCCACCATCCTGACGAACGGACGGAACCTCCAGATACCGATCAACCACGGACTCCCCGACAAGCCGCTCGGCTTCACCTTCTGCCGCCTGCGATATCAGAACATCCGCAGGGCGAGAAAGTCCGGGTGGGGCGACGACTACCCGCAAGCCGACTACAACTTCCTGGTGCGTCTCTCCGAGCTCACCACGGCGAAGATCAGCCGATGGAACAACGGTGACCCCGGCTTTGCGAACGTCACCGTCATGGATCCCGATCTCTTCCAGTGTCCGTACTTGCGCATGCAGAATGCGGCCAACTACGACTTCACGCCTGAAGAGACCACTCGCATGCGCGAGTACCTGCTGAAGGGCGGCTTTCTCTGGATCGACGACAACTGGGATCCGGACTTCGAGTACATCCGTCCGAATCTGCTGCGAATCCTGCCCGACGCACGGATCGTCGACCTCCCGGTCGACTACCCGATGTTCTCGCTTCTCTATCGGGTCAACACGCTCCCGCAGATCCCGTCGCTGGGTTCGTGGCTGCGTAACGGTGAGGATTCTGAGATCGGGCCTTCAACCGTCCACTACTACGGTGTGTTCGACGACCACGATAGGCTGGTTGTGCTCGTCAGCATGAACTCGGACGTTTCAGATAGTTGGGAGCGGGAAGGCGACAACCAGGACTACTTCCACACCTATGGGGGAAAAGGCTATACCCTCGGTGTGAACGTGGCCATTTGGATCCTGACCCACTAAGGCCGTCTCGCCGACG
>Ga0310810_10003672_pt1 | contig 16815 bp, 17 predicted proteins | sample NCmetagenome_FD_207641 | JGI IMG/M metagenome (GOLD analysis project Ga0310810, IMG submission 207641) | Soil microbial communities from experimental microcosm in Duke University, North Carolina, United States - NC | ecosystem: Engineered > Artificial ecosystem > Soil microcosm > Unclassified ... | reverse complement strand
TGCGGCGCCGTCGGCCGTCGCAAGACCGAGGAAGCGATGGCCGCCATCGCGGCCATGGGCGAGCGCCTGTCGGCGGCGAAGCCCGACGCGCTGATCGTCGTCGCCGACGATCACCTCAACGCGTTTTCGTTCAACTGTGTGCCCGCCATGTGCGTGCGCATCGGGCGCGAGGTGCAGCGCATGCGGCAGGACCACGCGGAGGCGTTCGACGCGGTGCTCGAGGGGATGCCGCTGACCTATCCGCTGCACGAGACGCTCGCCAACGCGATTCTCGAGCAGGGGACCGCGGCCGGATTCGACCTGGCGCTGTCGTGGGAGGCGCCGGTCGACCACGCGTTCCTGGCGCCGGTGAACCGGCTGCACGGAGCGCGAGCGATTCCTCCACTCGTGCCGATCTGGATCAACTGCTTCGTCGCGCCCCAGCCGACGGCGCGCCGCTGCTTCGCGCTCGGTCAGCACATCGCCCGCGTCGTGGCCGGCGGTTCCTGGCGCGTCGGCATCATCGCCACCGGCGGGCTGTCGCACTTTCCGGAGCTGTCGGTGGCGCGGATCGGCGAGACAGACACCGCGTTCGACCAGAAGCTCATCGGCTGGGTGGAGCGCGGGGAGCACGAGCCGCTGCAGGCGCTCGGCGCCGACGAGCTTCACAAGACCGGCAGTCACGAGTTCCTGAACTGGATGGTGCTGCTCGGCGCGGTCAGCCCGGCGCGCGCCGACCTCCGCTACTTCGGCGAGCTCGCACGCATCAACCTGGCGGCGGTGGAGTGGAGAGTGCCCTGAGCCGCTACGCCGTCAACAGCCTGCTGTATCGCCTGAAGAAGGACGCGGAGTTCCGTGCACGATTCGTGGCCGACTCGGGCGCGGCGATTGCCGACGCCGACCTGACCGACGCCGAGCGCGCCGCCTTCGTCGCCCGCGACATGCGCGCGATCAACGAGCTCGGCGGCTATCTGCACCTGGTGCTCTCGATTCCCGGGCTGGCCGCCCGCCCGACGCACCGCTGACGGGTCAACGCGCCTTCGCGGTGCTGTTCGGCCCCAGATGCTTGAGGTCGCCCACCTCGCGGATGGCGTTCACCATGTGGCTCGGAATCGGCATCGCCTTGAGCGTGCCGTCCTCCATGATGCGCGCATAAACGCGCGTGGCCCGGCCCTCGCTGACCGCGGCGCCGGTCATCGCGTTCTTCGCCTTGCAGTTCCAGTGCAGCGTGTGCTCGCCGATCTCGGCCAGATTGATCGTCGTCAGGATCCGGTCGCCGTACGCGGCGGGGCCGATGAAGCGGAAGTGGATCTCGCCCATGACGAACGTCGTGCGGTCGTTCTTGATCATCTGCTCGATCGGATAGCCGATGATCCGGAACAGCTCGTGCTCGGTGTCGTTGAACCAGGCGACGATGCGCGGATAGTAGACGAGCCCGAACGGGTCGGACTCACCCCAGTTCACCGTGATCTCCCTCCAGTACATCGCCATGCCGGGCTCCTCCCGCCGGGTATTGTAGCCGCGCTGGCGGGCCCGGAATCAGCGCCCGGTGAACGTCGGCATCACGTCGTTGGCAAACGCCTGGAGCTGCTCGAGCATCACCGACTTCGGCGTCCCCATGCTGATGCTGACGTTGACGTACTCGAGGCCGGGATATCGCGACTCGACGTCTTTCAGGTACGCGATCAGCTGTTCGGGCGGGCCGGCGAACCAGGCGCCGTTGTCCATGTAGTGCTCGACCGTCGGCACGCCGGCCGCACCCCAGCCGCCGCGCTTCGTGGATGCCGCGAGCTGCGCCGGTGTGATGCCGGGCACGAAGCCGAGCGGCCCGAACATCTTCACGTGCTCCTCGTAGAACGGCGTGATTTCGCGGATGGCCTTCTCGCGCGTCTCCGCGAGATAGATGAAGATGCCCAGGCACAGATTCTCACCGAGCTTCAGATTCTTGCCGGCGCGCGCGGCGGCCTCGCGATAGGCCTGGAACGGTCCCTCGGCCATGGTGGCGGCGCCACCACCGATGATGCCCTTGATGCCGTGGCGCACCATGAAGTCGAGCCCGCGCGCTTTGGCGCTGACGATCGGCTGCCAGCAGTCGACGGGGTGGACGGGGCGGGGCACCAGCGTGAGGTCGCGCAGCTCGTAGCCGCGATACGGCACGGCCGGCGGCAGCGTGTAGTGCTTGCCCTGGTGCGAGAACCGCTCGTTGGCGAACGCCTTGAAGATGATCTCGACCTGCTCCTCGAACAGCTCGCGGTTGGCGTCCTGATTCAGGATCGGGGCGCCGAACGTCTCGACCTCGCGCGAGTGATAGCCGCGACCCACGCCGAAGATCACGCGCCCCTTCGTCAGGATGTCCGCGACCGCATAATCTTCGGCGAGCCGCAGCGGGTGCCACATCGGCGCGATGTTGAACCCGCAGCCGATCTTGAGGCGCCTGGTCACGTGGGCCAGATGCACCGCGTGCATCAGGATGTTCGGGATGACCTCGTAGCCCTCGTGCTGGAAGTGATGCTCGGCCAGCCAGAGCGCGTAGTAGCCGGCGTCGTCCATGCACTTCGCGATCGCGTCGGTCTTCTCGAACACGCTCGCCAGCTGCTCGTTGCTGTAGCGTCGCTCGTTGGCCGGCGTGGCGTCCTGGCCCATGTCGGGCAGATCGACGTGACCGGCGTAGACGGTGCCGAACTTCGTGATCATGACCGATCCTCGCCGGCGCCGATCATTTCGGCGACTCGATCAGCTCGGGGATGATCCAGAGCGGCTTGCGGCCGGCGGCCACGCGCTCGATGTTGTCGAAGCCGTTGCGGAAGCGCGCCGTCCAGTTCTCCCACGTCGGTCCCGCGGAGTGCGGCGTGAGCGTGACGTTCGCGAGCGTCAAGAGCGGATTGTCCTTCGCGGGCGGCTCGTCGATGAGGACGTCGAGCCCCGCGCCACCGATCTGCCGGTCCTTCAGCGCCCGGTAGAGCGCCGCCTCGTCCACCACCGGCCCGCGGCAGGTGTTGACGAGAATCGCGTCCTTCTTCATCAGTGAGAGCTCGCGCGCGCCGATGATTCCGCGTGTCGCATCGGTCAGCGGCACGTGCAGGGTGACGATGTCCGAGGTTCGGAGCAGCTCGGCGAGGAGCACGAACCGCACGCCGAGGGCGTCCTCTTCGGCTTCGCTCAGTCGCACGATGTCGTAGTACTGCACGCGGGCGTCGAATCCACGCGCCCGCCGCGCCACCTTCTTGCCGATGTTGCCGAGTCCGATGATCCCGACCGTCCGGCCCGACAGCTCGTAGACGGGCGATTCCGACGACGCCGGCGGGCGCCACCGCCCGGCGACGACGTCCTGATGGAACCGCACGAGCTGCTTGAGCACGGCGAGCATCAACAAGATCGTGTGCTCCGCGACGGCGATGGCGTTGGCGCCGCCGTTGTTGGCCACCGGCACGTGCGCCTTGCGCGCGGCCTCGACGTCGACTCGGTCGTAGCCCGCGCTCAAGAGCTGCACGAGCTTCAGCTTCGGCGCGGCGCGGAAGAACTCGCCGCCCATGTTCCGCGCCAGACCGAGGAAGTACTCGGCTTCGGCCGCAGCATTGATGAACTCCGGCGTCCCGAAGTCCGCCATGATCAGCTCGAAGCCCGGCGGTGTGAGCGATCGGGCCATGTCGGTGACGACGGGGTCCTGCTTCGGCGCGAACAAAATCTTCGTCGGCTGCGCGGTCGCCGCCTGCGGGCTCATGACTGCGCCAGCGGCACGGTGGCCGTCAGCACGGGCTCGCCGCCCACGACGCGCGTCGTGTGACCCTTGCCGGTCGTGTCCTCCACGAGACGCGCGTCGCCGGGACCGAACACCTGTTTGCTGCCGTCGCCGCAGCCGATCTCGAGCTGACCCGACAGAATGATGACGAACTGCCGGCGCGGCGCGGGGTGCCAGTCGAGAAATCGATCCTTGGGCCAGACGCTGAACGAGATCTGCGTCGTCGCAAGGCCCTTGAGCCAGTCCGACTGCTTCTCGATGTCGATCGGCTCGATGTGCGATTGGCCGTCGGAGCCCGTGTAGAGCCGCCAGGTCCTCTTCATCGCGGGCTCTCCTCGAGCGCAAATCCATAGAGTCGCGCCGCATTTTCGCAGACGATCTTGCGGCGGACGTCGGCGGGGAGCTGGCCCATCTCGCGCTGCACGTACTCGCGCGAGTCGGGCCACACGCCATCGGGGTGCGGGAAGTCCGAGCCCCACATGATCTTGTCCACGCCGAGCTCGTCGATCAGCTTCATGCCGATCGGATCCGTCTGATACGTCGCCCAGCACTGGCGCTTCCAGTAACCGCTGGGCGGCATCGTCAGCGAGAGATCCTTGAACTGGTCCTCCCACTCCGCGTCCATCCGCCACAGGATGTACGGGATCCAGCCGATGCCGGACTCGCCGAGCACCAGCCGCAGCGCGCGATAGCGCTCGAGCACGCCGGAGAAGATCATCGAGGCGAGGATCGTCGCCATGTTGACCTGGAACATCGTGATGCTCGTCGCGAATGCCGCGCGCGCGACGGGCAGCTCCACGGCCGGCGCATCGGGCAGCGACGCACGCGATGGATCGCTGCCGACAAAGATGATCTTGCGGATGTGGTCGGGCACGTAGCCACCGACGGTGTGGAAGTGCAGCGGCAGTCCCGAGGCGTTCACCACTTCCCAGAGCGGATTCCAGTACGGATCCCAGAGCGGTTTCAGATCCGGCGAGTTCGCGATGTCGAGCCCGCGCAGCGCGCCGCGCTTGGCCACGCGCTCGACCTCGGTGATGGCGGCGTCGAGCGGATTGTTCGGAATCGACGCGAGGCCCGCGTAGCGCTCGGGATGCGTCGAGCAGAAGTCGGCGAGCCACTCGTTGTAGATACGCATCACCTCGACGGTGGCCTCCGAATCGTTCATCCGTCCCGTCGCGCCGAGGATGCCGTACAGCACTTCCGCCTGCACGCCGTCACGGTCCTGGTCTTTGAGTCGCAGGTCGGGATCGCTCAGTCGTCGGATGCCTCGCTTGCCGTCGGAGTAGAGTCCGGTCGACTCCATGCGATCCGCGCGATGAATACGGCCCGGAACATACTCGCGTCCCGCGGAGCCCATGCCGTTGACGAGGCCCAGATTGGCGCCCTTCTTGGTGACCCAGCGCTTGCCTTTCGGCCCGTCCTCGACGTATGGCATCCGATCACGCATCTCGGGCGATGCCTGCGAGACGAACAGATCGGTCGGCAGCCAGCAGAGATCGAGGTGGCAATCGGCGGAGATCATCTCGTAACGCATGCAGCCTCCTGTTAGAGCCCGCGCCAGTAGCGGCGGCCTTCGAGTCTGACGATGCGGCCGAACCCCGGCGCCTCGAAATGGCCGGCCGCGACGACGATCTCCTCACGCTCGAGCCGGTCCAGCAGCGCGCGCCGGGTCTGGCGCGTCAGCTCGGGATCCATGTCGGCGCGCGAGACCCAGTCGGGCTCTTGCAGCTGCACGGGGCTGTGGGCGGCGTCGCCCAGGACGAGGGCGCGCTCGCCGCGCGAGGTGATGAGGATCGACACGTGGCCGGGCGTGTGACCGGGCGTCGGCACCGCGGTGAGCGTGCGCGTCAGCGCGTGCTCGCCCTTCATGAACTCGACCAAGCCGAGGTCCGCGAGCGGCCACACGCAGGTCGGCGCGTTCGGAAAGCGCGTGGGCTGCACGTCGGGCGCGTGGCAGGCCTCCCAGTCCTTCGTGCTCACCCAGTAGCGCGCGTTCGGAAACGTCGGGACCCATCGACCGCCCGCGTCGGTGAGATTCCAGCCGACGTGATCGCGATGCAGGTGCGTCATCACGACCATGTCGACCTCATCGGGCCGCACACCCTTCGCCGTGAAATCGCGGAGCAGCTCACCCCACGGCACGTCCGGCGTGTCCTTCGGGCGCGGCCCGAGGCCCGTGTCGATCAGGATCGTGCGGCCGTCGGCCCGGATCAGGTACGAGCCGAGATTGAAGCGGACCTTGTGCTCCTCGGTGAGGTGCGCCTCGTACGGGTCCCACCGCTCCTCGGGGATCGTCGGGAAGAAGTTGCACAGATCGAACTCGAGCAAACCGTCGGACAGCGCCATGATCTCGACGTCGCCGACGCGGATGACGTGGTCGGGCATGGTGGCCCGGAAGCGTACCACACGACCGCGCGATCCCGGCGCCGAGCGGGCTGCTACACTAGCGCGCGATCGGCGCGCACGCCGCTCGAGGAGGAGCCATGACGTCGCTCGCATTCGTGATCGCGGTGCTGCTGACGAGCCTCGCGCTCGTCGCGCCCGCGACCGCGCAGACCACGACGCTGACGATGTCGTCGTGGGTCTCGCCGCAGCACCACCTGACCGCGACCGTCCTGCAGGGCTGGGCGAACGAGGTCGAGAAGGCGACCAACGGCCGCGTGAAGTTCACGATGCTGCCCAAGCATCCCTCGGCGCCTCCCGGAACCTTCGACGCCGTGCGCGATGGCCTGGTCGATCTCTCGTACGTGACCGCATCGTATACGCCGGCGCGCCACATCCTGCCCCTGATGGCCGAGCTGCCGGGTGCGGGCGATACCGCGCTCGCCAACTCGATCGCCTACTCACGCATTCACTGGAAGTACTTCCAGAAGGTCGGCGAGTACAAGGGCGTGAAGCTGCTCGGCGTGTTCACGCACGGGCCGGGGCAGATGTTCACGCGCAAGCCCGTGAACGGCATCGCCGACGTGCAGGGGCTCAAGATCCGCACAGGCGGCGGCGTCGCCGAGCAGGTCGCCAAGGCGCTCGGCGCCTCGGCGTTCGTCAAGCCCGCGCCGGAGTCCTACGAGCTCTTGTCGAGCGGCGTCGCCGACGGCGTGTTCTTCCCGCTCGAGTCCGTCATGTCGTTCAAGCTCGACACGGTGCTCCAGCAGGCCACGCTGTTTCCCGGAGGCATGTACTCCTCCGCGTTCGGCTTCTTCATGAACGAGGACAAGTGGAACAAGCTGTCGAAGCAGGACCAGGAGGCGATCGAGAAGCTTTCGGGTGAGCACATCGCGCGGCTGGCCGGGCGGTCGTGGGACGAGGCCGACGCCAGGGGCCTGGAGGCACTCAAGAAGTCGGGCGTGAAGATCGTGAATGCCGACGCCGCGTTCGTGGCCGAGGTGCGCAAGCGCTCGGCGCCGCTCATCGACGACTGGATCACCAAGGCAAGCGCCAAGGGCGTGGACGCCGCGAAGATCCTCAAGGAGTTCCACGAGGAGCTGAAGAAGGCCGCCGCGGGCCAGTGACCGTCCCTGTCGGGCTCAACGTGTGGTCGCGCCTCGTCGACGCGACGTTTCCGTATTTCGATCGGACCGTCGGCCCGTTCGATTCCATCTGGCTGCCCGACCACGTGCAGTACGGGGCGCACAACGTCGGCGAAGGCTGGACGCTGCTGACCTGGGCACTCGCCCGCTATCCCGACAAGCTCTGCGGCCACGAGGTGCTCTGCAACAGTTTCCGCAATCCCGCGCACGTCGCGAAAATGGTGGCGACCGCGCAGGCGCTCTCCGGCGGGCGCGTCGTGCTCGGCATCGGCGCCGGCTGGAACAAGGAGGAGTATCTCGCGTACGGCTGGCCCTTCCCGCCGACACCCGTGCGGATCGCGCAGCTCGGGGAGGCGATCGCGCTGATCCGGTGCCTGTGGACGGACTCGCCCGCGTCGTACGCGGGCGAGCACTTCCGGATCGCCGGCGCTCACTGCGAGCCACGTCCGGAGCCGATCCCGCCCATCATGATCGGCGGCCACGGCGAACGCTACCTGTTACGCGCGGTCGCCCGGCACGCCGACTGGTGGAATTACGGCTTTCGCGATCACGACCTCTACGCGCACAAGCAGGAAGTGTTGAAGGCGCACTGCAAGGAGGTCGGCCGCGACTATGACGCCATCGTCCAGGTCGTGCGGGTCGGCATTCTCATTGCCGAGTCGGAGGCCGAGGTCGAGCGGCTGAAGAACGCGCCGCGAATCCGCCCGATGAGCGACATCCAGCTGGCCGGCACACCCGCGCAGGTGGCGGACACGCTGCAGCGCATCGTGCGCCAGGGCGCGCGACGTCTGACCGTGAACTTCGCCGATGCCCCGCGGCCCGACGGCACGTTGCTCTTCGCGCAGGGCGTCCTGCCGTGGCTGTAGCCGAACCGCCGCCCGTCGCCGCGGCGCCGGAGCGGCCGCGCGCCGACGTGGTGCTGGGCATTCCCGCCTCGGCCGTGCTGCTCGCCATGATGGTGCTCACCGTGATCGACGTCATCGCGCGCTACGTGTTCAGCCGGCCCGTGCGCGGCGCGTTCGAGGTCACCGAGCTGATGCTGGTGGTGCTGATCTTCGCGGGCTTGCCGCTCGTGTCGTTCGCCGAAGAGCACGCGGTGATGGACTTCGTCGACCGCGTCACCGGCCCCCGCACGCGGCACGGGCTGCGCCGCGTCGTCGAATTGCTCAACGCGGGCTTCATGGGTGCGCTCGCGTGGCTCGTGTGGCGCAAGGCCGACCGCATCTCGCAGTACGGCGACTCCACCGACGTCCTCCGCATTCTGTATGGCCCGTTCGTGTACTTCATGGCGCTGGCCCTGGCGCTGGCCGCGGCGCTTCATCTCTCCAAAGTCGTCGAGCGCCGATGATCGAGGGGCTGATCGGCCTCACGGTGATGATGCTGCTCTGCTGTCTTCGGGTGCCGATCGCGTTCGCCATGGCCGTCGTCGGCATCGTCGGCTACGCGTACATGCGCGACTGGAACTGGACCGTCGCGTTCGCGATGACGCAGACGAAGCTCTACGAGACCGGCCGCAACTACACGCTCTCGGTGGTGCCGCTGTTCATCCTGATGGGCAATTTCGTCACGCGCGCCGGCATGTCGCAGGAGCTGTTCCGGGCGGCGTATGCGTTCATCGGCCACTTGCGCGGCGGGCTCGCCATGGCGACGGTCTGGGCATCCGCGGGCTTCGGCGGCATCTGCGGCTCGTCGATCGCGACCGCCGCGACGTTCGCCAAGGTGGCGTACCCGTCGATGAAGCGCTTCGGGTACTCCGATCGGCTGGCCGCCGGCGTGGTCGCCGGTGGCGGCACGCTCGGCATCATGATCCCGCCGTCGACGATCATGGTGATCTACGGCATCTTCACCGAGACCAACATCGGCAAGCTGTTCGCCGCGGGCATCATCCCCGGAATTGTCGGTGCAATCTTGCTGTGCGGCGCGGTGCAGTACATGACGTGGCGCGATCCCGCCTCGGGGCCGCCCGGCGAGCGCTCGACGTGGCGCGAGCGATTTCGCGCCCTGCGCGACGTCTGGGCGGTGGCCGCGCTCTTCGTGTTCGTGATGGGCGGCATCTACGGCGGGTTCTTCACCGCCACCGAGGGCGCTGCCATGGGCGCGTTCGGCGCGATGATCTTCGCGCTCGCGCGCCGTGCGCTGACGTGGCGGACGCTCTATGCCTCGCTGCTGGAGAGCGCGCGCACGACGTCGATGCTGTTCATGATCCTCATCGGCGCGCTCATCTTCGCGGAGTTCGTCAACATCACGACCATGCCGGCCGATCTCAAGGGCTGGGTCACGCGATTCAACGTGCGACCGACGGTCGTGATCGCGGGGATCTGCGCGATCTACGTGGTGCTCGGCACGGCCATGGAAGAGCTGTCGATGATCCTGCTCACGATCCCGGTGTTCTTCCCCGTGGTCGTGCATCTCGGGTTCGACCCCGTGTGGTTCGGCATCATCATCGTGTGCGTGGTCGAGATCGGGCTCATCAGCCCGCCCGTCGGCATGAACATGTTCGTGCTCCGCACGCTGGTGCCCGAGCTCAGTACGGCGACGATCTTCAGCGGCGTGCTGCCCTTCATGTGGGCGGACGTCGTCCGCCTCGCGATCCTCGTGGCGTTCCCGTGGCTCGCGCTGTGGCTGCCGAGTCTGATGCGCTGAGGGGCGGCTATTCGGGGCGGAACGTCTGCGTGCCGACCCAGCCCGTCTCCGACACGTCGACCGTGACGCCGTCGGGGCCGCTGTATTTCACCTCGACGTTGCCGTAGCGCTTGGCACCGCCCTCGGCGGCATGGCCACCGACGCCCAGCGCCTCGTTGATGTCGTCGCGGCGCGGCGCGTTTACGGAACCCAGTCGCTCCGTCGTCGCCTCGAGGTCGTCGACCTGGAAGCCGAAGTGGTGGATGCCAGACCAATCCTTGCCGCGCTCCACACCGGCGACTTTGTCGTTCTTGAACTTCAGGATGGCGAGATTGATGTCGCCGTCGGTGAGGTAGTAGCCGCTCGTGTTCGGATTGTCGATGCGTCCAACCTGCTTCATGCCGAACACGTCGACGTAGAACTTCGCGGTGGCGTCGGGGTCCTGCGTGGACAGCGCGATGTGCTTGATCTTCGCCATGGGTGGCCTCCTCCGGCTTGGCGCCTAGCATACCGCCGTCGCGCCGATCGTGTAGAGTGAGTCGTCGGGGCCCGCAGGGGCAGGGGGACGAGCCATGGCCGACATCCAATTCAACCCGATGGATCCGGAGTTCGTGGCCGACCCGTATCCCACCTATCACCGCTTGCGCGCCGAGGATCCGGTCCACCACAGCCCGCTCGGTTTCTGGGTGCTCACGCGCTACGACGACGTCGTGGCCGCGCTGCGTGATCCGCGCTTGGCCAAGGAGGCGATCGCCTCGTTCGTCGCCGCGCGCTTCGGCGCCCCGGTGCCCGCCATGGGCCTGTCGATGCTCGACCGTGACCCGCCGGACCACACACGCCTGCGCGGGCTCGTGAGCAAGGCGTTCACGCCGCGCGTGGTGGAGGGGCTGCGGCCCCGCATCCAGCAGATCGTCGACGGGCTGCTCGACCGCGTGAAGGCGCGCGGCTCGATGGATCTCATCGAGGAATTCGCGTACCCGATTCCGGTGATCGTGATCTGCGAGATGCTTGGTGTGCCCGTCGAGGATCATGAGCGGTTCAAGGGCTGGAGCCTGGACATCGCGCGCGGCCTCGACCTGATCTGGCTGGGGCCGGATTCCGAGGTCGGCCGCCGCAGCGTCGAGTCGCGTCAAGCGCTCGCGCAGTATTTCCGCGGTCTCATCGCGCAGCGCCGGGCGGCCCCGCGCAATGATCTGCTGTCGGGCCTCATCGCGGCCGAGGAAGCGGGCGACAAGCTCAACGAGACCGAGCTGCTCGCCACCTGCATCCTGCTGCTGATCGCAGGCCACGAGACGACGGTGAACCTCATCGGCAACGGCACACACGCGCTGCTGCGTCATGGCGATCAGCTCGAGCGTCTGCGGCGCGACCCCGGCCTGATCGGCTCCGCCGTGGAGGAGCTGCTGCGCTTCGACGGGCCGGTGCAGCGCACGGCGCGCATCCCGAGCGAGGACGTGGTGTTCGGGGGCCACACGATTCCGAAGGGCGAGATGGTGATGCCGTTCATCGGCGCCGCCGACCGCGACCCCGCGCAGTTCCCCGACCCCGACCACCTCGACATCGGCCGCGGCGACAACCGGCATATCGCGTTCGGCTGGGGCATTCACTTCTGCCTCGGCGCGCCGCTGGCGCGCATCGAGGGTCAGATCGCGATCGGCACGCTCGTGCAGCGACTGCCGAAGCTCGCCCTCGCGACACGGCAGCCCGAGTATCGCCAGAGCCTGACGCTCCGGGGATTGAAGGCGCTGCCCGTCAAGTTCTGATGAAGATCACGCGCGTCGAGACGCGCGTCGTCACGCTGCCCATGATCATCGACGGCGCCACGCCGCGCCTGCGCGACCGCGCGATCACGAGCATCGACATCCTGCTGGTGCGTGTCGACACCGACGCGGGGCTGACGGGCTGGGGCGAAGCGTTCGGCCATCGCATCTTTCCCGCCACGCGCGCGGCGATCGATACCGTCCTCGGACCGATGTGCGTCGGCCGCGACCCGACGAACATCACCGTGCTGCACGACGAGCTCTCGCGTCTGCTGCACGGCGTCGGCCGCAACGGACCGACGATCTATGCGCTGTCGGGGATCGACATCGCGCTGTGGGACATCGCGGGCAAGGCCGCGGGCCTGCCGCTCTACCGGCTGCTCGGTGGCGGCACGCGTACGGAGCTCCCCGCGTACGCGAGCTTGCTGCGCTACGGCAGCGCCGACGCGGTGTCGTTCTATACCGAGCAGGCGCTCGAGCGCGGCTACCGCGACATCAAGCTGCACGAGATCACGGTGCCGGAGGTGAAGGCCGCTCGCGACGTCGCGGGCGGCGATGTCCGCATCATGCTCGACACGAATTGTCCGTGGAGCCTCGTCGAGGCGCTCGAGATGGCGGACCGCCTGGCCCCGCTCCGGCTCACGTGGCTCGAGGAGCCGATCTTTCCGCCCGAGAACGTCGAGGCGCTCGCCGAGGTGCGGCGCCGTGGCGGCATTCCGACGGCGGCGGGCGAGAACTACGGCACGGTCTGGGACTTCCGGCGGGCGTTCGAAGCGCGGGCGATCGACTACGCGCAGCCGAGCGTGACGAAGATCGGCGGCGTGACCGAGCTGCGCCGCGTGGTTGCGCTGGCCGAAACGTTCGGCGTCACGGTCGTCCCGCACTCCGCGTATTTCGGCCCCGGCCTGCTGGCGTCGATGCATTGCATCGCCGCCATGCCGGGCTACGTCCTGGTGGAGCGGTTCTACTGCGATTTCGCCAAGAATCCGCTCGGGGACGCGATCAACCCGGTCAACGGCCGCATCGCCGTCCCCCAGGGCCCCGGGCTCGGCGTAGACCCCGATTCCAGCATGCTGTAGACTCCCGCATTCACAAGAGTCGAACGCTTCTCGCGGAGGTCCCCGCGATGACATCGCTCCGTCGGTCCATCCATTTTCTCACGCTCGTCCTCGTCCTGCTGCTCGCGTTCACGCTGCCGGCGCCCGCCCAGGCGCCGAAAACCGGCGGCGTGCTGACCGTCCATCCGCTGACGGCGCCGCCGAGCCTGTCGCCGCACGAGGAATCCACGATCGCGACCGTGCAGCAAGTCAGCGCGTGCTACTCGAACCTCGTGTACTTCGATCCGGCGAAGAAGCAGGAAAGCCTCGACACCATCATCCCGGAGCTGGCCGAGAAGTGGTCGTGGCAGGACAACTATCGCAACCTCGTGTTTCTCCTCCGCCACGACGTGAAATGGCACGATGGCAAGCCGTTCACCTCACGCGACGTCAAGCACACCTTCGACGCCGTGCGCGGCGCGCCCGACGCCGACGCCAAGCTGCGCATCAACCCGCGCAAGCTCTGGTACGAGAACATCGAGGCGATCGAGGCGCCCGATCCATACACGGTCGTGTTCCGGCTGAAGCGACCGCAACCGTCGCTGCTGCTGCTGCTCGCCTCCGGGTATTCGCCCGTCTATCCCGCGCACGTGTCAATGGCGGAGCTCAAGACGACGTGTGTCGGCACGGGCCCGTTCAAGCTGAAGGACTATCGGCCGGGTGAGTTCGTGGAGTATGTCCGCAACCCGAGCTACTTCATCAAGGGCCGGCCGTACCTGGACGGCGTCAAGTGGGTGCACATCAAGGACCGCTCGACGCAGATCGCCGCGCTGCAGGCCGGCCAGCTCGACGTCGCAGGCAGCGGTTGGAACAAAGCCAACGCGGAAACGGCGAAGAAGGGCAAGGCCGAGCTCATCGTCGTCGAGAGCGACTCGAACGTGAACGACAACGTCCTGATCAATGCCAAGCGGGCGCCGCTCACCGACGAGCGCGTGCGCCGTGCGATCAACCTCGCCCTCGACCGCAAGTCGTACCTGGTGGGCCCGCGCCTGGGCGCGGCGACGTTCGGCGGCGCCATGCAGCCGCGGCCGTTCGGCGTGTGGGGCCTGCCGCCGGCGGAGGTTCCGACGCTGCCGGGCATGGGTGATGCGACGAAGCAGAAGGCGGAGGCCCGCAAGCTGCTCGCGGCCGCGGGCTACGGGCCGAACAATCCGATGAAGCTCACGGTCTCGACGCGCGCGCTCGCGATCTACGTCGACACCGCGAGCTGGATGGTCGATCAGCTGCGGCAGGTCGGCATCGACGCGGTGCTCGAGCAGATCGAGACGGGTGTGTGGCATCCAAAGATGACGCGCCTCGACTACCAGCTGGCGCTCAACCTCACTGGCACCGCCGTCGACGACCCCGACGCCATGCTCTTCGAAAACTACCGCTGTGGCTCGCAGCGCAACTTCTCCGGCTACTGCTCGGAGGAGATCGACCGGTTGATGGTGGAGCAGTCGCAGACGCTCGACCACGCCAAGCGGCTGAAGCTCGTCAACGAGATCGACCGCAAGCTGCAGGCGGAGGGTGCGCGCCCGATCCTGGGCTGGGGCAAGCAGTACGCCGTCTACTGGCCGCGCGTGAAGGGGTACCCCCAGCACGAGAACTCCATTTTCAACGTGAGCCGTCTCCAGGACGTCTGGCTCGACAAGTAGGTAGCTCTTCATGCGCGGCTACGTCACCAAGAGGCTCGTGATCGCGGGCATCACCCTGCTCGGCATGTCGATGGTCATCTTCGTCTTGATGCGGCTGGCGCCCGGCAACATCGTCGACATCCTGTTCGAGTCGGCGGGCTACGTCGACCAGGCCGACAAGAAGCAGCTCGAGCGCGAGCTGGGCGTGGATCGCCCGCTCGCTGTCCAGTACGCGCGCTGGGTAGGCGAGGTGATGCGCGGCGATCTCGGCAAGTCGTATCGCTACGACATGCCCGCCTGGAAGATCATCAAGCCGCGGCTGCCGGTCACGCTGGAGCTCGCGTTCCTGGCGCTGGTGTTCTCGGTGCTGCTCGGCGTGCCGTTCGGCGTGTTGAGCGCCGTGCAGCAGGATCGGCCGCTCGACTACGTCCTGCGCATCCTCTCGCTCGCGGGTTTGTCGATGCCCTCGTTCTGGCTCGGCATGGTCGTCATTCTGCTGTTCGTGCGCGCGCTCGGCTGGATGCCCTCAGTGACCTATGTCTCGCCGTTCGTCGATCTGAAGGCCAATCTCTGGCAGTTCACGATACCGGCGCTCGCCGTCGGGTATCGCTCATCGGCGCTCATCATGCGGATTACGCGCTCGGCGATGCTCGAGGTGCTGCGCGAAGACTACATCCGCACCGCCTGGGCCAAGGGCCAGCGCAAGACGCTGGTGGTGTGGCGTCACGCGCTCAAGAACGCGTCGCTCCCGGTGCTGACCGTGGTGGGTATCGAGTTCGCGTTTCTCATCGGGGGGCTCGTCGTCACCGAGACGGTCTTCAACCTGCCCGGGGTCGCGCGCTACCTCGTCGACGCCATCCAGCTTCGTGACTATCCCGTCGTGCAGAATCTCACGATGTTCATCACGGTCGTGGTCGTGCTCGCGAACCTGGCCGTCGACCTCCTGTATGCCTGGGCCGACCCGCGCATCAAGTACGGGAGCGCGTGATGGCGCAGGTTCGAACGCTCGACGTCGTCCAGGACGTGCAGATCCTGCCCGTCGAGCGTGCGCGCGGCTCGGTGCTCGGACAGTTCGTGCGCAAGAAGCCGCTCGGCGCAGCCGGCGGCGTTCTCGTGCTGCTGCTCGTGACGACGGCGGTGCTCGCCGACGTGCTGGCCACGCACGACCCCGTGCGGACGTCGATGAACGTGCTGGTCGCGCCGGGCGCGGATGCCTGGCTCGGTACCGACAACCTCGGACGCGACCTCTACAGCCGTGTCATCCACGGCTCGCGCATCTCGCTGCTCGTCGGTCTGGCATCGACGGTGGTCGGGACGGTTATCGGTGGTCTGATCGGGCTGATCTCCGGGTACGCTGGCGGCAAGACCGACCTGTTGAGCCAGCGGCTGATGGATATCATGCAGGCGCTGCCGATTCTCGTCCTGGCGCTGGTGCTCGCGGCCTCGCTCGGTCCGTCGCTGACCAACGCGATCATCGCGATCTCGATCCCCATCGTCCCACGTGCGGCGCGCATCATTCGCGCGAGTGTGCTCGCCATCCGCGGGCTGACCTACGTGGAGTCCGCGCGCGCGCTCGGCGCGCGGCACGTGCGGATCGCGCTGCGGCACATCCTGCCCAACACGATGGGCCCGTTCATCGTGCTCGCCACCGCGCAGCTCGGCGCGTCGATCCTCGTCGAGGCCGCGCTGTCCTTCCTCGGTCTCGGCATTCCCGAGCCGTATCCGTCGTGGGGCCGCATGCTGTCGATCGCCGCCGCCGAGTACGCCGAGAAGGCGCCGTGGCTGGTGATCTGGCCGGGGCTCGCGATCAGCCTCGCGGTGTTCGGCACCAACCTGCTCGGCGACGCGCTCCGCGACACGCTCGACCCGCGCCTGCGCGGCTCCTAGCGCAGGGAGCGCGCGAAGAACGCTTCCACCCGCTTGATGCTGTCTTCGCGCGCCGTCGGGTCGCCGCCGATCCAGGCGCCGCGCCCGCGCCGCGCCTCCGGGATGCGGATCACGGGGTTGTACGTGTCGAAGCTGTGGTAGGCGCCCGGGTACACCACGATGCTGACGGGCTGGTCCTCCGCGCGCGCCTGCTCCGCGAGCCGCTGGCACGGCGCGGCCGGCGTCCAGTCGTCGAGCTCGCCCGCGAGGATCAGCAGTGGCGCCGTCGCACGATAGCCGCTCGTCCATGAGCCGGCCGCGCACTCGGGATAGTACGCGACGGCCGCCGCGAACCCGTGCTGCGCGCCGGCCGCGCTCCGCGCGCGCGCGGCGACGTCGGCATCCATCACCGCCAGCACCGCCCATCCGCCGTGCGAGTAGCCGATGATCCCGATGCGATCGGCCACGACGTCGTCGCGTCCTTCGAGGGCCCGCAGCGTCGCGTAGGCATCGCCGGCGCGCGTCTCGGGAGGCACGAGGCGCCCGTCGCCGCACACGCCGTTCGGATAGCCGCGCTCGGAGAAGCTATCGGGCAGCGCCACCACGTAG
>Ga0310810_10003671_pt1 | contig 16815 bp, 18 predicted proteins | sample NCmetagenome_FD_207641 | JGI IMG/M metagenome (GOLD analysis project Ga0310810, IMG submission 207641) | Soil microbial communities from experimental microcosm in Duke University, North Carolina, United States - NC | ecosystem: Engineered > Artificial ecosystem > Soil microcosm > Unclassified ... | reverse complement strand
GCGAGCGAGATCGCGATCAGCTTGCCGCCGGAGAAGCCAGCGTAGGCGAGCCGGTCCTGCATCGTGACGCCAGCCGGCGAGCGCACGATCAGCGACGCAGCCGCGCGCTGGTACACCCAGCGCCGCTTGCCGTCGGCGGATCCGAACGCGAAGATGCGGCTGTCGGCGCTGCGTACGAGCACCAGCTCGTCGCTGACCGCCGGAGCGGCCAGCACCTCGCTCGAGACGCGCGCGCGCCAGCGCGGCCTGCCGTCCTTCGCTTCCAGCGCGATCACCTCGCCCTCCTCCGTGGCGACGACCACGAGCCCGGCGTCGGCCCCAACCCCGGCGGAAAGGCGAGTGCCGGCCGAGGTGCGCCAGAGCACCTTGCCGGTCGCCGCGTCGAGGCGCGCGACGGTGCCGTCGCGTGCCGCGGTGAACACGCTTTCGTCGGCGAATGCGGGGCTGAAGAAGAACGCTTCGGAGCTGCCGATGCTGGTCGACCACAGCACTCTCACGCTCTGCGGGTTGGAAAGCACCGGCAGCTCGGCTGGCTTCGGTCCGGTCGGTCCGGCGAACCAATCGAGCGGATTCACGCTCGGCATGCTCGAGCAGGACGCCAGCACGACGGCGGCGAGCACCGCGAGGCTGCGCACCATTCGGTCAGCCTCCCAGCGCATCGAGGCGCAGCTGCACGCCGGCGCGGAACGACTCGTTGTTCTTGTCGGCCTTTTCCAGCGCGAGGCGATAGGCCGTCTTCGCCTCCTCGGTCTGCGCCTTGGCGACCAGGACGTCACCCTTCAGCGCAGCGAACTGCGCCGTGAACGGCTCGCTGTGCTTCGCCTCGAGCTCCTTGAGCGCCTCGTCGTAGGCTTTCTCGTCCAGCAGCACGGCGGCGAGCCTCAGGCGCGCGATGTCGCGCAGGTCTTCGAATTTCGAACGCTCGATGACCCACTGCAGCTGCGCCTTCGCCGTCTTGAGGTCGTTGCGATCGTAATGGAAGCGCGCGGACGCGAGCGCGCCCATCGACGCATAGAGCGTCCGCGGATAGCTCTCGGCGAGCGAGCCCGCCGCATCGCGCACGCCCTTGGGATCGTTCGCCTGCGTCGCCTTGGACAGCGACTCGTACAGCGTGCTCGCCTCGAGCGCCTGGCTGCGCTGGTACCACTGCCAGCCCTGCCATCCCGCAAACCCGAGCGCGACGGCGGTGATCAGGCCGAGCACCAGATTGCCGTTGTCCTTCCACCACGCCTTCAGCGAGGCAAGCTGTTCCTGCTCTTCGAGGTCGAGTGCCATCGAGCCCTCTTCAGTGACTTCCCAATATGGTCCGGACCGCGGCCACAACGTCCGCAACCGGGTGATCGGCCGCGGTCTTCGCGCCGAGATTCTTTACTTGCACGGTATTGCGCGCGACCTCGTTCTCGCCCGCAATCAGCGCGACGCGAAAGCCCTTGCGATCGGCGTACGCGAGCTGCTGCTTGAGCTTCGCGGATTCGAGGTAGACCTCGGTGTTGATGCCCGCGCGCCGCAACTCGCGAGCGAGCTCGAGATATTGCGACTGGTAGCGATTGTCCATGGTCGTGACGAGCACCTCGGCGGGCGTGCGCGCAAGCGGCCGCAGCAGGCTGGCTTCCTTCAGCCGCGAGAAGAGGCGCGTCAGGCCGATCGAGATGCCGACGCCCGGCAGGCGGGTCTCGGTGAAGTAGCTCGCGAGATCGTCGTACCGGCCGCCCGAGCAGATGCTGCCGAGCTCGGGCGATCCGACGAGCGTCGTCTCGTAGATCGTCCCGGTGTAGTAGTCCAGGCCGCGCACGACGCCGAGGTCGACGCAGAAAGCCGCCTCGGGAACGCCGAACTCGCCGATCGCAGCGACGATGCGTGTCAGCTCGTCCAGGCCCTTGCCGAAAATCTCGTTGCGGTTCTCGAAGCGCTGCAGCGCATCGAGCGTCTCGCGGGTGGTTCGCTTCGCTGCAATCAGGTCGTACAGGCTCTTCGCGGCGGCGCCGGACAGTCCTTCGCGCTCGAGGCTCTCGCGCACTGCCTGCGGATCCTCGCGCTCGATCTTGTCCAACGCACGCAAGACGGTCGCAGCCTGCTCGTCGGGCACCGAAAAGCCCTGCAGGATGCCTTTCAGCAGCTTTCGGTTGTTGATCCGGATGCGGAACTCGCCGATCGCCATCTCGCTGAACACGCTATGGATGACGCTCGGGATCTCGGCCTCGGCGAGATACGACAGGTGGTCGCGATTGATGATGTCGATGTCGCATTGGTAGAACTCGCGGAACCGGCCCTTCTTCGCCTGCGGCGTCTCGCCGCGCCACACGCGCTGGATCTGGTACCTGCGGAACGGGAACGCGAGCTCGCGCTCGCGCATCGCCACGTACCTGGCGAGCGGTACGGTCAGGTCGAATCGCAGCGCGCCCTTCGCCGAAGCCTCGTCGTCCTCGGCGGCCGCAAGGCGCGACAGCGCGTAGATCTCCTTCTCGACGCCGCCCTTCGACGTCAGCACTTCCACGCGCTCGGCCGACGGCGTCTCGATCGGCAGGAACCCGAACAGCTCGAAGTTCCGGCGCACGACATCGATCAGCGCGTTGAACTGCAGCTGCTCGTGGGGAAGGTATTCCTGGTCGAAACCCCTCAGAAGCGCGGGCTTTACTTTCTGCATCTAGACCGGCGTGATCCGGATCTCCCTGGAGCGCCGGGCTGCCGCGCCGAATCTCTTCTGCACGTAGTCCTCGACGATCGCCTGGAATTCCTCGGCGATGCGCTCGCCCTTCAGCGTCACCGTCTTCGCGCCGTCGACATAGACCGGCGCCACCGGGTACTCGTTCGTTCCGGGCAGGCTGATGCCGATGTCGGCATGCTTCGATTCGCCGGGCCCGTTCACCACGCATCCCATCACCGCGACGCGCATGTCCTCGACGCCAGGATAGCGCTCGCGCCATGCCGGCATCTGCTCGCGCAGGTACGACTGGATGCGGTTCGCCAGCTCCTGGAACGTCGTGCTCGTCGTGCGACCGCAGCCCGGACACGCGGTCACCAGCGGAGTAAACGAGCGCAGCCCCATCGTCTGCAGCAGTTCCTGGGCGACCGTTACTTCGCGCGTCCGGTCTCCGCCCGGCTCGGGCGTGAGGGACACGCGGATCGTGTCGCCGATCCCTTCCTGCAGCAGCACGCCCATCGCCGCGCTCGACGCAACGATGCCCTTCGAGCCCATGCCCGCCTCGGTCAGGCCGAGGTGAAGCGCGTATTCGCAGCGGCGCGCCAGCTCCCGGTACACGGCGATCAGGTCCTGTACGCCGCTCACCTTGCACGAGATCACGATGCGCCCGGCAGCGAGGCCGAGATCGCGCGCCTGCTGCGCCGACTCGATCGCCGAGCGGATCAGCGCTTCGCGCATGACTTCCTGCGCCGACGCGGGGCTCGCGCGCTGCGCGTTCTCGTCCATGACGCGCGCGAGGAGTTCCGGGTCGAGCGAACCCCAGTTGACGCCAATCCGGACCGGCTTGTCCCAGCGCAGCGCAGTCTCGATCAGCGTCGCGAACTGCTCGTCGCGCTTGGCCCCTTTGCCGACATTGCCGGGGTTGATGCGGTACTTCGCGAGCGCCTGTGCACACTCCGGAAACTGCGTCAGCAGGCGGTGGCCGTTGTAATGGAAGTCGCCGATCAGGGGCGCGTCGCAGCCCATCGCGTCGAGACGCCCGCGAATTTCCGCAACCCTGGCAGCCGCCTCCGGCGTGTCCACGGTGATCCGCACCAGTTCCGAGCCCGCCCGCCACAGGTCGAACACCTGGCGCGCAGTCGCCTCGGCGTCCGCCGTGTCGGTGTTGGTCATCGACTGCACGACGATGGGCGCGCCGCCGCCGATCGCGACGTCGCCCACCCGCACCTGCATCGAAGTCCTGCGCGCGGAAGCCGTCATTCGAGCTTCAATCGCGCAACGTCGATCTTCACGTGCGGCGCGAGATCGATCTCGTGATCGTCGTAGCGCAACCGGACATGCTGGGCGTTGCCGATGACGAGATCGAACGGGGGAGCGCCTTCCAGGACCCGCTCGCTGCCCGCAGCGTTCAGTTCCGAAGTCAGCACCTTGCCATCGCGAGCGCGCACTTGTACCCAGGATTCCTTGTTGAACTGCAGCGTGATGCGCCGCTTGCCCGGCGCCGACTTTTCCACGAGTGCGGGCTTTTCCACGAGTGCGGGCTTTTCCACGAGTGCGGGCTTTTCGACGGTCGCAGGCACCGCCGCTGGAGCGCCCGCGGGCGACTCGACGGGCGGCAACGTGGTTGCGGCAACGGCGATCGGCTCGCTCCTGGGCGCCGGATCGGGCCGGGGCGCTGCCGGCTCGACGGGGCGTACGAAGGTCATTCGCTCGTCCGCCCACCTTTCGGTCTGCCATTCCCACGCCACGGCGATGATCACGCCGACGATCACCAGTGAAAATGCGGCGTACAGCAGGTTCATGCCGCGCGAAGAGTCCGTGATCGGGATCGGCTTGTCCTTGACGAATTCGGCGAGCGAGTCGACGGAAGCCGCCTGCACCGGCAGGTGTGCGAGCAGCGGCTCGGGGTCCAGGTCGACCGTGCGCGCATACGACCGGATCATCCCGCGGGTGAACGACGCGCCGGCCAGCCGCTCGAAGCGGCCTGCCTCGAGCGCTTCGAGCTGGCGCGGCATGAATTTCATCTTGCCGGCGACGTCCTCGATCGACAGGCCGAGCGAGCGCCGGCGATCGCCGAGCGCTTCGCCGATCGCGCGCGCCGAATCTTGGTGCCGCGCCGAATCGCCGGTTGGCTGCTGCATCTTCAGTCGAACTCGCCGCGCTGCAGCTGCTGGTACTCCCGCGAGCCTGGATAGCGCCGGCGCAGCTGCCCGGCGAGGTTGGCCTCCGCAATACGATCGCCGAGCCTGCGTTCGACGCGCAACGCGAGCCATAGCGATTCCGGTGTGGGCTCGACGAGCTTGTTGAAGCGGGTCACGAGCGTGCGTGCTTCCTCGAAATTGTTCTGCCGGTAGCGGATCTGCCCGAGCTGGACGAGCGAGGCGAGGTCGTCCTGGTCGATCTGCAGTGCGCGCAGGAAATATTGCTCGGCATCCTTGATCTCGTTCTTGCGCAGCGAGCAGACACCGGCCGCGGCGAACGAGCGTCCGGGCGTCGTGTAGAGCGGGTTGCGCACCGCCTGCATGAAATACTTGATCGCTTCCTTCTCGCGCTGGGTCTGGCACAGGAACCAGCCGTAGTTGTGATTCAGGTTCGGGTCCTGCGGCGCCATGCTCAGCCCGCGCTGGAAGCTCTGTTCCGCGAGGTTTTGCTCCTTCAGCTCCATATAGACGAGGCCGAACATGCCGTGCGCCGGCGCATAGTTCGGATCGGCGGCCGTTGCCGCGCGCAGGGACTCGAGCGCCACGCCAAGGTTGCCCCGCTCGTAGTACAGCGACGCAAGCTCGGTATGAATCCGCGCGCGGTTGCTCGGGTCGCCCGACTGGCCGCTCACCACGCCGGTGTCCGTGCGCGGCTCGCCCGAGGGCGGCGCCGTTGTCGTCGTCGTGGTCGTCTGGCAGCCCGCGGCCACGACGATGGCTGCTGCCGCGAAGAGGCGCTTCACTGCCGCGCCTCCCGCAGCGGGATGGCACGGCGCTCGGCGCTTCTGCGCGTCCGATCGGCCACCTGGCCCGCGAGCTGGCCGCACGCTGCATCGATCGCATCGCCGCGCGTCTTGCGCGTGGTCACGGTGAGGCCAGCCCCTTGCAGGATTTCGGCAAAGCGCCGGATCGCTTCCGGACTCGAGCGGCCGAAGCCCGAGTTCAGGAACGGGTTGAACGGAATCAGGTTGAACTTGCAGCGCACCTTCGCCGCGATCGGCAACAGCGCGCGCGCGTGCGCGGGCGAATCGTTCACACCCTCGAGCATCACGTATTCGAACGTGATGAAGTCACGCGGCGCGCGCTCGAGATAACGGTTGCACGCGCGCAGCAGCTCGCGAATCGGATACTTGCGGTTGATCGGGACGATACGGTCGCGCAGCGCGTCGTCGGGCGCGTGCAGCGAGACGGCGAGCGCGACCGGGCATTCCTCGGCGAGCCGGTCCATCCCCGGAATCACGCCCGAGGTCGAAACCGTGACGCGCCGCCGCGAAAGACCGTACGCATCGTCGTCGAGCATGATCTTGAGCGCCGGAATCAGCGCGTCGAGGTTGAGCATCGGCTCGCCCATCCCCATCAGCACGACGTTGGTGACGGGCCGCGCCGCGCCCTGCTTGCGGCCGAGCAGCCGGTTCGCGATCCAAAGCTGGGAGACGATCTCGGCGGTGGTCAGGTTGCGGTTGAATCCCTGCTTGCCGGTCGAGCAGAACGCGCAATCGAGCGTGCAGCCCGCCTGGCTCGAGATGCACAGCGTACCGCGGCCGGTCTCGGGGATGTAGACCGAGTCGACGGCATTGGCGCCATCGATTTTCAGCAACCACTTGCGGGTACCATCGGCGCTCGTGCTGTCGCCGACGATCTCCGGCGTGCGCATCTCGGCGTCCGCGGCGAGGCGCTCGCGCAGGCTGCGAGCGATGTCGGTCATCGCGTCGAAGTCCTGCGCGCCGCGCTGGTGGATCCAGCGCAGCACCTGGCGCGCGCGAAACGGCTTCTCGCCGATCGACGCAAACCAGCGCCCCATCGCACCGGAGTCGAGATCGAGAAGATTGACCTTCATCGCGCTAGCGCGAATAAACCTCGGATGCCGGGAAGAAATACCCGATCTCGAAACGGGCCGTGTCGGGCGCGTCGGAACCATGCACGGCGTTGGCGTCGATCGACGACGCAAAGTCCGCGCGGATCGTCCCCTTCGCAGCCTTCTTGGGGTCGGTCGCGCCCATCAGGTCGCGATTGCGCGCGATTGCGTTTTCGCCCTCGAGAACCTGCACGAGCACGGGGCCGGAGATCATGAATTCGACGAGGTCCTTGAAGAACGGCCGCTCGCGGTGCACGGCATAGAAGCCTTCGGCCTCGCTGCGCGACAGGTGCTTCATCCGCGCGGCGACGATCTTCAGGCCGGCGGCTTCGAAGCGCGCAAGAATCTGCCCGATCGCATTTTTCTTGATTGCGTCCGGCTTGATGATCGACAGGGTGCGTTCGACGGGCATTTCGATTTTTCCGATGCAGTTACTGGTTAACCCGGAAGTATAACACCGCACTCACTCTCTTTCGCATAAAAACAAAGGCTTACAAATCAATTTGCTGAAGTTTCCGCCATTGCGGCACAACTCCGCGCGCACTGCGCGACGCACGAAAGCGCGCATCCACACCGAGGCCCGCCACCCAGACGAGGTCCGGCCCACAATATAGAAGGGGCAAGCGCTCGCGCTCCCAGGGCGGGACGCCGGCCTCCTGGAAGAGATTCTTCAATGTGCGCCGCGGACGCTTGGCGTCGGGCTGCAGCCGCTCGCCGCCCGAGCGCAAGCGGACGGTGACTTCTGCGGCCCGCAACCGTGATTCGTCGACTCCGGTGCCGCGCGTTTTTCGAAAGCGCAATTCTCCTCCGAGCTCGGGCAACGCAAGCCGGGACCCGCCGGACCAATGGACCGGCTTGAACGAGAGCGGCTTGCGCGCTTGCGTGACGGCGACGCTATCGCGATAGACCCGCACCTCGGCGCCATCGTGCGCGATGCGCACCTTCGCGCCCCATTTCGCCTGCGTGATCTGGCGCAGCATCTCGGCGAGCTTCGTCTCGCTCGGCGCGCGCAGCCCGTGCTGCTTCAGGAAGCCGCGCAGCATTCGATTCGCGTCCGCGTCGGCGCGGGCAAAATGGCGAGCCGCCCGGGCCAGGCTTTCGCGCCAGCGCGGGTAACGAGCCGCGAGCAGAGGGCCGACGCGTTGCCGCAGGTAGTTGCGGGTCAGGGATTCGTCGCGGTTCGATTCGTCCTCGATCCACTCCAGGTCGTGCGCCTTCGCGTAGCGCACGATCGCCTCGCGCGGGACTTCGAGCAAGGGCCGCAACACGAGCTTCTCGTGAAAGGGAGAGACTGCGCGCATTCCGCTCGCGCCGGCCAGACCCGCGCCGCGCAACAGGTTCATCAGCACGGTTTCGGCCTGGTCGTCGAGCTGGTGTCCGAGCGCGACGGCGTCGGCGCGCAGCATCCGGTAGCACCGATATCGCGCGGCCCGCGCGGCGCCTTCGAGGCCGGCGCCATCGCGCGTTACCCGAACGCGCCGGACGGAGACCGGCACTTTCCAGCGCCGGCACAGCGAGCGGCAGAACCTCGCCCACGCGTCGGCGTTGGGACTCAGCCCATGGTGAACATGAATCGCACTGACGCGAAATCCAGACTTCCGCGCAAGGCGACGCAGCAAATGAAGCAGAACAACCGAATCGACTCCGCCCGAGAGCCCGACCGCGACGCGCTTGCCGCGCAGGTCGTGCGCGCGCAGGAAAGCGCGCGCCGCGGCCTCAGCGCTCGACGACTTCCTTGAACTTGCCATAGCCCATCAGGCGCTCGAGGCGCTCCTCGACGAGCTGCTTCGGCTTCTTCTCCTGCACCTGCCGCAGCGCCTCGGCGAGTGCTTTCTTCAGCGTCGCGCCGGCCGCCTGCGGGTCGCGATGCGCGCCGCCGAGCGGCTCGTTGACGATCCGGTCGACCAGTCCAAGCGTCTTCAGGCGACTGGCCGTGATGCCGAGCGATTCGGCCGCCTCGGGGGCCCTCTCCGCGCTCTTCCAAAGGATCGACGCGCAACCCTCCGGCGAGATCACCGAGTAAGTCGCGTATTGCAACATCATCACGATGTCGCCGACCGCGATGGCCAGTGCGCCGCCCGAGCCGCCTTCGCCGATGATCGTGACGATGACGGGCGTCTTCAGCTGCGCCAGCGCGAACAGATTCCGGCCGATCGCTTCGGACTGGCCGCGTTCCTCGGCGTCGATGCCGGGGTACGCGCCGGGGGTGTCGACAAAAGTGAACACCGGCAGCGAGAATTTCTCGGCGAGCGTCATCAGCCGCAGCGCCTTGCGGTAGCCCTCCGGCCGCGGCATCCCGAAATTGCGCACGATCTTTTCCTTGGTGTCGCGCCCCTTCTGGTGCCCGATCACCACGCACGCCTCGCCGTCGAAGCGCGCAAGCCCGCCGACGATCGAAAGATCGTCGGCGTACACGCGATCGCCGTGCAGTTCCTCGTACCCGGTGAACAGCATCTGCACGTAGTCGAGCGTGTACGGACGCTGCGGATGGCGCGCGACCTGCGCGACCTGCCACGGCGTCAGCTTGGCGTAGATCTCCTTGGTGAGCGCCTGGCTCTTCTTCGCGAGCCGCTCGATCTCCTCGGAGATGTCGAGCGCCGAATCGTCCTGAACGTAGCGCAGTTCCTCGATGCGGTTCTCGAGCTCGGCGATCGGCTGCTCGAAGTCGAGGAACGTGGTCTTCATGGCCGGCGCGATTCTACGCCCAGGCTCAATATTCCACCGGCAGCGGATCCAGCGAGCGCCACAGGTACCACGTCGCGACCGAGCGGTACGGCTGCCACGTCTCGCCGAGCTTGCGCATGCGCGCGGGCGACACCTTGCGACCCTTGAAATAGCTCAGGCGAATCGCCTTCTGCAGCCCGAGGTCGTCGAGCGGCAGCACGTTCGGCCTCAGCAGGTTGAACATCAGGAACATCTCCGCGGTCCAGCGCCCGATGCCCCTCACCTGCACGAGCTCGGCGATCACTTCTTCGTCGTCCATCTGCGGCCAGCGCGCGACGTGCACGGTGCCGTCAGCGAAGTGGCGCGCGAGATCGGCGATGTACTCGACCTTGCGATCCGACAGGCCGCACGCGCGCAGCATCGGCCGCTCCTGCGCGAGGACGTGCTGCGGCGTCATCTCCACACACTGCGCTACCACACGGTTCCATACGCTCTGGGCTGCCTTCACCGAAATCTGCTGCCCGGCGATCGCGCGGGCGAGCGTCAGAAAGGCATCGCCGCGCGCAACCATGTGAACGCGCGGATGGCGGCTCATGATCCCGCCCATCACCGGATCCGCGCGCCGCAGCGCGCGCTTGGCCCGATCCCAGTATTCCGGCTTCATGACTGTGCTGCCAGCGGAAGGTTGGTGAGCAGGTTCTGCGGCTTCAAGCGCACGACATCGCTGTCGTTCGCGGCGACCGCCAGGTAAACCGGCCGGCCCGCGACGTCGGCGCGCACCGCGTCGGCATCGGGAAATTCCAGCCGGAAAAGCGCGAGCAGCCGGCGCATCCGTCCCGCATCGACCTCCTCTCCGCGCCAAAGGTCGTTCAGAATCGCCGTCGATTCCGCATCCAGCCCGATGTGCCATGCCCACTGCTTTTCCTCGATCGCGCGAACCGGATGCACCGAAACCGCGATCGCCTGGAAATGCGCGATCCACGCCTCGATCACTCGCGCGAGCGCTTCGGGCGCCGCATGGCCGTAGCCCAGGCTGATCACGGTGTCGTGGCGCGACTCGCGCTGCCAGTACAGCGACGCATTGTTCCGGTCGAGCACGTCGAGATTCACTTGCCCGAGCGAACCCTCCGCCTCGACGATCAGGCGCCCGATGCTGCCGAAGCGCGAGCCCGATGAATGCATGCCGATCGTCTCGAGGTCGGCAAGCAGCGGGTGGCCTTCGCGCAGCGTGAGCTTCTGCTCGCGAAAGAAAAGCTCGGCGCAGCGCGCTTCGAGCGGATCGCCCCGGTCGGCGAGCACGTTGCGCAGGATCACGTGCGCGAGCTGGTCGATGAAGAGCGGCGGCACGTCGATCGTCCCGCCGCGAAAGAGGGTCGCGTAGCAGCCTTCGACCGTTCCCGCCTCCAGCAGGCGCTCGCGAAAGCGCAGCAGGATGCGATAGTTGTCGCGCGCATCGGCGTCCACGATCGCTTCGATCTCGGCGTCGGGCACCGGCCGGCGCGGTTCTTCCATGAGCGCAGCGTGCAACGCGCGCTCGGCCGCGCACGATTCGTCGACCGGGTGAATTTCGGGACGCAGGCAGTACGCCCGCAGGAAATCGTCGGTTACCCGCAGCCGGCCTGCAGGGTCGTGCTCGAGCAGGTGATAACCGCTAGCGCGCCAGAAATCAGGCAGGGGCGAAGACCAGCCTCGAATGCGAGGCGACGTGCTGCCTCAGGAACTCCATCTGGTCGGAAAGGATCCGGCGGTTGGTGAGGATCAGGAACTCCGCCTTGTTCGGCACGTACGGCGCGTAGAGCAACTCCATGCCCGACTCCTCTGGCAGCCGGTTGCGCTTCTGCCCGTTGCAATGCCGGCACGCAGTCACGACGTTCATCCAGGTGTCGCGCCCGCCGCGCGAGAGCGGCGTCACGTGGTCGCGCGTCAGGCGGAAGAAGCTGAATTCGCGGCCGCAGTACGCGCACATGTGCCGGTCGCGCCGGAAGAGCTCGCGGTTGTTGAGGGGCGGCACGTGGTTGAAGCCCTTCGCGGCGTGCGCCTTGCCCTTGATCGCGATGATCGAATGCGCAGTGATGCTCGAGCGCGACCCGGTCGCGCGCGAGATCCCGCCGTAGAACGTGAAGGTCTCGTCCCCGAGCGTCCACGCCACCAGGTTCTTCGCGTAGTAGAAGCAGGCCTGCTGCCAGCTGATCCAGCGATGCGGCACGCCGTGGCTGTCCAGCGAAAGGATCAGGGGGTTCGTCATCGCGCAAATCTCATACCCGGTGGATTCTGCCAAGCCCGATTGTGCTTTGCAATGCCCACTGAATACACCGTGTTACGCGACTAAGCTGCCAAGGAGCCTGTAAGAACCACCCTGCCTCGCGGCCCCGGCAAAAGAAAAGGGCCGCGAGGCAACGCCCCGCGGCCCTCAAATGATGGTTTGTCCGGACTGTCGCCGCCTATCGATCCGAGACCGCCTCCTTGAAGCCCTGCCCGGCAGTGAACGCCGGCACCGTCTTGGCCGTAATCCTGATCTCCTTGCCGTTCACGGGATTGCGTCCGGCGCGCGCCTTGCGCTTGCGCGGCAGGAACGTGCCGAACCCGACCACGGTTACGCGGTTGCCCTTCGCGACACTGTTGACGATCGAATCGAATATTGCATTCACGGCCTCGCCCGCGGCGCTCTTGGTGAGGTTGCCGGCTTTCGCCGCTGCCTCCACAAGATCCGCCTTTGTCACAACGGATGCCATGCACTCTCCCAGTCATCCCGACCCGAGGACGTCGGGACTCGTCCTTCACTGCTTCGCTGTGCGCCGCGCTTGCCGCGCAAAACGAGCGTGCATGATAGCCACACATTCCTGCCAGCACAATCGGTTTGCGGCAAATTTTTTCGCGTCGCGCGCGACATTTTTCACGCGCGTTGCGCAAACGCTTCAGGCCGCCGAAAAAATCTTTTTGCGCCGCGTCGTTTGGCGCTTGTCTCTTGACAGCCGCGGCTTCTTTTGCGAAGGACCGCGATGCGTCACCGCGCCGTGAAACGCCGAACCGACGAGCGCGGCATATTTTTCCAGCGCACCCGAGAGCGCGGCGCCGCTCGGCGCGCGCCAGGCCTTGCGACGGCGCACCAGTTCGCGCGCGGCGACATCGAGCGCAATGATTCCGCTCGCAGCGTCGATCAGGATCCGGTCGCCGCTGCGCACGAGCGCGATCGGACCGCCCGCGGCAGCTTCGGGCGAGACGTAGCCGATCATCATCCCGCGCGTCGCGCCCGAAAACCGGCCGTCGGTCACGAGCGCGACCTTCTCTCCCATGCCCTGTCCATAGAGGAGCGCCGTGATGCCGAGCATCTCGCGCATTCCCGGACCGCCGCGCGGTCCCTCGTTGCGGATCACGAGAACGTCGCCGGCCCGGTACGCGCGCCGCCGCACGGCGTCGGCGCAGGCCTCCTCGTTCTCGAACACGCGTGCCGGCCCTTCAAGACGCAGTGACTTCAGCCCCGCCACCTTGATCAGCGCACCGTCGGGCGCAAGCGAACCCTTGAGCACGACGATCCCGCCGGTCGCGAGCAGCGGCTCCTTGCGCACGACCTTGCCATCGGCGCCCGGATGGTCGCGCAGCTCGTGCTCGAGCGTCGTCCCGAACAGCGTCAGGCATTCGCCATGCAGCACGCCGCGACGCAACAGGTCCTTGAGCACAGCGTAGACGCCGCCGACCTCGTGCAGGTCGCGCGCGAGGAAGCGGCCGCCCGGCTGCATGTCGGCAATGAGCGGCGTGCGCCGCGCAACGCGCGCGAAATCGTCCAGGTCAAAGCGGATCCCGGCTTCGTGGGCGATTGCCGGAATGTGCAACCCCGCATTGGTCGAGCCGCCGGTGGCGGCTACCGCCGCGCAGGCGTTCTCGATCGACTTCCGGGTCACCAGCTCGCGCGGCAGCGGCCCGCCGCGCTGCAGAACCTCCATCACGGTCCGGCCGGCCTCGCGCGCCTGGCCGGCGCGTTCCGGCGCGACCGCGGGCATCGTCGCCGATCCGGGCAGCGCCAGCCCGAGCGTCTCCGAGACCATTGCCATCGTATTGGCGGTGAACTGACCCGGGCACGATCCGAGGGTCGGCAGGCACGCATGCTCGAGCTCATCCAGCTCGTCCCGGCTCACCTTCCCAGCGTAGACGCCCCCGACCGCCTCGTAGGTGTCGAGCACGGTGACATCGCGCCCGCGCCACCGCCCGGGAAGCGCTGCCCCACCATATAGGAACACCGCCGGCAGGTTGAGGCGCGTGATCGCCATCATCAGCCCCGGCAGCGTCTTGTCGCATCCGGCGACGGCGACGAGCGCATCGTAGGCGTGGCCGCGCGCGACCGCCTCGACGCCGTCGGCGATCAGCTCGCGCGAGACCAGCGAATAGCGCATGCCGGCGTGATTCATCGACATCGAGTCGGCAACCGAGATCGATGCGAAGTCGAACGGCACGCCGCCGCCCGCGCGCACACCGCTACACGCTTCGCGCGCGAACGCGCCGAGCAGCGCATTGCAGGGCGTGACGCGCCCGTCGGTGGATGCGACGCCGACGAACGGCCGGCCGAGCTCCTCGTCCGAGACGCCGAGCGCGCGCAAAAATGCGCGGTGCGGCGCGCGGTCGATTCCCTCGACCGTGACCCGCGAGGGCAGGATCGGGATCGTTCGCCTGCGATTCGGTTGGCGCGAGGTCATCGGGAGGCGAGCATTGTGCCAGCACCGCAGGCGGTAGAATCCGGCGGCATTCTTATGGTCGACCGGAGGGACCGATGGCGCGCTGGTTCAGTTTTTCCGCCGCACTGATTTGCTTGAGCGTTGCCGCCGGCGCCGCCAGCGCCCAAGGCTATCCCGCACGGGCAGTAAAGATCATCGTTCCCTATGGAGCGGGCGGTCCGGCCGACATCTACGCCCGTTTCATCGGCGCCAAGCTTTCCGAAGCGCTCGGGCAGCCGTTCGTCATCGAGGACCGGCCGGGCGGCGGCTCGATCGTCGGCACGGACGCGGTCGCCAAGTCGACGGCCGATGGCTACACGCTGCTCATGATGTCGAACACGCACACCGTGAACGAAACGCTGATCCCGAAGAAGCCGTTCGAGCTGATGCGCGACCTGGCGCCGATCACCGGCGTCAATTACTCCGACCTGCTGATGGTCGTGCATCCCTCGGTGCCGGCGAGCAACCTGAAGGAATTCATCGCGCTCGCCAAGGCAAAGCCGAAGGAACTCAACTACGCTTCTTCAGGCCCGGGAACGCCGTACCACATGGCGGGCGAGCTCTTCAAGGCAATGGCGGGCGTGGACATCGTGCACGTCCCGTACAAGGGAAGCGACGGCGCGCGCACGGGCATTCTCGGCGGACAGGTGCAGATGATGATCGATGCGATCACGACCATGGCGCCGAACGTGCGCGGCGGAAAACTCAAGGCCCTCGGCACGACGGGCAAGACGCGCTCGGGCGTTCTGCCCGACGTGCCGACGGTCGCCGAAGCCGGCGTGCCCGGATACGAGGCAGGAATCTGGCTCGGCCTGATGGCGCCGGCGGGCACTCCCCGACCGATCCTCGAGCGCCTCAACGCCGAGATCAACAAGATCATCAACGCGCCCGACGTGCGCGAGAACTGGACCAAGCAGGGCGCCATGCCGATGGGGATGTCGATCGACGCGTTCGACAAGTTCCTGCGCGAGGAAATCGTCAAGTGGGCCGACGTGGTGAAGAAGTCCGGAGCAAAAGTCGACTGATGGCTCTTCGTTTTTCCGCGATCGCGGCACTTCGGTCGCCTTTCCGAAGTGCCGCGAAACTTGCAGCAGCTGCTATCTGCACAACGCTCGTCGTCACGGGGGTATCGGCGCAGGAATGGCCTGCGAGGCCGGCGGAGGGACCGACATCCTCGCGCGGATCGTCGCGGCGCCGCTCGGCGAAGCGCTCGGCCAGCCGGTGGTCGTCGAGAATCGCCCCGGCGCGGGCGGAACGATCGCCGCGCAGCAGGTCGCGTCGGCGCCGCCGGACGGATACACGGCGTTCCTGCTCAATAACGGCCACGCAGTGGGAGCGGCAATGTACAAGTCGCTGCCCTATGATGCGGCGGCCGACTTCCAACCGGTCTCGATGCTCGCGACGATGCCGCTCGTGGTCGTTGCCGGATCGAAAGCGCCGTACGCCGACCTGCAGGCATTGATCGCGGCGGCCCGGCAGAGTCCGGGCAAGCTCAACTTCGCCAGCGTCGGCGTAGGCAGCACGCAGCAATTCGCGGGCGTATTGCTGCTGCAGCTTGCGGGCGCGAATCTCGTGCACGTGCCGTACAAGGGAACGCCGAATGCGATTGCGGCGATCCAGAGCGGCGAATCGCACCTGCTGGTCGAAGTCGCGGCCTCGGTGCTGGGACAGGTCCGCGGCGGAGCGCTGAAAGCGCTCGCGGTCACTTCCGCGCAGCGCTTCCCGCTGATGCCCGAAACCCCGACCGTTGCGGAAGCCGGCATCGCCGGATACGACGTCACGACCTGGTACGCGCTTTCGCTTCCGGCGAAAACGCCGTCGCACGTGGTTGCGCGCCTGAATGGCAGCATTCGCACCGTGCTGCAGCGCGAAGACGTGCGCAGGCAATTCGCGAACGCCGCATTCGTTCCCGAGACCTCGACGCCCGAAGCGCTCGGCGCGCACCTGCGCGCCGAAATCGCGCGCTGGTCCTCGGTGCGCGAAAAAGCAGGCATCGAGCAGCAATAGGGGCAAGCCATGGACGACAAGCTCGCGATCATCGAAACGGTGCAGAACTGGGCGCTGTGGCGCGACGCCGGCGACTGGGAGCGCTTTCGCACCGTCTGGCACGACGACGGCTGGATGACCGCGACGTGGTTCCAGGGCCCGGCCGCGAAATTCATCGAGGTCAGCCGCGCGGGATTCGAGCGCGGCGTCAACATCCTGCACTTCCTCGGTGGCAGCACGGTGGACCTGAACGGCACGCGCGCGATCGCGCAGACCAAGATGACGATCAACCAGCGCGCGCAGGTCGACGGCGTGCTCGCCGACGTCGTGTGCACCGGGCGCTTCTTCGATTTCTTCGAGAAGCGCGCCGGGCGGTGGGCCATCGTGCGGCGGCAGCCGATCTACGAGAAGGATCGCCTCGATCCGCTCGATCCCTCGGCAAGCCTGCGGCTCGATCCGGAAGTTCTCGCACGCTTTCCCGAGGGATACCGCCACCTCGCCTACCTGCAGACGAAGAACGGCTTCACGATCAAGCTCGACCTGCCGCAGCTGAAAGGGCCAGTGGTGGAGCAGCTGTATGCGCACGGACGCGCGTGGCTGCAAGGCGCGCGCTCGGCGTTTCCGGATGGACAACCCTGAAAGCGCTTACATCGCGCTGGAGAGTGGAAAATTCCGCGCGACCGAACTGACTCGCGGCCCGTGGAACCCGGAGCACCAGCACGCCGGGCCGCCGATCGCGCTCGTTGCCGGCGCGATCGACCG
>Ga0310810_10003667_pt1 | contig 16821 bp, 17 predicted proteins | sample NCmetagenome_FD_207641 | JGI IMG/M metagenome (GOLD analysis project Ga0310810, IMG submission 207641) | Soil microbial communities from experimental microcosm in Duke University, North Carolina, United States - NC | ecosystem: Engineered > Artificial ecosystem > Soil microcosm > Unclassified ... | reverse complement strand
ACGCTCTGCGATGGCCTTGAGGACTGGCTCGAGCTGCGTGGGCGCGCTGCTGATCACCTGGAGGATTTCGCTCGTCGCGGTCTGCTGCTCGAGCGCCTCCGTCAGCGCGGCGTTGCGCGCCTGCAGCTCGGTGAACAGACGTACGTTCTCGATGGCAATGACGGCCTGATCGGCAAAGGTTTTGAGAAGCTCGACCTGCCGGTCGGTGAAATGTCCCACGGCCGCGCGCCAGACCGTGATGGCGCCCACCGCGCGATCGCCGTGAAGCATCGGCACCGACAGAACGCTGCGAAAGCCTGTTGCAAGCATCTCGTCCGGCCCAGCTTCGCCATCGCTCAGGATATCTGGGACATGGACCACGTCCCGCTGGAGAATCGTTCGCCCAGCGAACGTCTGACGGCCGAGGGGCGCCGGAAAACGACGCGCTGAGATTTCCAGCGCCGCGGGTGGATAGTTGTAAAGCGACATCATGTGAATGAGCTCGCCATCGAAGCGAGACACGCAACTGAACAACCCGTCACACAACCGCACAGCATTCCGCGTAATGATGTCGAACACGGGCTGCACATCGGTTGGAGAGCGCGAGATTACGCGCAGGATTTCGCTCGTCGCGGTCTGCTGCTCCAGCGCCTCCGTCAGCGCGGCGTTGCGCGCCTGCAGCTCGGTGAACAGGCGTACGTTCTCGATGGCAATGACCGCTTGATCGGCGAACGTCTGCAAGAGCGTAACCTCTTCATCGCTGAACGTGCCCGTCTCGCGACGCGTCACCGCGAGCGTTCCGATCGGTTCGCCGTCGTGCAGCATGGGGACGACGAGCTGGCTTCGGTAGCCGCGTGCGCGTGCACTCGCGCGGCCGCGCTCGCCGACGCGTGGGTCCGTTTCCACGTCGGCGACGTTGTACGGAATTCGCTGGCCGATCACGCGCTCCCGAATGGGGCGGACGTCCGCGCCCGTAGGAGAGAGCGGCACGGGAAAGAACGACTCGAGAAGCGCGTCGCCCGCCTCGTCGGTATGCGTGTATGCCGCGAGGTCGATGCGGTCGTCGACGATGCGGCTCAGAACCGCGGAATGTCCGCGCAGCAACCGCGTCGCGCTGTCGACGATTGCCTGGAACACCGGCCGCACATCCGTGTACGAGCGGCTGATGGTTCGAAGGATCTCCGCGGTCGCCGTTTGCTGCTCCAGGGCCAGCGTGAGATCGCGATTCCGCGCCTGAAGCTCGGTGAAGAGCCGGACGTTTTCGATCGCAATGACCGCCTGATCGGCGAACGTCTTGAGCAACTCCACTTGCGTGGCGGTGAACGGCCCCGGTTCGGGCTTGCCCACGTTGATGGAGCCCAGCGGCACCCCATCACGCAGCATCGGCACCGCGAGGACGCTGCGAAACCCCACGGCGCTCGCCTCAGCGGCGATCGCGTAATCGCGGTCGTCGAGGATGTCGGGGATCTCAACGATCTGGCGCGTCAAGATCGCGCGCGCGCCCGCGCTCCCGTGTCCAGGGGGCATCGGGAACGCCGGGCTGATCGCGATCGCGATCTCAGGGTCGCGGTGCACGAACGTCGCGACGTGAACGAGTTGGCCGTCGTACCGCATCACGTTCGCGACAATTGCCTCGCACAGACGCATCGCGCGCGCGGCGATCGTGTCGAGCACCGGCGAGAGCGAGGTCGGTGAACCCGAGATGACGCGCAGGACTTCGCTCGTGGCGGTCTCGCGCTCCAGGGCATCGGCGAGCTCGTGATTGCGTGCCTGCAGCGCCTCGGCCAACCGCGCGTTCTCGATGGCGATCGCGGCCTGGTCGGCAAATGTTCCGAGCAGCGTGATCTGCGTCGCGGTGAACGGCTGGACGCGGTCGCGTCGAATCAGGATCACACCGAGCACGGTGTCGTCGCGGACGAACGGGGCGACGAGCACCGTGCGATGGCCAGCGGCGCGTGCGATGTCGGCGACCGCGGGATAGCGGCGTCGCATTGCGGGCGCCTGCAAGTCGCGGATGTGGACGACGCGCTTGTCGAGCGTGACGTGACCCGCCGGCGTCCGTCGGTCCACGTCGTACGTATCGCCGACCGCGCGGCCGATGGGGCGCGCGCCGGAATGCGCGGCCAGGCGCAGGCGGCCCGCTTCGACGAGCGAGATGTGCGCGTCGCGCGCCTCGCACAGTTTCGCCGCGTTCCGCGCGATCGCGGTGAGTACGGCGTCGAGATCCGTCGCCGGGCGCGGACGGAATCGGGGGCTCACGGCCGAGACTCCATGCCACCTCTTCACACGGTCGCTAGGTGAGCGAACCCGGCGAGCGTAGCCATGCCGCGGGGGGCGGGTCAAGGCGGTGGTATCATCCGCAGCTACATGAAAACGAGGCGTTCGGCGTGAGCAGTCTCCTCAGCGGCTGCGCCGTCGTGACGGGCGGCGGCTCGGGGATCGGCCGCGGCATCGCGACAGCGCTCGCCAAGGCGGGCGCGCCCGTGGCCGTGGTCGATCTTCTGTCCGACGGCGGCAAGGAGACGGCGGCGGCCATCAGCCGCGCCGGGGGCCGCGCAACATTCGTGCAAGCAGACGTCAGCCGATTCGCGGACGTCGACGCGGCGATCAGCGCCGCCGTGCGTGAGCTCGGGCCGTTGGGCATCCTCGTTAATGCGGCAGGCATCCTCGACGGCTACGCGCCGGTGACGGAGCTGACGCCCACCGTGTGGGAGCGCGTCATCGCGATCAACCTCAGCGGCACGTTCTACGCGTGCAAACGCGCGCTCGTCGACATGGTGGCCGCCCGGCGCGGACGCATCATCAATATTGCGTCCGTGGCCGGTGTCGTCGGCTCGGGCGGCGGTCCGGCCTACACCGCGTCCAAGCACGGCGTGGTGGGCCTGACCCGGCAGCTTGCCATCACCCATGCCGCCCAGGGCATCACGATCAACGCCATCGGCCCGGGGGCGGTGCAGACCGGGCTGCGCGCGAACACCGTGCGCATTCTCGGCAGCGACGCGCCGGTGATGCGCGGCGTGGGCGGCGACGACGCGGCGGTGAAAGCGATCACGCCGGCCGAGCGCCGCGGGACGATCGAAGAAATCGCGGCCTGCGCGGTCTTTCTCGCGACCGAGGCCGCGTCATACGTGACCGGACACACACTCGTGGTCGATGGAGGATGGACCGCTCGATGATCAAGCGATTTCACTCCCTGTACGTCGGTCAGATCGAGCTCGAGAACATCGGCCTGTCGGGCACGCCCGCCGACGAGCGCCGCTATGGCAACGACCGCTTCCAGGAGGTGTTCTGGACGGCCCGAGATATCGCGCAGGAAATGGACGCGCTCGGCTACTACGCGCTGTGGACGGCCGAGCACCACTTCCAGCACGAAGGTTACGAATGCCTGCCGAATCTCATCCAGCTCTCGTTGTGGCTCGCCACGCAGACGCGACGGCTGAAGCTGGGATGTGCGTTCAACGTGCTGCCCATGTGGCATCCGATCCGCATCGCCGAGGACTACGCGATGGCGGACATCGTCACGGACGGCCGCGTCATCATGGGCGTCGGCCGGGGCTATCACTCGCGTGAGGTCGAGTCGTTCGCCGCGCCCGTGATCGATCAGGCGGCGAACCGTGAGCTGTTCGAGGAGCAGGTCGAGCTGATGCTGAAGTGCTTCAACGAGAAGTCCTTCAGCCATCACGGCAAGCACTACGACGTGCCGCCGCCCGTCGAATACCGCGGCTACCAGCTCAGCGAGATCACGTGCGTGCCGCGCCCGAAATACTTGCCCGTCGAGATCTGGATGCCGATCGCGAGCAGCAAGTCGATCGACTACATGGCGAGCAAGAACTTCAAGGCCATGGTGACGCTCAATGGCGAGAAGATCCTCGACGATGTGATCAAGGCGTATCGCGACGCCTGCGCGAAGTACGGCCAGCATAAACAGCTCGGCGAAGATGTCATCTGGGGTGCAGGCATCTACCTCGCCGAGACGAAGGAGGAAGCCAAGCGGCGGGTCGAGCCTTCCCACGACGAGCGCTACAAGTGGTTCGCGCCGTTCGGCTTCGTCCGATACGCCGACGAGCAGGGTCGCACGTGGGGCACGCCCGGTGCGCCGGCACGCACGCCGAACCTCGCCGACGGCATCGCGCAGAAGGCGTGGTTCTGCGGCCCGCCGTCGCACGTGATCGAAGGGATCAGGTCGATCGAGGCGAAATATCCCGGCCTCGAGGACTTCATGATCCATTGGGCCGAGGGGCTGCCGCCGCAGGAGTTCAAGGAGCAGCTGCGCTTGTTCGCGCGCGAGGTGATGCCCGCGTTTGCGTGCAGGTAGGGGTAGGGGGTATTTTCCGCTCGGGAAAGCGACCCTACGGGTAGGGTTTTTTGTTTTTCGCCCCTCGTACATGTGGTAGTAATACCCCTGGCGTTCGGACGACGCAGGGCTACGACCACCAACGAGGAGGGGACATGGCGAAGGCCAAGAAGGCGTTCGGCGGCTATCACATCAGCTTCAAGGGCTGCAAGGACTCGCTCGAGTCCGTGTTCGGCAGCGGCCCCATCGGTCCTTCGGTCATGACCAAGAAGCTCTGGGCCTACGTCAAGCGGAAGAAGCTCGGCAAGCGCTGAAAGTTTCGACGCCAACCAATCGCGAGCGGCTCGCGTTCCTGCGGGCCGCTCTCTTTGATTGGCGACCCGTACCGCTTCCCCCAAACCCCCTCATTAAGTTGGGGGACCCGTACCGCTTCCCCCAAACCCCCTCACTCGCGCGTGGGCAACTCCGTTAAAGTCGCCACGACGTAGTCGGGGCGTACGCCCAGCTGTTCTTCGGGCGCGCCGCTGCGATTGCACCACGCCACGCGGTAGCCGAACGCCTTCGCGCCCGCGACGTCCCACGCGTTCGAAGACACGAAGAGAAGATCCTCGGCGGGGACGCCGAGCGTGGCCGGCCCGAGCGCGTACACGGCCGGGGCCGGCTTGTAGATCTTCACGCGGTCGACGGAGATCACGTGCTCGACTGCTGCGCTGAGGCCGCTCGAAGCGACAGCCGCCGCGAGCATCGCGGGGGCTCCATTCGACAGGATCGCCCTCGGCCGTCCCGCAAGCCCGCTCAACGCCGCGGGCACGTCGGCAAAGCACGCCAGACGCTCGTACGCGCTCATGAGCCGGTTGATGTCGGCATCGGTCGCGGTGAGCCCCAGGCGCTTGATGCTGTGTCGCAGCGCAGCCTCGGTCACCGCCCAGAAATCCTCATAACGCCCCATCAGCGAGCGCAGCCACGTGTACTCGAGCTGTTTCTGGCGCCAGAGCATCGACAGTGCGGCTGGATCGGACGTCAGGGCGCGGCCGGCCTCCACCACCGAGTGGACGTCGAACAACGTGCCGTACGCGTCGAAGACGTAGCCGCGGAACACCATGAACGAGGAGTCGCTAGGGGCGCGCCGCCGTCGTGCGGCGCGTGCGCACCGTCCTGCGACCGGGCGTCGGTTTGATGATCGGCGCCTCGAGCCCGGCCTCGACGAAGCCGTAATGCAGCAGCTTCTTCGCATCGAGGAATGACAGCGCGCGCGTCCGGGCGCCGAGCACGATCATCAAGAACTGCTGACCGTCGCGCCACGCGGCCACCGCCAGGTTGTAGCCCGCCTCGTTCGTGAAGCCCGTCTTGAGCGCCTGCACGCCGCCGGGATCGCTGAACAGCGGGATGTGCCGCGCGTAGACGCGGCCGCGGAACACGAACGTCTGACCACCGAGCAGCGGGCGCGACATCGGATAGTCGCGCAGGAGCCGGCCCGTCAGCAGGGCGAGATCGCGCGCGTTGCTGCGCTGGATCGCGTCCGGCAGGCCGTGCGGGTTCGCGTAGCGCGTACCCGTCAGGCCGAGCTCGCGCGCCTTGTCGTTCATCCGCGCCACGAACGTCGCCTCGTCGCCGCCAAGCCGCTCCGCGAGGGCGGTCGCCGCGTCGTTGGCCGAGGCGATCGCGACGCCCTCCAGCAGCACGTGCAGCGGGACCTGTTCGCCGGACCGCAGTCCCATCCGATAGCGAGCGACCGTGGCGGCGTGGTGGCTCACCGTGACCAGCTCGTCGACGTCGGCGCGGCCAGCGTCCAGATCCTCGCAGGCGAGATAGAGCGTCATCAGCTTGACCAGGCTTGCCGGCGCGCGCTCGTTGTCGGGATTCTTCGCGTAGATGACTCGGCCCTCGGGGTCGACCAGCAGCACGGCCTCAGCACTGAATCGAGGGGCGGGAAGCGTGTCGGCGGTGGCCGCAAGCGGGACGGTGAGCGCGAGCACCCACAGAAGCGATGCGACGGCGACCCGAAACACTGCGGAGTATTTTAGCCGAAAACGCGCTCGCGGACGGCGGCTTTGAGCTCCGCCGACGGTTTGAAGCGTGGCGCTCGCCCGGCCACGCTCACCGTCAGGCCGGTACGGGGATTGCGAAGGGCGCGCGGCCGGCGGCGCGCGACCGAAAATGTCCCGAATCCCACGAGCGTGACCGGCTCGCCCCGCCTCAGCGCGGCCCGGATCGCCGCGAGCATCGCGCGCAACGCGCGATCGGTGCGCGCGCGGGGCCAGCCGGCCGCGTGTGCCATGCGCACCACGAGGTCAGCGCGGGTCACGGGCTGACGCGCTCACATGCCGAAGACGCTGCGCGCCTCGTCCATCACGTTCTCGGTGATGGAGGTGTATCCGCGCTCGGCGGCGAAGCGCTCGATCGAACGCTTCGCCATCGGCCGGATGAAGCTCGGGATGCGCTCGAGTCGTGCCGCCGCGGCAGGCTCCCACGCGACGGTGGCGGATTCCGGCGCCGCAGCCGGCTCCGCGGTCTCATCCGCACCGAGCGCAGCCGCGAACGGGCACGAGCCCCCCGTCTCGCCGACGCCCTGGAACACGTCCGCGCGCGGCCCCGCCATCGTCGCGCGCAGCGTCTCGAACGGCTCGGTAGGGACGGCGCGTCCGCCGACCTTGACGCCGAGACTCCTCACCATCTGCGTCTCGAGCGGATTCGTGAGCATCGCGACCCGGAATCCGCATTCGGGGCAGCGGAACGTCACGCTGAGGGATCCCTCGTTGGGGCCTTCCGTGGAGTGCAGCTTCATCGGCTGGTCGCAGTCGAGACAGAGGAACTTCATGCGCGTCGCATTCTATCATCCGGCGGCGGGGGGATCGGCGCGCGTGCGTCCGAGCTGGAGCCTCGGCCACGCCACGCGGGCCGCCGGCGTCTGCAGCAAGCCGATCGCCACCGCCGCGTACGCGGGCAGGGCCCAGAAACCGGTGAGGGTGCCGCGCGCGGCGAGCACGGAGAAGAAGACGTAGGCGCTGAATCGCGCGCGGCGGTGGCGGCGCCACAGCAGGACCGCGAGCAGCGGCGCCATGACCGCCGACGGCCACCAGTGACGTGTCACCGCCACCGCGCTGTAGGCGAGCAGCGAACCGACCAGGATCACGGCCACGATCAGCGATCCGCGCGACAACTCAGCGCATCAGCAGGCCGCCGTTGACATGCAGCGTCTGGCCCGTCATATGGCGCGACTCCTGGCTGGCGAGAAATACGGCCACGCTCGCGATGTCTTCGGGCTGCGCGATGCGCCCGAGCGGAATCTGCCGCGCGAACGCCACGAGCTCGTCCTCGGACATGCCGCCGCGCGGCTGCGCGGTGTCCGTCGTGCCCGGCGCGATCGCGTTCACGCGAATCCCGTGTGGCGCCAGCTCGAGGGCCATCGTACGGGTCATCGCGATCACGCCACCCTTGCTCGCGGTGTAGTGCACGCCGCGCGGCTGGCCGCGCACAGACGACGACGACAGGTTGATGATCGAGCCCCGCCGCCCGCCGGCGATCATCGCGCGCGCGGCTGCCTGGGCGCAGAAGCAGGAGCCCTTGAGGTTGACGTCGAGCACCCAGTCCCACTCGCGCTCGGACAGCTCCAGGAACGGTGAGCGCGGATACACGCCGGCGTTGTTGACCAGAATGTCCACGCCGCCGAGCTCCTGCACGGCACGCGCGACCAGCGCGTGCGCCTGATCCACGCGGCTGACGTCGCCCTGCGCGACGATCGCACGGACGCCGGTCTTGCGCGCGTCGCTTGCCACACGCTCGCCGGCCGTGAGGTCGTCGAGGTAGTTGACGACGACGTCCGCGCCTTCGCGCGCGAACGCAAGCGCAATCGCGCGACCGATGCCTTGCTGGCCGCCGGTCACGAGCGCGACCTGACCTTTGAGCCTCATCGTCGCGGTACCATCGCCGGCCGATCGTACACCGAACGCCGCGAGCATGCCCGCGCCGGGCGACGTTGGTGCGACGTTGTTGCATACATCGTGCGCCGTGAGTCTGCCGTTCGAGCCGAGCTTGCCAGCGATGCTCGCGCCGCTCGCCCGAGATCTGCCGCGCGGCGACTACGGTACGAGCCCAAGTGGGCCCGCTCGCCCGCCACAGCCGCGCAATCATGGTTTAGGTCGTTCGCTGAGCAGCCGGGTCGTCCCGCGAGCTTTCCGTCGGTTGTTACTCGTGAATGTTGTCGTAGCCGGCACCGCAGACGTGCTCGCGGGGATTAGAACCCCTTGTAGAAGCTCACGCCTCCATAGAAACCGCTGCCGAATGTCGTCGTGTGCGCGTAGCCTCCGTGTAGCTGCAGCGACAGCGTGCTCGGAATCCGAAAGAGCTCGAGTACGACACCGGCTCGGTACATCTCGAAATCCGCATTCCTGCCCCAGATGAATTCCAACCCAGCGTTCGTCGTGTTCGGTCGAGAGTAGTCGAGGTTGGTCAGCTGTTGTTTGATGGTTGCCTTCTGATAAATGAAGCTGTCGGTACCACTGAAACTGCCGAAGTAATTGAGGTTGGTGCGTGACGGCAGCCAGGTGTCGAAGTCGGCCTGCACGACCGGCGCGGCCGTCAGCCCGCGTATGTTGGCGCTGCGGACATCGGGATCCAATTCCGTCTCCCGAATCTCAACGCCGGCCAGTAGACCCGCGCTCGTCTGCCCCCAGTGGCCCTTGCCGCCGAGGAGCGCATATCCCCCGGGTGAGGTGGCCTTCACTTCCTCGCCTTCGGAGCGGAACTTATACGTTAAAAAGTTCGGCATCAGACGCCCGACGAGACTGAAATTCGGGTGCACCTTCTGCTCGACGTCCCCTCCGAGGTAAGCGAATCCCTGACCATGGTTGTCGAAGTCTGTACCGCCGAACACCGACGTATCGAACGCCTCGGCAGATGCGACGGGGCCTAGAACGATCGCGATCAGGGCGAGAACGCCGAGACGTCCGCCGACACACTGGCGTGCGACTCGCTTTCCCAACCGCTTTGGAAGGCTTTCCGAATCTCCGCCGAGCTGTCGATCCGCCAGTCGCATTCCTTGTTTACATTGAACCAAACGACCGCCCGAACTCCAGCATAATCGCGCGCGACCATCCGTACGTCCCGGAGCCAGCCAGCCTTGTCGCCGCCCGTCTCTGCACAGCCGACCTCCGCGATGATCACCGGCTTGGTGCTCAAGGATCTCAACGTCCGATATCCAGACGCGAACACCTCATCGAACGTCTGCCAACGCGACCACGGCCGGCTGTCGCCCCAGTTGTAGCCGTCGATCGCCACCACGTCGACGTCGTCCTCGCCTGGGAAATACCGAGGGATCTCATTCTCGGACGACAGCGGCACCGAGACCGCATACGGGCACCACACCCAGTCGACGTTCCGCACGCGCCGCTGCTCGAAGATGCGCCGCAGCCGGCGCCAGGCGCCGACGAATTGCGCGGGGTGGTTCTCATTGGTCGTGCCGCACCAGGGGTACCAATTACCGTTCATCTCGTGCATCGGGCGCAGCAGGATCCGGCCTGGTACCGTCGCGAGCCTGTCGGCGAACCAGCTGACGTACGCATCGAATTCGCCGCTCAGAATCCGCCGGAGCGAGAACTGGAAATCGACCGCGGGATCGCAACCCGGCTTGGGCAGTCGCCACGGTTCCCAGGTCAGAAGCGGAACTCGACCGCTCTGGACCAGGTCCCGGGCGAACGCGATGGGAGCGTCCGCGCGGCCCAATCCCCAGGCCCAGTAGTACGACACGATCGAGCAGCGGGTCGCGATCCGCGTCTCGAATTCCTGGATCGACGCCTCATCCGGCAGCAGGTTGCCGAAATAGGCGCCGAGCGCCGGCCGAGCGTCAGCGCGCACGCGGCGATCGCAGCACGGCTGAGCACAGCGGCAGCAGCTTCTGCACCGTCCACAGCGCCCACACCGAAGTGATCACAAACAGATTGAGATCTTCGCCCCTGACGACCGCACCATACGGAATCGCGACCAGCGAGGCGACGATGAGCGCGCCCTGGGGCAGGATCGCCAGCAGCGGCGGCCTCGCCACCCGCGGGGCGTGGTCTTTCGGTGTGACGGTGTAGCGCGGCCGGCGGGTACGGGTACGGAGCGCGGTGAACGTCGCCGCGATGAACGCCGGGAAATACCCGAGCCACACGTTGCTGGCTCGACCGATGTCCACCGACGAGCGCGCGGCGGCGAACTGCAGACGATAGGCGAGATTGCAGAGCAGGAGGCTCGGTAGGCGAAACGTGACGTATGCGGCGAACGTCGCCGTGAGGACGTATTTGCCGGTGAACAAAGAGAACACCGGGAGTACATAGAAAAACGGCATGACGAACGCAGCGAAGAGATACACGAATCCGAGGTGAGCGTACTGAAGCCGTTGCATCGGGGACAGCCCGGGACGCGAGATGGGATCATCCCAGAACACCAGTCGGAGCGAGTCGGTGGCCCACTGATAACGTTGTTTGTAGACATCCCAGATGTTGGTGGGCGCGGTGCCAGTCGATAGCGCATGGTCGTGATAGATCGATCGCCAGCCTGCATCGTGAAGCTTGACGGAAGTGTGCACGTCCTCCACGAGGTTCCAGGTGCTGAACCCGCCGATCTGTTCCAGCGCGTCGCGCCGATACACGACTCCCGAACCGCAGGACAAGGCCGCATTGGATGCGTCCTTTCCGGACTGGATCAAGTCGTAGAAGATGGGGTCGCTATTGCTGAAGGGATCGCCGGCCGGTACGGTGAAACGCTGCTTGGTCTGGACGAAGCCCACGTACGGCAGCTCGAAGTAGCCGATCAGCGAGGCGAGGATTCGGCGATCCGGTACCTGGTCAGCGTCGAGTGTCAGCACCAGATCGCCAGAGGTATGACGCAACCCGTAGTTCAGGTTGCCCGCCTTGGCGTTCGCATGGCTGGGTCGAGCCAGGTAGCCGCATCCGAGGTCCGCGGCTAGCTGCTGCAGCCGGGCATCCGCTTTGTCGTCGAGCAGCCACACGAGCTTCTTGTCGTAGTCGATCCGTGTCGCGGCGGTGAGCGTGCGCGCCACGACCTCATAAGGCTCACCGCATGCCGTGACGAGCACGTCCACCGTGAATTGCGGGGAGTCGACCGGAATGCCCTCTAGGCGGTGATATCGCGGGTACCACGAGATGGCGAAGAACGAGACGTATACCGCGAACGCGGCGAGCTCGGCCACGAGGAATGGAATCGTCAGCCACCACATCTTCGCGGTGAGCACCGTCAGCAGCCACCCTAAGTAAACGACTGTCGCCGCGCCACCGAGTATCGCGGTGAGCTGGGCCAGGATGCGCCGACGTCTATCCTCGCGGTCACGGTAGCGCCGATACGCGCGGTGCCCCCTGAGATCCGCCAGCCATGCGCGAAGCGCTCGTAGCGCACCGCCGCTGCTCGGTCGACGCGATGCATCGAACATCGGCTGCAGCCTCTTTCATTGGATCGAAGCAGGTCCGCAGCCCGTCTGCGGTGGGAAGCCGATTACTAGGCTCAAACGGCGAGAGCAACGTTCAGACCATGTGAGCGGGCGAATGTCGACGGGTACTTCGACGACGCGGTCTGCGGAAGAACGGTTCAAGAACCAACATCCGGCTCCCGCGACCGGATAACGATTCACCAGAACGATGGGCAGAACCGAGCCGGTGACCTCATCGAGCGGGAAATTCCGCGTACCTGAGCGCGTGTTCCACCGAGCCGTTTCAACGCCGTGACCTTCTGCAGGCTATGCGCGGTCGACGGTTTTTGCGCGGTCATCTTTGTCTCGTCTGCGGTGAGTCTTTGTCTGCGGTCACTCTTTGACCGGTTCGCGCAGTGAGCGAGTGCCGGTCCAGGCTCGTTACCGTCGGAAGCGAAACCATGTTGAGAGTGACCATCGTGCTGAGAAACAATAGGGACTGGGCTGCCTTCCGCGGGTCACCGCGGCCTTCATCGAGAGAGGGTCCGCTGCCGTGGCGACGACATCGTCGAAGTGGTTGGCGGTTGCCGCGCTTGCACTGCTCGGCGGTCCCGGCCTCACCGCCTGCGCGAGCCCGCCGCCCGCGCCGCCGCGGCAGCCCGTCGCGGTCGACACGAGCGTCTCGACCCGCTACTACGCGGTGCGCGGAACCACGACGCCGGAAATCTTCGCGGCGATCGACGCCAACCGTCTTGCCGAGACGAGCGGCCCGCGCGCGTTGGGACTGACGTCCGCGGACTGGAAGCTGGGCTCGGGTGAGGTCGACACCCGCGCCGTTCCCTGCGTCTTTCCGTCGCTCACGGTCACGCTCCGCGTCGTCGTCACGCTGCCGCGCCACGAAACACCGGACGACCTTCCGGCCGACCTCCGCGACCGCTGGGAGCGGCTCGTTGCGCGGATCGCGGCCCACGAGCAGCGCCACGTCGACATCTATATGGAGGGCGCGAAGGCGATGAAGGCGCGTCTGGAGGCCACGCGCACCGCGGTGTCCTGCGCGTCCCTCGAGAAGTTGGTCGACGCCGCGTGGCGGGCGGTGCAGGCCGACATCGAGCGCGCGCAGGCGGAGTTTCACACCGAGGACGACAACAGGACCCGCAGCGAGCGCGAGGCGCTTCAGGCTCGGCTCGACGGCGCCCGCGCCCGGTTCGAGCCCGTGGACGCCGAAATCATCCGTCTCGATGCCGAGCTCGGTGATCTTCGGCGTCAGGTCGATGCTGGTCGCACGGAGCTCGTCGCGCAGCACACCACCCTCGCCACGCGGCGCAGCGAGCTGGCGAATGAGCACAATCGGCTCGTCGCGGACGTGAATGATCTGATCGACGCCCTGAACTGGGCGCGCTGATGCTCCGCGTTTCCCTCCTTCCCGGCACGGCGCTCTCGGCGTGACGCCGTGCGCGTCGGGATACTGGGCGGCGCTGAGACTGCGACGACAGCTTGCTCGCGCGGATTCTTGCTGCAGCCGGCGCCGGGTACTATGCGATCCGCCCAATCGGACAGGCGCGTGGGGGCGTCTTGGCGCTGTTCGCCTCTCGGCTGCCGTCTTTAGTTCCCTTCGGGCTGGGTCCGCACGTTGACGTTGATGACGACTATCGAACGGCTTGCCCGCTCTGCGCCAAGAGCGTCCGAGCAGAGGCGGCGATCTGTCCGTTGTCGCAGCGGACTCACGCGTGAGTCGTATCGACAGTCCCGCCTGCGGTGAGAAACAAGCGAGTGTCGCTGCATGAACAGCGCGCGCGTCTACGCTGCACGCCGCCGGTCGCGGCCAGGTACACTCACGCCCCGTGCGCTCGCTGTACACGCCGATGGCCCCCACGCTGGTCCGCGACCCGTTCCGCCGCGACGGCTGGGTCTTCGAGGGGAAGGTGGACGGGTGGCGCATGCTACAAGGACAGCGCGCACGTCGGATTGGTAAGCCGGAACGGCTTCGATCACACGGCGCGCTTCCCCGGGCATCGCAGCGGCGAATCGGCGCGGCGACGGTGTACTTCTCTCGACGGTGATGAACGAGAACCGGAGCGGCGACTGGTGCGCTCTTATCGTAACAATCGGTATCGCCGCGATCTCGTTAGCGCACGTTACGGCGGCACTTCGCGAAACTCGCGATCGAGGGGCGGCACAGCGACCGGCGAGGCTCGGAACGATGACGAACAAGCAATTCGTGTTCGATCTCGACGCCTTCATCGCCGAACATCGGCGGTGCGGAGACCTCGACAACGGAACGGCGAACGAGCGAGTGTGGATGACGTGCTCGTGCGGCGCGCGGATCGAGCGGCCGGTAGAAATGTCGTGATCGACGCTTGTGGCGCGCGGCGCATCAGTGCGGCGGTCGCCGAAACCAGACGATGAGCGTCGCGAGAGCAATGACGAGGGCACCAGCCAACAGTGCCGTACCGATGACGACTAACGCGCGCACCCCACTACGACGAAGCGACGTCGACCCGAATTCGGAGGTAGACCTTACATTTGCTTCTGAGGTAGACCTTACATTTGCCTGACGGCCGAGGCCGCCTCCTCCGCGCCGCGTCGCCTTCGCGCTCGTGCCGCCGACCGAGCCCGAGGTGCGCCTGCTGGTGAACATGCTGAGGCGGGGGACGCCGTGATGCGCTGGCTTTCAGAACGACGGCCGGGCCTGCGGATCGAGCGGCCGATGAAGCTGTGGGGGCGGTGGGCCAGCGCCCGGGTCGGCTTCCAGCTCGGTCTCTTCCTCGGTGCCGTGCTGCTGGCGGGGTGGTTCAGGTGAGCTGAGTGGGCGAGCTGACGCGATGGTCACTGAAGTTCATCGACGTCGTGCAGCGCTGAATCTGAGCCGCGTAGGTCTCGATGCGACGAGATGTCGCCGAGGAACTGAACCAGATCACCGTTCAGTGTACCGAGAGAATGGGGAGGGCCCGCGACCTCGTGATGGCGAACTGCGAGGGAGACGAACGAAAGAAGTGCGTGCGTGACATCGCGAGGTGCTGGTCGCGATCAGAATGCTCGCTGCACCGATTTACGCGTAGTACCCGCAGTTGACCGCCCGGTAATGGACGAAGACGGCGCGTGCCGGAAGAGGCCCAACGTTATCGAGTGACTTCGGCTGCCTGCCCACGGTGGATCTGGCGGCAATCTCGCACAGTAATAGCAGAGCGCTGACCAAAGGCCAGTGAGCAGTGGGCGGATGTTCAAGCACGTCGACGCGTCGAATCCGAATCCGCGACTGCAGCTCGGACGGTGTAGGAGTCCAGACCCAGATTGCGAGCGGAACCGCAGTGATTAAGAACACGATCGCGACAGCGCCGATAAACTACGCCGTCGGCCGCGGCGATTGAACGCTACGACAGTCCCGTCGTGCAGCAGCACACGCGGTTTGAATAGGCCGGCGACCGACGAAGTAGGCGAAGGCCAAGCCAGGTACCCACCACCACGCGATGACAAGAGCAACGCCGACAATGCGCCGTGCGCCGGTCGTTGTCGCCGCGAGCGCCAGCCCCGCACACACACGCGCGACAGGAATCGCGGCCGCGTTGACGTACGCTTGCCCGACCGTAGTCCACGGCGCGACGTTAGTTGACGCCGGTTCGCGAGACAAGCGCCCTCGCCCGCCTTCCCGCGCGCTCGCCACTGGTGGCCGGCGTGTAGTTCTTGGCCTAGTTGACCGACTCCGCGGTACGCCCACCATCGGTGCCCACTACGAACAGGGCTGAACGAGAGCCCGGCGCGCGTGCGAGAGACTCTGCGATGCGCCGCTGGCGGACGAGTCTGCACCAGCGACACCGGTCAAGAAGTGGCCGGACTTGCTCGCCGATCGTCGGTAAGTCGCTGAAGTATCAAGACGCTGAGGTCGGGCACGGCCATTGCGTCGCGACGACTCCATCGGTAGACAGCTCGCCGCAACGGCACGCGGAATGTGTCGGCTGACCTAGTCGAGAGAGCGGAACAATGAACCGATACGTTATCTATCGCGACATCAGCCCGGGCTACGTCGTCGTCGATACGCTGACCGATCGCGTCGTAGCACTCTATAACAATCGCGCTCTCGCGGAACGCGCCGCGGAGCGCCTGAACGCCGTGCCTTTCGCTGGACGTGTCCATGTACTCGGCGAGGTCGGTCGGTGAGAGCGTATGAGATCCCGACGTGGGCCATCGCGCAGATGATCGCAAAGCGCGCCGAGCGTGAGGAGCGCCTGTCGCGCAACACTGGCGCCGCGCCGCTCCGGCGCGCGCAGTTGCCGGTTCCGACGTGCCCACCATTGAGGACGCGATGACAAACGACGACTCCGCGATCGAGACGCTCGTCTCGGGTCAAGACATAGAGACCACAGGCCGCGTGTTTAGGACCCCAAAGGACATCGCCGACGCGATGTTCGAGTACCGACGACGGCATCCGATGCGGGACCACGAGTGAAGATGTGGTTGACGTCCACCGAGATCGACGACGCGCGACGAACCAATTGCCGATGTCGGCCGACACGCTCATCGACCGCGTATTCCGCGCCTCGAAGGATCTCGCGGATGCGCTCGCCGCGTATCGGCGGCTGCAGTCGCGTCTGGACGAACGACGACTGAAGCGGCAGTCCGCAGCCGCAGATATCCCGTCGGGCGCGAGGACGATACCGGAGGATAGAACATGACGCCACGCACGTTCGTCACGCCGCACGACGTCGAGCAGGCCCGCGCGGCGCGTCGTGCCCGGATCATCGCGCTGGCCGCCCGGCTCGGCGTCGAGTATAGGCGTGCGCTCTCGCTGGCGATGACGGTGTCGCAGAAGCACCGCATGACGCTCGACGAGACGGTGGAGGCGCTCGGCGCGGCGCTCAGGCCGTAGATGAAGACATCCAGTGCGGCACCCTATCGGGACGCCCTTCGGCGCTTGTGGTGGTCGACGCAGCCGAAGATCGCGTCACGACCGCGGACGCTTCAGAGCAAAATCAGAACATGATGTACACTTCTGAGGTCCAACTCGCTGTAAGCCTTCGGAATGCCGGGGTAGCTCAGAGGCAGAGCAACTGATTCGTAATCAGTAGGTCGCGGGTTCAACTCCCGCCCCCGGCTCCATTCTCTTTGGGTCCATTCCGGACGCACGGGTAACAGTTCATTCTGGGGACAT
>Ga0310810_10003666_pt1 | contig 16821 bp, 13 predicted proteins | sample NCmetagenome_FD_207641 | JGI IMG/M metagenome (GOLD analysis project Ga0310810, IMG submission 207641) | Soil microbial communities from experimental microcosm in Duke University, North Carolina, United States - NC | ecosystem: Engineered > Artificial ecosystem > Soil microcosm > Unclassified ... | reverse complement strand
ACGGCCGCTCCGGCGGGCCTGCGCGATCGCCTGCGTCAACCGATCGTGCAGCATCAGCCGGTTCGGAAGACCCGTCAGCGCATCGCGCGTCGCCATGTATTGCAACCGCTCTTCGGCCTGGATGCGCGAGCTCACGTCCTGGACGAACGACAGGATGGACACGACCTTGCCATCCTCGCCGACGAGCGCCGAGTGGTACCACTCGCACCAGATTGTCTTGCCGTCCTTCGTGTAGTTGCGCGTCAGCGCCGTCTCGCGCGGCTCGTGGCCCGCAAGCAGACGGTTGATGAGGCCAACCATCGCCTCGCTGTCGTCCTCGTGCAACAGCGGGTTGTGTGTGATCGGCATGCCGAGCACCGTTGCGTCGTCCCAGCCGAAGATCACTTCCGCCTGCGGCGACCAGCGAACGAGCTTCAAGTCGCGATCCCACTCGAGCACGGCGAGCGGCGTATTGCTGATGTGCGACGACAGCATCCAGTTCGCGCGTCGCAACGCATCCTCGTTCTTCTTCTGGTCGTGGATGTCGGTGTGCACGGCGTAGATGCCGATGACATTGCCTTCGGTATCGCGATGCGGCGCGTAATGGATCGCTTCCCACTGCATCTCGCCCGACGGCTGCGGAAGCTTGAGCTCCGTCGATACGACCTCGCCTGACAGCACGCGATCGAGCAGCGGCTGCAACAGCGTGAACCGCGCCTCGCCGGCCACCTCCGAAATCATGCGGCCGGTCATCTCGTTGCGCGACGCGCCAAGCCAGTGCTCGTTGTGGCCGTTCAGGAAGCGATAGCGATAATCGCGATCGATGTACGACACGCGCGCCGGCACGTTGTCCATGATGAGCCGCAGCTCGCCTTCGGACGCGCGCAACGCTTCCTGAGCCTGCTTCAAGCCGTGGATGTCGTTCATCAGCACGAACGCGCCGTTCACTTCACCGGAGGGACCAACGTCCGGCACGACGCGAATCGTCATCCAGCGGCGCGCACCATTCGCACCCGGCACGAGCCGGTCGAACGCCGCCGATTCACCCTGCAGCGCGCGCGTCAGCATCGCCTGCGCGCTCTCGTAAATGCTGTGACCGACGACTTCACGCAGTCGCAGGTAGCCGATCTGCTCGACCGACAGCCCGAAATACTGGAGGAACGTCCGATTGACGTAGTGACAGCGCTCGTCGCGATCGATGTATGCGACGGGTGCGGGAACGCCGTCCATGATCGCGCGCAACTGCGATTCGCGCGCGGCCAACGCATCCTGCGCGACCTTGAGGTCGGTGATGTCGTGACCGACGACGTATTCGCCGCGAACGGAGCCATCAAGATTGAGGTCGGGCACGCAGCGCGCGCGAATCCAGCGCGTGCGGCCGACGACGTCGATGACGACGCGCTCGTACGTCAGCGCCTCGCTCTTCGCCGCGCGATCGCGATCGGGCGTCAATGCCTGCGAGCCTTCGACGCCGAGCACTTCCTCCGGCTTCTTGCCGAGCACTTCCTCGCGCGTCAGGCCGTACAGGTCGAGGAAGGCCTCGTTGACGAAAACGTAATGCCGCTCGGCATCGAGATAGACGACGGGTTCCGGAATGTTGTCGGTGAAGAGACGGAGCTGCTTCTCGCGCGCCGCGAGCTCCTGCTCCGTCTGCTTGAGATCGTGGATGTCGTATTCGGTGCAGTACAGCCCGCGGACCTTGCCCGTCGAGTCGAGGTCGGGCGCCATGCGGCCGTGCATCCAGCGGCGCTGGCCGTGCGCGTTCTGACCGATCCGCTCGTATTCGACATGCTCGCCTGCCTGCGCGCGCTTCAGCACCGGGCGGAGGAAGGCCGCGACGTCGGACGCCATCACTTCGAATGGTGTCTTGCCGTAAATCTCGTCCTGCGGCTTGCACACCCAGTTTGCGAACGCCTGGTTGACGAACGTGTAATGGAGGCTCTTGTCGAGATACGCGATCGGACCGGGAATGTTGTCGGCGAAGAGCCGCAGCTGCGATTGCTGCGATTTCAGTGCATCGCGAACGCGGACGTCGTCCTCGATGTCGTTCCACACGACGAACGCGCCGCCCACGCGGCCGCCCATCTCCCGATCCGGAAACAGCGTGACCCGAACCCAGCGCAACTCGCCCGATGCACGCCGCTCGCGACGCTCGTATGACACCGTCGCGCCGGCAAACGCACGCTCGATGTAGCCCTGCATTTCCGTCAGCGCATCGGACGGCAGGAAGTCGGGCAGCGAATGGCCGAGCAGATCTTCGGCGGGAACGCCGATCCAGTCGGCGAACGGCTTGTTGGCAAAGCGCAGTCGAAGCTGCCGATCAAAATGGAGGATCGGCAGGCCGACGCTGTCGGTAACCAGGCGCAGCCGATGCTCGCGCTGCCCCGCCTCGAGCTCGAGGCGTTTCAGGTGGTCGACGTCGCTGTAGGTTGCGAGGAAGCCGCGGATGTGGCCCTGCTGGTTGCGATCGGGGTAGAAGTCGACGCGCATCCAGATCGACGGGCGACCTGATATCGCCAGTTGCCATTCATAACCCGTGCGCTCGCCACCGAGCGCGGCGTCGATGTACGCGCGATAGAGCTGGTAGTTCTCGCGACCGAGGACCTCGATGATCTCCCGGCCGAGCACCTCGTCGGAGCGCTTGCAGAACCAGTCTAGGAGCGCCTTGTTGACGAACCGGTAGCGCTGGTTGCGGTCGATGTACGCGATCGGCGTGCCGAGCGCATTGAGCTTGCGCTGCGACAGCGACAAGAGCGGACCGCGCTCGACGATCTCGCTCACCGTCTGGGGTATCGGTGCGAGGTCCAAGCGACTGATCGAACGAGTCAGGGCCATTGCGCGTTGTTGTGTCTGTTCGTGGCTTCGGGCGCCTTGGCAGGGCTGCGGGACGCTCGTAGCCCCTGGCGTCCACGCCCTTACCGCGCCTTGGTGCCTCGCGTGGGGCTAGAAAAGCAAGGATCGGGCCCAGCGCTGCGCCCTTTCGCAACCGCCTGGCTGGGAAGCGGCAGGTCGCAGCCGATCACGTGGCGCCGCGGACGTCATCCGGGTGCGCAGCCGCGCACGAGCCGTTCATCACAGCCGGTTACAATCCGCGTCACCAAAAAACGCCGTGCGGCATCAGCGTTTTGGATCGATGGCCGGTTTTCCCACTGGACGCACGACTATGGCTACACCCGGTGTTCCCGCTGTGCCGACGCGACGACGAACGCCGTACCGGGGCAGCAGTGCCTTGGTTGCACTCGGCAGCGGCCTCCTCGCAACGATCGCTTCCGCTGCAACGGGTACGCCGCCCGAGCCGCCCGCAATCGTCGGCGTCCCGATCGATTTCATCCTTTTTGCGGCGACGCTGCTCGGTGTCGCGCTTTTTCAACGTCACACGCTGAAGGTCGCCCTGATCGGGCTCGCGACCATCACCTCGTTCAAGGTGCTCGCCTCGCCGTTCGCCGAAGGCGCCGGCATCGGCGGCTTGTTCGCGCATCTTGGCCACGAATGGGTGCTGCTCGCGAACCTGTTCGGCTTGCTGCTCGGATTCGCGCTGCTGTCAAAGCACTTCGAAGCGAGCCGCGTTCCGGCGGTGTTACCCCGATTTCTGCCGGACGATTGGAAAGGTGGCTTCGTCCTGCTGGTGATGATCTTCGTGTTGTCGTCTTTCCTCGACAACATCGCGGCGGCGCTGATCGGCGGGACGATCGCTGGCGTTGTGTTTCGCGGCAAGGTCCATATCGGCTACCTCGCCGCGATTGTCGCGGCATCCAATGCAGGTGGTTCCGGCAGCGTCGTTGGCGATACGACGACGACGATGATGTGGATCGACGGCGTCTCGCCGCTGTCCGTATTGGAGGCATATATCGCCGCTTCGCTTGCACTGGTGATCTTCGGCATTCCGGCGTCGATGCAGCAGCAGCGCTACTCGCCGATCGTCAAGGACACTTCAGCAACCGTCCGCATTGACGGCACGCGAGTCTTCATCGTGCTGGCGATCCTCGTGACGGCGATCATCGTCAACGTCGTCATCAACCTCCGGTTCACGGCACTGTCGGACCGTTTCCCGTTCATCGGCGCAGCGGTCTGGGTTGCGTTGCTCGCTTGCGCGCCATTGCGCAAACCCGACTGGGGCGAGCTGCCGGGTGCCGTCAGGGGCTCGATCTTTCTGCTGGCACTCGTGCTCGCAGCGTCGATGATGCCCGTGCACAAGTTGCCCGATGCATCGTGGCGTGTCGCACTCGGCCTCGGATTCGTATCGGCGGTCTTCGACAACATCCCGCTGACTGCACTCGCGTTGAAGCAAGGTGGTTATGACTGGGGCTTCGTTGCGTACGCCGTCGGATTCGGTGGATCGATGATCTGGTTCGGGTCGTCGGCGGGTGTTGCACTGACCAACCAATTCCCCGAAGGCAAATCGGTGTTTGCCTGGTTGCGCGCCGGCTGGCATGTCGCGCTCGCTTACGTCATCGGATTTGCCTTCATGCTCGTTGTTCATCCATGGACGGTCGACGTGCCGCACAAAGCGTCGCTGCAGACGATTTCCGTGCTGCGGCTCGCGTAGGAAAGCGGCCGACGACCGAGTGCGCCGTTCGCCCATTTCGATGGGCGACGATCGGCGCTTAAGATCGTGATCGCGGTGCCGCGAGGCGCCATCCTGATGGAGACAACGCAATGAAAACATCCTTGGTAATCGCCGCGCTTGCGGCATCTTCGTTTGGCCTTGCAGGTGCTGCGTACGCAGCGTCGACCGCCGACGCGACGACACTAGCCGGTGCTTCGGTCAGCGGATCGTCATGGGTCAATACGCAGAACCGCGAATATCACGGCGGCGAGCGCCGTGGTGGTCCCGACGCCGTGCTGTTCACGAATCCGGACTTCGGCGGTCAACGGTTCGTCATCGACGGCGATTACATGCCCGATCTCGCCAACACCGGCTTCAACGACCGTGCGCAATCGGTGCGCGTGAATCGTGGCTACTGGATCTTCTGCAGCGATGCGCAATTCCGTGGGCAGTGCCGGACGTTCGGCCCGGGCGACTATGGTCATCTCGGCTGGGCCCTCGACAACAAGGTTTCGTCGGGCCGACGCATCTCCAATCGCTACCCGTATAGCGGCCGGCCAAACTGGGATGATCGCCGTCATTAATTAGGGCTTGTTCACGCTTACGGCTTGGTCCTAATGCCGATCGTCGACGACATCGCCGGCCTGCGCCGCATTCTCGCGAAGTCGCGCACGCTGGCGGTCGTCGGCTTGTCGGCGCAGTGGCATCGTCCGAGCTATTTCGCTGCGAAGTACATGCGCGATCACGGCTATCGGATCATTCCTGTCAATCCGCGGTACACCGAGGTGCTGGGCGAGACGTGCTATCCGAACTTGCGCGCCGTGCCGGAGCCGATCGATATCGTCGACTGCTTTCGCAAATCCGGGGAAATTCCTCCGCTCGCCGATGACGCGATCGCCATCGGCGCCAAGGTGCTGTGGATGCAGCTTGGCATCGTCAACGAAGCGGCCGCGGACCGGGCGTCACTCGCTGGCCTCGATGTCGTGATGAATCGCTGCGTGAAGATCGAGCACGCGCGCATTCTCGGCGGGCTCAACTGGGCCGGCGTCAACACGGGCGTCATTTCCGCTCGGCGCGCTGCGGCCGTCTGATCTTCGCTTTCGTCCGTTCGCCGGCGCAGCCAACCTGCGCCATAATCGCGGTCGCTGTTTGGCGCGTTGTCCAACGATGCGCCATCCCGATCACGCTGACGGATAGTGAGTCCGTCGAACGCAACGCGGACCGACATGCCCGACCATCGCTTCGGCTTCGACACGCTGTGCCTGCACGCCGGGCAGATTCCCGATGCGCAAACGGGTGCGCGCGCGTTGCCGATTTACCAGACGACGTCGTTCGTATTCGACGACGCCGATCATGCGGCATCGCTGTTCAATCTGCAGACGTTCGGCAACGTCTATTCGCGAATCTCCAATCCAACCGTTGCAGCACTCGAGGAGCGCGTCGCCGCACTCGAGGGAGGTCGCGCGGCGCTGGCGGCTTCCACCGGCATGGCCGCGCAGATGGTGGCGTTTCTGACGCTGGCACGTCAGGGCGATCACATCGTCGCCGCGCGCTCTCTGTATGGTGGCTCGTACTCGCAGCTCGCCGTCACGTTCGAGCAATTCGGCATCGCTGCGACGTTCGTCGACGCAGGTGAGCCGCAGGCATTTCGAGACGCGCTGCGACCGACGACGAAGTGCATCTACGCCGAGACGATCGGCAATCCACAGCTCAACGTTCCGGACATCGAGGCGATCGCCGAAATCGCGCATGCGGCCGGCGTGCCGCTCGTCATCGATAACACGCTGGCGTCTCCATACCTGTGCCGGCCTATAGAGCACGGTGCCGACATCGTCGTTCACTCGCTGACGAAATATCTCGGCGGCCACGGAACGACGATGGGCGGCATCGTCGTCGAGTCGGGCAAGTTCCCGTGGGACAACGGCAACTTCCCGCAGATGACGGAGCCGTCGCGCGGCTATCACGGCGTCATCTTTCACGAGACGTTCGGCGATTTCGGCTTCACGATGAAGGCGCGCATGGAGACGATGCGCACGCTCGGTCCGACACTCGCGCCGCTGTCCGCATTCCTGCTGATGCAAGGCATCGAGACGTTGCACCTGCGGATGCCACGGCACAGCGAGTCGGCGCTCGCCGTCGCCGAGCATCTCGCTTCGCATCCGGCCGTCGAATGGGTCAACTATCCGCTGCTCGCAGGCAATCCGGGACGCGCGATCGCGCAGAAGTATTTGCCGCGCGGGGCCGGCGGCATCCTGACGTTCGGCGTAAAAGGCGGCGCTGCCGCGGGCGTTCGCTGCATCGAGGCGGTCCAATGCCTGTCGCACCTCGCGAATGTGGGCGATGCCAAATCGCTGATCATTCATCCTGCGTCGACGACGCATCGCCAACTCGATGAGAACGAGCAGCGCGCGGCGGGCGTTTCGCCCGAGATGATCCGGCTCTCCATCGGACTCGAGTCGCTCGACGATATCCTTTGGGATCTGGACCAGGCACTCGCGGCATCGCAAAAAAACTGAACGAGGGAGTACGTCATCCGATGAATCGGTACGCGTCGATTCCATGGCCATGGGCCGCGCTGTTGCTGTGCGTCGCACTGCTTGCGCAGGAACTGCTGCTGCGCTGGTTTGGCGCGCAACCCTCGTTGTCCCAAGCCGTATATCGCGTATCGGTGATGACGCTGGGCTTCGCGTCGCTTGCGCTGATCGTGCTGCCGCCGCGGCGGCCCGCCTATATCCTGGGCTTTCTCGTTTGCGCGGCGCTGATGGCGTGGGCGTTCTGGCTGCAATACGGCGAAGGCCTCGAACCATGCCCGCTGTGCATGTTCCAGCGGGTTGCCGTATCTGCGGTCGGCGTCGTGTTCCTGATCGCCGCGATTCACGGTCCGCGCCGAACGGGTGCTGCGTTCTACGCGGTGCTCACGTTGCTGATTGCCGGTGCCGGCGCGGCGTTCGCCGCGCGACAGATCTGGCTGCAGGCGCTGCCGAAGGATCAGGTGCCGAGCTGCGGCATGGGGCTCAACTACATGATGGAGACGATGCCGTTTATGGACGTATTTCGTCGCGTGCTGGAAGGCAGCGGTGAATGCGCGGAAAAAGGCTGGGTCTTCCTCGGATTGTCGATCGCCGGCTGGACGTTCGTGTTCTTCGGCAGCATGATCGCCGCCGCGATTGCGCTGATCCGGCGCGACTGATTCGCGCGTCGCCGCACCGCGGCGATTCAAGGGATCACTTCAACACCTCGTCGCGCTTGCGGATGTGCGCGATCTGCGCCTCGCGCAATCCGTCGAACCCTTCGGCGAGTCCCTGCTCGAGGATCGCCGCCATCTGCGCGGCCGAATGGAGCCGCGACACGAACACGAAATCGGCGCCGGCGTCATAGAGCTCGAGCGCCGATGCCGCGCGCGTTGCCGTCACGACGACGCTCGCGTCCGGACATAACCGTCGCGCCTGCTGCAGCAGCCGGCGGTTACTCGTGCCCTTGAGGATCGTGTCGGGGATCGTCGATACGACGAGCTTCGCCGCATCAACTTCGGCGTGGTGCAGCGTTTCCATGCTCGCAACGTCGCCGTATTTGCAGCTGATGCCGCGTTTCAGCAGTTCGGCGTGAACGTCCGGGTTGAAGTCGATGACGAGCAAGCGTGAAAGCAGCGGATGCTTCGCCATTTCGTATTCATGAACGAGCGCGCTGGCCTCGGTGAAGAAGCCGAGCAGCACGACATCCTTACCGGTGAGCGCGTGGGCGCCGGCATCCTTGTCCTGACCGCGATCGAGATCGTCGAGGCCCGCCTTCCGCAGCCAGCCCGACAGCCGTTCCTGCAGGGGGTGACTGTAGCCGATCAGGTACGTCGATGCGACCGAGGTAAACGCGAACACGAGGATCAGCAGACTGACCGTGCTGCGATCGATGTGCTGATAGCCGAGACCGATCGCGGCGATCACCATCGCGAATTCGCTCATCTGTGCGAGGTTGATGGCGGGTAAGAGGCTCGCGCGATGTCCCTGGCGAAGCGCGCGCAGGATCGGAAACACGACGATGAAGCGGCTTGCGATCAGAAACGCGGATGCGAGCAGCGCCATGCCAACGAGCTGCGGCGTCGGCATCGGAATCTGCATTCCGAGCGCGACGAAGAACAGCGTGACAAAGAAATCACGGATGCTGACGACCTTCGCAACGACGTCGAGGTTGTAGGGAAACGTCGAGATCGCGATGCCGGCGATCAGGGCGCCCATCTCGCGCGACAACCCTGCGGCGTTGGCGGCGGCGCAGACGATGAAGCACCACGCGAGCGAGCCGATCAGCACGAGCTCGGGAAGCTTGGCGACGGAGCGGAACAGTCGGGGCAGCAGCGTCTTGCTGATGACGAGCGTCACGGCGACGAGCAACACGCCGCTGCCGAGCGAGCCCAGCAGCTTGCCGAACTGCGGGTTCAGGAGATTCGGCTGGATGCCGAGCACGACGATCGCCCAGATGTCCTGGAAAATGAGCACGCCGAGCGTGATGCGTCCTGGCAGCGTGTCGAGCTCGAATTTGTCGTACAAGAGCTTGACGACGATCATCGTGCTGCTGATCGCGAGGCACACGGCGAGATACAGCAGGCCGAAGTCACCGCCGCTCATTCGATAGCCGAACGGAATGAAGAATGCGAAGCCGAGCGCTGCGCAAAGCGGAAACTGCAGCACGCCCGTGATCAGTACCGGCTTGCCGGCTGCGAGCAGCTTGTTGAGGTCGAGCTCGAGCCCGATGATGAAGAGCAGCAGAATCAGGCCGATCTCCGATACGGTCTGGATGCTCTCCTGGTCGCTGATGAGCCCGAGCCCGATCTGCGGCCCGATCAGCACGCCGGCCAACAGATACGCGAGCAGGAGCGGCTGCCGAATCCAGTTGCCGATGAATGCGAGCGCGGCCGCAACCGAGATGCAGATGCCGACGCTGGACAGAAGATCGACGTGTTCCAAGAGAACGATGCTCCGGTGATTGGGGTTCGTTACAGGCGCTCGATGCCCGCGCAGCCACGCCGCCGGCTGCCCTTCATAACGATAACTGCGACAATTGTCCAGATCGTATGGCGCGCAGCGGCAGCCTCATCATCGAGCTGTGCGTCGAAATGGACGCGATAGTAGCGTCGCTCGCCGAACGGATGGACGAATGATTACCGCATCGATGCTGCGCCACGTTCCGCTGCTGGCGGACGTGCCCGACACCGAGCTCGCCGTCCTTGCCGGCCGTGCGGCGGACATCCAGTTGCGCACCAACGACTGGCTGATCCACGAAGGCGAGGTCGCGTCGTTCTTCATCGTCATCTCCGGCGGGCTTGACGTCTACAAGACGATCGGTGGCGGAGAGCGACGAATCAATCATTACGGCCCCGGCGGCTACGGCGGCGAGATACCGATCCTGCTGGGCGCGCCGGCAATCGCGAGCTTGCGAGCGTCCGAGCCATCGCGAATCTGCCGCCTCGATCAGGCGGATTTTCGCGAGCTGATCGCCGCGTGCCCGCTGATCAATGCGCAGTTGCTGCAGATGATGGCGACCAGGATCAACGGTTTGCAGCAACTGGCGATCGAATCACCGGTTGCAACGGTGACGATCATCGGTCATCGATTCGACATCGCCTGTCATGCGCTGCGCGACTTCCTGACGCGCAATCGTGTCGCGTTCCGCTGGTATGACCCGCGCGAGCCCGAGGCGCGCATTGGACTCTCGCCAGCGCCGCAACCCGGCGAGACGTTTCCAGTCGTCAAGTTCCTCGATGGTTCGACGCTGACGACGCCGACATTGCGCGAAGTCGCGCACAAGCTTGGCCTGCAAACGTCGCCCTCGCCCGGCGTCTACGACGTTGCGATCATCGGCGGAGGGCCCGCCGGACTCGCCGCGGCGGTTTACGGAGCATCGGAAGGGCTGCGGACGATCCTGATCGAGCGCGATGCACCCGGCGGCCAGGCGGGCACGTCGTCGCGAATCGAGAACTACCTCGGCTTTCCCACCGGTGTCTCGGGCGACGACCTCGGCGCGCGCGCACTCGCCCAGGCGCGTCGCTTCGGCGTCGAGATACTCGTCGCACGTCACGCCGCGGCGGTCTCTCATGATGACGAAGCTCTCGCGGTGGTACTCGACGACGGCGAGCAAATAGCCGTTCGATCGATCGTGCTCGCAACCGGCGTCACATGGCGCGCGCTCGAGATTCCAGGTGCCGATGCACTCGTCGGCCGCGGCGTCTACTACGGCGCTGCGCGGACGGAAGCGCTCGCGACGAGCGGTCGTGACATCTTCCTGGTCGGCGGTGGAAACTCAGCAGGGCAGGCGGCCATGTTCTTTGCCGACTATGCGCGAAAAGTGACGCTGCTGTGTCGCGGTCACACGCTTGCCGCGAGCATGTCGCACTATCTGATTGCGCAGCTCGAAACCAAAGCCAACGTCGAGATACGTGTTCGCAGCCAGGTCGTCGGCGTCGAGGGCGTCGATCATCTACAAGCGATCGTCGTCGAGGATCGTGACAGTCGCGAACGCTATCGCTACGAAACCGACGCGCTCTTCGTCTTCATTGGCGCCGACGCTGAAACGGCATGGCTGCCGCCAGCGCTCATTCGCGATGCGCGCGGTTACGTGTGCACCGGGCGCGACGTGCTCGATCTCGTCCGCAAGCACGAGGGAACATGGCCGGTTCGGCGCGATCCCTACCTGCTCGAAACGAGCATCCCGGGGATCTTCGCCGCCGGTGACGTGCGGCATGGATCGATCAAGCGCGTTGCATCCGGTGTAGGCGAAGGCAGCATGGCCATCGCGTTCGTCCATCAATACCTGGCCGAACGGACTGCATCGTCCAGCAGCGGCAGCGGTTGACGATCGCGCGATGCGTATCGAGGCGATCGAAGTGTCTACGCGAGTGCCGCCACGCGCATCGGATATCGCTACTTCGGCGCCATCCGTATCGCGCCGTCGAGCCTGATCACCTCGCCGTTCAGCATCGGATTCTCGACGATCTGCCGTACGAGCGATGCGAACTCGGCGGGCTTGCCGAGCCGCGACGGGAACGGGACCATCTTGCCGAGCGATTCCTGCACGTCCGGCGGCAATCCCGCCACCATCGGGGTCTCGAAAATGCCGGGCGCAATTGCCATCACGCGAATGCCGTAACGTGCGAGCTCGCGGGCGATCGGCAGCGTCATGCCAGCGACGCCCGCCTTCGAAGCACTGTATGCCGCCTGGCCGATCTGACCGTCGAAGGCTGCGACGGATGCCGTGTTAACGATGACACCGCGCTCGCCACCCGCGTTCGGCGTGTTCTTCGCCATTGCATCGGCAGCGAGCCGCACGAGGTTGAACGTGCCGATCAGGTTGATGCCGATCGCGCGCGCAAAACCCGCGAACGTGTGCGGGCCTTCCTTGCCGACGACTTTCTCGCCGTGAACGATGCCGGCGCAGTTGACGAGGCCGTGCACATGTGTGAACGCAGCGAGCGCGAACGCGACCGCAGCGTTGCCGCTGGCCTCGTCGGCGACGTCGGTGCGCACGAATCGCGCGCTCGAACCAAGTGCTCGCTCGGCCGCGCGTCCTTCGTCTTCCTTGAGATCGGCGATGACGACGTTGCCGCCACCCTCGACGATCATTCGCGTCGTCGCAGCGCCAAGTCCCGATGCGCCGCCGGTAACGATGAACGTGCTGCCGTCGATCTGCATGGAGTCTCCGTTGCAGCGTGTCAGGCGCGCGGCGCGTCGCTCGCCGCGGGCGGCGATGCTTTCACCACCGACATCGCCGTCGCGATCATGCCGGCGACATCGCCAACGTTCGCGGGCAGGATCAGCGTATTCGTCGTTCGCGCGAGATTGCCGAACTGCGCGATGTATTCCTCGGCGACTTTCAGGTTGACGGCACCGAATCCGCCGGGGCTCGACATGGCCTCGGCAACCTGCCGGATCGCTTTCGCATTCGCCTCGGCGATCGACAGGATCGCAGCAGCCTGTCCTTGCGCGTTGTTGATGTCGGCTTGCTTCTCGCCCTCGGATTTGGCGATCGCGGCCTCGCGCGCACCCTGGGCGATGTTGATCTGTTCCTGCCGGCGGCCTTCGGACGTCGCGATGACGGCGCGCTTCTCGCGCTCGGCGGTGATCTGTGCCTGCATTGCACGCAGGATCTCGGCGGGCGGCGTCAAATCCTTGATCTCGTAGCGAAGCACCTTGACACCCCAGTTGGGCGCCGCGTCGTCGAGCGCCGTGACGACGGCCGTGTTGATCTGGTCGCGCTCCTCGAACGTGCGATCGAGCTCCATCCGCCCGATGACGCTGCGCAACGTCGTCTGTGCAAGCTGCGTGATCGCGAGGACATAGTTCGTCGACCCATACGACGCGAGGCGCGGATCGGTCACCTGGAAATAGAGGATGCCGTCGACGTGCAGCTGCGTGTTGTCCTTGGTGATGCAAACCTGCGGCGCGACATCGAGCGGCGTCTCGCGCAGGTCATGCTTGTATGCGATGCGATCGAGAAACGGCACGACAAAGTTGAGGCCAGGCGCGAGCACGCCATGGAAACGCCCGAGGCGCTCGACGACCCACGCGCGCTGCTGCGGCACGACGCGTATCGCCTGGACGACACCGATCAGCACGACGATGAAGATCGCGAACGTGACAATCGAGAACCCGACCTGCATGAAAGCGTCCTCCCCGGAATTGGGCTTGAGTTGCTGCTACATCATTATGCAAGCGGCGTCAGATCACGGACGCTCGGCGGCGAGCACGAGCGTCGAGCCGCGCGTCGCGACAATGTACATCGTGTGCCGGCGTGGCGTTTCGCCCGATGCGAGGACGCCGTTCCACTTCGTCCCGCGGTAGACGACGCGCGCGGAACCATCCGGCTGCCACGATTCGACATGCACGCTTTGGCCGACGTCGAGACCCGGTTGCGGCGGCGGCTCGCCACGCTGTCTCCGCCAGCGATGCGCGATCATCGTCCCGATCACCGCGAGCACGCCCGCAGTCAGCAACTGCATCGGCAGCGACGCACCGATCCACGCGGCGAGTCCACCGACGGCGAATGCGACGCCGACCGCGAGAAGATAGAACGTGCCCGTCAGCATTTCGGCGCCGATCAAGATCGTCGCGAGAATCCACCAGATCCAATGATTGTCCATGCGAGTGTCCGTCGCCAAAGCTTGCGCCAATCCTGCAGCATAAGGCAGTCGGCGGCGTGAAGTGCGCTATAATTTATCGTTTGTTATCAGAAGTTTCCGTGCGGAGCCCGCGCACGGGCGAATTCCGCGATCATGCCCATCTACGAATACCGGTGCGCCGCCTGCGGCCACGAGATCGAAGCGCTGCAAAAGCTGAGCGACGCTCCGCTCACGCAGTGCCCGTCGTGTCACAAGCCCGAGCTGAAAAAGCTGCTGTCGGCAGCCGGCTTCCAGCTCAAGGGGTCGGGGTGGTACGCAACCGATTTTCGCAATAGCGGAACAAAGCCCGCGGCGAAGGACAAGCCCGCCGAGAAGTCGAGCGACGATAGCGCCACGAGCACGAGCACTGATGCAGCCGGCGGGTCCGGTTCGAAAGCCGCGGACAAGCCCGCAGCCACCGCGACCGAATCGAAGCCCGCCGCACCTGCGTCGCCGTCGAAGACCGACGCTTGATTGCGCGCTCCGACCTCTACACGTCGATGAAGCGCTACCTGATCGCCGGACTGCTCGTCTGGGTGCCGCTCGGCATCACGATCTGGGTGCTGCATTTCCTGCTGACGTCGCTCGACCAGGTGCTCGTCGTGCTGCCGGAAAGCCTGCAGCCGCGCGCGCTGTTCGGTTTCGACATCCCGGGGCTGGGCGTCGTCGTTGCATTTCTCATTCTGTTCTTGACGGGCATCTTCGCCGCCAACTTCTTCGGACAGCGCCTGATACGCGCATGGGAATCGGTGCTCGGCCGCATTCCATTCGTCAAATCGATCTATTCGTCGGTCAAGCAGGTCAGCGACACGCTTCTGTCGAGCAAGGGCAATGCGTTTCGCAAGGCGCTGCTCGTCGAATTTCCGCGACCGGGAAGCTGGACGATTGCATTCCAAACGGGCACCCCGGCGGCCGCCGTTGCACCGTTTCTCGCCGGCGATCACGTCAGCGTCTACGTCCCGACTACGCCCAATCCCACTGGCGGCTATTTCCTGATGCTGCCGCGCGCACAGGTGCGCGAGCTCGACATGACTGTCGACGAGGCGCTGAAGTACATCATCTCGATGGGCGTGGTCGCGCCGCGCCTCCACCCGAGCACGCACCCTTCGCGTGGCGATCTCGTGGGAACCAGCGGTTATCCAGCGCCGCCCGCGACGCAACACGCCGAATCGGAATTTCGAAACTGACGCACGCGCGTCGCGCGAGCGTCGACAGCGCGCGTCACAAGCCGACGCGCTCGAGCTGGAGATCGTCTTGAAACGCACTGACTATTGCGGCCGCATCGACAGCCGCCACCTCGGACAAACGGTCACTGTGGCCGGTTGGGTGCACCGGCGTCGCGATCACGGTGGCGTAATTTTCGTCGATCTCCGCGATCGCGAAGGCATCGTGCAGATCGTGTTCGATCCGGATCGCGCCGAAACATTCGCGAGCGCCGAGAAGCTTCGCAACGAGTACTGCATCGCCGTCACCGGTCGCGTGCGGCCGCGCCCCGAAGGAACCGTCAATCCCAATCTCGTGTCCGGCGCGATCGAGGTGCTTGCCGAAACGATCGATATCCTCAATCCGTCTCTGCCGCCGCCGTTCCAATCCGACGATGAAAACCTGTCGGAAACGGTGCGCCTCACGCATCGCGTGCTCGATCTGCGGCGCGCGCAGATGCAGAACAACCTGATGCTGCGCTACCGGACGTCGATGGCGGCGCGCAAGGCGCTCGACGCGATGGGCTTCATCGACATCGAGACGCCCGTTCTCTACAAATCGACGCCCGAAGGCGCGCGCGAATTCCTCGTGCCCTCGCGCATGCATCACGGACAGTTCTACGCACTGCCGCAGTCGCCGCAACTCTTCAAGCAGATGCTGATGATCGCCGGCTACGACCGGTATTACCAGATCGTCAAATGCTTTCGCGACGAGGATCTTCGCGCCGATCGCCAGCCGGAATTCACGCAGATCGACATCGAGACTTCGTTTCTCGACGAGCTCGAGATCCGCGCAATGATGGAAGACCTCGTACGCGTCATGTTCCGCGAAGCGATGGGCGTCGAGCTCGTCGATCCGTTCCCGATCCTGACCTACGCCGATGCCATGCGCGATTACGGATCGGACAAGCCGGATCTGCGTGTCACGCTTAAGCTGACCGAGCTCACCGACTTGATGCGCGGTGTCGACTTCAAGGTGTTTCGCGCCGCGGCCGAGCTTCCGAATGGGCGCGTCGCTGCGCTGTGCGTGCCGGGTGGCGGCGCGATGACGCGCAAGGAGATCGACGACTACGCCGCCTTCGCGACGATTTATGGCGCCAAGGGACTCGCGTACATCAAGGTCAACGATGCGACCAAGCCCAACGAAGAAGGCCTGCAATCGCCGATCGTCAAGTTCCTCACGCCGGAAACACTGCGAACGATTCTTGAGCGATGCAATGCTGCAACCGGCGACGTCATCTTCTTTTGCGCCGATCGCGCCAAGGTCGTCAACGACACGCTCGGGGCGCTGCGCTCACGCATCGGCCATGATCGCAACTTGTTCGAGCCGGGCTGGCGTCCGTTATGGGTCGTCGATTTCCCGATGTTCGAGCAGGACGAAGCGACCGGCGCATGGGCCGCGCGCCATCATCCGTTCACCGCACCCAAGGACGGGCATGAGGCGCTGTTCGCAACGAACCCTGCAAACGCGCTCGCCAAGGCTTACGACGTCGTGCTGAACGGCTCGGAGATCGGCGGCGGATCGGTTCGCATTCATCGCCCGGACGTTCAGGCGCGCGTCTTCGCGTCGCTTGGCATCAGCGAGGACGATCAGCGACGCAAGTTCGGGTTCCTGCTCGACGCGCTGCAATATGGCGCCCCGCCGCACGGCGGTATCGCCTTCGGGCTCGATCGCATCGTGCAGATGATGACCGAGTCCGAATCGATCCGCGACGTCATCGCATTTCCGAAAACGCAGCGCGGCCAGGATCTGTTGATCGAGACGCCGGCGCCCGCAACCGAAGCGCAACTGCGCGACCTGCACATCCGCGTGCGTCAGTCGGACGCGATCAAGGCCGCCGGCTGATGCCGCGCGACGCAGCAACGCGCGCCGACGCGTAAGCCGCGCATCCGCCGGGAAGCGTTACACTTGGCGGATGAATCGATCGCGGCCGTCGTTGCGCCTGTGGTTG
>Ga0310810_10003665_pt1 | contig 16824 bp, 14 predicted proteins | sample NCmetagenome_FD_207641 | JGI IMG/M metagenome (GOLD analysis project Ga0310810, IMG submission 207641) | Soil microbial communities from experimental microcosm in Duke University, North Carolina, United States - NC | ecosystem: Engineered > Artificial ecosystem > Soil microcosm > Unclassified ... | reverse complement strand
AAAACAAACCGCGTTCAAACATGCCGCGGCTTGTGTTCTGCCTTCTTCGCACGACCTGATGCGGTCCGTAGGGCCGCGAGCCGACAACCGCCTCCGTTCGTCTCCGTTTCCCCGTTCCTCCTGTTAACCCGTTACCTCCGCCATCTCCGTTACCTCCGCGTGCGTACCGCGATCGGCTCGGTCACCAGCGCTGTTCGCGCGCTGTCGTCCACCGATTCCAGGCGAATGCGTCCAGCCGTCGCACCGCCGGCGCGATACGCGGGCTTGCCGGCGCGCGCGGAGATGTGCGCGGTGTGCGTTCCACTGATACTGCGCGCGACGATCCGCACGGCGCCGCCTGATCCACCGGCACCGCCCTGCGCACACGCCCGATCGGCAGGGTCGCCGCCGGGACCGCCATCGGCGATCAGGCGGAAATTGTCGAGGGTGACTCGCCCGTTCGCCTTGATCAGCAGCGCGCCGCCGCCACCACCACCGCCGCCGCCGATGCACGTGGCCGCCTGCTGATTGCCTGATCCACCGCCGCCTCCCGACCCACCGATGATCGGATCAAGCGCCGGTGTTCCAGTGAACGTGCCGCCGATCGCTTCGACATTCGTCGTCGCGCCCCAGCCGCCGCCAGGTCCCTCGCCGTTGCCGCCGGGCGTCAGTCCGCCAACGCCGAGCGGCTGCCCGTGACCACGGCCGCCGCGCCAGGCGCCAGGTCCACCACGGCCGCCGGTACCAACAGCCTGCTCCGTACCAACCGTCCCCGCGTAGCCCGCAATCATCACGTTGCCGCAACAGGTGCGTGCGCGCAGGGTGACATCGCCGGCTACCGCGAGCGTCACCGGCGTGTTCGCGGCGTTCGGTGTGAAGCCGATTGTGAACGCACCGTTCACAGTGAAGCTGCTGAAGCGAAGCACGCCATCCGCGGGAAGCGGAAGCTGGATGTTCCCCCCAGCGCAGGTCGTCTTACAGCCGGACGTGCCGGCTGGATAGGTGCTCGGATCGCCGGCGTTGAACGGACGGAGTGCGGAGTCGTGCGCGCAGCCACACAGGTCGAGCGCGTCCTGCGCGATCACACTGGTACCAATCAACAGCATTGCCGCCAGCACTACCCCTCGCCGGCGGACCGTCCCGCGCCGACCTGACGGTCGGCCCCTACGGGCAACGCGCGTCCGGTCTGCAGGTCGGCCTCGACGCATGGCAAGGTCGGCCAACGGGCGGCGGATCACCGCGAGCCTCTCCCGCCGTTCATCGCCTCGAGCAGCTGATCGACGAAGGCGCGCGCGTAACGCACACGGCCCGGCCCCGGCAATTCGATGTACCCGTGTCGCGCGTTCGCCACCAGCCGCTCGCGCACCTCGCCTTCCATCCTGCGCAGCTCGCTCTCCGGCGCCTCGCACCAGCGCACGACCTGCGTGAGCACCGCATCGAACCGCCGCCGCACATCGGGTTCCTCGTCGTAGGACTCGTCGAACATGTCGCCGAACGTCTCGAAGCCGAGCTCGCGGACCATGCGCAGCGAGCCGCGACTGCCGAGCACGAAAAAAGGATGGAAACTGAAGATCGGCTTCAGCACCTTTTCGGTAATCCGGGTGTCCGTCGGCCGCATTTCCGTTTCCGTGGCCACGGTGAACCACGAGTCGTCGTACTGAGGCAGGTGCGTCGCCTGCACCGCTTCTGACGACAGCATCCGCTCGGTTGAGATGCCGGTCTCACGGAGCAGCACGGTGCCGCGCGCGTCGAGATCTTCGAGGTACGGGCTGACCTCGGCAATGAGATCGCCGAACCCGGGAAGCTTCTCCGCGAGCTGCTCGGCGGTGGGCCGCGGCTTGCCGGTCTCGCGGCCCGGCTGCCGGAAGCCGCCAAACGAAATGAAGCCCCGATCCCACAGCTGATGCCGCAGCAGGCAGAGGAGAAACACGATCTTCGGTGGACGCGGCGTGCGGTTGAGCGAGACGAATCGCCGGGACCGCACCGGCGGCCGTGCCTCGAACGCCGCGAGCCCCTGCTCGAAGCGTTGCGGACCGGTCGCGGCGAGCTCGCCCATCGTCGACCAGGTCCAGTAATCGTGAGCAAACACGCTGACCCGTTCTGCGATGCCCGTTGCGTCGCAGTGCGCCGTGTAGCCGGGCCCGTAGCTGCGATCCTGCGTGAGGTAGATGCACTGGCGCGGTGTCGCCCCGACGGCCTGAATGGCGTTGTGCAGCCGCACCGTCCGATCGGGGCTGTGATCGGCAGCCTCGGTGGACGCGTCGAGAATCAGGCTGACTCGTCCCTCGCGGATGCCGTCCATCAGTGGTGGCGGCAACGACGCGGTCCGCAGGCGCTCGAACTTGCGATCCACCTCGGCCAGCAGGACGACGTTGATGGCCGGGTCGCCAGTCCCGAGCGGTACGAGCCGGACACGAGGGTCGGGGAGGTGCTGGAAGAGGTGCTGGCCGTCTCCGGCCACCGCAACCGTCAGCAGGCCAGTCGCGGAAAAGGTCTCCACAGAGGTCATCGAAGCGTCCTAATTGTAGCTGTCGTGGCTCTGGCGTTTGGTATCCGAGTTGCTGTCAGTCACCCTACTTAATCGGAGAGCCGTTATGACCGTTCAGATGTTCTGTCGCAGCGGTGAACAGGAGGCTATCAAAGGCGGGGTTCATGCGGCCGCCGGCGCGCTGGCGCTGGTCATGGCCGCATACAACGGCACCGCCTGGTACTACCGCCACCAGGTCCACCTGGGCGCCAACGCCGTCATTTATAGCCTGGTCGTCGCCTGGGAACTCAAGCAGACGCTGCACCACGTGCGGCAATCGGTCTGCGAGGAGGAAACCGCCCGCGCCGCGTAACCGGCCCGCTTTCGCAGCCGGCACGAGCCGGAATACGATCGCGGCGGTATGCTCGTCCGATGCACCGCCGCGGCGGTCCTGCTCGTCACGTTCGCCTTCAGCGCGGCCGCTGCCCGTGAACTGGACATCTATTTCATCGACGTCGAAGGCGGGCAGTCCACCCTGATGGTGACGCCGGCCGGCGAATCCCTGCTGATCGACACCGGTTACGCCCAGCGCGGTCAGCGCGGGGCTCCTCCCCTTCCACCCGGCGCGACCACCGGCCGCGATGCGCAACGCATCCTCGACACGATGGCTGAGGCCGGCATCGATCACATCGACTACCTGCTCATCACGCACTTCCATTCCGACCACGCCGGCGCCGTGCCCGAGCTCGCGGCGCGCGTCCCGATCGGGACCTTCATCGATTACGGCGACCCGCTCGGCACGGATCGGCTCACGCGGGCCAGCTTCGCGGCCTATCAGCCGGTGCGCGCGGCGGCCCTGCATCACCTGATTCCCCGTCCCGGCGACCATCTGCCGCTGAAGGGTCTCGACACCGAAGTGGTCAGCGCCGGCGGTACGCTGATCGACAAGCCGGTTGGCGACGGCGAACCGAACCGCGCGTGCGTCGACGTCGAGGATCATGTCGAGGACGGGACCGAGAACTATCGCTCGATCGGCGTGCTGTTCAAGTACGGTGCGTTCCGGTTTCTCGACGTCGGCGATCTCAGCGGCAACACCTTGACGCGGCTGGCGTGCCCGCGCGACATGATCGGCCACGTGTCGGCGTATCTGATCGCGCATCACGGCGACTACGACACCAGCATTCCCGCGCTCTATGCGGCACTGTCGCCGCAGGCGGCGATCATGAACAATGGCGCGACCCGTGGCGGCAACGCGGCGGCGTTCGGCGCGGTCCGCCGGTCGGGCGCGGTCGGCGATCTCTGGCAGCTGCACACCAGCGCCGACAAGGAAGCGGTGAACGCCCCGGACGAGTTCATCGCCAACGTCGATGACGGCACCCACACGGCGTTCAACCTCAAACTGAGCGCCTTCAGCAACGGCAGCTTCCGGATCGCGAACCCGAGAACGGGATTTACGAAGCTCTATCCGACGCGAAAGAATTAGCCATGCTCTCGCTCGTCCTCGCCCTCATGCTGCAGGCGCCGCCGGCGCAGACTGCCGCGGTCCGTCCGGGCACCGCGGTAATCGCCGGACAACTCAAGACCATCGACGGCGTCCCTGCCGCGGACGTACGGATTTCTGCGCTGCAGGCACCGCCGGCGAACGTCCGGCCGGAAGACGGGATCCAGTACTACATCGCACCGCCACCGGTCCGCACGGTGCTGACCGACAAGGACGGACGCTATCGGCTGACGAACCTGCCACCGGGCCGTTACTTCGTTGCCGCCGGCATTCCCGGTCAGGACACGTACTATCCCGATGCCATCGAAGGGTCCGCGGCGACGATCCTGACTGTCGCGGGCGACACGACGACGACTGTGGATTTCGCACTGGTGACGCCGCTGGCCGGCCGGATCAGCGGGAAGGTCGTGCCGGCGCCGGACGCCGGGGCCGACGAGAAAGCGATCCTGTCAGGCGTGTTTCTGACCGATCTCGTGGAGGCACCGATCCAGCCTGACGGCTCCTTCGAATTCGGCCGCGTACCGGAAGGCACCTATCTCGTCGATCTGTTTCCCAGCGTTCCCGGATTGCAGTCGGTGTTGTTCGACGTCAGCGACAAGGACGTGAGCAACCTGCAGTTGCGCCGGCCGAAGCTGTACACCGTCAGCGGCCGATTCAACGTCGCGCACGGGCCGCTGCCATGGGCGCTGTTCGCGTTCTACACGTCCACCAGCTACGCCGCCGCCGACATCAAGGACGACGGCACCTTCACCGTGAAGCTGAATTCGGCAAAGCACTTCCCTGATCTCGGCGGCATGCCGAGCGACTACGACCTGACGTCGCTGAAGCTGGGCAACGAGGATGTGACGAAAGGGCTCGTGGTCGGCGACCGCGACGTCACCGGCCTGGTGGTCAACGTCTCGGCGCCGGACAATCTGCCGCGCCTGCACGGCCACATTACCGGCCTCCCGGCTGCGCAGCTCGCACGGCTGAAGGTGCAGATCAACGGACCGATCTTCGGCGTGCTGCAGTCGGCGGTGAAGTCCGACGGCTCGTTCGATTTTCCGGAAGTCGTGCCCGGAGCGTACTGGCTGAAGATCCTGCAGTACCCGCAGATGGAGCCGCTCTACATCGCGATGGAGTGGGACAATCGCGACATCACGGTACCGGCCCCCAAGTAGGGCCGGTCTTGCTTTTCAGACCGGCCGCATATCCGCGAAGCGACGACGACGCTTGTCGCGACGGGCAGCCCTGCCCGTCGCGCCGATCGCACACATCGCCGATAGTTCAAGGAGATCGCGCGATGGCGGTATGGCTGCGGCGGCGCCACTGTGCACGTCGCGATCAGCATCACGTAAAACGGCCATGAGCGCGCCCCAAGCGGCGGCGGCAGTGATCCGCCACCGGCGCCCGGATCGGCTCGTTATCGACACGATTCTTCACTGACGTACGGATCGCCCAGCCGACGCCGGCACCGTCAGCACACGGCGCTCGTGGTCGTTTTTCCGCGACATGCACCGGAGCGACGTGGCAGCCATACCGCCGTCGCGCGATCATCTGAACGGCATCGACGATGTACTCAGTCGAGCGGCCACCGTCTTGCGTCAGGTCGCCTGGCGTGCGACCTGCGGTAACCGCTCTTACCGAATCACGCCGCGGCGCACGGCGTACAACACGATCTCCGCGGCGCTGTGGAGATCGAGCTTCTCCATGATGTGGCCGCGGTGTGTGTCGACGGTACTCGGGCTCACCGACAGGAGCGCCGCGATCTCCTTGTTCGTCTTCCCTTCCGCGATCAACTGAAAGATCTCGCGCTCGCGCGCGGACAGGGATTCGTACCGATCGGTGATGCCTTTGTCGGCGAGTTGCCGCACATAGTCGTCCAGCATCACGCGCGCGATCGCCGGGCTGAAGAACGACTTGCCCACTGACACGGCGCCGACCGCCTGCATCAGGTCCACATCCGCCGAGTCCTTCAGCAGATAGCCGGTTGCGCCGGCCTGGAGAATCTGCGTCACGTAGGCTTCGTCCGAATGCATGCTCAGCACGAGCACCCGCGTGGCCGGCACCCGCTTGGTGATCTGCCTCGTGGTCTCGATGCCGTTCAGCAACGGCATGGCGACGTCGACGATGGCGACGTCGGGATGATGCTGTTCGGCAAGCCGGACGGCTTCGCGGCCGTTGTTGGCTTCGGCGACGACTTCCCAGTCGGAGCGCTCCTCCAGCACCTTACGCAGGCCCTGGCGGACCATCGTGTGATCATCGGCGAGCAGGATTCGCACGCGCGGCATCTCTCCCATAGTACTGCTTACTTTCCAGTTCTTCGGTCACTTGTACACTTCCACTCCGGCTTCACTTCGCACTTCTCCTTCATCGCTGCCGGTTCTTGTCGATCATCCCGGCAATCACCAGCAGGAACGCGATCAGACGAGCGCCGTAGATATACGGCCGCGTTTCGTCCGTGGGGTCGGTGAACGCGAGCAGGCCCCACGACAGCGCCATCAGCGCGAACGCCGCACCGAAGCATGCGAACAGCCGGTCGCGCTGCTGCCGCCAGAAGCGCGCGAAAAACAGCGCGTTCGCCGCGGCGGCGGCCGCCGCGATCCCTTGCAATGCGGCGATATGCTGGGCGGTCACGAGTCGCCCTCCCAGATCAGCCCGACGAGCAGTGAAACGACCCCGGCCACGCCGGCAATCGTCCGCGGCACGGACAAGTCGGTGGCTTTGAAGAGCACGAGATCGAAGTAGACCAGCACGTTGTTGACGGCCAGGCCAGCAAACCCCACCGAGCTCCAGAGCAACAGCGGCGTCCGTCTCGCGAGGTAGCCGCGCAGCAGCAGCCAGGCGGCCACCAGGCTCGTGGTGGCACAGAGCAGGTAGATCGCTTCGAGGCCGCTCATCGCCGCCTCCACCGGAAGGCGTCGGAGAAATCGTTCACGCTGCGGTGCGCGCGCCCCGCCGCCCATTGAAACAACGTGCGCGGCGAGGTGCGATAGATCGCCGCGACGCGGTGGACCGCCTCTTCGAGTTCGGGCGTCCCCGGGCGCAGGCGATATCGCACGTCATCCGAGATCCGGATGTCGAGCAGGTTGCGTGACGCGTACGCCTCGAGGATCCGGCGGGCGTCGCCGGGCGTCGTGCCGCTGTGGGCGGCCATCGTCCCGGCATCCCACCAGCGGGCATCCACGTCGATCAACGCCATCAGGACGGTGAGTTCCTCGATCGAACCGACGTAAGCGGCAAGAAACGCGCGGACCTCTTCCGGTAGTTGGTCAGTGACCATCCTCCCTTGAGGTCACTGCGTCGCGGTCGGCGACGGCACTCCGGCCTTGGTAAGGTCGACGGCCACGGGACCGGTCGCGAGCGACAGATTGGCGGCGAAGGCGTCGCGATATTTCTCATACAGCGCCTGTCGCTCGTCCGGGAACGCGTCGTAGAGAATCTGCATGACGGTGTAGTCCGCGCCTTTGACGACCGGACTCACCACGTGCACGTACGCAATGTTGCCGTCGGCGAGCGGCTTCTCGAGCTTCATCACCTTCCAGCCGGCCGCCTGCTGCTGGCGCTGCGGATCGGTCGACTTCATCAGCGCCTCGTGCACGCGTCTCATGATGTCTTCGAACGCGGCGGTCTTGTCCGGCTTGATCGCGACGGTCCACAACGCGATGTCCCCGCTGAAGGTGAATTTCTGCGCCGCCGGCTGCGTAGCCTGTTGAGCGGCCGGCTGTTGGGCGGGCTGCTCCGCGGGTTGCTGGGCTGCCGCCGGGATCACTCCGGCCAGCACTACGGTCAGTACGAGCGCCGCCACGATCAGGGACATATGTCGACGGCTGTTCGCCATTTCCATCTCATGCTCCTCCTGACGAGCAGCATCGGTGATGCGCAAACCGGGTCGCCATCCTGTGCGCGGGGGATATTGGCGAAAGGCGGCGCCCGAGCACTTCCGCCGGGCGGTAAGATGCCGGCGTGGGCAACCAACAACTCCACGGGCTCACGATCAAGACAGCGTTCGTGCTCGGCTTCAGCCTCACGCTTGGCCTGTGGCTGTTCACGGGTTACGACATCAGCCGCCGCATGGGCGTATTGCAGCGTGATGTCGCTGCCGCCAACACCCGCTACATGCGCGCCCAGGACCTGCTGTCCACCGTGCGGGCGCAGGTGCTGCTCGGGTCGGTGTACGTCCGCGATGCGCTGCTCGATGCCTCCCCGATGGCGGCGGAGGGATCACTTCGCCGGCTGCAGGAGACGTCACACGCGATCGACAGGGCGCTGGCGCAATACGTCCCCGTGCTCGATTCCGACGCCGAACGGGAACGCGTCGGCCGGCTGCGCGAGGAGCTCCTCGACTTCCGCACCACGCTGAGCGCCGTGCTTGCGACCGATCGCTCGCACTGGCCGGATCGCGCGCGCACGCTCCTCAACGAACAGGTGGTGCCGCATCGGGAAACCGTCATCCGGGTATCGGAGGATGTGCAGGCACTCAATCGACAGGCGTTCGTCCGGCAACAGACCGCTCTGGCTGCGGTGTACGACGCTGCCGAACGCCGGACGTGGCAGCGGCTGGGTATCGCTCTCGCGGGCAGCCTGAGCATCGCGTTGCTCGCCACGGTCTACGGCACGCGCCTCGAGCAGCGGCTCCGTCGCCAGCGCGACAAGGATCTGCAGAACACGTCCGACCTGCAGCGTCTCTCCGCGCAGTTGATCACCGCGCAGGAAGACGAGCGCCGGACGATCGCGCGCGAGCTGCACGATGAAGTGGGACAGGTCCTCACGGCGATCAAGATGGAGCTGTCGGTGGCGCAGCGCGCGATCGACAGCGCGGGGGTGCCCGGCCGGCCGTTGCAGTCGGCACAGACGATCACCGACAGCGCGCTGCACTCGGTGCGCGATCTGTCGCGATTGCTCCACCCGTCGCTGCTCGATGACCTCGGTCTACCGGCGGCCGTGCGCGCGTACACCGGCCGATTCAGCGAGCGGCACGGCATTCGTGTCGATCTGCAGGTGGAGGGTATGGACGCGCGCATCGAGGGACGACTCGAGGCGGCGGTCTATCGCATCATGCAGGAGTCGCTCACCAACATCGCACGCCACGCCGGCGTCACGACGTGCCGCATCCGGCTGGTTCGCAGCGGCGACCGGCTGCAGCTGACGGTACAGGACGACGGGCGCGGGTTCGATCCACGGGAGCGCGAGGGCGCGACGTCGCGACGTGGGCTCGGCCTGATCGGCATGCGCGAACGCGCCACGCAGTTCGGCGGACGCTTCATCCTCGACAGTGCGCCGGGCCGGGGCACCCGCGTCTCGGTGGACTTTCCCGTTACCGATGCCGAGCCGCACTTCGATTCCAGGGCGACCAGCGACGTGCTGCCCGGATAAATAAAGTTCCCGGTTCCGCGTGCCGGGTTCCCGGTTCGTGTTCGTGGTCAGGAATGTCCTTCGTACGTTAGAGTTAGCGCCATCAGGAGAGTGTATGCATCGGATGGTTCGGACGACGACCAGCCTGCTGCTGGGCATCGCGGCAGCGGCCGTGTTTGTGACGACGACATACGGCCAGATCAACGACTCGGTTCGCGGCGTCGCCAGCGAGAAGAACCATTTCATCGAGACGCCGAAGGGCTGGGTGCAGCCGAAGACGCCATGGGGTGATCCCGACCTGCAGGGGATGTGGCCGATCTCCTATGTCGGCACCGTGCCGCTCGAACGCTGCTCCGGCGGCGGCCGCGGCCGCGGACCTGTCTGCGACCCGAACAAGGCGTGGCGCACCGAAGAGGAATACAAGCAGGCGGTGGACGCGGCCCTCGGACGCGGCGATCGCGGCCGGCAACTGATCGAGCAGGGCAACTACGGTCAGGCGCTGCTCTCCGGCGTCACCGACCCGACGTTCCCGCAGCGCCAGACCTCGCTGATCGTCGATCCACCGAATGGCCGGCTGCCCGAGCTCACCGAGGAAGGCAAGCGCCTCTCGAAAGACATGCGCAGCAGTTGGGGTCTGCCGGGCGAGAAGCTGACGTTCGACTGGGTGACGGACTTCGACAGTTGGGATCGCTGCATCACCCGCGGCATGCCCTCGTCGATGTTCCCGTATCGGTACAACAACGGCCTTCGCATCCTGCAGGCGCCGGGTCTGGTCGTGCTCGACCTCGAAATGATCCACGACTCGCGCATCGTCTACATGGACAACCGGCCGTTCCCGAAGAACATCCTGAATTACATGGGCGAGTCGCGCGGACACTGGGAAGGCAACACGCTCGTGGTCGTGACCACGAACTACCATCCCGGACCGTCGGGCACGAACATCGGCGTGGCCGGATCGCCGCAGGGGAACCGGTGGCCGGTGAGCGATCAGATGAAGACGACCGAGCGGTTCACGCGGTTGAACAACGACTTCCTGCTCTACGAAATCAAGACCGAAGATCCCGTGGTGATGACCCGGCCGTATACGGTTCGCTTCCCGATCAAGAAGGACGACACCTACGACTGGTGGGAGTACGCCTGCAACGAAGGCAACAGTGTGATTCCACACTACGTGGAAACGTCCCGGTACGAGCGGGCGCATCCGCCGGATCCCGCAACCGAGGCGGCGCCTGGTCAGGGCAACGGGCGTGGTGGCCGCGGCGGTGGTCAGGGCGGCGGCGCCGCGGCGCCCGCCGGACGCGGCAACTAACCTCTTCGTGGAGGCCGGTCTTTAGACCGGCCTGGCCGACCTGAAGGTCGGCCTCGACATGGAGCCGGGCGAGTCTGAAGATCTGCCCTACATCACTCAGGGCCGGGGATTACCCCCCGGCCCTTCTTACGTACGCCCGAATCATGTTGTACGTTAAAGTTTGCGGCCGGCGCCCTTGCGTGTTTGTCGCCGGCGCCTCCACAGGAGTGACTATGCACCGGACCAAGCGGACCGTGAGCAGCCTGCTGCTCGGCGCTGCCGCAGCGGCCGTTTTCGTGACGACGGCATACGGCCAGATCAACGACTCGATTCGCGGCGTCCCCAGCGAAAAGAACAACTTCATCGAGACGCCCAAGGGTTGGGTCCACCCGAAAACCCCGTGGGGTGAGCCCGACATCCAGGCGATGCTCAACATGATGCAGGACGCCGGCATCCCGCTCGAGCGATGCGCCGGCGGCCGCTTCGGCCAGCAGTGCGACAAGAACAAGGCCTGGCTCACCGAAGAGGAATACAACCAGCGCGTTGCCGCCGCGGCCGGCCGCAGCGATCGCGGTCGCGACCTGATCAAGGAGGGCAACTACGGCGCCGCGCTGCTCTCGGGCGTCACCGACCCGAGCACGCCGCAGCGCCAGACCAGCCTGATCGTGGATCCGCCGAACGGCCAGCTTCCTGAAATCACCGCCGAGGGCAAGAAGCGCGCTCTGCAGATGGGGAGTTCGTGGGCGCTGCCGGCCGAGGATCCGGTCTACGACGATGCGCTCGACTTCGACTTCTGGGACAACTGCCGCTCGCGCGGCATGCCGTCGTCGATGATGCCGTATCGCTACAACGGCGGCTTCCGCATCATGCAGGCGCCCGGCGTCGTCGTGTTCGACCTCGAGATGATTCACGACTCGCGCGTGATCTTCACCGACGGTCACACGCATCCGGGCAAGGCAATCAACGGCTACATGGGCGACTCGAAGGGCCACTGGGAAGGCAACACGCTCGTCGTCGAGACGACGAACTACAAGGAAGGCCCGCCGATGATCAACCTCGCCGTGGTCGGCTCGCCGGCCGGCAACCGCTTCCCCGTCAGCGATCAGCTGAAGACGACCGAGCGGATCACGCGGCTGAACAACGACATGTGGCTCTACGAGATCAAGACCGAGGATCCCGTGATCATGAAGGGGTCGTTCACGGTCCGCTATCCGATGAAGAACGATCCGAGCTACGAGTGGTGGGAATACGCCTGCCACGAGGGCAACACGATCGTGCAGGACTACAGCAAGGCCAACCAGTACGAACGGCAGCACCCGGCGGAAGAACCGGCCGTAACGACCGCGCGCGTGCCGCCTGCCCTCGCCGACAAGCTGGTGGGCCACTGGGTTGGCAAGCCGGACATCCCGACGATCGACTACAACATCGAGATCGAATTCGACAGGACCGCCGACGGCGGCATCCAGGGCAAGTTGATTGGAACGGATCTGAAGACGTTCCGCGGGAAGGTGAATCCGGTCATCAACAAGAACCTGCGTACGTTCCGCATTGGCGCCGGCGGGCCCGGTGGCGGTCGCGGCGGTCGCGGCGGCGGCGGACCTCAGGGGCAGGGCCGCGGTGCCGCGCCGCAGGGTCAGGCGCGAGGCGGCGGCGGTGCCGGTGGAGCACGTCAGGGCCAAGCCCCGGCAGCACCAGCAACCCCGCAGATCGCGCAGGCTGCACCGGACGGAAACTATCCGATTGCGTTCGAATTCCCGAACACGCAGCCGTGGACGTACCAGGGCGAGATTTCCGCTGACGGTAACACGATCAACGGCGTGACCAGCAGCATCCAGGGCAGCGCGCCGCTGTCGTTCCGCAAGAAGTAGAACGCGGACGACCCAGCCGGGAGATGTAGAGGCCGACCTTCAGGTCCACGCCAGGGCCGACCTGAAGGTCGGCCTCTACGACAAACGCCAGGGCCAGGAGCAATCCTGGCTCTTTTCATTTGCAGCGATCGCCAGCTAAGCCGCTCCCGCACCCGCTCGCACAACGCCCACGCGAAAACCCAGTAGCCTATAAGCGGCTCATGACTACATTCGTACGTTGTTCCGTGCTGGCGGCTGCCATGGCGGTCGCCGGCTGCAGCGGCGGCCAGCCGGCAAGTGGCGGTGCTGCCGCCGCTCCTCCACCAACCGAGGTCAAGGCGGTCACCCTCGCCGCAGCGCCGACGCCCGACTCGTCGGAGTTCGTTGCCACGATCCGGTCGCTGCGCTCGACGACGATTCAACCGCAAGTCGATGGCTTCGTCCGCCAGATACTCGTGAAGTCGGGCGACCGCGTCCGACCCGGGCAGCCGATCGCGCAGATCGATCCCGATCGCCAGCAGGCAACGCTCGGCGCCGTGGAATCGCAGCGCGCCGCGCGCGAGGCCGACCTCACGCTGGCGCAACAACAGCTCACGCGGACGCAGAAATTGTTCGAAGCGGGCGCCGTCAGCCGTGCCGAGCTCGATCAGGCGGAAGCCGCGCACAAGAGCGCCGAGGCGCAACTGGCCGCGATCCAGTCGCAGATTCGTGAATCGCAGGTAGAACTGCAGTACTACCGCGTGACGGCACCGACCGCAGGGATCGTCGGCGACGTACCGGTCCGACCTGGCGATCGCGTGACCTCGTCCACGGTCATCACGACGATCGATCAGTCGTCGGGACTCGAGGCCTACGTCAACGTGCCGCTCGAACACGCCGCCGGCCTCCGCGAGGGCCTGCAGGTGGATTTGCTCGACAGCTCCGGGCAGGTCGTCACGTCGAATCCGATCACCTTCGTGGCACCGCGCGCCGACGAGGCGACGCAATCGGTACTCGTGAAGTCCACGCTGCGGCAGCCGACGCCGGGAATCCGGGTCATGCAGTACCTGCGCGCCCGGATCGTCTGGGGACAGCAGCCAGCGATCACCGTTCCGGTCGTCGCGGTCAGCCGTCTGGCCGGCCAGCACTTCGCCTTCGTTGCCGAACCTGCGGGTCAGGGCTTCGTCGCGCGGATGAAACCGATCAGCGTCGGGGCGATCGTCGGCAACGACTATGTCGTCACGAGCGGATTGAAGGCGGGCGAACGGGTCATCGTGTCGAACACCCAGAAGATCGGCGACGGTGCGCCGGTCAAGCCGACCTGACGCGCCATGTTCGTTGACACCTTCATCCGACGGCCGATCCTCGCGTCCGTCTGCTCCGTCGTCATCATCCTCGCCGGCGCGCTGGCGATCCCGAACATGCCGATCTCGTGGTACCCGGACGTCGCGCCGCCGACGGTCTCGGTCAGCGCGATCTACACGGGTGCCAGCGCGGAAACGGTTGAGACCGCCGTCACCACGCCGCTCGAACAGGCGATCAACGGCGTCGAGGGCATGCTCTACATGTCGTCGTCGAGCGCGAACAACGGCGCCAGCTCGATCACGATCACCTTCGACGTCACTCGCGATCCCGACCTTGCAGCGGTGGACGTGCAGAACCGCGTCAACCAGGCGATCGGACGGCTGCCGGCAGAGGTCCGCCAGCTTGGCGTGACGGTGCAGAAGGCCAGCCAGAACTTCGTCTCGGCCGCGGCGCTCTACGCGCCGAAAGGCGAATACGATCCGCTGTTCCTCTCGAATTACATCGACATCTACATCAAGGACGCGTTGAAGCGCGTGCCCGGCGTCGCCAACGTACAGATCTTCGGCGAGCGCAAGTACTCGATGCGCGTGTGGCTCGATCCCGTGCGTCTGGCGGCACGCCAGCTCACCGCCGGCGACGTGGTCGACGCGCTCCGCGAGCAGAACGTGAACGTCGCCGCCGGCAGCGTCGGCGATGCGCCCGCGCGCGAGGGACAGACCTACCAGGTCAGCGTCCGCGCGGCCGGCCGGCTGCACGAGCGCGGCGAGTTCGAGAACGTGATCGTCAAGTCGGCCGGCGACGGCACGCTGATCCGGTTGCGCGACGTCGGCTCGGTGGAACTCGGCGCCGAGACGTACTCGTCAATGCTCCGCTTTCAGGCGCAGGATGCGGTGGGCTTTGCCATCCAGTCGCTCCCCACCGGCAACGCGCTCGAGATTCAGCGCGGCGTCGAGGCGGAGATGGCCCGCCTGCAGCGCGCCTTCCCGCCGGGCATCGAGTATCGAATGGCGTTCGATACGACCACCGTCGTCCGGGAGTCGATCCGCGAAGTCGTGCAGACGCTCGCCATCGCCGTCGCCCTGGTCGTTCTGGTGATGTTCGTGTTCCTTCAGAGCTGGCGGGCCACGCTGATTCCGGCGCTGACGATGCCGGTGTCGCTCATCGGCGCGTTCGCGTTCGTCCACCTGGCCGGCTTCTCGATCAACACCCTGACGCTCTTCGCGATCGTCCTCGCCACCGGCATCGTCGTTGACGATGCGATCGTGGTGATCGAGAACGTCGAGCGGCACATGGAGGAACACGAACAGACGGCGCGGCAGGCGGCGTCGGCGGCCATGCGCGAAGTGTTCGGCGCCGTCCTGGCGACCGCGCTCGTCCTGATCGCGGTGTTCGTGCCGGTCGCGTTCTTTCCCGGCACCACCGGACGCCTCTATCAGCAGTTCGCGCTGACCATCGCCTTCTCGGTTGCCATCTCGGCGTTCAATGCCCTGACGCTCACGCCGGCGCTGTCGGCGCTGCTGTTGAAGCGGTCGCAGCTCGGCGCCGGGTGGTTCTTCGGGCCGATCGAGCGCGTGATTCGCGGCGGCACCGAGGGTTACGTCCGGATCGTGCGCGGGCTGCTGCGCGTGCGCTGGGCGGTTGGTCTCGTGTTCCTGCTGCTGCTCGGCGCCACCTACGTCGTCTACACGCGCGTCCCCACGGCGTTCATCCCTGAGGAGGATGCGGGCTATTTCATCAGCATCGTGCAGACGCCGCCCGGCGCGTCGCTCGAGTACACGACCACCGTGACGAAGGAGGCCGAGAAGATCCTGCTGGCCACCCCGGAAGTCGAGTCGGTCTTCTCCATCGTCGGGACGAGCTTTTCCGCCAGCGCACCGAACCAGGGATTGATCTTCATCCTGCTGAAGCCGTTCGATCAGCGTCAACGGCCCGAGCAGCGCGTGCAGGGGCTGCTCCCCCGCCTGCGTGGTCCGCTGTTCGGCATCCAGGGCGGCCTGGTGATCCCGGTATCGCCTCCGGGGTTGAGCATCGGCAACGTCGGCGGCTTCACCTTCGAGGTGCTCGATCAGGGCGGCTCCGACGTCGAGGCGCTCGGTCGTTCGGTCCAGACGCTGGTGGGGGCGTCGCAGCAGTCGAAGCGCGTGGCCGGCGTGTTCAGCTCATTTACCGCGAGCGACCCGCAACTCGCCGTGGACATCGATCGTGAGCGGGCGCGCAGCCTTGGCCTGCCGATGAGCGAGATCACGAACGCCCTGCAGATCTATCTCGGGTCCGCATACGTGAACGACTTCGACTTCAACAACCGTGCATATCGCGTCTACGTGCAGGCGGACAAGGCGTTCCGGTCGGACCCGCGCGACCTCGGCCAGTATTACGTGCGCACGACCGGCGGGCAGATGGTGCCGCTCGCGAGCGTGGTGCGCGTGCGCGAGACGACGGCGCCGCAGGTGATCACCCATTTCAATCTGTTTCGGTCGGCGGAGTTGACCGGGTCTCCGGCCCCGGGCGTCAGCTCCGGCGACGCAATCGGCGAGATGGAGCGGCTGGCGGGTTCGGCCCTGCCGCAGGGATTCGGCTTTGCGTGGTCGGGACTGTCGTTCGAGGAGATCAAGGCGGGCCGCCAGTCGATCGCGATCTTCGCGATCGCCCTGCTGCTGGTTTATCTGACGCTGGCGGCGCAGTACGAATCGCTGGTGCTGCCGTTCATCGTCCTGCTCGGCGTCCCGCTCGCGGTGCTCGGTGCACTGTCGGCGCAATGGGCGCGCGGGCTGCAGAACGACCTGTATTGCCAGGTCGGCCTCGTGATGCTGATCGGTCTCGCGGCGAAGAACTCGATCCTGATCGTCGAGTTCGCCGAGCAACTGCGCGACACGGGACTGTCGACCGCCGAAGCGGCGATCGCGGCGGCGAAGATACGCCTCCGGCCGATCCTGATGACGTCGCTCGCGTTCATTCTCGGCGTGATGCCGCTGGTCTTCGCCAGCGGCGCGGGCATGGAAGGCCGGCACTCGGTCGGCACGGCGGTCGCCGGCGGCATGCTGTTCGCCACGTTCCTCAACGTGCTGTTCATTCCGATCATCTATGTGCTGGTGCGCACGGTCGTGCCGGGGAGGCGCGCCGCAGC
>Ga0310810_10003664_pt1 | contig 16825 bp, 16 predicted proteins | sample NCmetagenome_FD_207641 | JGI IMG/M metagenome (GOLD analysis project Ga0310810, IMG submission 207641) | Soil microbial communities from experimental microcosm in Duke University, North Carolina, United States - NC | ecosystem: Engineered > Artificial ecosystem > Soil microcosm > Unclassified ... | reverse complement strand
GGTTCATTGCCTGGCGTTGGGTATGCGTTCCACTGCCAATGGCCCGTCGATGCATTGTACGACCAAGACTCGCCCTGCCTGTCGGAGCTTGCAGGTACCTCGATAGTTGAATCGGCATAAACGACCATGCCATATCGATCTTCAATCCACGCGTAGGTTCCACTGTCACTCAGAGTAAGCGGCACGACACTATAGGCGCCGCTGGCGATAGTACCTGTCGGATAGGCAGTATTTGACGCGGTTGCCGATTGCGTAATCGTACCGGAACGAATCCGATATGATGACATGTCGACTGGTGCGGTCGATGCATTAAATAGTTTTACATAGTCCGCGCAAAGTGGCCCAGCTGTCAGTGGCGAGCAATCAAGTGCGTGAGGGTACGCCTCAACGATTTGCAGTGGACTGACATCAGTTGGCCCGTATAACGGATCGCTTTCGATGGTTTGCGGCTCAATCGCCAGAGGTGTGAACGTCGAAAGATAATTACCCGTCGACGTCGACTGATTGCGGCTAAAATAAAACGTTTCCGGGCTGGTCGCAGTGTTGCGCGGCGTCGGTGCGCTCCCAGTGTCTTTAATGAGCACAGTCGCGACCGAATCAATATAGCCACTGCTAGCTGGTGCATGCAGGCGAAGTTCGTCGATTCTTGGATCGGTCGGTTCGCCGGTATGCGCAAATGAGAACGTCGCCGACGGCAAGACTGCTTCGTCGGCAATAGTTATTTTCGTGCCTGGTGCAAGGTGTCCTGATAGCTCAGTCGATTGCCAGAAGCCGCCATCCCAGCTTGTCTGCAGTTTCCAGCCATCGAGTGGCTGAACGGTGTTTTGTGTATTTACAACCTGTACGTAGCGTACGCTATGCCCCTGAAACGAATAAGCCGTGATCAAAAATGGCCCGTCAACGAGTGGCGGGCTTGATGGTACTGTCTCAAGTGCGGCGACGGGTTGCGAAGCGATTGCCATAGTCAATAGACTTATCAGCCCCACCCTGATATGACGTGCCAACTCGTTCATCATCCCCCTTGGTTTGAATGAAGTATAGCGCTATTGCTTTTTGCCTGTCAAACGTCGGCTGTAATATCGGCGTTGGTGTGAACGTTCGTCACATCGTCACAGTCATCGAGTGCATCGAGTACGCGAAGTAGTTTTCGAGCGGTTTCTTCGTCGTCGACGGGAACCTCATTGTTCGGTACGTATTGCAGTTCAGCGTCACTCACTTCTAGGCCGGCATCGATAATCGCTTGACGTACCGCATGCAAATCTTTCATGTCAGTGTAGACAAGTAGTTCACCTTCTTCTTCGGAAGCATCCTCCGCACCCGCATCAAGCACGGTCAATAACGCATCTTCGCCGGTGGCGTTCACGCGTATGACCCCTTTGCGGGTAAACTGAAAGGCGACACTACCAGGATCAGCAATAGAACCACCGTTTTTTACCAAGGCCGTTTTGACCTCAGGTAGCGTACGATTTCGGTTATCGGTCGCTGTTTCAATGATAATGCCCACGCCACCCGGACCGTAGCCTTCGTAGGTGATTTCTTCGAGTTGTGCGGCGTTCTTGTCAGCCACACGATCGATACTGCGCTGAATATTATCTTTTGGCATATTCGCCTGGCGTGCTTTTTCGATTGCCATTGCAAGTGCCGGGTTCATATCAGGGTCAATACCGCTCCGTGCCGCGATTGCGATCATATTGCCAATTTTGGTAAATACGGCGCCACGTTTCGCGTCGTTGACACCTTTGTCACGTTTGATTTTGCTCCACTTGTTGTGTCCAGCCATGAGTAAAAAGTCTCCTTTTCTTGCATCTAGTATAACAGATGAGGTCTACGTGATTCTAGTGGAGACGCGGGTAGTGTGCCACACTATTCAACGATATTGCTTTCGCGTAGACGAAAGCCAGTCGCATGACGCATCCATATGACGGCTACGATGATCAACCCGTACGTGGCAAAAACGCCCCATAGCGGCAGGTTAAGCATCGTCTGCGCCCACGAAATATGTGCCGTATTCATCGTCACATACACCATATACTCAAGTAGCCACGATCCAGGCAGCCCGATGATATGCACGGCAGCCGGTACGATATAGCCGACAATTCCGGTCGTGAACGTTAGCAGCATCGCAAGTGGCACGAGCGGCAGCACGAGCAGGTTGGACAGAACAGCGATATTAGAAATATAGCCAAAGCTATAGAGCAGCAACGGAGCAGTCGCAACTTGTGCCGCAATCGTTTCGCCGAGCACCTGACGTACCCAACCAGGTTTGGCGTCTCCGAAGAAGTATCGCTGGAGCAGCGGCGCCAATATCATTACGCCGCCAAATGCTGCGAAGCTCAGCTGCCAACCAAGATTCCCCCACACGTAACTCGGCTGGAGTAGCCCTGTTAACGCCGCGGCAAATAGAAGCAGTGTTGCTGGGTGGAATGCTCTTCCTGCATACCAAGCCGCCAGTGATAGCGAAGCGACAAGTCCTGCACGTGTCATGCTCGGGCTCAGACCGGTTACTGCCATGAAACCAAGAATCAGTATGGCCGATAGAAATACCGTCATGTAGCGGGAGCGTTTCTCGAATAGACGTTTCACTGCTCGCACCAAGATTGTTAGATTGTAACCGCTCGCTACGACGATGTGCGTCAGTCCGGCAATCTTGAGTGCCGTGTCGAGGTCGGTCGGTAAGTTTCTTCGCTGACCGCTCAGATAGCCCATACCGAGGCTAGCTGCTGGTTCCGGTATGCCCTCTCTGACTTTTTCACCGAAATCATCACGTATATGTAGCGCGATGTCGCCGGGCTGCGGCCTTTGAACTCGTAGCAGCTCGCCGCGGTAGAGTGTAGCTGCAAAACTACCGAAACCTTCTTGTAATCGACCTTGTAGTGTCACGACATCGCTGCGTTCAATAGCAGTTTTTGATTGTGTCGTGACCCATATTTGCGAGGGCATACCCCGGTCATGTATACGAACGTCACCTAGGCGCATGCTCGTCTCGCCAGTCTTTGTGAGGTCCGTGTCTTCAGTCACCCGACCAGTTATCGTCACGACATGACCAATCTCACGTACGTACACCTGCTGAGATTCACGATCAACCACGCCACGACTTACCCCCAGTAGGGCTCCACCGATAAATGCGATGATAACCAGCCACCGCCAGCGTTTCCAGCACGCAAATATACCTAATAACAGTCCAATTAGTGCCCACTGCCAACCAGATATGTAGGTGACGTTATCGAGTACACTGAGTGCAAGTCCCGATACGATGCCCGCACAAAATAGCGTGAAATGCCACGTCTGATGCAAAGGTATCTTGACCTGCCACAGTTGCATGCAACTTACTATACACCACCCCTGTATTGACGGCGCTCGGCCGAGGTGCTAAACTCGTAGAGCTACGGGCCCATAGCTCAGCTGGTTAGAGCACCTGCCTTTTAAGCAGGGTGTCGTGAGTTCAAGCCTCACTGGGCCCTCCAAGTAAAAACCTCGCACATCGCGAGGTTTTTACTTTGCTATTTTTTCTTCGTGGCGAGTGGCTGTTTTCGGTGATACACGACGTCGAGCAGAGCAAGCAAAATACACGCCGTAATCACAACCGAATCATATGGCAATAATTCTAAGACGATGCCCCGACTCGTATCGTCAAGAATAACGGCATTCGCAAACGCTCCCCATGTCAGCATGACAGCCAGCGCCGCAAATACGATTGAACTATACGCCTGGTGCATGAACGAATGTGCTTTCGTGGCACGCGTCATGACAATGAGTGCCGGTAAGATTGTTAGCACGACTGCGACGACACTGTGAAGCGGCGGTGATTCAATCACGAACCCGGCTTGAGCAACCACCGGCGTGAGTCCGTCGGTCCATAATTTTGCCAACACAGCCCCAGCCGTGAGGCCGAGTGCTGGCATACCGATGTGTCGTCGACTAAAGAAAAACAGCAAGAACAAAGCGGCGAAATAAAGTCCAAGCACAACTAAGAAGGTCATGCTTATGATTATAGCGCATGACTACCTACACGAACGCTACCGACATGCGGCCGATAGACTATCGGTACACACAAAAACGGAGGGGCGAACCCCTCCGAGAGATACTCTATGCACCAATCTTGTCTTTTTTCGGACGACGCTTTGCGTTAAGTTCGACGTATTCGATGATCTTTTCAGCGACGTTTCGCCCGGTTATCAGCTCTGGCGTCTTGATACTTGCACTCGAGTTCACCTCAAGCACAAGCGGACCGCGCTCGCTACGCATCATATCGACACCGCAAATCGGCAGGCCCATGGCTTTTGCCGCCTTGAGTGCAGTTTTACGCTCTTCATCGGTGAGTTTGACCGGTACACCTTCGCCGCCTTGGTGCGTGTTGCTTCGAAAGTCACCATCAAGGCTTTGGCGCTTGACGCTTGCAACCACACGACCACCGACAACTAGCGCACGAATATCCGTACCAGCTGATTCTTTGATAAATTCTTGTACCAGGAAGTTTACGCCTTCGACATAAAAGGCCTGCATTACTGCTTTGGCGGCCTTCGGTGTTTCGGCGAGTACGACGCCGTTACCGTGCGTACCGCGGGCTACCTTGATAATCAGCGGCGCACCGCCGGCGAGTTCGACAATGTCGTCAAAGCTAGCCGATTCACGGGCAAAGACCGTTTTCGGAATGCCAACACCGGCTTTTGCTAATACTTGGTAAGCGCGAAGCTTGTCTCGTGAACGGTTGATAGCCAGGCTACTCGCCGTCGTAAACGTACCTTGGGACTCAAATTGCCGCACGATTGCCGTACCATAGCGTGTGTAACTTTGAGCAATCCGCGGAATGATCGCGTCGAACTTTTCAAGCGTGTCACCTTTATAACGCACGGTGTTGTTGTTTGCTTCGACCGCCGTGTAGGCATCTTTATACTTGATTACCTTTACATCGTGACCACGAGCAATAGCCTCTTCCTTGAGACGTTTGGTCGTATAATTGGCTGGTCCATTGCTAAGAATCGCGATGTTCATAAGGAGGCTCCTACTTGTGGTTGGTTTGTTTACGGGCGCGGTTTTTCAAGCCGTTATAGCCGAGGTTTTCTTCGGTTTCTTCATCAGCGACCGGGTGTCCACCAGATACGTCAACGACGAAGCGCCCCTTGAGGAGTTTTCGGCCGACTAATACTGGGTAGATTTTTTTTGAGCGATCGGAAAGGGTGAAAAACGTTGAAACTTTTTTACCGCAAAAACGAACTCGCAGCATAACACCGTAGCGTTTTTCTGATTTGCCGAACGAATTCTCGATCGTCACGACGCTGTATTTGCTCATGCGAATCGTCTCACCCGTATAAGCCTCATGACCTTTTCCGAGCAGTTCGAAGCTAAGCTCACCGTCTTGTTCGACGATATTCGATGCCCAGACTGACGAGCTATATGCGCCAGTGTCGACTTTTGCGGCGATTGACAGGTATTCAGTATCTGAACCGATGAAATCAATTGACTCGGCTCGTCCAATAATTGCTTTGTAATTTGTTGCCATATGTTGTATACTATATCATATCTTAGCGATAAATTCAATATGTACGAGCAAATCTACACGACATATCACGAGCGGTTTCACGAGCTCGACCATGAGCACCAATTTCATTTCGCGAGTCGACTGGCATTAACCGCTGACGATGCGTGGGCACGTGCGAAGATCGATGAGCTCGAAAGCGCAATGCTTGGTAGCTCCGCCGACTCTTCGCTACGACTGCTTCGCGGCAAAGAACCGACACTAACCGATGTTAACGCTGCCGCACTGCGGATGCCGCTCTTCAAACAATCCCCATGGCTCTACGACTACGAGCTGATGCTTTTTTATGCGCTCCATGCGAAGGTGCAATACGACATGGACGTGACCGAACAGTTGAAGACGCAGGTTCAGGTGTCGCTTGATCAGCTTCATAGCCTGGTAACAGATCCCAGGACATTGGCGACCTTATCAACGTATCTAGTCAATGCCTATTACTTGCACGCGCGCTTAATCGACAAGACCGACCAAGTGATTCCACTTGAAGCCATACAAGAAGCACTCGATACGCCGCTCGATGATCCGAACGACGCACGCCTGAAGTTGTACCTGCTTACGCACTGCGTACTGGCAGAGACGCTTTTTTATGCGCGCACGATTCCTGCATCACTACAGTCTTATTACCATGAGATTGCCGAAATGATCGCGGCGCGACTGGAGTCGTCATGGAACGACCTGACGCTCGACGCAAAACTCGAGGCTGCGTATTGTCTAAAAATCCTCTCGGTGCGTACTGATTTGCAAGCTAATGTCATCCAGGATGCGCAAGCTCATTATAGTGATGCGCACGGTTATATTATCGACCCTCGTTCACAGGCGAAGAATAGCCTGAACGGTGCCGAGCATCGCAACGTATTATTCCTTATGCTGACGCATCGAGCGTCGTAAGAAACTGGGCTAGTACGAGCGCTTTTTCAGATTCGTAGCTGCTGCCTTCGATTTGCGGCGCTCGATTTACCTCGAAGCAGTAGTGTTTATGACTCACGTCATCGATTACCATATCGACGCCAGCAAAGTCTCTACCAAAAAACTGCGCTGCTTTTACGCTATCGGCGCGCAACTGCTCGGGTAGCGAATCAACATCGACAAGCATCGCGCTGCCGCCCTGAGATGTATTATTAAGATGTGAGCCATCGCGTGCGATACGCTTGATTGCCATTACCACCTGATTGCCAGCAACGAGTATGCGATAATCTCCACTATTTTCAATAAACTGCTGAGCGACGAATGAGGTCTGTGGCTGTGCGCTCACCACCTGTGTAAGCTCATCCTCAGATGCAATCTTGTAATTATCGGCACCACGAGTGCCTTTGGTTGCCTTGAGAATCATCGGATAGTCAAAGCCATGTCGCTTGATGCTCGAAAGCAGGTACTCACCTTGCGCCATGACCGTTCTCGGCATGGCCACACCGACTTCATGCAAATTGATATACTGAGTCAATTTATTGAACGAACCGACTCGCCATGCTTCGCTATCAATAAATGCGATGCGCTTGAGTCGACAGTATCGTGCGACTGCAAGGGCGTATGACTGCGTTTCCTCACCACCCCAGTGACGTAAATATAGAGCTGAATACTCATCAAGCACGCGGTCGCTTCGCTCGTTTCGAACCACGAGCGTTTGCTCATCGACATAAAACGAAAGCTCATCGAAGTAGGCATACTCAAATTGAGCCGTATCAGTTTGATTGAGCAACCCGACTAACCGCTCAGGATCAGTCAGTCCCTGCTCGTGACTTTTGCGCGAAAATAAGACTAGAATTCGTTTCATAGCTTTAGTTTATATCTCGCTCGTCTCGGTGACAATCGTAGAGATCTCACGCACGGCAAGGTAGCCAAGGTAGACTGCCATAATCTTCTGGCGCGCGTCGCGATACTCCAGCTCGCGTGGCACAAGGCGAAGACTGCGGCTCAGTTCGACCTGAAGCGCAGGAAAATCGGCGTTTTGGGCATGACGCCGAACGAAATTGGTCGTCGATCCCTCGCCGGCAGCTGCAAGCCGAGGGGCATGTATGACCGATCCGTCATCTGCGTACGTTAATCTGCCGGTCATGTCCGGATCATCGAAAAACGGCTCTTCGCCACCGACTGTTACTCGAAGTCCATAGTCGGTACGTAGACGGCGACGAATATCATGTGCCGTATCGAGCATGTATTCGCTCGGGTCGGTACCGAGACCGAGCACCGCATGTATTTCGGTCGCATCAAATGGGTGGACGAACTTGCCCGGTTTCATGCCGTGCACTGATAGAAATGCTTGGTGTGCCGGCAGTAGCACTGCCAGCTGGGTCTTTAGTGGGTGCTCGAGGTCGACATTTGCATTGCCCGATTGCCTGCCTTGTGGCAGTACGACACTGGCCTGCATTTCGTCGCCAAGCAACAGCGCAAGCCCAGCCGTACCATGATCGGCATGACCCATCTGTGCTGTAGCTTTACGTATCGGGTTGGTCGCATGGTCGGCGCTCAGAAGCAGCGGACCGCTGCGCGGCAGGGTCAAGATTTCGTCTGCCTCGACTGCACTACCATCTCGATATTCATCAATATGATCAGTTGGAGCAACAAAACGCTCATACGATTGTAGCTGCTCATAGGTGTGGGTTGCCTGACTGTCGGGCAACTCGGGAAGAAATGGCGCTAAACGCCCCACTGCATCGATAAACGTTTTACGCGACAAAGCCGCTGCATCTATACGATCACGAATACGCTCATCGGTATCATAGTCGGCATCAAGCCGGGTTACCTCTTTGGACATTAAATATATTATAGCATAGTTATGCTAAATTGTCTACTAGAACAAGCCCCGTTTTTTTGCTGCATCAAATTGCTCCAGCAATTCCTTCTGTTTCTTAGAAAGCTTGGTCGGTGTGTCCACGACAACAGAGACGATATGCGCACCGCGAGTTGTTTTACGTAGGTGTGGTACACCGTGGCCGGACAACTTAAAGTCGGTACCGCTTTGTGTGCCCGCGGGCACTTTCATGCGTATCATGCCATCGACCGTTTCAACGTCGATTTCAGTTCCGAGAGCCGCGTCGGTCATCGAAATATGCTCTTCGCTTAGAATCAAGTCGCCTTCACGCGTGAACTTCTTGTGTGCCTTCACGCGTACGTGTACATACAGATCACCGCGTGCACCATCGCCGATCGCTTCACCGCGCTCCGGCAGACGAATTGTTGCGCCGTCGTCGATTCCGGCAGGTATCTTGACTCGAATCTTCTGCTCTCGGCGTTCTGTTCCGACACCATGACAAACCGTACAGACCTTTTCTGGAACTTTACCACGGCCGCGGCACTCTTCGCAGGTTACGGCTTGCTGAATCGCACCGAACATCGTGTTCATGACGCGAGTTTGCTGGCCTGCGCCCTTGCATGTCGGGCATGTCTTCATATCGTGGCCAGGTTCGACGGTCGTACCCTTACAGTGTTCGCACTCAACGTCAATCGTGAGCTTCAGTTCCGTTTCGACGCCGAAGACCGCTTCTTCGAACGTTAACGTCACGCTCGTTTCGACATCGCGCCCGCGGCGTGGACGCTGAGCTCCGCCACCGAAATTGCCACCGAAGAATTGGCCAAAAATATCGCCCAGACCACCATCGCCAAAGTCAAAGTGAACGTTCTGGCCGTTAAACCCACCGAAGCCTTCGTACGGATTACCGCCGCCAGCTGCACCACCGACGCCGGCATGACCGAACTGGTCATATCGCTGGCGCTTTTGTTTGTCTTTTAAAATTTCGTAGGCTTCGTTCGCCTCTTTGAATTTAGCTTCGTCACCACCCTCTTTGTCGGGGTGATATTTCACCGCTAATTTGCGAAATGCTTTTTTGATTTCGTCATCACTGGCGGTTTTTGAAACGCCTAATACTTCGTAATAATCACGTTTTTCACTCATTACTACCAGTATACGAACCTAGCACTCGTGAGTCAAGAGTGCTAACTACTCTTCTTCGTCTGGATTCTCTTCATCGTCATCGTCGGTATCGTCGGTCCGGGCGATCATGGCTGTCGCCTGCTGAGACGTCTGCACGACCTTTTCAGTCGATTGCTCAAGGTGATTTACGAGTGAATCAGTGGCCTTCTCGAGATTATCGATTGAACTGACGAACGAATCAAACAAACCCATATTCTAGAAATGCTCCCGTATGTGCGTAAAGCTAAAGCCGTACGTAGCGTCCGTCTTTTTGTGCGGGTTGAAGATATTGTCAGGATCATACAGCTGTTTGACCTCTTTCATGACATCGAAGACCTCTTTGCCATACATCTGCTCTAGCCATGGACCACGTACCAGCCCGTCATTGTGCTCACCTGAAATCGAACCTTCGTATTTTAGGACGAGTTCATTAACCTCTTTCTGGCAAGGTACCAGCTTTTCGCGTTCTTTTGGATCTTCAATCTTCATAAGCGGGATGACGTGGAAGTTTCCATCGCCCATATGTCCGGCAATTGTCGCGAACAGCTTATACTTCTTGATTATCTCGCGAAGTTCAGGGAAGAATTTTGGCAAGTTTGCTGGTGGAACGATGAAGTCATCGATAAATGGTGCGGTATGCTTGTCTTTGACTTTGCTGCGCAAAATCTGAAAGCTATTGCGTCGCATAACCCAAAACTTTTCGCTCTTTCCGGCGGTCGGCGTTTCTTCGAACCCGTTGATTTCGTAGCGTGCACGTTCGTGACCAAGCTCGTTGTGAAGCGCCTTGATTTGCGAGCGCACTTCCGCTTCGCTGTCACCGTTGAACTCAACCATAAGGATAAGCTTTGGAATGCCGCGTAGCAATTGCAGTCCATCGGGAATGAGGTTAAACAGTAGCTGGATAAATCGCTTAGTGCCGAGCATCTTCCAGAAACTTGGTAGGAATTTGATCGAGAGCCAGAGCGTTTGATCGTCGAAGCTCTCAAACGTCACAGGATTGTACTTCAACACCTTTGGAATAAGCTCGCCGAGCGTATCGATATCGCGAAGGAACAACACCAGTAGTCCGGTGTGTTTTTGTTCGGGCACGAGGCTGAGCTTCGCTTCGGTCATGAGGCCAAGCGTACCTTGAGCCCCAACGAATAGTTTAGTCAGGTCGAATATGCCGGTGTCGCGGTTCCAGACGTCCCATAAGTGGTAGCCGGTCGAGTCCTTGCTGACTTTTGGCTTAGCCGCTTGTATTTTGTCATAATGCTTCTCCAAAAGCTCAAAGGTCTGTTTGTACAGGTTACCTTCAAAATCACCTTGGCTCATCTTTCGGACCAGCTCGTCCTTCTTGATTGGCTTTATGGTATATTCATTGCCATCAGCGAGAACCATTTTGATCTCGCTGACATACTGAGCCGTTTTGCCGAATCGCAGTGATTTTTCGCCACCGGAGTTGTTGTTGACGATGCCGCCCATGCCTGCCATATCCCGACTAGCTGGGTAACTTGGCATGTACGCACCTTGCTTGAGGGTTTCAACCTCAAAATCTTTGTACATCGCACCTGGTTCGGTACGTGCTGATACGCTCGAAACATCCCATACACGGGTCATGTATTTGCTCGTATCCATAATGATTGACTCGCCAATTGCCGCACCGCTCATGTCGGTACCGCGACTACGTGCAACGACGTTCAGTGACGGGTTGTCTTTGCGATTGTCGATAATGTAGCGAACGATGGCTTTGATGTCTTCGGCGTCTTTCGGAAACGTGACGACCTGCGGGACGAGTTCAAAAAGGCTCGCATCGTGACTGTAAAATTCTTTCGTAGCATCAGAAGCGTCGACATCACCTTTGATGAGTTTTTGTATATCCCCTGTTATGTCCATACTTCTTATGGTATCACCAAAGTACCAATTTGTACTACAGCGCTAGAGTGGTAGGTTATTGATGCACTTTCGTGGCATAATACTCACATGGGGCAACCGCGACGGCGCACATACTCTGCGCCTTACACACAGCTATGGGAATTATTCGCCTATCGGTATTTTCGCCGGTATGCACGCATAGAGGGTAACGCGGAGCAAATTTGTCAGCAAACCGTAGAGCGCTGCTGGAATGGCACGTTTTACACGACAAGTTACGGCAACTTCGATTATTTCTGGATCCGTGACTTCGCGGCCGTTGCCAAATCACTTCGACAGCTCGGACATATCGAGAGAGTACGCGCCACTATCAAATGGGCGCTCATGCATTACATGGCGCACGATGCCGTAACACTGTGTATTACGCCAAGCGGTACATTGTTTGACGCGCCGAAGCCTGGCATCGATACACTACCATCGCTTTTGCACTGTATTCGCTCTGCACGCTATCAGCTAAACGACGATGAGCGGGCATTTCTCAACCGTCGCATTACGGAATTTGTCGAAGATTTTCTCGACCCGCAGACCGGCATGATCTTACCGAATCTTGAACCAGCCGAACTACGAGACGGTGCAATCTATGACCGTAGCGCCTATGCCGTTTCTATGGTTGAGCGTCTGGCGTGGGCGTGTGAGCGTAACGACCTGGTCTTCCCGTGGCCTCATGAGCTCTACCAACAAGAGCTCCTCGAACACTATTGGAATGGTCAGTATTTCAGCGCCGACTACGACAACACGGCATTTAGTGCAGAATGCGCCCTAGTACCGTTTATCATGCGATCGGTCGAAGATACCGATATGCTGAACAAGACTCTCGACTATATCCGCGATCATGAGCTCGCAAAACCATATGCCATGAAATATACCGATACACCTGAAAAATTCCGGTATCGGTTGTGGGCACGAACGGTCATGCGCAACTATGCCGGCGATACGATCTGGACGTGGCACGGAGCGTACTATTTGCGCCTGCTATGGGGGCAGCGTCGCCCCGAGGCAGCCGAAAACGAGGCTGCGTTCGCATCTATGCTGGAAACGTACCACACGTTTCCAGAGGTGTTACAGCCCGATGGTAGTATCTATAACTCATTGCTATATAAAAGCAGCGAAGGCATGATCTGGGCGGCGATATTTTTGACAATCGGCAACTACAAACACCAAGCATAAGCATATTGACTTTTTAGCTTAAATTTGCTATAATATACTAGCTCAACGTCTCACAACGCAGAGCACCTTGACATCGTTGCGCGTACCAACGTGCAACATCGGAGACCGGAGAAAGAAGTCACTTTCATGCTACGAACCGCGTATTACGCAACACACGTCGGCGAAAAGATCGCTGTCGTGGCCTGGGTCTTCCTGATGGCCGCGGCGCTCAATGCGCTCCCGACCGAAGGCCCTATCGCGCTCTACGTCATGCTCGTCATCGGCCTACTTCTCGGGCTGCACATCACCGTCTCGGTATACCGCTACAACCGGTTGCCACTGGAGGATGCGACAGCCTCGAACGAGCCGGACGACGACCCGACAGAGCCACTGCCCATCATCCCGGCAGACAGCTTCGGCATCGTCTCGGCCGTGCCCAGCATCACCAGCGCGGGACCCCGCTACGACGCGATCAGCGTCCTGTACCTCGGTCAGTCATTCGTGTGGGTTCGCCCGCATGGTGTGGTTCGCCCAGGCGAACCGGTCGACTTCATCGTCGACGCTGCCCAATCCGACATCGAACTCCTGGCATTCAGCCAGCTGTGATGTCGTGCGGGCGACCCTCCGGTCTCCCGCAAACAGAGTACTGAATATACGTTCAGTGTTCTGTTTGCGCCCATAGAAAATACCGCCCTTGTCTAGGGCGGTATTTTGTTTATGAAGTACGCTTACTTCTTGTCTTCGTCGACGACTTCGCCTTCTACAGGCTCGTCTTTGTCATCGGACTTTTTAGACGTGTCTTCGCTTGCAGCTTCGTCGCTTGACTCTTTCGCAGCAGCCTCGTACATTTTCGCACCGATTGGCATGATTGCGTCGTTCAGGGCTTTCGTAGCGGCTTCAAGCTCGTCTTTGTCGTCTGAATCTTTGTGCTTTTCAGCTTCCTCGACCGCAGACTCGATAGCTTTCTTATCTTCGTCAGAAATCTTGTCCTTAAATTCATCGGGCATCTTCTTTGCCTGGTAAATCGCGTTCTCGAGCTGGTTCTTTGCATCGATTGCTTCGCGCTTCTTCTTGTCTTCTTCGGCGTGAGCTTCAGCGTCTTTTTGCGCCTTTTCGATATCTTCCTTGCTCATGTTGCCAGACTCTTGGATGGTAATTGACTGCTCTTTACCAGTTCCCTTGTCTTTGGCGGTAACGTTGAGTAGACCGTTTGCATCGATATTGAAGGTAACTTCGATCTGAGGCACGCCACGCGGAGCTGGAGCGATACCGTCGAGGACGAATTTACCGAGCGACTTGTTGTCACTAGCCATCTCGCGCTCACCTTGCAGCACATGGATTTCTACTTGAGGTTGATTGTCGGCAGCAGTCGAGAATGTCTCTGACTTGCTGGTTGGCACGGTCGTGTTACGCTCGATCAGCTTCGTGCTGACGCCACCCATGGTTTCGATACCGAGTGAGAGTGGTGTTACGTCGAGCAGCAATACGTCTTTGACGTCACCTTGCAGGACACCACCTTGAATCGCGGCACCGATAGCTACGACTTCGTCAGGGTTCACACCTTGCATCGGGTCTTTACCGAAGAGCTTCTTTACCTTCTCAACGACTGCCGGCATACGCGTCATACCACCGACAAGCACGATTTCATCGATTTGCTTCGCATCAAGTTTGGCATCTTTAAGTGCCTTTTCGACCGGACCGGCAAGGCGATCAATCAAATCAGCAACGAGCTCTTCTAGTTTGGCGCGTGTCAGCTTGTATTCGAAGTGTTTCGGACCGTCGGCGTCTGCGGTAATAAATGGGAGGTTAACTTCGTATTCAGTCGTAGTCGAAAGTTCTTTCTTAGCTTTTTCGGCTTCATCTTTGAGGCGCTGCAGCGCAGCCTTGTCACCCGAAAGGTCGACACCCTCTTCGTCCTTGAAGTGTGAAATGAAGTGATCGACGATACGGTTGTCGAAGTCTTCACCACCGAGGTGTGTATCACCGTTGGTGCTCTTGACTTCAAATACGCCGTCACCGAGTTCTAGAATCGAAACGTCAAAGGTACCACCACCAAGATCGAATACGACGATCGTTTCGTCTTTACCTTTATCGAGGCCATATGCCAAGGCAGCAGCTGTCGGCTCGTTGATAATACGTTTCACTTCAAGTCCCGCAATCTTACCAGCGTCTTTTGTAGCTTGTCGCTGCGAATCATCGAAGTACGCAGGCACGGTAATCACCGCTTCAGTGACTTTTTCGCCGAGGTGCTTTTCTGCATCAGCCTTAATCTTGCTCAAAATCATAGCCGAGACTTCTTCGGGCGTGTATTCCTTGTCGCCCATTTTGACACCGACGCCAGAATCGTGATTAACGATCTCAAACGGCATAATCTTAATGTCTTTTTGAACTTCTTTGTCAGAGAATTTACGTCCGATCAAGCGCTTAACACCGTAAATTGTGTTCTTTGCGTTGGTTACACGCTGACGCTGCGCTACTTGGCCAACTAGTCGATCGCCTTTTTTGTTGATGGCGACGACACTTGGCGTAGTACGGTTACCCTCAACGTTTGCGATGACTTCAGGCTTGCCTGCCACCATATATGCGAATGCAGAGTTGGTCGTACCGAGGTCGATTCCGATAATTTTACCCATAGTATCTTGCTCTGTAGGTTACACGGCTACAGAGCATCCTCCTTTCGTGTGTTATTCACTAGAAAAATGCTTATACCGATTTGGCACTCCTCGCAGGATAGTGCCAAAGTCTACCCCTATAATAACCAAACTAGCACTCACGTGTCAAGAGTGCTAACTAAACTTTTTACTCGAGTAAACCCCAGCCGTAGCGAACGATAGCAGGAATAACTTCGAGATAGATGTCCGCCGTCACACTGGAGATCGGCGTCGATAAAAATCCGGCGTTAAGGTAGATGCTTTCACTACCAGTTCCACTTTTCGTGGCAATAAATCCCACGTTTACGTAGGTGCTCTCGGTCGCTGAAGTTGCGGAGCTGGGCGTCAGCCCTGCGTTGATATACAAGTATTCGGTAGCATCCGGGCTCATCTATACCCAAGATCCAGCGACTGCACTTATTCGAGGAGACCACAGACCGATTGGCGCATTTGAGGGCAAGACGAGCTTAATCGTCAGGACGCTACTGATTGCGCCCGGCGCGAGATCACCAATATTCAAAGTTGAGCTAAAGGTACTACCATCACTTGAAGCTTGTAGTGAGGCTGCTACAGAAGGTGTGCCGTCTGTCAAAGCGTTAAACGATAATGAGATCGATTGAGCCGTCAACGTGGCAGACAGGTTTTTTACCCTGAATGTCTTCGTGGCCGATGCCGAACGCTGAACATCACCCATATCAAGTGACGACCCCGTGAGCGGTTGGTCGAGTGTCGAGTCCCAGAGAACTAAGCGATCAGGATTTGAAGTCAGTGGGATTGAGCCATAAATGTGCATGGCGGCTAGCGAAGACTGGCGGTTAGTAGCGTCATTTACCTGTAGGCGTATCGCCCTACACCCAGAGACAGACTGCGCAATAATATTATTGCGCGAATCGACGAGACTATAGGTTGTACCGCCACCTATACCTGTCGTAGTCATTGCTGTCCATGTACCATCTGTTCCGTTGGTAGTATTTGACGACCACCATACTCCCTGCAAATCGCCTCCGCCAAAAGGCCCAAACGAACCAAATGCCATATAGAGCCCACTCACGTTACGAGGCTCAGAGAAGTAAATAAGCCAAGCACGACCACCGCCCGCCGACGACGCCACGACGGTCGAAGAATCATCGACAAGATATCCGAGTTCAGTTGTTGTCATCTGCGTCGGAAAACTCCACGTCGTGCCCGATACGACACCCCGGAAGCCCTGGGTGCCATCATTATCGATCGCAAATCGGTGACCTGGTACGTCTGGATAATTTCCTGCCATTTTTTTATGTAATCACACAAAATTCGTGCGATTGTACACCTCTTGTGGTATTAGTGCTAACGCTTTTAGTTTAGCATAAAGTCAATGCACTACGCACGCTATTGAGACGGGAAATCTGTATGTGTCACGTAGCCCTGTTCATAGAGCCCGAGCACATGATACGCGAGTAACTTTGCACGGCGATGCGACATAGCCTCGCGTGCGAGCATCTCGCGCATAATGCTAAGCAGTACAACCTTGCGACGTTCATCGCGAAGCTCCTCTGTTTCGAGACTGGCTACGTCGTACGGTTCGCGCGAAAGCACCGCCCCTAACGCTTCGACCGAAACAAGGTTGACTGGTGGCTTTGTACGCAACGATTTATCCTCGGTTGACGCGAACCATCGCAGGTCGCAAAACGGAATCGC
>Ga0310810_10003662_pt1 | contig 16827 bp, 17 predicted proteins | sample NCmetagenome_FD_207641 | JGI IMG/M metagenome (GOLD analysis project Ga0310810, IMG submission 207641) | Soil microbial communities from experimental microcosm in Duke University, North Carolina, United States - NC | ecosystem: Engineered > Artificial ecosystem > Soil microcosm > Unclassified ... | reverse complement strand
ACAGAAGCGTTCGCTCGCGCTCTCCATCCGGACGCCTTCAAATGAAGATTCTCCTGTCGTGGAGCTCGGGCAAGGACAGCGCATGGGCCCTCCATCGTCTCAACGACACGTATCCCGGTGTGGTGGGTGGGCTGTTGACGACGATCAATGAGGCAGTGGATCGAGTCGCTATGCATGCGGTCCGTCGCAGTGTGCTCACAGCGCAGGCGAGGATGGCCGGGTTGCCACTCCGAGTCGTTCCCATTCCGCATCCGTGTCCGAACGAAATCTACGAGGAGCGCATGGCCGTCGCCGTTGCCGATGCGGTTCGCGACGGCTTCACGCACGTCGCGTTCGGAGATCTGTTCCTTGAAGATGTGCGGCGCTACCGTGAAGAGCGGCTGGCCGGCACCGGACTCGAGCCAATGTTTCCCGTGTGGGGACTGCCGACCGACCGCCTTGCGGAAGAGATGATCGACCACGGACTCAAAGCGCGACTCTCGTGCATCGACACACGCGTGCTCGACACCAGCTTCGCTGGCCGCGCATTCGACCGATCGTTGCTCGACGATCTGCCACCACACGTCGACCCGTGCGGCGAGAACGGCGAGTTTCATACATGCGTCAGCGCCGGACCGATGTTTGCGCACGCACTCGACCTCGAGACAGGAGAGGTCGTCACACGCGAACCGTTCGTCTGGACCGATCTCGAGTTGCGACAGGCATGAACCGCTACCCCTCGCGTATCGTGTGCCTTACCGAGGAAACGACAGAGACGCTCTATCTCCTGGGTGAAGGCCATCGTGTTGTCGGCGTGTCCGGCTACACCGTTCGACCACCAGAGGCGCGGCGCAAACCTCGAGTCTCCGCGTTCATCAGCGCCAAGTACGACAAGATCGAACAGCTGCAGCCTGACTTGATCCTGGCGTTCTCGGACCTGCAGGCCACGATCACCTGCGAGCTGGTCAAGCGCGGATATCCGGTCGTCGCATTCAACCAGCGCAGCATCGCCGAGATCCTGCAGATGGTTCGCATGGTCGGTGCGCTCGTCGGGTGCGCCGATCGTGGCGACAAGCTCGCCGCGGATCTCGAGCTCGAGATCGACTCGATTCGGGCCGCGGCAACGCGACTTCCGATACGCCCGCGCGTCTACTTTGAGGAATGGGACGAGCCGCTCATTTCGGGCATTCGCTGGGTCGAGGAACTGATCGAAGTCGCGGGCGGCGATCCGATCTTTCCGGAGCTGCGTGATGCACGCCTCGGCCGCGACCGAATCGTGTCCGCCGAGTCAGTTATCGAACGAAAACCCGATGTGATCGTCGCGTCGTGGTGCGGAAAAGCCGTGCGTCCTGAACGCATCGCCAGCCGGCCGGGATGGCAGGACATACCGGCCGTGCGTGATGGACACATCTACGAGATCAAGTCGTCCTATATCCTGCAACCAGGACCAGCGTCACTCACAGAAGGCGTGCACCAACTCCATCGCATCTTCGCCAGGGTCGCGCAGGACACTGCCGACCATCGTCTGCGCGCTTGAATGCATTGTCGATCGGCGATCTTTGACTGATGATTCGTTGCTGATTGACGATTTGTGATTGCTGATTCAATCAACACTCAACAATCGCCAATCAACAAGCGTTCAACAATCAAAGATCATCCAACCAGCGATCAATTGGGTTTCGAGTACTTATTGCGCGGGTCCTTGCCGACGATGTGCTCGACGTCCTGGTTGTTCTCGTTGCAGATGTATTCCATCAACTCGGTGCCCGAGTCGTAGTCGTGACTGCCATAGAGCGTGAACGGCCTGGTGTAGGCGCCGGGATCGTCGATGGTCACTTCGTATTCCAGCTTGCCAAAGCTGGGACGCCGATAGCGCTCGATGGTGTGCAGCTGCTCTGTATGCGGGTGGCCAGCGAAGTCGAACCAGAACTTGTCATTGAAGCCCACCGTGTCGATGACGAGCGTGTCGCCCTCGAAGCGGCCGATTGAGTGACCGTACCACGTCGGATCCAGATCGTCCGGGTCCGGGTGCTTCGCGTTCATGAAGATCTGGCGGTAGCTGTGGATGTTCCCCTCGAAGAGGAAGAACATGTGCGTCGGCGTCTGTAGAATCCGCCAGGGATAGGGCGCCTGCCTCGGCACACCTGCAGGGAGACACAACGCTTCGGGATCGTCTTTCGACAGGCGCTCGAGCGTCACCTTCAACGCCCACTCCTGTATGGGCAGCGTCTCGCCTGGCTTCAGCGCATCGTTGATGTCGTAGATGAACTTCCGATCGGGGGTCCAGATACCGGAGAAGTCCACCTTGCCATCTCGCGTGCGCGGAGTGGCTGCGGGAGGCGCGGTACGTTTCGGCGTGTTGAGCGCTTCGCCCTGCGCCAGCGCTTGAACCGGGGCGGCGATCCAGGAAGCGGCAATCACGACGGCCAGAATGACCGAGTGACGAATAGGCGCGTTCACGATGACACCCCCTCGTTTCGTGGTCGGTTCCGATGTGGTGGCCCGATCATACGGGCGATCGGGCGTATGAGAGCACGTCAAGTGGCTCCGGCGACAGGTTCGGAAATACCGAGTGCCGGGGAAGCAGACTTTCACGCTGGAAGCCGCATTTCTCGAGGACGCGCTGCGACGCTCGATGATCGACGTGGCAGAGCGCATATAAGCGCGCGACCCTGAACTCAGCCGCGAGTGCGACCATCGAGTGGAGCGACTCGGTGGCATAGCCCTTTCCCCAGGCGTCGCGCGCCAGCACATATCCGGTCGCCGCACAGTCGCTGGCCTCCATCACGAGACCCGACGCTCCGACCAGGGTGCCGTTGACCTTGTCGAACACGATCAAGGGTCCAACTCCCCAGCGCGCCCACTCAGCCAGGCTGAAGCCGACGAACGCCCGCGTGTCCTGTATCGATGTGTGCCGGAGCCAACCCAGATATCGCGTCACCTCGGCATCGCAGGCGTAGCGCTCGAAGATCGACTCGGCATCCTCCGGCGCTGGGGGCCTAAGCAGCAGCCGCTCCGTCTCGATGACAGGGGAGCTAGGCACTGAGAAAGAGGTCCTCTTTCATCTCTGGAATGACACCGGAGGCCCGCGCTCGCTCGAAGAGCACTTCGACCGCGCGCCTCCCGTCGACACCCAGATCGACCGAGTAGTCGTTCACGTACAGGTCGATGTGCTTGTACATGACGTCGTCGCTCATCGCCTGCGCATGCGCCCGCACGAACGGCAGGCTCGCGTCTCGATTGGCAAACGCGTACTCGACACTGCGCCGCATCACGCGATTGACCCGTTCACGCACATCCGCGGGGAGCCTGCGGCTGATCACGATACCGCCGAGTGGAATCGCGGCGCCGGTCTCGGACTCCCAGAACTCGCCGAGGTCGATGATCTTCTTGAGCCCCCGATCGGCGTAGGTGAAGCGACTCTCGTGAATGATGAGACCCGCGTCGAACCGGCCATCGAGCACGCCGCCTTCGATATCCGAGAACAGACACTCCGACTTGTCGGTCGCCCGTGGAAACGCGAGGCTCAGGAGAAAGTTGGCGGTCGTGTAGGTGCCCGGGATGGCGATGCGAAGATGCCCGGCCGCGACGTCCTCGGGAGAGATCGCGCGGTGCGAAATCAAGAGTGGCCCGCAATTCCGTCCCAGGGCACTTCCGGCATCGAGCAGCACGTAGCCGTCCACGCAGTACGCGTAGGCGTGAAAGCTCAGTTTCGTGATGTCGACGTCACCAGCGAATGCGGCGGCGTTCAGCGCTTCGATGTCGGCCATGCGCACGTCGAACTCGAGCCCTTCGAGATCGATCCGGCGATGCACCATCGCATCGAACATGAAGCAGTCGTTCGGGCAGGGCGAAAATCCAAGAGTCAGGTTCATATGTCGAGCATCTGGCGGGCCACGGCGCCCAGGTTTGCGATCGCCTCATCGAGTTTCCACGAAGCGCGGTTTCGCCGCTCCACGGCGTTCGAGACCGCTCGCACCTGTGCGAAGGGCACGTCCTGAATCAAGCAGGCGTACATGAAAGCCGCGCCTTCCATGGTCTCGACCTCGGGCGCAAAGCGCTTCGTCACGCGAGCGATCGACTCGTCGTTGCCATGCACGGTGTTCACGGTGATGCCGTTGACGGCACGCATGCTCGACAGCGGCCCGAGCACCGGCGGTGAGGCATTGACCAGTCGTCCACCTGTGAAGGGGAATTCGTCATCACCAAGCAGCGCCATCTCCTGGATCGTAAGGAATGCATCGCCGTCTTCGGCGCCCAATTCCACCAGGCGGTCGGACACGACGTGGACGACCGAGCCAGGAAAGATCTCGGGCTTGAAGCTCCCGCACACACCGAGGTCGAGAGCCACGTCGAATCGTTCCGCGGTTAGCACGCGAGAACACCAGGTCGCGGTCGCAACCATCCCGACGCCGCTGATCAGGACGTCAATCTCATGGTTGCCACCTTGATAGCGGGTGACTCTCGGCCCAACGGCCGCGACACGCCGCAACCCACCGACGAAAGGGGAGACCTCGGCCTCCGTGGCCGCGACCACCAGCACTCTCACGGTTTTAGATTACTTCTTGTCCTTGGACTTGTCCGCGAACCAGCGGAAAAGCGACGAGAAATCGGCAGCGGGGGCACGATACTCCTGCGGCGTCACCTGCTCGATCATCTGGCGATGCGTCGGAGCACCATACGGCGGCGGACCTGTGAACAAGCCTGGTTCACGTTTCGGGAAAAGCTCGATGCGCGGAGCCTGTCCGTAGACGTCCACGACGTAGCGGAGGTTGAGTCCCACACTCTCGTCGCGAACCGTGGTTTGTTGGAGTTGTTTCTGGAGGCGGGCCAGGTTCACGGGCAACTTGCCCACGTCGACCTTGTCCTGAGCCGCGGCAGGTAGAGCCAGCAGGGATGACAGTAACGCCGCGGTAACGATGTAGCGGCTGGTCATATCAATTTAGACGGCCGGCATATCTTACCGGTTTCTCCTCCCTACTGGTTGTCTTTCCATTCTTCGTACCAGGCCATCTGAATAGCCTCGAGCTTCGGTTCGTTCGACGCTTTCGGGTCGTCGTCGAAACCGTCGAGGGCCATCACCCGTTCGCGCAGGTCGGTAAACCGGACCGTGAGCGGGTCAACCGCTGGAAACTTTTCAAAGAGTGCAATTCCGATATCTTCAGAGTTCGTCCATTTCATGGCCGGGCTCCGGCAGGATCCTTGTCCTGATCGGTCTGCGTCTCGGATTTGCCGAGTTGAATCGCGCCACCCTCCTGCACGTAGTTCCTCGTATACATCGGGAACTCGGCCACGACGTCGCCCTTGATGACCGCCTGACATCCGAGCCGCGAGCTCGTCGTCAAATCCCACGCGGTGTCGAGGCGATCGAGCTCGTTGTCCTGCTCTTCGCTCAGGTTCTCCATACCTTTGCGGATGATCAGGTGGCACGTGGTGCAGGCGCAGCTTCCGCCGCAGGCGTGTTCCAGCGCGATGCCGAAGTTCATCGCCACGTCGAGAAACGATTCCGGCAACCCGTGATGCTGGTATTCGAGCTTACCGGACTCGAACTCCACGGTGGTTTCCTTGCCATCCTTGATGAAGGTGACTTTGGGCATCTCAGGGCATTTTGGATTCACGATCGTTGATTTTCGATTCGTCGTTGATCGGTGATTGGCGATTGATGATTCAGCGGCGCAATCACCGACAAATCACCGATCGAAAATCTCCATTCACACACGAATCACCAATCAAGAATCACCAAATCAAAAATGGATCCTCCTTAAACGTCTTTGACATTCTTGCCAGCGAGCGCTTCGCGAACGCCGCGGTTCATCATGACTTCTGCCAGGTGCTGCGTCGCGTGATTGAGCGCGTGCGTCAGGTCGCGAACCGCGTCGCGATCCGTGCCGCCCATCACCTGCTTCAACGCGTCGAGCGCCGACTCGATCTTCTCGCGCTCACCCGGCTGTAAATCGACCGACGCGATCTCCGGGAAGTCCGGCCGGCGCAGCGTCTTCTCCGTGGCGTTGATCACCGTCTCCGCCTCGTTGCGCGCCTCGATCAGGAGGCGTGCATCGATGTCGGCCTGCGCATGCTCGAACGACTCGATGAGCATGCGTTCCACTTCCTGGTCGGTGAGCCCGTACGACGGCTTGACCTCGATCGTCTGCGCAATGTCCGTACGCAGTTCGGAGGCCGCGACACTGAGGATTCCGTTCGCGTCGATCTGGAACCGCACTTCGATTCGCGGCAGACCCGACGGCATCGGCGGAATACCGCGCAGCTTGAAGCGCGCCAGCGAACGGCAGTCATTCGCCAGCTCCCGCTCGCCCTGCAGCACGTGAATGTCGACCGACGTCTGGTTATCCACGCCGGTCGTGAACATCTCGCGTCCGCTTGCCGGGATCGTCGAGTTGCGCATGATGATCTTCGACACCACACCACCCATCGTCTCGATGCCGAGACTGAGTGGCGTCACGTCGAGCAGCAGCATCTCGCGGCGGCCGCTGATCAGGATGTCGGCCTGTACGGCGGCACCGAGCGCGACGACCTCGTCGGGGTTCAGCTCACTGTGCGGTGTTCGGCCGAACAACTCCGAGACGATCCGCCGGACGAGCGGAACTCGCGTCGAGCCGCCGACGAGGACAGCCTCGTCCACTTCGGAAGGCTCGAGCCCTGCGTCGGCGAGCGCCTGACGAACCGGTTGAATCGTTCGCTCGACGAGTGGACGAATCAGCTGCTCGAACTCGCCGCGCGTGATCCGTCGCCCGTAGTCGAGCGATTCAACTCGAATCTCGGCCTCTTCGCCATCAGTGAGATCGTGCTTCGCGGCGATCACGGCCTTGCGGATCGTTTGGATGTCTTCGCCGGAACGCGAGGAACCGCCGCCGATCTCACGCAGCACCAACTCCACCAGCAACCGATCGAGGTCGTCGCCGCCCAGATGGGTGTCGCCGTTGGTCGCGAGCACCTGGAACACGCCGTCCTCGACCTTGAGGATCGAGATATCGAAGGTGCCGCCACCAAGGTCGTATACCGCGATGATGCCGCGATCGCGGCGATCGAGGCCGTAGGCGAGCGAAGCCGCTGTCGGCTCGTTCACGATGCGCAGCACTTCGAGACCGGCCAGCCGGCCGGCATCGCGGGTCGCCGTGCGCTGCGCGTCGTTGAAGTACGCGGGCACGGTGATGACGGCGCGATCGACTTCGAAATCGAACTCACCCTGCTCCCGGAAGTGGTCTTCCGCGCGCTGTTTCAATTCGCGGTGGACGAATGCGGAGATCTCCGGCGGCGTGAACTCACGATCGTCCAGCCCAATGCGGACGACGCCCCCGGCTTCGCCGCCAACCCTGAATGGCAGCAGCTCCTCCTCATCGCGGACGTCGTCGAAGCCGCGGCCCATGAATCGCTTGACCGAGTACACGCTTCGCGACGGCGCCGTCAGCAGACGCCGCTGCGCCTCGCGGCCCACATAGAAGGTCCCATCCTCGCCGAAAGACACGACCGACGGCACCAGTCCATCGCCAGACGCGTCGCGAATCACCTGCGGCACGCCATCGCGCACGTACGCGACGAGGCTGTTCGTCGTCCCGAGATCGATTCCTACGACTTTACCCACGGCTTTCGGCTTTCGGCTCCAGGCTCTGGGCCTCGCGGTCAATGGAGGCCAGCAGGTTGTTGATGTAGTTCCGTTCCAGCAGGCGCTCGCGCAGCGCATCGAGCGTCGCGCGCCTCTCGGCCGGACTTGCCGAAGATTGCTGATCCCAGCGCGCACACAATGCTTCGACTTCGCGCTCGTGCTCCTCGCGCTTCAGGTCGATCGGCTTGCGTGCGGACTCCAGGCGCTCGCGCAGCGCCGCCGGATCGCCGCCTGACTCACGTGACTCGCGAATCTCATCGAGCTGCTCGTTCAACTCGAACACTTCTTCGAGCAGGCCGGGAGGCACTTTCGCGGTGCCATCCTCTGATTTCGCGGGTGGCAGACCTTCTATCGCGAGCAGGTGCTCGATCCGCGAAATGGGATTGCGCAGCGCGCGATACGCGTCGTTCAGATACGACGAACGTTCCAGACTCGCGAGCCGTTCCCCAGGCGCCGCGTTGTAGAAGTAGTCCGGGTGGAACTGACGGCTCAAATCGCGGAACCGGCGCTCGAGTTGCGCCTGATCGATGACTAACAGCCGCGGCAACCCGAGAAACGAGAAGTAGTCACCGTGGCGCCCGAGCGCAAGGATGCGACTGCACTGCGGGCAGAAGTGCTCGTCGACGGGAGCACCGGCGCCGCAGCTTCGGCATTCCAGGGTCGCGACAGGCTGCGCAGGAATCGGGTCGGAAGTCATCGTAGTAGGCAGTAGGCGGTATGCAGTGAGCCGTCTACGGCCTACTGCTTACTGCCAACTTCACGCGTCAAGCTCCGAACGAGCTGCCGCAACCGCAGGTCTGCTTCGCGTTCGGGTTGTTGAACACGAAGCCCTTTGTCAGGAGCGCGGTGTCGTAGTCGAGCGTCGTCCCCTTCAGAAACAAGTAGCTCTTCTTATCCACGAAGATCTTCGCGCCGTGCCCCTCGAACACTTCGTCACCGAGCCGTGGCTGCCGCTCCCAGGCGAACGTATAGCTCAACCCGGAGCAGCCTCCACCCTTTACACCGACACGGAGACCGCCATCACTGATGCCCTGCTTGGACATGAGCGATTGAATCTTGCGCGCGGCGGTCTCGGAGATCTCAATCATGTGAATTCCCAACTACCAACCCCCAATTTCCAACCAAACTCCCAATCCATTGGGAGTTGGCGCCTTGGGAGTTGGAAGTTGCCCTAGGCGTTCGGCTGCGCGTGACCCGCGGTTGCCGGAACGCCCTTGTCTTTTTCCTGCTTGCTCTTGTAGTCCGCGATCGCGGCCTTGATCGCGTCCTCGGCAAGAACGGAGCAGTGAATCTTCACCGGCGGCAGCGACAGCTCGGCGACGATGTCGGTGTTCTTGATCGCGAGCGCCTGATCGACCGTCTTGCCCTTCAGCCACTCGGTCGCGAGGCTGGAGCTGGCGATTGCCGAGCCGCACCCGAACGTCTTGAACTTCGCGTCATCGATGATGCCGGTCTCAGGATTCACCATCACCTGCAGCTTCATCACGTCGCCGCACTCCGGCGCGCCGACCAGCCCGGTGCCAACGTTGGCGCTGTCCTTGGGAAGCGACCCGACGTTGCGCGGGTTCTCGTAGTGGTCGATCACTTTGTTCGAATAAGCCATTGTCTTTGCTCCTGTTGCCGGGTCTACAAATCAAGACCCGGCCTACGCCGTCGTGTCCCGCGACCCAGCCCAGACTGCGTAGGGCGGGTCCTGTCCTTCGGACCCGCCTAATGCGTGACCCACTGCATCTTCGAAAGGTCCACGCCTTCCTTCACCATTTCATAGAGCGGCGACATCTCACGCAGTCGCCGCACCACATTCGTCAGCTTGTCGATCACGTAGTCGACCTCTTCTTCCGTCGTCCAGCGGCCGAGGCCGAATCGAATGGACGAGTGCGCGAGGTCGTCGCCCGCGCCGAGCGCCTTCAATACGTATGACGGCTCCAGGCTGGCGGAGGTGCAAGCAGAGCCCGACGACACAGCCACGTCGTTGATCCCCATCAGCAGCGACTCGCCTTCGACGTAGGCGAAGCTGATGTTCAGGCTGTGCGGCAGGCGATGCTCCATCGAGCCATTGATGTAGAGCTCGTCGAGCTGCTTGTGGAGCCCTGCGTTCAGTCGATCCCGCAGCTTGCTGAGACGTTCGGTGTCCTTGGCCATCTCGAGCCGGCACAACTCCGCGGCCTTGCCCAGTCCGACGATGCCCGGCACGTTGAGCGTGCCCGATCGCATGCCGCGCTCGTGACCACCGCCGCTGATCTGCTCTGACAGCAGCACGCGCGGATTCCGGCGACGCACATACAACGCGCCAACGCCCTTCGGGCCGTACATCTTGTGCGCGCTGAGCGACAGCAGGTCGACCTTCATCTCGTTGACGTTGACCGGCACCTTGCCGACCGCCTGCACGGCGTCCGTGTGGAAGAGAATCCCCTTCTCTTTCGCAATCGCACCAATCTCGGCGATCGGCTGCAACACGCCGATCTCGTTGTTCGCCGTCATGATGGTGATGAGGATCGTCTTGTCCGTGATCGCGGCGCGCAGTTCATCAAGATTGATGCGTCCGTCCTTCTGCACCGGGAGATACGTCACGCGAGCGCCCTGCTTCTCGAGCTTCTTGCACGTATCGATGACAGCCTTGTGCTCGGTGACGCAGGTGATGATGTGATTGCCCTTCTCGCGATACATCTCCGCGACGCCCTTGATCGCCAGGTTGTTCGACTCGGTGGCGCCGCTCGTGAAGATCACTTCCTTCGCGCTCGCCCCGATCAAATCGGCCACCTGCTTGCGCGCGTTCTCCACCGCTTCCTCGGCTTCCCAGCCGAAGGCGTGATTGCGGCTCGCGGCGTTGCCGAACTGTTGCGTGAAAAACGGCAGCATCGCCTCGACCACGCGCGGATCTGTCGGCGTGGTGGCGTGGTAATCCATGTAAATCGGCAGCTTCATCGTCATCCCTGTCGCGGGCCATGGCCCACGCTTGCTGGTATCCCGCTCCGGCGCACGACGGAGAGTTCCGACGCCGCTGCGGTCGCGGGTTCACTATCTGCGGCCATCTCCGCGATGCTCACCATCCCGAGCGTCGCGACGATTCTTTCTCGAATCTGCCAGAGCGGACCGCGCACGTTGCACTTGCTGTACTGGTCGCAATCGTGCCTGTCCGTTGAGCAGGCGGTTACCGTGAAAGGACCGTCGATTGCCTGAATCACGTCCGCCACGCTGATCGACACCGGGGCCCGGCTGAGCATGTAGCCACCGCGCGTGCCCTGCGTGGATACCAGGAGTCCCGTGCGAACGAGGCGCTGAAGAACCTTGGCCATCAGCTCGATCGGGATGTCGTAGCGCTCGGCAATATCACGCGCACTGGTCGATGCAGAGGGACTGCCCTGCCTCCGGGCAAGGTGATTCATTGCGATCAGCGCGTAATCAGCCTTTTTCGAGAGCCTCAACATGGTGCGGCGTCCGCCATCGACCTACGGCGGTATATCCGACTTCTCCAGTCGGTATTTTAGTCCCCTTACCGAATCCGGTCAAGAACGGTCGGATTTGCCAAACTGTGAAGGGGTCTGACCCCATCACGGATTTTCAATACTTCGGCTGAGACGGATCAACCTTGTCGATCCACTCGAGAATTCCGCCCTTCAGGTTCTTGACGTTGGTGAACCCGACGGTTTTCAGGAAATCCATCGCTTTCGCGCTGCGGCCGCCCATCTTGCACTGCGCCACGATCTCGCGATCCCGGGGCAATTCCTGGTAGCGCCTCGGAAGCTCCCCGAGCGGGATCAGCGTCGACCCGGGGATACGGTTGATCTGATACTCGTTCGGCTCACGGACATCGAGAATGAACGGCGTCTCACCCGCATCGAGCTTCTTCTTCAACTCGACCGGCGTAATCTCCCAATCGCTCACAGTTCCTCCAGCGTTCTCAGTTGCGTGAGCCGGGACGACGCCACAGAACTGGTCGTAGTCGATCAGCTTGGTGACCGTCGGATTCGGGCCGCACACCGGGCACTCGGGATCCTTCTTCAACTTCAGCTCACGGAACTTCATCTTCAGCGCGTCATAGATCAGAAAGCGACCGATGAGCGGCTCGCCGATGCCCGTGATCAATTTGATGGACTCGGTGGCTTGAATCACACCGATGATGCCGGGCAACACGCCGAGCACTCCACCCTCGGCGCAGCTCGGAACGAGTCCGGGTGGAGGCGGCTCGGGATAGAGGCAGCGATAGCACGGGCCGTCCTTCGTCGCGAAGACCGACGCCTGCCCCTCGAAACGGAAGATGCTGCCGTAGGCATTCGGAATCCCTGAGATCACGCAGGCATCGTTCACGAGGTATCGCGTCGGGAAGTTGTCCGTCCCATCGAGAATCACGTCGTAGCCCTTGAAGAGCCGCATCGCATTCTCGGAAGACAGTGCCTCTTCGTAGGTGTCGACCTGGACGTGAGGATTCAGCGCAACGATCTTGTCCTTCGCTGAGTCGAGCTTCGTCCGGCCGACGTCGTTCGTCGTGTGCAGCAACTGTCGCTGCAGGTTGCTGAAATCGACGACGTCGAAGTCAACGATGCCGAGGCGACCGATGCCGGCAGCAGCCAGATACATCGCCGCGGGAGATCCGAGTCCGCCGGCGCCGATGCAGAGCACACTCCCTGTCTTCAGCTTGCGCTGACCGTCCATGCCCATCTCCGGCATGATGAGATGCCGGCTGTAGCGCTTGATCTCTTCCGGCGAGAGATCAGTTTCGGGCGGCGCCGCCGTGGTGGGGGCGCCACCGGCGACAGAGGGCACGATGCTCAGCGTATCGCCCGCTTTGACGGGTGTCGCTTCGCGCTGCAGGTAGCGGATGTCCTCGTCGTTCAGATACACGTTCACGAAGTTCCGCAGCTTGCCGTTGTCGGCATAGAGATGCTTGCGGAGTCCCTCGTAGCGCGTGGTGAGGTCGGATAGCAGCTCACCGACCGTGGCGCCGCTGACTTCCACGGCCTCCTTCTTGTCGGTGAACGGGCGAAGTGGCGTCGGAATGTTAATTGTGTTCGGCATAAGTCAGGCGTTCCGGGTCGAAGGCTGAACGGTCCTCACGCAGCCGCCAGGACGTCATCGCCTCTGGCTTGCCCGCGCGGACGGACACGATGATGTACGAGAAAAACGGCCACGCGTGATCGAGATCGTACTGCGATGGCCGCGCAGGATGATCCGGATGCGAATGGTAGAACCCGAGGAGCTCGGCGCCAAGTTCCGACGCGCGTCGTTCCGCCGCAACGTAGTCCTGCGGACGAACAAGAAAACGCCGCCGCGGCCCCTCGTCGGTCGTATTCGAGAGCGCCAACGTCGCCGTGACCACACCGTCGCGCCCATACAGGGCGCCGCAGCATTCGTTCGGATAGGTCTCGGCGCCGTGCGCACGAATCGCCTGCTCCACACCGTTCCCGAGCGCCAGCCTGGGCGTCGCATCTTCATCCCAGAAGCGCTCGGAGAGGTACTTCTCGCCGCCGTCGCAGAAGACGACGACGATGACAGCGTCCGACGTGTTGCGGGCGACGCGAAGAGCGCCCGCGAGATTGGCGCCACTCGAGATACCCACGAACAGCCCGTCCTGCGCGAGACGACGCGTCAGCTCGTGCGCTTCTTCCGTGCTGACGCCAATGTCCTCGTCAGCGAGCGCCGGATCGTAGATGCCGGGCACGATCGCGGTCTCCATGTGTTTGAGACCTTCCAGACCGTGCAGCGGTGAATCCGGCTGAACCGAGATGAGCCGAATCGACGGATTCACCTCGCGAAGCTTGCGGCCCACTCCCATGAAGGTGCCGCTCGTGCCGAGCCCGGCGACGAAGTGCGTGAGGCGTCCGCCCGTCTGCTCGAGGATCTCCGGCGCCGTCGCGTCGTAGTGCGCCCGCCAGTTACCGGGATTGTTGTACTGGTCCGCGTAGAAGTAGCGATCCGGTTCGGCGGCGTACAAGGCCTTCGCTTTGATAATGGCGCCGTCGGAACCCTGCATCGGATCCGTGTAGATGATCTCCGCGCCGAACGCGCGCAGGATTCGCTTGCGCTCGGGCGTCACGTTCTCCGGCACACAGAGCCTGACGCGATAGCCACGCGCCGCGCCAATCATCGCGTAGGCGATGCCGGTGTTCCCTGACGTCGCATCGAGGATCACCTTGTCGTGCGTCAGCGCACCCGATCGCTCGCCATCAGCAATCATGCGGGCAGCCGGCCGGTCCTTCACCGAGCCGCCAGGATTGCGCCACTCAGCCTTGGCATACAGCTCCACATTGCGCAGACCCGCCTCGAAGTTGGTGAGGCGGATGAGGGGGGTATTCCCGATCAGGTCAACGACGGAGCCGGCCGTTCGAAGAGGGCCGGAAGTGGCAACGGACATATCCGACTGGTCTAGTCCGAAATTATAGCGGTCTCTGGACTCTGGACTCTAGTCTCCGGGCCAACCAGAGACCGAAGACCAGGGGCCAGAGACCTATTTCGAGGGCCTTCCCTCGGTATCCCGCGTCTCAATCGCGCCCAGATTCAGCTTTTTCAGCTGAGGTTCAATCTTGGCCTTATCCCCCACGGCAATCACGATCATGCTGTTCGGGAGGAGGTACTTCTTGGCCGCGGCCAGGGTCTGCTCGGCCGTCACAGCGTTCACCTGCTCGGCGTAACGCGTGTAGTAGTCGAGCCCGAGGTCGTAGATGAACACGTTCGAGAAATTGCTCACGGCGTTGGCGCTCGACTCGAACGCCCCCGGCAGCGAGTTCGAGAGCGAGTCCTTGGCCTTCTTCAGCTCGTCTTCGGAGACCGGCTTCTCAACCATGCCGCGCACTTCCTTGAAGATCTCCGCCACAGCAGGACCGGTCACATCTGTTCTGACGCCAGACGCCACCTGGAAGGGTCCCGCCGCACGTCGGAATGAGAACTGTGACGATGCGCCGTACGTGTAGCCGTGCTCTTCGCGCAGGTTCATGTTGATGCGGCTCGAGAACAGGCCGCCTAGCGCCAGATTCATCACCTGCATCGGACGGAAGTCCGGCGACGACCGTGGGGCACCGATGCCCGCGACGCGGACCTGCGTCTGCGGGCTGCCCGGCTTGTCCACAACGACGATCTTCGCCGTGGTCGTCGTCGGTGTACCCAGCGCGGGTTGCGCCGGCGTGCCTGCCTGCCAGGTGCCAAACGACTTCTCAGCCAGTGTCCGGAGTTCGTCCATCGAGATGTCGCCGGCAACGACCAGCGCAGCGTTGTTCGGGACGAAGTTCTGTTTCCAGAACGCCGCCATGTCGTCTTTCGAAAGCGCCTTGACCGAGGCTTCAGTGCCGACCTCGCTGTATCCGTACGGATGCTTCGGACCGTAGAGCGACGCCGCCACGACCTGCGCGGCGACCTGACCCGGGTTGTCGCGCTGCTGAACGAGTCCAGCAAGCCGGCTGGCACGCTGGCGTTCGATCTCGTCCGCGGGGAACGACGGATTCTGGACGACGTCCGAAAGGATATCGAGCGTCGCGGGGAAATTCTTGGTCAGCGAGCGCGCGGAGATCGTCGTCGCGTCCATCGAGCTGCCGGTGCCCAATGACGCGCCGAGCCTCGCTACATCGTCGGCGATCTGAAGCGCGTTGCGCTTGGCCGTTCCTTCATCCAGCATCACGGCAACGAAGTTCGCCATGCCCGGTTTGTCGAGCGGATTCGCGTCGCTGCCGGTGCGCAGGACGAGATTCGCCGCGACAATCGGCAGACCGCGGCGCTCGCTGAGGATAAGCGTGAGACCGTTCGCGAGCTTCGCCGAGACCGGCGTCGCCAACTGCAGCGGACGGGCCTGACCTGCGCGTGGCACCTGATTGCGCCACGCCTCGTCAGCGTTGATCGATTCCCCACCCGCCTGCGCCGCGGCGGGCGCCGGCGGCGTCGGAACTTGCGCGGCCGCTTCGGGCTCGCCCGGGACGACGTGCAACACCACGCGTGAGGTCGGCGTGAGCTGATCCTTCGCGAATGCCTGGAGTGACGCGGCGGTCACCGCGCGATAGCGCTCGACATCCTTCGCAAGATAGTCAGGCGTGCCGAGATAGTGGTTATAGGTGTTGAGTCGATCAGCGACGCCCCCGAAACCACCCAGACGCTCGAGGCCACCGATTATGTTCGTCTCGATCGTGTTGCGCGCGCGTTCGACTTCGCCAGCATCGACCGGGCTCGAACGAAACGCACTGAGCTCTTCTTCGATCGCCTTCTCGAGTTCCTCGACCGTGTGCCCGGGACGGGCTGTCGCCTCGATCTGAAAGATCGATCCGAGGATCAAGGAGTACTGCTGGGCCGAAACGGTCTGGGCGATCTGCTTCTCGTAGACCAGCTTCTTGTACAGCCGGCTCGAGCGACCGCCGCCGAGCACGTTCGACGCGATATCAGCATCCGCATCGCCAGGCTTCAGAATCGGTGACGTCACCCACGCCATGTAGACGCGCGGAAGCTCGACTCGCGCCTTCACGACCTTGCGGCGCTCTGACGTAATTTTTGGCGTCTCCGCCTTGATCGGGGGAACATCCGTGCCCCGCTTGAGCGTACTGAAGTACTTCTCGACGAGCGACTTCGCGAGTGCCGGATCGAAGTCTCCGACGATGGCAAGGCTCGCGTTGTTGGGCGAGTAGTACTGCTTGAAGAATCGCCGCACGTCATCGAGCTTGACCGCCTGAATGTCCTCGTGGGAGCCGATGACGTTGCCGTAATACGGGTGGCCCTTCGGGAAGAGACTCTGAATCAGCGTCTCTTCGGCGAGGCCGTACGGCTGGTTCTCGACGCTCTGACGCCGTTCGTTGCGCACGACGTCCTGCTGGTTCGACAGCGCGGCCTGATCCACCTTGTCGAGCAGGTAGCCCATGCGATCGGACTCGAGCCAGAGCGCCAGTTCGAGCTGATTGTTCGGAACGGTCTCGAAGTAGTTGGTCCGATCGTAATCAGTGGTGCCGTTGATGTCGCTCGCTCCGGCCGCCTCGAGCAGCTTGAAGTGCGAGTCGGGCGGCACGTGCTTCGAGCTCTGAAACATCATGTGCTCGAACAGGTGAGCGAAGCCGGTGCGGCCGGGCTCTTCGTTGGCCGGGCCGACGTGGTACCACAGGTTTACCGCGACCATCGGTACGCGCTGGTCGCGGCTCAAGATCACGTCGAGGCCATTCGGCAGCGTGTACTTCTCGAATGCGATCTTCGGGATGTCAGACGACGCCGACTGCTGGCCCGCGTCTCGCTTGCCCATGCAACTCGTAACGCCGACCAGCGCG
>Ga0310810_10003660_pt1 | contig 16832 bp, 15 predicted proteins | sample NCmetagenome_FD_207641 | JGI IMG/M metagenome (GOLD analysis project Ga0310810, IMG submission 207641) | Soil microbial communities from experimental microcosm in Duke University, North Carolina, United States - NC | ecosystem: Engineered > Artificial ecosystem > Soil microcosm > Unclassified ... | reverse complement strand
GTGCTGCGTGGCGGTGGTTCGAAGCTCGGATGGGGTCGAACGCCGAATCGTGTCGATCTCGTCATCGGGATGGAGAAGCTCAATCGACTGCTGGCTCATCGCCACGGTGACATGACCGTGACGGCAGAGGCCGGGATGCCGCTCGCCGATCTCAATCACGCACTTGCTGAACACCGGCAGTACCTTCCCGTCGAGAGTGCGTTCGACAGAGCCACGATCGGCGGAATCATCGCGACCAATGACGCGGGACCGATGCGTCACCGCTTCGGGACGCCACGCGATCTGTTGATTGGCGTCACGCTGGCGATGACCGACGGACGACTCGTCAAGGCGGGTGGGACCGTCGTGAAGAACGTCGCCGGATACGATCTCGGAAAGCTCGTGAGCGGCTCGCACGGAACGCTTGCCGCAATTGTCGATGCCACATTCAAACTCCTGCCGATTCCGTTGGCATCGACGACGCTCGTCGCGACGTATGCGGACGGCAACGCGGTGGCACACGATGTGGCTGCGCTCACCGCGAGCCAGGTCGAACTGGCCGCGTTCGACATGAGCGTCTCGAGCGGCGGCCGCTGGATCCTGTTGATGCGCATGGCGTCGAGCCCTGCCGCGACTGCGGCTCAGGCCGCGGAAGCAAGACGATTGCTCTCGAGTGCGCCTGCGGCTGTGAGCGGCGACGAAGAACGGTCGCTCTGGGAAGAGCAGATCCGTGCGCCATGGGGGGAAGGTGGAACGATCGTTCGACTCAGTTGGTTGCCGTCGCAGCTGCCGGCGGTTGTCGCTGCGTTGTCACGACTGTCGCAGAACGGATGCCAGGTGGAGACTTTCACGGGGCGCACGCTCGGTTCGGGTCTGTTGCGACTGGACGGAGACGAGCGCGCGATCGTTGCCGGGATCGCTGCGCTCCGTGCCAGCCGGGACGTTGGACATGTCGTCGTGCTTCGCGCGACACCGCGGTTGAAGTCGGAGATCGACGTGTGGGGGCCAGCATCAGGCGCCATCGACGTCGCACGGACGCTCAAGCGGATGTTCGATCCTGCAGATATCCTCAACGCGGCCAGAGGACCAATTTGACTCTGACGCTTGTCAATTCCCGATGCCCAATTTCCAACTCCCAACGGGTGGAGAATGGGTTGGGAGTTGGGAGTTGGGAGTTGGTAGTTGGAAGTTAACGCCGCGACATCGATGTTCCAGGGTCCCGACCAGCCCTCCCGCGCGCTGATCGACAAGTGCGTGCACTGCGGATTCTGTCTTCCAACGTGCCCGACCTATGTGCTCTGGGGCGAGGAAATGGATTCGCCGCGCGGGCGAATCTACCTGATGAAGGCGGGTCTCGAAGGCCGCGCCGAGATGACGCCGTCGTTCGTGCAGCACTTCGATCGGTGTCTCGGGTGCCTTGCCTGTGTGACGGCGTGTCCGTCGGGAGTTCAATACGCGCCGCTCATCGAGAAGTCGCGTGTGCAGATCGAACAGCGCTACGAGCGCCCCGGGGGCGACCGCCTGTTCCGGCGGCTCCTCATGGCGCTCATTCCGTATCCGTCACGGATGCGGCTGCTCATGGCACCACTCCTGGCGCTGAGTCCGTTCATGGGCCGAAGTGGAGGACTCAGTCCTGCGTTCGCGAGGCTTTTTCCCTCGCGACTGCGGGCTCTTCTCTCGGTGGCTCCGCGCGTGAGTCTGTGGGGTCTCATCGGCCGTGCTCCCGCGCGAACGGCTGCAGTCGGCGCCGAGCGCATGACGGTCGCGGTCCTCGAGGGGTGCGTGCAGCGGATTGCGTTCGCCAACGTCAACGAGGCGACCGTGCGCGTGCTCGCCGCGGAAGGGTGCCGAGTCGATGTGCCGCACGCGCAGGGGTGCTGTGGTGCGCTGCCGTTGCACGCGGGACACATCGCTCAGGCACGCGACCTGGCCCGTCACAACATTGCGGTCTTCGAAGCCGCCGGTGTCGATCGCATCGTCGTCAACGCGGCCGGTTGTGGATCCGCCATGAAGGAGTACGGCGAGCTGTTCGAAGGCGATCCCCAGTGGGAAACGAGGGCGCGGGCAATCAGCCAAAAGGTACGAGACATCTCACAAATCCTGGTCGAACTCGGAGAGCCGCGGGCCGTCAGGAATCCGATCCGCTCGCGGGTGGTCTATCACGACGCCTGTCATCTTGCGCACGGGCAGGGCGTCCGGTCGGAGCCGCGTGCGCTGCTGCAGGCCATCCCCGGCGTAGAACTCCTCACGCCCGTTGAATCTGAGATTTGCTGCGGGAGCGCGGGCATCTACAATCTCGTGCAACCAGACGCGGCACGCGAGCTCGGGACGAGGAAAGCCCGACACATCGCAGCGCTTTCCCCGGATATGATTGCGACCGGCAATCCGGGGTGCACGCTGCAGATCGCCGCAGCGGGGCGAGGTCTCGGGTACGACTGGCCGATTGTGCACCCCATCGAACTGATCGACGCCTCGATTCGAGGCGTGAATTTAAGTAAGCAGTAGGCAGTAAGCGGTATGCAATCGGAGCGAGTCAGCTCGAGGCATGCCTACCGCCTACCGCATACTGCCTACTTCGTGAAGAGGAGCTATGTGGCAGCACAACTATGAACCGATAGCGGGAAGTCTCGGGGTGTCGGCGATCGTCGCCGCGCTGCCGATTCTCGTGCTGTTCGTGATGCTTGGCGTTCTCCGCAAAGCAGCGTGGATGTCGGCTGCGACCGCACTCGCGTCGGGACTCCTCGTCTCGCTCATTGTCTATCAGATGCCCATGAGCCTTGCGCTCATCTCCACGATCTACGGCGCGGCGTTCGGCATCTTCCCGATTGCGTGGATCGTGTTCGCGTCGATCATGTTGTATCGGCTGGCGGTCGAGACCGGCAAGTTCGAGATCATCAAAGACTCGATCGGCGGTCTGACCACGGACCGGCGGCTGCAGGCGATGTTCATCGCCTTTTCGTTTGGTGCGTTCATCGAAGGTGCAGCCGGCTTTGGCGCTCCAGTGGCGATCTCGGGCGCCATGCTGGCAGGCCTCGGGTTCAATCCGTTCTACGCGGCCGGCATCTGCCTCCTGGCCAATACGGCGCCAGTGGCGTTCGGCTCGATCGGCATTCCTGTCACGACGCTGGCCAATGTCACGGGACTGCCAGTCCTGGCCTTGAGTGCCATGGTGGGAACGCTGTGCGCCATGATCTCGGTCTTCATTCCCGGCTATCTGATCGTGGTGATGGCCGGCTGGAAGCGCGCGGTCGAAGTGCTGCCGGCCATCATCGCCTGCGGCCTTTCGTTCGCGGGCATGCAGTACTACGTCTCGAACAATCTCGGGCCTGAACTGACCGACATCATGAGCTCGCTCACCTGCATCGTCGTGATGGTGATCGTGCTCAAGGTCTGGACACCGAAGACAATCATGCGCCTCGAGGGTGACAAGCCGGCCACTCTGACAGCCTCCAAGCACTCGATGGGAGAATTGTTCGTCGGGTGGCTGCCGTATCTGCTGCTCGTCGTGTTCGTACTGACGTGGGGCGAGCCCTCAATCAAGGCGGCCATTGACCGCTGGACTCACAGCATTCTCCCCTCGTTCCTGCCGGTGAGCGCGACCGGGCTGAACAATCTGGAAGTACCCGGACTGCACAACTTGATCACCCGGATGCCACCGGTCACGGCGCAGCCGTCTCCCTACGCAGCCCCCTACGCGTTCAACTGGCTGAGCGCGTCGGGAACGGCGTGCATGCTGGCGACCATTGTGGCAGCCGCGCTGTTGCGCGTCGGCCCGCGTCAGTTCGTCGGCATCTACAAGGCGACGTTCAAGCAGCTGGCAATCCCGATGGCCACCATCGCCATGATGCTTGCGCTCGCGTACTTGATGAACTACTCCGGAATGACCTCGACGCTCGGGCTCGCGCTCGCCGCCAGTGGTGGCGCGTTCCCGTTCTTCAGCGCCACCCTCGGATGGCTCGGTGTCTTCCTCACCGGCAGCGACACATCGGCAAACGCGTTGTTCGGTAATCTGCAGGTCGTGACCGCCACGGCGTTGAACCTCAATCCCGTGTTGACCGCGTCGGTCAACTCTGCCGCGGGCGTGATGGGTAAGATGATCTCGGTGCAGAGCATTGCTGTCGCCGTTGCGGCGACGGGGATGACTCGAGCCGATGAAAGCAGGCTCTTCCGATTCACCATCAAGCACAGTGTGTTCCTGATGGTGGTCATGGGCATCATCTCGATGCTCTTTGCGTACGTCTTCCCGGGCCACGTACCGGTCGTGCCACCCAAGTAACTCGGCCGACCCGCGAACCGCGGAAGAACATCCGCACACCGCGTCCATAACACCGGACGCGGTCTACGAGGTCCACAGCCTGGGCCTCGTCTGCATGCGTGTGCCCTCCTCGCATGTACAAGACTGTCGCAATGTTCCCCTTTTAGGCAGGTTGTCCTCGTGTAAACAGATATGACACTCTCGAGTATCGAAAGAGAAGAGGCATGGGACCCACACATGGTACGACCGAGGAACCTGCTCGCCGGCAGTTCTTCGCCCGCATCGTCAAGTCAATTCAATCCGTGATCGCGGGAGTCGTCGGTGTTGTCGCCGGCGGCTCGATTCTCTCTCCCGGTTTCGCACGGCGTGAGGAGAGCTGGCTGCCCGTCGGGCTCGAACTCGGTACGTTGATCGATAACGCACCTACACCTGCCACGCTGCGAGTTGCGCGTGAGGATGGCTACAACCAGATCGTCGATCGTCGCGTCGTTCTCCTGGTGAAGACCGGAGAGAACGAAGTCACCGCGCTCAATCCGACGTGCACACACCTCGGCTGTCGTGTCAGCTGGGACTCGGAGGCGAAGGAACTCCGTTGTCCCTGTCACGGCGGAACCTACGATCACCTTGGCATCGTGAAGTCGGGCCCACCGCCCGCGCCGCTGCCACGGCTCTCCACGAAGGTCGACGGCAACAAAATTTTCGTTCAAATCTGATGTCGCTCCCGAATACGTTGCTCGACTGGCTCGACTCGCGTACGGGCTGGCGCACCGGACGGAGGAAGCTCCTCGAAGAACCGATCCAGGCGGGCGTGGGCTGGTGGTTCGTGACGGGCAGCATCCTGCTGATGCTGCTCTCTGTGCAGTTCGTCACTGGCGTGGTGCTGGCGATGTTCTACGTGCCGGCACCCGATCATGCCTACGACAGCATCCGCTTCATCATGGAGCGCCTTGCGTTCGGCCACGTGCTGCGCGGGCTTCACTTCTTCGGCGCGAGCTTCATCGTCGTGGCTGCCGTCGTGCACATGCTTCGCGTTGTCGCGCTGGGCTCGTACAAGAATCCGCGCGAAGTGACGTGGATTACCGGCGTCGTGCTGTTGCTCGTGATTCTCGGATTCGCGCTGACCGGATATCTGCTGCCGTGGGATCAGAAGGCCTACTGGGCGACCACCGTCACGATCAATATCGCGAGAAGCGGTCCCCTGGGTGAGCAGGTCGCGGGTCTGCTGCAAGGCGGCACCAACCTCGGCTCGCTCACGTTGCTGCGATGGTACGCCGCCCACGTGTTCCTCCTTCCCTCGGCACTGATCGGCTTCGTAATCGCGCACCTGTTTCTGATGCGGCGACACGGCATTTCCGGAGCGCTCAAGCCAGTGGAGGGCGTGGCGAAACCGTTCTACCCGTATCACGCGCTGAAGGACACGATTGCGGGAGCGCTTGTTTTCTCGCTGCTCCTGACATTCGCGATCATGTTTCGCGCGCCGCTCGATCCGATTGCGGATCCATCCGATGCCGCGTACGTTCCACGTCCCGAGTGGTACTTCCTCAGCCTCTTTCAATTGTTGAAGTACTTCCCCGGTCCTCTCGAGCCGCTGGCGACGATGGTGATCCCTGCGCTGGTGGTGGGATTGTTGCTGCTGCTGCCATTTCTCGATCGGCGGCCCGACAGACACTTCCTGAAGCGGCCGCTCGTCACAGCCGGCTTCGGCGTGATCGGGCTCGGCATCGTGGTGCTGACGTACCTCGGATACAAGGACACGCCGCAGCACGCGGACCCTTCCGTGTGGGGACCGTTGCCGCTGGCCGGGCACACCTTCGTTCAGGACCAGCGATGCCTGACGTGTCACACGGCGGGCGGGACTGCCAGCGAGCTTCAGGACATCCGTATCAGGCGCGACCCCGAGTGGATCATTGCGCACGCGCGTGACCCTGAAGTCATTGCGCCCGGATCGCGGGATGCACCGCGCGGTGGGATGAGCGAGGGACAAGCGCGTTCGGTCTTGAGCTACATGCGAAAGCTGCGAGCGGGCGTGTCGCCTCCTCAGGTCCCGGAGCAGACGCGCGTCGTCTCTCTTATCATCGGGAGGTACTGTTCGAACTGCCACATGATCGACGGAGAGGGGGGAGCCGCGGCACCGGACCTGAGCCGCGTCGGGGCCAGCCGCGACCGGCAGTGGCTTCGGAACTGGATCACCAACCCAGAGGAAGTGGACCCCTTCGCCAATATGCCCGCCTTCGGCGACACGCTGTCGGCTGATGAAATGACCGCACTCGTCGAGTATCTTGCTGCCAGGAAATAGCGTCGAAGTGGTTGATAATCAGAGGGTTAGTTGTCGTGGAGCTCAAAGGCCCCGATTGGCCAGGATTTCCGAGAGCTGGCCCTTTGACGCGGCAGGCTCGTGCCGATAAGTGCCGTGTTGCGTAGCACTACCGCGCATGCTATATTCGTCAGGTTCTCTTGGAGCTAGGACACCCTATCTAGCTTCAACCGCGCTGGAAGAAGCCTGAAGGCTGTTTTCCTGGAGAGGACGCGCGTCGCGTTGACCGCGCTCCACTCGGACATTCAACAAATAGGGTCTTAGTTTCAGGTGCCAGATGCGGCAGCGCTGTCTTGCTGCCGGTCTTCAGGCCTGAAACGACCGCGGGGCCGCATGGCTGTCGGCTGCGCGCGTACGTTTTCGAGGAGTGGCGTTGAGCCATTCCGGTAGACAGGCACGGCGTTGAGTCGTTCCGGCAGTTAGATAGATCGAGGGCACATGCCGACCATCAGTCAGCTCGTGCGCCAAGGGCGCACGAAGATCGTGACCAAGACCAAGAGCCCTGCGCTCCAGGTCAGCCCGCAGAAGCGTGGTGTCTGCGTGCGCGTGTTCACCCAGACGCCGAAGAAGCCGAACTCGGCGCTTCGCAAGGTGGCGCGCGTTCGATTGACCAACGGGATTGAAGTGACGACCTACATCCCCGGCGTCGGCCACAACCTGCAGGAGCACTCGCTGGTGCTCATTCGCGGCGGCCGCGTGAAGGACCTGCCGGGCGTGCGGTATCACGTTGTGCGCGGCACGCTCGACGCCGTCGGCGTGCAGGGACGCAAGCAGGGTCGGTCCAAGTACGGCGCGAAGCGCCCGAAGCAGTAGGAAGACGTTATGCCTCGTAGACGAGAGATACCGAAGCGCGAACTGGCGGCCGATCCGCTTTACAACAGCGTACTGGTCAGCAAGTTCATCAACACGGTGATGCACGACGGGAAGCGCAGCACGGCCGAGCGCATCCTCTATCAGAGCTTCGACATCATCAAGGAGCGCACGGGCGACGACCCGCTCAAGGTCTTCAAGAAGGCGCTCGACAACGTCAAGCCGAGCCTCGAGGTGAAGTCGCGCCGCGTGGGCGGCTCGAACTACCAGGTGCCGGTCGAAGTGAATCCGAATCGCCGTCTCTCGCTCAGCATCCGCTGGCTGGTTGGCTACGCGCGCGATCGCGGCGACGGCAAGACGATGCAGGAGAAGCTCGCGAACGAGTTGCTCGACGCGTCGAATTTGCGTGGCGGCGCCGTCAAGAAGCGCGAGGACACGCATCGCATGGCAGAGGCCAACAAGGCCTTCGCGCACTATCGCTGGTAAGCGACGAGCAACGAGCACAGTTTAGAGAGACGAGAGATCGAGAACAGCAATGCCGCGCCAGACACCGCTCAACCGAACCCGCAACATCGGCATCATGGCCCACATCGATGCCGGGAAGACGACCACCACCGAGCGGATCCTCTTCTACACCGGGATTACGTACAAGATCGGCGAAGTCCATGAAGGTACGGCCGTCATGGACTGGATGGAACAGGAGCAGGAGCGCGGGATCACGATCACGTCTGCCGCGACCACCTGTTTCTGGCGCGACATGCGCATCAACATCATCGACACGCCCGGCCACGTCGACTTCACGGCAGAAGTCGAGCGTTCGCTGCGTGTGCTCGATGGCGCCTGCGCGGTGTTCGATGCGGTCTCTGGTGTCGAGCCTCAGTCGGAAACGGTGTGGCGGCAGGCGGACAAGTACCGCGTCCCACGCATCTGTTTCGTGAACAAGATGGACCGCATCGGCGCGGACTTCAAGGCGACGCTCTCGCAGATCGAGACCAAGCTCGGAGCCAATCCGGTCGCAATTCAGTTGCCGATCGGCGCCGAGGATCGGTTCGTCGGCGTGATCGACCTCGTGAAGATGAAGGCGATCACCTACAAAGACGAGACGATGGGCGCCGACTACGATGTGTCGGAGATCCCGGCCGAAATGATGGCCGAGGCCCAGCAGTATCGCGAGAAACTGATCGAGAAGGTCAGCGAGCACGACGACAAGTTGCTCGAGAAGTATCTGGGTGGCGTCGAGATTACCGAGGCGGAGATCAAGGCGGCGCTGCGCGATCGCGTGATCAAGTCTGTCTACAACGAAGAGACCGCCTTCGTCGTCGTCATCTGCGGCACCGCGTTCAAGAACAAGGGCGTGCAGCCGCTGCTCGACGCTGTTGTGGACTATCTGCCGTCGCCGCTCGACGTGCCGGCCATCTCGGGTCTCGATCCGAACGCCAAGGAAGAGTCGCTCATCGAGCGTCCTGCCTCTGACGATGCGCCGTTCTCGTCGCTGGCGTTCAAGCTGATGACCGATCCGTTCGTCGGTCAACTGACGTTCATTCGCGTCTACTCGGGCGTGCTGACATCGGGCTCCTCGGTCTACAACGCGACCAAGGGGCGCACCGAGCGCGTCGGGCGTCTGCTGAAGATGCACGCCAACAAGCGTGAGGAGATCAAGGAGGTCTACGCCGGCGACATCGCCGCAGCCGTCGGCCTCAAGCAGGTCAGCACCGGCGACACGCTGTGCGACGAGAAGAACGCGGTCGTGCTCGAGTCGATGGACTTCCCGGAGCCGGTCATCGCGCTGGCGATCGAGCCGAAGACCAAGGGCGACCAGGAGAAGTTGGGTGTCGGCCTTCAGAAGCTGATGGCCGAGGACCCGACCTTCCGTGTCAAGACCGACGAGCAGACGGGGCAGGTCGTGATCTCAGGGATGGGCGAACTGCACCTCGAGATCATCGTCGACCGTCTGAAGCGCGAGTTTGGTGTCGAGGCGAGTGTCGGCAAGCCGCAGGTCGCCTATAAGGAAACGCTCACGCGTCCGGCCGATGGCGAGATGAAGTACGCCAAGCAGACGGGTGGCCGCGGCCAGTACGGGCACGCGAAGATTCATCTGTTCCCGGGCGAGCCGGGCACCGGCTACATCTTCGAGAACGAAGTGACGCAGGGTGCGATTCCGAAGGAATACATCAAGCCGATCGACGAAGGCATCAAGGAAGCGCTGACGCGCGGCGTGCTCGCCGGCTATCCGATCGACGACGTGCGGATCGTGCTGTACGACGGGTCGTATCACGACGTGGACTCCTCCGAAATGGCGTTCAAGATCGCCGGCTCGATGGCGTTCCAGGATGCGGCGAAGAAGGCAAAGCCGGTGCTGCTGGAACCCGTGATGCGCGTCGAGGTCGTCGTCCCCAAGGACTACATGGGAGACGTGATGGGCGACCTCGCGAGCCGTCGCGGCCGCATTCAGTCGCAGGAAGACCGTGGTGGCACGCAGATCATCAATGCGCGCGTGCCGCTCTCGGAGATGTTTGGATACGCCACCGACCTCAGGTCGCGAACGCAGGGACGCGCGACGTACTCGATGCACTTCGATCGATACGAGCAGGCGCCACCCAACGTGAGTGAAGAGGTCGTGGCGAGGATTCAGGGGACGAAGTAACCCGGGATCCGGGATCCGGGATTCGGGATTCGGCAAAACGAGTCCCGAACCCCGAGTCCCGAGTCCCGACAGGCTGGCAGATACAGACGGAGCGAACTTCGATGGCGAAAGAGAAATTTGATCGGTCCAAACCGCACGTAAACGTGGGGACGATCGGGCACATCGACCACGGGAAGACGACCTTGACGGCGGCCTTGACGAAGGTGGCGGCGGACAAGGGGTGGGCGAAGTTCGTGCCGTATGACGAAGTGGCGAAGGCGTCGGAATCGCAGGGCCGGCGCGACGACACGAAGATTCTGACGATCGCGTCGTCGCACGTGGAGTATGCGACGGCCAATCGGCACTACGCGCACGTGGACTGCCCGGGGCACGCCGACTACATCAAGAACATGATCACGGGGGCCGCGCAGATGGACGGCGCGATCCTGGTGGTGTCGGCGGTGGACGGCCCGATGCCGCAGACGCGCGAGCATGTCCTGCTGGCGCGGCAGGTCAACGTGCCCTACCTCGTCGTGGCCTTGAACAAGGTGGACGCGGTGGACGACCCGGAACTGCTGGACCTGGTGGAACTGGAAGTGCGCGAGCTGCTGAGCAGCTACAAGTTCGACGGGGACAACGTGCCGGTGGTGCGGGTGAGCGCGCTCAAGGCGATCCAGGGCGACCCGGAAGGCGTGGCGTCGCTGGTCAAGCTGATGGATGCGCTGGACACCTACATTCCGCTGCCGGAACGCGAGATCGACAAGCCCTTCATGATGCCGATCGAAGACGTGTTCTCGATCTCGGGCCGTGGCACGGTGGTGACGGGCCGTATCGAGCGCGGACAGGTGAAGGTGGGCGAGGAAGTCGAGATCGTGGGCTTCAAGCCGACGGAGAAGAAGGTCGTCACGGGCGTCGAGATGTTCCGCAAGCTGCTGGACTCGGGCGTGGCCGGGGACAACGTCGGCGTGCTGCTGCGCGGGGTGGAAAAGACGGACGTCGAGCGCGGGCAGGTGCTGGCCAAGCCGGGGTCGATCAAGCCGCACACGAAGTTCAAGGGCGAGGTCTACATCCTGTCGAAGGAAGAGGGCGGGCGGCACACGCCGTTCTTCACGGGGTATCGGCCGCAGTTCTACATCCGGACGACGGATGTGACGGGGTCGCTGAAGTTGCCGGACGGCGTCGAGATGGTGATGCCGGGAGACAACACGACGATCACGGCGGAGCTGCACACGCCGGTGGCGCTCGAAAAGGGCGCGCGCTTCGCCATTCGCGAAGGTGGCCGCACGGTCGGCGCCGGAACCATCACGGAAATCATCGAGTAACTCGACACCGTAGGCCGGGTCCTGCTCTTTGGACCCGGCGGGTCTACAAAGCAAGACCCGCCCTACGCAGCAGAGAGACGGGATTCACCAATGCGAGACATCATTCAATTGGCGTGCGGCGAGTGCAAGCGTCGTAACTACAGCACGACGAAGAACAAGAAGAAGACGACGGAGCGGCTGGAGTTCAGCAAGTTCTGTCGCTTCTGCCGGAAGCACACGGCGCACAAGGAGAGCAAGTAGTTGGTGGTTCGTGGTTCGTGGTTGGTGGTGGCGGATTGCTTCTACCAACCACCTACCACCAACCAGCTAATAGGTCAGTAGCTCAATTGGTAGAGCATCGGTCTCCAAAACCGAGGGCTGGGGGTTCGAGTCCCTCCTGACCTGCCAGCCTTCGCTCACGCCCGCTGCCGAAGCGTGAGCTTCGGCTCGGCAAGCCAGCGAAGGCTGTCGCGCCGAAGCCGCGAAGCGGCATAGGCGGACAGTTGGACAACAGACGGTTGTGAGTGCGAGATCAGAAAATGGCCACGATAGAGCAAGTCAAACCGGCAGGCGGGAGCGAAGGCGGCGGGATCACCGGATGGTGGTCGAACAGCCGGACGTTCCTGACCGAGGTCCGCAACGAAATGAAGCGGGTCACGTGGCCGGCGCGTAAGGAAGTCTACGCAACGACTGTCGTCGTGATTCTCACGTCGACGTTCTTCGGCTTGTATCTCTGGGGGCTCGATCTGGCGTTGAACGCGGCGGTGAACTGGATCTTCCGGCGTTTTGGTGCGGCATGACAGAGGTTGCGACCAAGAACTGGTACATCGTGCACACCTACTCGGGCTTCGAGAACAAGGTGAAGGAATCGCTCGAGCAGCGCGTCCAGGCCTATGGGCTCCAGAACGAGATCGGTGAGGTCCTCATTCCGACCGAGGACATTGTCGAGAAGCGAGGCGGGCGCGAAGTCAAGAGCGCGCGTCGATTCTTTCCCGGCTACATCCTGGTCGAGATGACGATGTCCGACCACGCGTGGCACGTCGTGAAGAACACGCCGAAGGTCACCGGGTTCGTCGGTGCGGGCACGAAGCCGACGCCGCTGAGCAAGGAAGAGGTCGAACACATCCTCGAGCAGGTCAAATCGGCGGCGGAGAAGCCGAAGCCGAAGTACACGTTCGAGAAGGGCGATCACGTGCGGATCAACGAGGGGCCGTTCACCAGCTTCAACGGCGTGGTCGAGGAAGTGAATCTCGATCGCAACACGTTGAAGGTCATGGTGACGATCTTCGGTCGCGCGACGCCGGTTGAATTGGACTTTTTGCAGGTAGAGAAGATTTAAGCCGTCGCCGGGTCCACAAATCAGGACCCGGCCTACGACGGCAGAAGGACAGCGTAGGGCGGGTCTTGCTCTTCAGACCCGCCGGACCGTGAGACGTATGGCGAAAAAAATCCAGGCAATGGTGAAGTTGCAGATCTCCGCGGGCAAGGCGACGCCCGCGCCGCCAGTCGGCACCGCGCTCGGTCCGCACGGCGTGAACATCATGGACTTCTGCAAGAACTTCAACGCGAAGACCGCCAAAGACGACGGCCTGATCATTCCGGTCGTCGTAACGATCTACAGCGATCGGAGCTACAGCTTCATCACCAAGACGCCGCCCGCGTCGGTGCTGCTGAAGAAGGTCGCGAATCTCGCGAAGGGGTCGCCCGAGCCCAACCGCAACAAGGTGGGCACGGTCACCGCCAAGCAGGTCGAGGACATCGCGAAGCAGAAGATGCCGGATCTCAACTGCACCGATATCGCTGCCGCCGTGAAGACGGTGCGCGGGACGGCGCGGTCGATGGGCATTGATGTCGTTGGATAGGTCTCCAGTCTCTGGACTCTAGTCTCTGGTGCGACGAGTTAGCTCGAGCTACCAGAGACCGAAGAACCAGAGACCCAAGACCGTAAACAGTGGGAGGCACGCGCGAACGTGCCGCTAACACCACGAGGAGGCACATGGCAAAGCACGGCAAGAAATTTACGGCGGCCGCAGCGCAGGTTCAGGACCGGCTGTACTCGATCGAAGAAGCCATTCCCTTGCTTCAGAAGGTGAAGTTCACCAAGTTCGACGAGACAGTCGAGTTGGCCATGCGCCTGGGAGTCGACCCGAAGCACGCGGACCAGATGGTACGCGGCACGGTCGTGCTTCCGCACGGCCTCGGCAAGAGCAAGCGGGTTCTGGCCATCGCGGGCGCAGACAAGCAGAAGGAGGCGCAGGAAGCAGGCGCCGACTTCGTTGGCGGTGACGACGTCGTCGAGAAGATCCTCGGTGGATGGATGGACTTCGATGCAGTCGTCGCAACGCCCGACATGATGCGTGGAGTGGGGCGCCTTGGCAAGGTGCTCGGTCCGCGCGGCCTCATGCCGAACCCCAAGACCGGAACCGTCACGCCGAACGTGGCGCAGGCGATCCGGGAAATCAAGGCCGGTAAAGTGGAGTTCCGCGTTGACAAGACCGGGATCATCCACGCACCGGTTGGCAAGACGTCCTTCGCGTCGCAGAGCCTGATCGAAAACGCCCACGCGCTGGTTGAGAGCGTCGTCAAGGCGAAGCCGTCAGCGTCGAAGGGCAAGTACCTGAAGTCAGTCACCGTGTCCTCCACGATGGGGCCGGGCGTCAGCATCGACACCGCGCACATCGACGAGCGGCAGAAAGTCTAGGGGGAGCGATGGCTGTTACGAAGGCAGAGAAAGAACAAGAGCTTCAGGACTTGTCCGCCGCGCTCAAGTCGGCCGACACGGCGATCCTTGTGGACTACAAGGGTCTCGACGTCCCCGGCGCGACCGAGCTTCGTCGCCAGGTGCGATCGGCGAAGGCGCAGTACCGGGTCGTCAAGAACACGCTCGCCAAGCGGGCAACGAAGGGCACTCGGCTCGAGGTGCTGGAGAAGTACTTCGAGGGCACGACGGCGATCGCGTACACAGGCAACGATGCCGTTGCGCTGGCCAAGGTGCTGACGACGTTCATCAAGACGACGCCGAAGATCGTCATCAAGGCGGCCGTCGTTCAAGGGCAGGCGGTCCAGCCGGCGGCGGTCAACGACCTCGCCACGCTGCCGGGCAAGCCCGAGTTGTATTCGAAACTGCTGTTCCTGTTGCAGGCCCCGATGCAGCAGCTTGTGACGGTGTTGTCCGCGACGCCGCGCAACCTGGTGACGGTGCTCAACGAGGCAGCGAAGAAGAAGGAAGCGGGCGCGGCATAGGGCCGCCCCTTACGTCAACGTAGGGGCGGGTCTTCAGACCCGCCCGCCAATCGGAGAGAGAGAAAACGAAATGGCCGAATTGAATCAGCAGCAGGTGGTTGACTACATCAAGGGCATCAGCGTGCTCGAGCTGTCGCAGCTCGTGAAGGCGCTGGAAGCCGAGCTCGGCGTCTCGGCCGCAGCGGCAGTACCGATGGCGATGCCAGGGATGGCGGCGGCCGGCGGCGGGGGCGCGGCGGCCCCGGCTGAGGAGAAGACCGAGTTCAACGTCACGCTCACCGAGGTGGGTGCGGACAAGATCAAGGTCATCAAGGTCGTGCGCGAGGTCACCAGCCTGGGCCTCAAGGAAGCGAAGGATCTCGTCGAGAGCGCGCCCAAGCCGATCAAGGAAGGCGTCAGCAAGGACGAGTCAGAGGCCATCAAGAAGAAGTTCGATGAGGTCGGCGCGAAGGTTTCGATTTCCTAACCGGGTTCGAAACCAAGATCCGATCCACGGCGTCCCAACGGGTAAGCCCTCATAAGCCATCACGTTGGAAGCCGGAATCGGAAGTTGATTGGCCGGCCTGCCTCGCGCGAACGCGCGACGGCGGGCCGGTATCCGCTTTTTTCCGAGCCTCGAGGAACAGTAACCGATGTACAGCCTTCCCAAGAACGTCTACCGCGAGCGCAAGGACTTTTCCAAGATCAAGACCACCGTTCCCATCCCGAACCTGATTGAAATCCAGCGGAAATCATACGAGCGCTTCCTGCAGATGAACCGTCTGCCGGCCGAGCGCGAGGACGCTGGTCTCCAGTCGGTGTTCAAATCGGTGTTCCCGATCTCCGACTTCCGCGAGAACTCGTCGCTCGAGTTCATCGAGTATTCGATCGGTAACTGGGAATGCAAGTGCGGCAAGCTGGCGGGTCTCCATCACCTGCGCAAGCCGTGCAGCAACTGCGGCACCACGCTCGTCGCCGATCCGTACGGCGATCACCAGGTGCTGTGTCCGCGCTGCGGCAAGGAGAACCAGGCGCGCGGCGACGTCTGTGACATCTGCGGCCAGACGGTCGGGATGAAGCTGAAGTACGACGTCGACGAGTGCCAGGAGCGCGGCATGACCTACGCCGTGCCGCTCAAGGTCACGATCCGTCTGGTCGTCTGGAACAAGGATCCGGATACCGGCGTCAAGACGATTCGCGACATCAAGGAGCAGGAAGTCTACTTCGGTGACATCCCGCTGATGACGGACAACGGCACGTTCATCATCAACGGCACCGAGCGCGTCATCGTCTCGCAGCTGCACCGCTCGCCGGGCGCCTTCTTCCACTCGGAAGACAAGACGCTCTACGTCGCTCAGATCATCCCGTATCGCGGCTCGTGGGTCGAGTTCGAGTACGACCAGAAGAACCTGCTCTACGTCCGCATCGACCGCAAGCGGAAGTTCCTGGCCACCGTGTTCCTGCGCGCGCTCGGATTGCGCGGCGCCGACGAGATCATCCGTACGTTCTACTCCGTCGATCGGATCACGCTGAACCAGGGGCCGTCGCTGCAGTGGGCGGTGTCCGACAGTCTCGTCGGGCTGCGCGCGGCGGGCGACGTCAAGGCCGGCGACTTCTCGATCCAGAACGGCAAGAAGATCACGGCGAACGCGATCGCGGCCCTGCGCAAGGCGGGCATCGAGACGGTGCCGGTGGCTGACGAGGCGCTCGAAGGCGCATTCGCCGCGGCCGACATCATCGACCCGGAAACGGGTGAGGTGATTCTCGAAGCGAATGAAGAGCTCACGCCGCGCGTGATCTCCATGGCGCAGGAGAAGCGCGTCGAGCGTATCGAAGTGTTCTTCCCCGAGCGCGACGACGTCGGCGCCATCATCGGCCAGACGCTGAAGAAGGATCCGATCCGCACCCACGAAGAGGCGCTGATCGAAATCTATCGCCGCCTGCGTCCCGGTGATCCTCCGACGCTCGACAGCTCGCGCTCGCTGTTCGAGAACATGTTCTTCAACCCGCAGAAGTACGACTTCTCCCGCGTCGGCCGCCTGAAGCTGAACACCAAGCTCGGGATGAACACGCCGCTCGACGAGAAGATCCTGCACCCGCAGGACTTCTACGAGGTCATCAAGTACCAGCTCAAGCTGCGGAAGAACCCGCAGAACGTGGACGACATCGATCACCTGGGCAACCGTCGCGTCCGCTCCGTTGGTGAGCTCCTCGAGAACCAGTTCCGCATCGGCCTGGTCCGCATGGAGCGCGCCATCAAGGAGAAGATGTCGGTCTACCAGGAAATGGCGACGGCGATGCCGCACGACCTGATCAACGCGAAGCCGG
>Ga0310810_10003658_pt1 | contig 16835 bp, 16 predicted proteins | sample NCmetagenome_FD_207641 | JGI IMG/M metagenome (GOLD analysis project Ga0310810, IMG submission 207641) | Soil microbial communities from experimental microcosm in Duke University, North Carolina, United States - NC | ecosystem: Engineered > Artificial ecosystem > Soil microcosm > Unclassified ... | reverse complement strand
CACGGTCGAAGACACCAGCGCCACAATCCAGGACATCGAGGAGAATTTCGGGCCGGAAATCGCCGGGCTGGTCGACGGCGTTACCAAGCTCTCCCAACTCGAGCTGTTCTCCGAGCGGACCAAGCAGGCGGAGAATTTCCGCAAATTGATGCTGGCCATGTCGAACGACATCCGCGTGCTTCTGGTCAAGCTCGCTGATCGCCTGCACAACATGCGCACCCTCAGCCACATCAAAAGTCCCGAAGTCCGCCAGCGTATCGCGCAGGAGACGATCGAAATCTACGCTCCGCTTGCGGGGCGGATTGGCATGCACAACATGCGCGAGGAGCTGGAAGATCTCGCCTTTGCCGAGATAGATCCCGAGGCGCGCGAATCCATTGTCCGCCGCATGGAGCGGCTGGACGCCCAGTCTAGCGAGCGGATCGCCCGTATCGCCGACGAGATCAAGCGCAAGCTTGCGGAAAACGGCATCGAGGCGTGGGTGCAGGGCCGCGCCAAGCGGCCGTTCTCGATCTGGCGCAAGCTCAAGGATAAGAAGATCAATTTCGAGCAGCTCTCCGACGTGTTCGGATTCCGCGCCGTCGTCAGCTCGGTCGAGGATTGCTACCGGGCGCTCGGGGTACTTCATCGTACCTGGCGCATGGTGCCGGAGCGGTTCAAGGACTTCGTCTCGCTCCCGAAGTCGAATGGGTACCGCTCCATTCATACGACTGTGATGGGGCCCGAAAACCAGCGTGTCGAAGTCCAGATCCGCACGCAGGAAATGCATGAAGTCGCGGAACGCGGCGTTGCCGCGCATTGGCGTTACCGCGAGAAGATCGATGAAAACGACCCCACCGCGGTGCGCGCGTTCGAATGGCTGCGTGATATGGTCGATTTGCTCGAGCGCGGCGAAAGCCCCGAGGAGTTTTACGAGCACTCCAAGCTCAGCCTCTACCAGGACCAGGTTTTCTGTTTCACGCCGAAGGGCAATCTTATTGCGCTGCCCCGCGGAGCCACGCCCATCGACTTCGCCTATTTCGTGCACACCGACGTCGGCAATACCGCGGTGGGCGCCAAAGTGAACGGCGTGCATACCCCCCTGCACACGCCGCTCAAAAACGGCGACCAGGTCGAAATTATCTGTTCGCGTGACCAGACGCCTTCGCCCCTGTGGGAGCGCTTCGTCGTGACGGGGCGCGCCCGCGCTGAAATCCGCCGCTATCTACGTCATGCGCAGCGCGACCAGCATGTTGCGCTGGGACGCAAGATCCTTACCAAAGTGTTTGCCGACGAAGGCTTCGAACTGACCGACAAGGCCATCGAAGGCGTGCTGCGCAAGCTCAGGCTTTCGAAGCCGGAGGACGTCTATGCGGATGTCGGCCGCGGCGCCCTTCGCGCACACGAGGTGCTGCAGGCGGTATATCCGGAACTCAAGCGCAAACCCTTGCGCAAACCGGCGAGCTATCTTGAACCGAATTCCGGCTCGGTCTCGATCGGCGGTTTGACGGAAGGCATCGGCTATCGGTTAGGGGCGTGCTGCCACCCGATTCCTGGAGACCGGATCATCGGCCTCATGGTACCCGACGAAGGCTGCGTGATTCACACAGTGGACTGCGAGGTTCTCGACCGCCACCAGGACAGCATGGCCGATTGGATCGACGTGCGCTGGAAGGACCATGGCGGCGCGCTGTCGGTGGCGCGCATCATCGTGCGGGTGAAAAACACCGCTGGAGCACTCGCCGCGCTCGCCAATGTGATCGGCGCGAACGGAGCCAACATTTCCAATCTCAAGATCACCGCGCGCAACCCCCTCTATTTCGAATTCCAGGTGGATGTGGAAGTGCGCGACGCGGCCCATCTGGAAAACCTGATCCGCGCGTTAAAGGTGGACCTGGCGGTGGAAGCTGTGGAGCGCGTGCGCGGGCTCGACACCGACAACCAAGGAGCCCTGGCGCGCCCAGCCGGCCACCTGGAAACGCAAGGCATGCTGCCCTTCGAACATGCGCGCCACTGACTGGTCACGAACATGGCAATGAGTCGCGTGCGCCTGGGCGTCAACATCGATCATGTGGCAACCATCCGGAACGCGCGGGGCGGGCCGCATCCCGATCCGATCCGCGCTGCGAAAGCCGCAATGGCGGCGGGCGCCGATGGGATCACCGCGCATTTGCGCGAAGACAGGCGTCATATCAACGACGCGGATCTGGCGGCATTGGTGCGCGAAAGCCTGCCGCTCAATCTCGAAATGGCAGCCACCGAGGAAATGGTGGCAATCGCGCTGCGCGCCCGTCCCGTTGCCTGCTGCATCGTGCCTGAGCGCCGCGAGGAGCGTACTACCGAAGGCGGGCTGGATGCGGCAGGAGCGCACAACAATCTCGCTCCGATCGTTAGAGAGCTTAAGCGTGCCGGCATTCACGTGACGCTGTTCATCGAGGCGGCGCCCATTCAATTCCAAGCGGCGCGCTCGCTTGGCGTGCCGGTCGTAGAGCTGCATACGGGCGCCTACCACGATGCAGGTCTTGCCGGTGATTCCGACGGTGTGGCCCGTCAACTCGAGGTGCTGCGCGCCGGGGCCCGCGAAGCCGCGCGAGCCGGACTCGAAGTCCATGCCGGACACGGCCTGACCTTCGGGAATGTCGCTGCGATCGCCGCCATACCTGAGATCGTCGAATTACAAATCGGTCATTTTCTGGTCGGAGAAGCCGTCTTCTCCGGCCTTGACGCTGCCATAAGGCGTATGCGCGCAATCATGGACGAGAGCCGGGGAAGCTCATGATCATCGGTCTGGGAAGCGATCTCATCGACATCAGGCGCGTCGAAAAGACGCTGGCCCGCTACGGGTCCCGCTTCATTTCCCGGATCTTCACGGACGTGGAACAACGCAAATCCGAGCGCCGGGCCGCTCGCGCTGCCACTTATGCCAAGCGCTTTGCCGCCAAGGAGGCTTGCGCCAAGGCTTTGGGCACCGGACTTCGCGCCGGCGTCTTCTGGCGCGACATGGGAGTCGTCAACCTGCCGTCGGGCCAACCGACCATGAAACTGACCGGTGGCGCGGCAAAACGACTCGCCGCCATCACGCCTAGGGGCATGACAGCGCACATAAATTTGACACTTACCGATGATTACCCTCTCGCCCAGGCCCTGGTGATAATTGAGGCTGTGGCGGAACCGTCGCAGCGAAAAGAGAATTCATAAACTGTATGTATGCGTTATTAGGCACGCTCTTGACGCGTGGTAACCTCTCCGCTTCCCTGCCTGATTGCCGGGAAGCCCAGTGTTAAGAAAAAAGGCCCGTGTTAAATGGCTCATGAAGACCTGAAGCAGACAGCGACAGGAATCCCACCCGCCGAAGCCAGCCGCAAGCCCGCGAAAAAGCAGGAATCGTGGCTGGAGGTGGTGAAGACGATCGTCTACGCCCTGCTCATAGCGGGCGTGATCCGCTCGTTCATTTTCCAGCCTTTCAATATTCCCTCCGGCTCGATGGAGGGCACGCTCCTGGTGGGCGATTACCTCTTCGTGTCGAAGGCCGCGTATGGGTACAGCCGCTACTCGTTCCCGTTCGCGCTAATTCCGTTCTCAGGACGCTTCATGGAATCCAAACCCACGCGCGGCGACGTCGTGGTGTTCAAATTCCCGGGCGACAACGCCACCGATTACATCAAGCGGCTGGTCGGATTGCCGGGCGACCGCATCCAGATGAAGGACGGCGTGCTCTACATCAACGACAAGGCCGTACCGAAAGTCCGCGTCGGGGACTATGTCGAGGATTTCGGCGGCACGCCGCATCACGTTCCGCAGTTCCGTGAAACGCTGCCCAATGGGGTGAGCTACAACGTGCTCGACCGCGACACGCAGGGCGACCTCGACAACACGCAAGTGTTCGTGGTGCCCGAAGGGCACTATTTCATGATGGGCGACAATCGCGACAATTCCGCCGACAGCCGCGCCAATGTCGGCTATGTTCCGTTCGAAAATTTCGTCGGCAAAGCGGAAGTCATTTTCTTCTCCACCGATGGCAGCGCGCGCATCTGGGAAATCTGGAAATGGCCCCTCGCCATCCGCTATGGCCGGATCGCCGAATTCGTCCACTGAGGAAGCGCTGGCCGCGCTCGAAGAGCGGCTCGGCCATCAATTTGCCGACAAGGTTTTGCTTAAGCTTGCGCTGACCCATGCCAGCATCAGCGCCCAATCGAACGAACGGCTGGAGTTCTTAGGCGACCGCGTGCTCGGCCTGATTGTGGCGGAACGTCTCTATGCGGACTATCCGGCGGAAAGCGAGGGCGGTCTGGCGGTGCGGCTGAACGCGCTGGTGCGCCGCGAGGCTTGCGCGAAAGCGGGGGATGCCGCAGGCCTTGCGCCGCATCTGATCATGGCGGCTTCGGAATCAGGGAGCGGCGGTCGCAAGAAAAGCGCTATCGTCGCCGGTGCCTGCGAGGCGGTAATCGCGGCGTTGTATCTCGACGGCGGACTGCCGGCGGCGACATGTTTTGTCCTGCGTTATTGGGAGGAAGCGTTTTCCGGTCTCAAACCGGAGCTGCGCGACGCCAAGACGGCATTGCAGGAGTGGGCGCAATCTGGTGCGCTACCCGAGAAAGCGCAGCCCGTCTATGCGGTTACCGAGCGCGCGGGTCCGGACCATGCGCCGCTGTTCACGGTGGAGGTGCGGATCCAGGGGCGCGAACCGCAAAGGGGCGAAGGCCCAAGCAAGCGCGATGCGGAACAGAACGCCGCGCGGCGGATGTTGGAGAGTCTTGGCGTATGGAAGGAATGATGACCCGCTGCGGGTTCGTTGCGGTGCTGGGAGCGCCCAATGCGGGAAAGTCGACTTTGGTCAATGCGCTGGTCGGCCAGAAGGTCTCCATCGTCACGCAAAAGGTACAGACCACGCGCATTCCCGTGCGCGGCATTGCGATGCACGGCCAGACGCAGATCGTGTTCGTCGACACGCCCGGCATTTTCGCGCCGAAGCGCCGGCTTGACCGCGCCATGGTGCAAGCGGCCTGGACGGGGGCTCACGATGCCGATGCGATCCTCGTCGTGGCCGACGCGCCGGAGCTTTCAAATAATTCGCGGGGGCTCGCCGCGGCGGACACCGAACGAATTGTCGAAGGGCTGAAGACGGCAGGAAAACGCGCCGCGCTCGTGCTGAACAAGGTCGACGCCATGAAGCGCGACGCGCTGCTCCCCCTTGCCGAGCAGTTGAATGCAACGGGAATCTTCGAGCGCATCTTCATGATTTCGGCAACCAAGGGCGACGGCCTGACGGAGCTCCTCGACTATTGCGCGGCGGGTATGCCGGAAGGGCCATTTCTCTATCCGGAGGATCAGGCTGCCGACATTCCCTCGCGTCTGCTTGCGGCTGAGATCACGCGCGAGAAACTCTACCTGCGCCTGCATGATGAGATTCCCTATGCTTCAACGGTCACCACCGAAAGCTGGAAGGAGCAGAAGGACGGCTCGGTCCGAATCGAGCAGACCATCTTCGTCGAGCGCGAAGGTCAGAAGGCCATCGTCATTGGCAAAGGCGGCCGTGCGATCAAGGCGATCGGCGAAGCGGCGCGCCTGGAATTGGAGCAATTGTTCGGCCGGCGCGTGCACCTTTTTCTCCACAGCAAGGTCGCCGAACGCTGGGGAGAAACCCCGGCCCACTATCGCGAGTGGGGCCTGGAATTCCCAAAGGATCAATGACTTGGCATCTTATCCCCAAGCAGTGGATGAACTTCGTTCCGGGTTTGTTGATATGGGGATGAGCACGTCCGACCTCCCCAGGCGGAGGTGAGACGCGATGGAATGGTCAGACGACGGCATCGTGCTGAACCTGCGCGCGCACGGGGAGACCTCGGGCATCCTCGAAGCTCTCACCCGCGACCATGGGCGCCATTTGGGCCTTGTGCGCGGCGGTTCGTCGTCCAAAGGGCGCGCGATGCTTCAGCCCGGCAACCGGGTGAAACTCACCTGGCGGGCACGGCTCTCCGAGCATCTGGGCATCTTCACCGTGGAACTCGCGCACGCACGCGCCGCCGACATCTTCGAACAGCGCGCGGCACTGTGTGGGCTCAACGCGCTCGCCGCAGTGGCCGTCGCCGTACTGCCGGAGCGGGAGCCACATGAGGCCGCCTATGAAGGCGCCGACGCGCTCCTCGACGCCATTGCCGCTCACGACTTTGCGGATTGGGCGCCGTTGTTCGTGCGCTGGGAGATAGGACTTCTGAACGAGCTCGGCTTCGGACTCGATCTTGCGCGCTGTGCGGCCACGGGGACCGCCGACGATCTCATTTATGTCTCGCCGCGGACGGGCCGAGCGGTGTCGCGGAGCGCAGGCGAACCGTACCACGACCGTCTGTTGCGGCTGCCGCCGTTTCTGCTTGGCCGTCAGGCGAGCGAGGCAGCAGTTTCGGATATGCTTGCCGGCCTGCAACTGACCGCACATTTTCTCGAGCAGTGGGTGTTGACCCCGCACGACAAGGGTGTACCGGAGGCGCGCACGCGGCTCACCGATCTTGCCGCGCGCGGGATCGCCGAATCGCTTTAGAAAACCGTCATGGGTGAAGTTCCGTTCAAAGACGACATCAGGCCGGAGCCGCTCGGCAAGGCGCTTTCCGAGCGCTATCTCGCCTATGCGCTTTCGACGATCACGGCGCGTGCGCTGCCCGATGCGCGGGATGGGTTGAAGCCGGTTCATCGGCGCTTGCTCCACGCGATGCGCGAACTCGGGCTCAATCCGGCCGCCGGCTTCAAGAAATGCGCCCGCGTGGTGGGCGACGTGATCGGCAAATTCCATCCGCATGGCGATCAGGCCGTCTATGACGCCCTCGTCCGTCTCGCGCAGGATTTCGCGGTGCGTTATCCGCTGGTCGAGGGCCAGGGCAATTTCGGCAATGTCGATGGCGATAATCCCGCGGCGATGCGCTACACCGAGAGCCGCCTGACGGCGGTCGCCGAGGCGCTGCTTGCCGGGATCGAAGAAGACGCGGTCGATTTCCGCGCTACCTATGACGGCGAGGACCGCGAACCCGTCGTACTTCCAGCCGCTTTCCCGAATTTGCTCGCCAATGGCGCTACGGGGATTGCGGTCGGTATGGCCACTTCGATTCCACCGCACAATGCCGGCGAGCTGTGTCAGGCGCTGATCGCGCTGCTGGAAAATCCGAAGGTCCAGGAGCGAACGCTGTTCAAGGCGGTACGCGGGCCTGATTTTCCCACCGGCGGAATTCTGGTCGACGATCCCGCAACCATTCACGAAGCCTTCCGCACGGGACGCGGCAGTTTCCGCGTGCGCGCGCGCTGGTACAAAGAGGAAGGCGCGCGCGGCACCTATCAGATCGTTGTCGATCAGATTCCCTATCAGGTGCAGAAGGCGAAGCTGATCGAACGCATCGCGCAGCTAATCGAAGAAAAGAAGCTGCCCGCGCTTGACGACGTGCGCGACGAATCCACCGAAGACATTCGCATCGTGCTGGTGCCCAAGAGCCGCGCGGTCGAGCCGGAAATCCTGATGGAACAGATGTTCCGTCAGACGGAATTGGAGTCGCGGTTTCCGCTGAACATGAACGTGCTCGATAAGGGGATCACGCCGCGCGTCATGTCGCTGCGAGAGGCGCTTCAGGCGTTCCTCGATCACCGTCGCGACGTACTAGGCCGCCGCAGCCGGCACCGGCTCGCGCGGATCGCGGACCGGCTCGAAGTGCTGGAAGGCTATCTCGCCGTCTATTTGAACCTCGACAAGGTGATCAAGATTATCCGCAGCGAGGATGAGCCGAAGCCGAAATTGATGCAGGCATTCAAGATAAATGACCGCCAAGCCGAGGCGATCCTCAACATGCGGCTGCGCGCGTTGCGTAGGCTCGAAGAGATGCAGATCCGCGAGGAGCACGCGGCGCTGACAAAGGAGCAGAAGGAGCTGAAGAAGCTCGTCGGCTCGGAAAAGCTGCAAACCGAAAAGCTGGTCGAGGAGATCAAAGCCATCGATCAGAAGTTCGGCCTCAAGACTGCGCTCGGCAAACGCCGGACGGAAATCGCGAAGGCGGAGGACGTCGAGAAGATTCTCGCAACGGCCGAAGAGGTCGCGGAGATGGCGACGGCGATCGAGCGCGAACCGATCACCATCGTCTGCTCCGACAAGCTTTGGATCCGTTCGCTGAAAGGTCACCAGGAGCAGAGCGACGCGGTTAAATACCGGGAGGGCGACCGTGGCCGCTTCTGGCTGCACGCCGAAACCACGGACCGGCTCATGCTGTTCGCGACCGATGGGCGCTTCTTCACGCTCGATTGCGCCAAACTGCCGGGGGGGCGCGGGCTCGGCGAACCGGTGCGCGACTTTCTCGATCTGCCGCCGGAGGCCGACATCGTGTCGATGTTCGTGCATCGCGACGGGCGCAAGCTGTTGCTCGCGGCGACGTCGGGCCACGGTTTCGTCACTATGGAAGACGAAGCGGTCGCCATGACGCGCTCGGGAAAGAAGGTCATGAATGTTCCGCCGGGGATCGAGTCCGCCGTCTGCACCGTCGCGGAAGGCGATTCCGTGGCTGTACTGGGCGATAACCGGAAGCTGCTGATCTTTCCAGCCGAAGAGGTTCCGGAATTGGGACGCGGACGCGGTGTGATCCTACAACGCTACAGGGACGGCCACTTGGTCGATGCCCGCGTCTTTACGTGGAAGGAAGGACTCCGCGACTCTAACGGACGCTCCTTCGGACCAGCGGAACTCAAAGAGTATCGGGGAGAGCGCGCGCAGGCCGGCCGTATCGTTCCACGCGGCTTCTCCAAAGCGAACCGGTTCGGATAGCAGTTTCCTCCGAGCCGCTTATTCCGGCGCGGGCGTGGCCAGGGCGGCGCCTTTTGGAATGGTGTAGACCGCCAGAATCTTCGTGTCCGCCGGGCCGTTCTTGACGCTGTGCTTGACACCGGACTCGAGCCGGAAATTGTCGCCAGCCTTGAGATGCTTCACGCCCACGCCATCGATCACGAAGTCCGCGGCGCCTGCGAGCACATAGGAAACTTCGACGCCGGGATGGGTGTGCCGTGCCGCCGTCATGTTCGCCTTGATGTCGGTCAGCGCCAGAACGACCGTGTAATTGCTGCCCGGCACGTCAGTCTGTTGCAGGATCGTGCGGGTCGGCACATAGCCATTGTTTTCGGCGGCGAAGGGGGTCGAGCCCGCAAGCGTCAGCGCCAGAGCTGTCGCGCCAAGCGCCAATTTCCTGATCATTCCTGTCCTCCTGCTTTCGTTGACATCGGGTGTCGGCAGACACAATTTTAGGCGATGCCCCGGTTCAAGGCCTATCATAACCCGAATTTTCCGAGAGGTCGCGCGCGAGCCGGTTTCGCGCGCCGGATGCGGCGCGGTATAGGGGTCGTTCTCCGCCGCTTGTGGAATTTTTGGTTTGAGGCATTCCCCACTCAGCCGCCGCCCAATGCACCCGGGCCGCAACCGCACCACGCGAACGCTGGAGTGCTGATAGAGGGCGCACTCCTTCACGAGGATGTCGAGGCCGTTGCCAAGCGGCATCGGCTAGTTGTCGGGGGGCGACAAGGGCTGGATGTCCGACTTGGATAGGCGGGAAATCAATTCACCAACGGTGAGCCCACTGACCGGGTGGCGCCAATCGGGCGCGACGTCCCGCAATGGCAGAAGCACGAAGGCGCGCTCCAGCATGCGCGGATGCGGAAGTTCCGGCGGCCCCTGCTGGATGAGACCGTCATAATCGATCAAGTCGAGGTCGAGAGGGCGTGGCGCGTTGCGTTCGCTCCGGCTGCGCCCGAACTCGGCTTCCACGTCATGAAGCCGCGCCAGTAATCGCTCCGGTGACAGGCCGGTTTTGATCGCTGCGACCGCGTTCACGAATGGGGGGTCAGTCGGATTTGGCCATGCCGCACTTCGATAGAAACCGGATTGCCTCTCGACCGTTATGTTGCGGGTGTCGAGCGCGCGCAGCGCTGAAACGAGCGTGTCGGCTGGGGTGCCGGCCGAGGATGACAGGTTGGCTCCGAGGGCGATCAGAATCACAGCGGCCTGGTTTCCGACTTCAGCCCGGCCCCATTTCCGGGGCCGGTCATTTGACTGACTCGATATTCGACGGAGGTCATAAGATGCTCTTCTATCCGCAGGAAAAGATTGCGCTTTTTGTAGACGGCGCAAACCTCTATGGCGCTGCGAAAGGGTTGCAATTCGACATCGACTACAAGCGGTTGCTCGAGCTGTTTGCGCGCAAGGGCCTCTTGGTCCGGGCCTTCTATTACACGGCGCTGGCCGAGGACCAGGAGTTTTCACCGCTCCGGCCCCTGATCGACTGGCTGGACTACAATGGGTTTACGGTGGTCACCAAGCCGCTCAAGGAATACACGGACGCCCAGGGCCGGCGCCGGGTCAAGGGCAACATGGACATCGAGTTGGCAATCGATGTCATGGAGATGTCGGAGCACGTCGACCACATCGTCATTTTCTCGGGCGACGGCGATTTCCGCAAATTGGTCGAATCCGTGCAGCGCCGCGGTCGCCGCGTCTCGGTCTGCTCGACCATTCGGACCCAACCCCCCATGGTCGCCGATGAACTGCGGCGTCAGGCCGACAATTTCATCGAGCTGGAAGAGCTGAAGTCGATGATCATGCGCGAAGGCGGCGGGCGTCAGAACGCACCTGTCCAGGCCCATTACGAAAGCGCTTGAGGCGACGCCGAACTTACCCCACCCAAACGGCTGCGTTCGACCTTCCCACAAGGGGGAGGTAAGAAGTTGTTTGCGCTTACCTCAGTGTGGGGCATGTCCGATCAGCATCAGCCGCCGGAAAATTGTCCGTTATGCACGAGGCTGTTCGCGTTCCGGCAACAGAACCGGCAGACGTTCGCGGACTTCTTCAACAGCCCCGTGCCCAGCTTCGGGTCGCTGGATGCCGCCTTGCTGATCGTGGGTCTCGCCCCCGGGCTGAAAGGGGCCAACCGCACTGGCCGGCCGTTCACGGGGGATTACGCCGGCGACCTGCTCTACGGGTCGCTGGCCCGGCACGGCTTGGCACGCGGCAGGTATCAAGCGCGGGCGGATGACGGCTTCGAATTGTTGAGCGTGCGGATTACCAATGCGGTGCGCTGCGTGCCGCCGGAGAACAAACCCCTGCCCGCCGAGATCAAGACCTGCCGGCAATTTCTTGTCGCCGAGTTGGCGGCCATGCCGAAGCTGCGTGCGATCCTGGCGCTCGGGCAGATCGCACATCAGACGGTGATCGCGACGCTCAACCTCAAACGGAAGGAACACGCCTTCGGCCATGGTGCGCGGCACGAGCACGAGCACCTCACGATTCTCGGGAGTTATCACTGCTCGCGCTACAATACGAACACAGGCGTTCTGACCGAAGCGATGTTCGACGCCGTGATGGGCGAAGCCAAACGCGCCGCCGGATTATGAGACCGGCACTCCGCGGGGAAGATCGAACATGCCCTCTTTCAGCGTGTCGAAATAGGAAAGAACCTCTTCCGTCTTCACGACGTCCGCGTATTTCGCATTCATGTCGCACAGCGTGAGCGCGTGGCTCGCCTGGCTGCGGTCGAAACAGCCGTCCTCTACGAGCGCAACTCGGAAATTATAGCTGAACGCGTCCAGCACGGTTGCGCGCACGCAGCCAGACGTTGTCGTGCCGGTGATCACCACGCTGTCGCAGTGGAGCTGAGTCAGGTAGCCCGTCATTGGCGTGCCGAAGAAACCCGACGGCTTCTGTTTGTAGATCACCAGGTCCTTCGGGCTTGGCGCAATTTCATCGACGATCTGATAGCCGTCGCGATTGCTCGGCGTTTTCGGCGCCTCGCCGCTGCGCGTGTTCTTCGCGCGCCAGCCGCCGGAATCCCAATTGTCGGCCCGGCGCGCCCCGGTGGTGTAAATCACCGGCAGGCCTTTCTGGTGCGCCTTGTCGATGAGCTTCCGAATCAGCGCGATCGCGACCCAGCTCTCTTCGCCGCAGGAATTTCGCCAACGCTTGATGGAGTCGAGGATCGGCTCCGGCTTGTCGCCGCAGAACGCGTAGCTGACGTCGATGACGATCAGCGCCGGTCTTTGGCCAAACCCTGCGCGCGCTCCGTAGCCGGCCGCCGCGAATACCTGCTTGTCGCGTTCGGTGAGAAACTTATTCCAAATCGGTTCAGACACTGTCCCCCCCTGATTTAACTGTAGCGTTCTTCCTTCCACGGATCGCCTTCATTGTGGTAGCCGCGCACCTCCCAGAACCCTGGACGATCGTGCTCCACGAATTCGATCTGTGATACCCATTTCGGACTCTTCCAGAAATACCAGTCTGGAATGATCACGCGCACCGGCCCGCCGTGCTCGCGCGGAATCGGTTTGCCCTCCCAGGAATGCGCAAGCAGCACGTTCGGCTCCTCGAAAACTTCGCGCCGCACATTCGTGGTGTAGCCGTCATAGGAATGGAAGAGCACGTGCTTCGCCCCGGCGAGCGGCCTTACCAAATCGATAATGTGCCGCGCGGAGACGCCGCGCCAATGGTTGTCGTAGCGGCTCCATTGCGTGACGCAGTGGATATCGGAGACGAAATCCACCTGCGGCTGCGCCATGTATTCCGCGAGTGTCCAGGTAATGGGATTCTCCACGAGTCCGCCGATCTGCAGCCGCCATGCTTCGGGGCGCAAATCCGGCTGCACGCCGAGGTCGAGCACCGGCCAGTTTTTCACTTCCTTCTGTCCCGGCGGAAGGCGGTTCACATGGCCGAAATCAGGGCGGCCGGTGAGCAGGCGGCCTTCTTTCGCCCACTCCTGCTTGGAGCGAACGAGCTTGTCCTTGATCTGCCCGAGCAGGCCGGGCTTTTCCTTGTCGTCTTGGCTCATGATCTACCTTGCGCGCACTGTAGGCGGGAATAATCTGCGACGCCAAGCGTCTAGATTCGGACACATGAAAGATCGTGAAATGACGCGCACTGGTATCAGTATTGCCGCCCTCGAACTTGCGTTTTTTGCGGCGAGCTCTTCGTTTGCCTCGGCGCAAGACGCCGCGCCCAATCCCAAGCAGGATATGGAAATCGTCCTGCAGAACTTTTCCTTCACGCCCAGTATGCTTCACTTGCAGCGGAACACGACCTACACGCTGCATCTGACGAACCGCGCAACGGGCGGCCACACCTTCTCGGCCCCCGAGCTGTTCGGCGCGGTAACCGTTCCGCCGCAAGAAAGCGCCAAGATCACCGGGGGGAAAATCGAGGTGCCGGCGGGACAAACCGTCGACGTGACGTTCACGCCGATCAAGGCCGGCACGTATCGCATCGTATGCTCCCACTTCTTGCATTCGACGATGGGCATGCACGGCGAAGCGATCGTCGAATAGCTATCCCTTTGCCCGCATCAGGCGGCCTTTGTCGCGCGCCCAATCGCGCTCTTTTTCGGTTTGGCGCTTATCGTGAAGCTTCTTGCCCTTCGCTAAACCGAGCTCGATCTTCGCGCGGCCCTTGGGATTGAAATATACACGCAGCGGCACGAGCGTCATGCCCTCGCGCTGCACCGCGGAGGCGAGCTTGCGCGCTTCCGATTTGCGCACGAGGAGCTTCCGCACCCGCCGCGGCTCGTGATTGAAGCGGTTCGCCATCGTGTATTCGGGGATGTAAGAGTTGACCAGGAATATCTCGCCGCCCTTCGCGTGCGCGTAAGATTCGGCGATGTTGGCCTTGCCGCTGCGTAGCGACTTCACCTCGCTGCCCATCAGTTGCAATCCCGCTTCCAACGTCGATTCGATGAAATAGAGATGGCGCGCTTTGCGGTTGTCGGCGACGACCTTCTGATCGGGATCCTTTTTCTTCGCCATCGGCGTCAGAGCAGCCCGGCCGAGGCCATGGCCGCCCGCACCGTCTCGCGGCCCTTGTCCGTCAGCGGCACAATCGGAAGCCGCGCTTCAGCTTCGCACAGCCCGAGCAGCGAGGCGGCGTATTTCGTCGGCGCCGGACTCGCCTCGCAAAACAACGCGTCATGGAGAGGCATCAGCCGGTCATGCAGAGCGCGGGCCTTGGTGTAATCGCCCGCGGCGCAGGCCGCCTGGAATCCGGCGCAAAGCTTGGGCGCGACATTGGACGTAACGGAGATGCAGCCGACGCCGCCATGGGCATTGAAGCCAAGCGCGGTCGCGTCATCACCAGACAGCCGGACGAAGCTGTTCGGCAACGCCTCACCGTCGCGGCTGGCGCGCGCCAGATTGCTGGTCGCGTCTTTCACACCCACGATATTCGCAATGGCACCAAGCCGCGCCATTGTCTCCACCGAAATCTCGACGATGCTGCGGCCGGGGATATTGTACAGGATGATCGGGATATCGACCGCCTCGGCGATAGCTGCGAAGTGCCGGTAAAGTCCCTCCTGGGTCGGCTTGTTGTAATAAGGCGCCACGGAAAGCGCGGCATCCGCTCCGACCTCTTTGGCATGACGCGTCAACTCGATGGCTTCCCGTGTCGAATTCGAGCCGGCACCCGCGATGACGGGAACACGCCCGCGCGCTACTGCTACGCACAGTTCGACGACCCGCATATGCTCCCGATGGCTCAGGGTAGGGGATTCCCCGGTAGTGCCGACCGGAACCAGACCCTGTGTTCCTTCATTTATCTGCCACTCGACAAAGCGGCGGAAGGTAGCCTCATCCAACTCGCCGTTCTTGAACGGCGTAATCAATGCGGTAATCGAACCTTTGATACGATCGGCAACCATGCTCATGGCGAGTCCTGACAAGTGCCTAAAGCTGATAAGTGCCGGAGATTAACCTTCACAGAGGAAGCGCGCAAAGTTTTGCTCCAGAAATCTCACAAACCTGAGAAGGCTGTAGTCACGCGAGACGAGCATTGTTATGCTCTCATGGGCTGAATTTGCAGCAGGTTGTTAACCGAGCGGGCAGCATGAGTCTGCGGCACAGCAAACGGGCGGCTATATGCCGGACGCACAGGGTGCTTCTGACGCTTGCGCTCGCGGCACTGCCCATCGCCTCTCATGTGATGGCGCAAGACAACGGGCTCCCCAATTCCGCCGCGGTGTTCGATGTACCCGGCCAACCCGGCGTGCGGATGATGGCCCCGATTCCGGACAAGCCGGAAACGCCCTCGCCTCGTACCGCGAAGGCTTCGCCAAAGCAGAAGCCGACGGCAAAACGTTCTGCGCCCGCGCCAAAGGCCGCCACTGCCCGTTCCAACGGCTCGAAAGTTACGCAGGCCTTTGCCGCGGTCGGAGGCGACTGGAACAGAGCTCGTCTGTTGGCCGCCGAATCGGGCAACCCGGTGACGCGGCTGATCGTCGAGTGGCGCTACCTGCTCGACGAAACGGGCGGCGCGAATTTCGATGCCATCAATGCTTTCCTGAACGAGCACCCGAATTGGCCCCGTCTCGACGCGCTGAGCATGCGCGCCGAGAGGACGATGCCTGAGGATTATCCTCCCGCCCAGGTGATCGCCTGGTACGCGAATCATCCCCCTCGGTCCGGCACCGGACTGATCCGGCTCGGCACCGCCATGATGGATTCGGGACGGCGCGACGAAGGCATGGCGCTGATCCGCAAAGGGTGGGTGCAGTACAATTTCTCGCCATTTGACGAAAGCCAGATCAGCACAACGTACTCCAATGTGCTTGGCGCCGCGGAGCACAAAGCGCGGCTGCTCCGGCTTCTGGCGAATGAGGACCTCGTTGGCGCGAAGCGGCAGATGCTTCGTGTTGATACGGAAACGCTGCGCCTGGCGAATGCGCTTCTTCGTATCAAAGCGAGCCCGGCGATTGCGAGGACGGTCGTGGATGGCTTCTCCGAGTCCGTCCGCAGTCCGGAATTGCTGCTCGAGGCGGCTCGCGCTCTTCGCCGCCGCGGTCAGGACGACGAGGCCTGGGCGCTCATGGCGAAAGCGCCCGAGGACAAGGGCGACCTGATTGCGCCCGAACGCTGGTCTGTCGAACGTCAGATCATGGCGCGGGATGCGCTCAAGCGCGGCAATTACGACCTGGCCTACCGCTTCGCCTCGACGCCCGCGCTCGATGCGGACGCCGGGGCTCCTTTCATGGAGGCGGAATTCCTGGCCGGCTGGATTGCGCTTCGCTACCAGCACCGGCCGGAGGTGGCCTACCGTCACTTCGATCGGCTGGCGAAAGGCGTGACCTACCCCATCAGTGTCGCGCGCGCCCATTACTGGCTAGGCCGCACAGACGACGCGATGAACCGCTCGGCCGAAGCTATGGCCGAGTACCGCAAGGCAGCGGACTATGGCGCCACCTTGTATGGACAACTCGCGCAGGCTCGCCTTGGCGACAACCCGCTTTTGCGGGTTAAAGCGGTCGTCTCTGATTCGCTCCCCTCGGAGCGCGCCGCCTTCGAGGCCGATGACCGCGTGCGCGCGATCAAGCTGCTGACGGAACTCGGCGACCGCGGCACGGCGCGGCAATTTGCCATGGCGATCGCCACTGATCCGCCCGATCCGAAGAAGCTCGAGATGCTGGCGCAATTGATGACGAATATCGGCGATCCCGCGATGAGCGTGCGCGTCGCCAAGAACGCCAGCTACAGCGAAATCTATCTCCTGACCTACCTGCATCCGGTGATGCCGGTACCCAAGTTCTCGGGCGATGCTCCGGAAGCAGCGCTTGTGCTCGGTCTGACGCGCCAGGAAAGCGAGTTCGACTCCGGCGCGGTGAGCACTGCCGGCGCTCGCGGTCTGATGCAGCTGATGCCTGCTTCCGCCAAGCGAGCCGCGAGCGCACGAGGGCTCGCCTACCGGCCGAATGACCTGAGCAATCCGTCCTACAACATGCAGCTCGGCATGGCGACGTTGACCGAGTACCTCGATCGTTGGGACGGGTCCTATATCCTGGCCATCGCTTCATATAACGCTGGTCCCGGCAATGTCCGTA
>Ga0310810_10003657_pt1 | contig 16837 bp, 18 predicted proteins | sample NCmetagenome_FD_207641 | JGI IMG/M metagenome (GOLD analysis project Ga0310810, IMG submission 207641) | Soil microbial communities from experimental microcosm in Duke University, North Carolina, United States - NC | ecosystem: Engineered > Artificial ecosystem > Soil microcosm > Unclassified ... | reverse complement strand
CAATGGAAGCGCGTTCCTGCGATTTAAACAACGGCCAACCTCCGACGAGATTGAGACTAAGCGGTGGTTCGAGGCGAAAGGTCCCCAGACCGCGTGTAACCGTATAGCTTCCATACAGCAAAGGAACCGCTGTCACCAGAATTCGGCCATCGATCAATCGCTCGGCGTGAATCACCGCAGAAATGTCGTGTGTCCGCTCCAATTTCACTTCCAATCCGACGGTGAGCGTCTGCTTCATCAGGCGCACGGCTTCAGGCTTGGCCGGATAAACGTGCTCCATTAGCAGCTCGCCACTGTCGACGGCAGCGGTCAGCGCCGCCATACCGGAGGGAAAAACATCGTTCGGACCAAGTTCGCGCACTGCAATGATTGTGTACCGGCCTACCACGTACGGAACCAGACCGCGCACCTGCTGAAAATTTCGAATGTAATTGCGCAGCAGCTCAGCGTTCGTTTTCGTCAGCTCGGCGGCGCCCATTCCGATGTAGCGCTCGTAAAGCTCGCTTGCGTTAAGAAATTCACCCGGCGGCGCAGCTGTTAATTCGAAGCGTTTCGGTTGCTCAATCTTGTGCAGCTTTTGCAGGATTCGATAGCTGTCAGGCCGCTCCGGTTGATTGAAGACATAAAAACTTCCCAGCCACGCTGCGAGCGCGAACCCGGTCAAAAGCAAAATCGCAACCGTCCACGCGAAATAATTGATGCGCTCCGGCGGACGCGTATACGGCTCGTCCTCGTACGGATCGTACGATTGAGTGCCATAGTCCATCAGTTCAGCGCAGCGACGATTCCCGGTTTCAAGCTGACTGCGGCGCTTCGAACGACGTACCGCATCCGCACGTACGCGACGCGTTTGGATTGACGATTCGAAAACCCGTACCGGTTAAACCGTCGGTAAAATCCAGCGTGGCGCCGCGCAAGTAGGAGACGCTCTCGTCGTCGATAAAAAATTGGACGCCATCGCGCTCGACTATTGAGTCGCCTTCTTCTCGTTCGCCAAGTGTCATCTCGTAATGCAGACCGGAACAGCCGCCTTTGGCCACTTCTACGCGCAAACCTTTTCTCGAATTTTCCGGTCGTTGCGAAAGCAGACTCTGGAGCTGTCGAACAGCGTTGTCCGTCACGTTAATCATCGCCGTAAAAAATACGGCTGTAGCGTATGCAAGTCAAAGGTAGGGACGGCGCGCTGCGCCCAAGGCGTGACGGCTTCCCAGCCGTCACGGGCCAAATCGACGGCTGCGCAAGCCGTCGCTCCTTGACACCAACACCGCGCCGCCGCCGCCATTGGATTTTCTTCGCAATCGGCAATCTGAAATCTACAATCTGAAATACGAAATGGGCCGGATCCGATTGCTTTCTGAAGCTGTGGCCAGCCAGGTGGCGGCCGGCGAAGTGGTAGAACGTCCGGCGTCAGTCGTAAAGGAGTTGGTTGAAAACAGTCTCGACGCCGGCGCCCGCGACATCGGTATCGCTATTCGTCGCGGTGGAATTTCGCTGGTTCGCGTGATCGATGACGGCTGCGGCATGGATCGCGATGACGCGCTGCTTTCGCTCGAGCGACATGCCACCAGCAAAATTCGTTCTGCTGCCGATCTTCAAGCTGTTGCCACGCTTGGCTTTCGTGGCGAAGCGTTGCCAAGTATCGCCAGTGTGTCGCGATTCCGCCTGACTACGCGTGAAGGGGACGCGATCGCCGGGACAGAAATTATCGTCAATGGCGGCAAGATCGACGTTGTGCGAGATGGTGGCGAAGCCCCGGGCACGCAAGTCGAAGTGCGTTCGCTTTTTTATAACCTGCCGGCGCGCAGGAAATTTCTTCGTTCGGAGAACACCGAAAGCCGCAACATCGAACATCAGATTCATTTGCAAGCGATCGGTCATCCTGAGATTGGCTTCTCCTTGATGCGCGACGATCGAATTTTGTTTCAGTTGCCGGCTACCGCAACCCTCGGTGATCGGATCCGGGACTTATACGGCGTCGAATTGTTGCAACGCCTGGTCGAAGTGAACGGCGTTCTCGCTCCAAAAATTCAAATCAGTGGTTTCATCGGTCAAGCGGGTCTCAGCCGACAAAACCGCAGCCAGCAACTCGTGTTCGTAAACGGCCGTGCGATCGAAAGCAATCTTATCACCGGGGCCGTCCGCGAAGGCTACCACACCGCCCTGATGAAAGGCCAATACCCGGTTACGTTCCTTTTTCTTGAGCTCGACCCCGGCACTGTGGATGTAAATGTTCATCCGGCGAAACGCGAAGTGCGCTTTCGCGATCCCAACGACGTGCGCGAGGCGGTGGTTCGTTGCATTCAGCAAACATTGGAACGCGCTCGGGCTGACTGGCAGGAAAAATTTCGCGCACCGGCCCGAGCGGAACCGACCGCCACGGTTTTCGCTAAAACAGCTCCCGACCTAACCCTCCGCTCCGAGGTAACCACCCCTGAGGCTACGCATCGCGAATTGCCGCACTTGGGTGTTATACCCGCGGTCATTGAACGCACTCGATTAGAGGGATCAGAAATTGTAGGGCAGGCGCCCCGCCTGCCAGAGCGCCGCTCCGATTCAGCAGGCGATGCGGCTGTCCCACAACCACAGCAGCAGGGAACAAGACCCGCTCAGCAGCAATTCGAGATCATCGGCGTACTCAGCAAGCTGTATGTCCTGATGGAAAATGCGAACGGCCTTGTCCTGGTGGATCAGCATGCCGCGCACGAGCGGGTCCTGTTCGAAGAATTGCGGCGCAGAATGGAACAACAGGGGGTGCCCACGCAAAAGTTGCTTCTGCCGCAAACTTTCGACGTGCCACCGCGCGACGCCGATTGGATCGAACAAAATCTGTCGGTCCTGCAAAGAATGGGAATCGGAATTGAGAGTTTCGGTCCGGACACATTCAAGATCGACAGTCTTCCAAGCTTTCTCGATGTGTCGGACGCGGCGCAATTCATGCGCAAGGTGATTGACGATTTGAAGAGCGCCAGCAACAACGCTTCAGCAATGCGCCTTGGCGAAGAAATGATCGCGAAAAGCGTTTGCCGTCACGCCGTCAAAGCCAACGATCCGTTGCGTTACCCTGAGGTGGAAAAATTGATCCGCGATTTGCTTGACTGCGATCTCCCTTACTGCTGTCCACACGGTCGCCCAACGATGATCCAGATCTCGCTAGCCGAATTGGAAAAAAAGTTTGGCCGCAAAGTCTGAAGACGTGCTTCTTACAATTGCATTTCGTGATCTAATCCCGCGTGCTTGCCATTTCGGATGCGGCCGGTTTTAATTTGGCGCGGTGAAAAAAATCGAGGCCATCATCAAGCCCTTCAAAACGGAGCCCGTGCGAGAAGCGTTGATGGCAGCAGGCGTCGAAGGAATGACTCTGAGCGAGGTAAAAGGTTTCGGCCGGCAGAAGGGCCACAGCGAGATTTATCGCGGCACGGAGTACACAGTCGATTTTCTTCCAAAGATTAAATTCGAGATCGTGATCGCCGACGATCGAGCGCAGCGCGCGGTCGAAGTGATTCTCGAGAAAGCCAAGACCGGAAAAATCGGAGACGGTAAGATCTTTTTGACCGAGGTAGAAGACGCGGTCCGTATCCGAACCGGTGAACGAGGAATGGAGGCGCTGTGAGCGCGGAGGTTTCCTCAACTGTCATGTTGAGCGAAGCGAAACATCTCGGTTTTACTTCTGTTGGCACTTGATCGATGCCGATAATCCGAGATTCTTCGCTTCGCTCAGAATGACAATGGCGGGTAAAGTTTAAGCCGAAATGTACGACTACTTGCTTTCCGTCTTTCTCGGAATCGTCGAAGGACTGACCGAATTTCTTCCTGTGAGTTCTACCGCGCATTTGCGCATTTGCGAAGCGCTCCTGCATATCGACCTGCAGGATGGGTTCTGGAAAATGTACACGATCGTGATCCAACTCGGAGCTATTCTCGCTTTACCGGTTTATTTTTGGGGTCGCATTGTGCGGTTTGTTAGCACATTTCCGAAGGGCGAACGCGGCAATCGCACCATCTTCACGCACCCGTTGAGCCTCACGCTCATCGCATTTGTGGTGACTGCGGTTCCCGCGTGGGCCCTTGCAAAAGTCATCGGCAAGAACCTGGAAAGTCTCTGGGTGATGGCCATGGCGCTGCTCATTGGCGGGATAGTCATGTGGGTCGTTGATGCTGTTTTCACCCGCCCGCGCACAATGCATATGGAGGAGATGACGCTGCCGCAGGCGGTCTGGATCGGCGCCGCGCAAATTCTCTCCGCTGTTTTTCCCGGCACGTCGCGCTCAATGTCCACGATTGCTGCCGGACAAATCGCCGGCATGTCACGTCCGGCAGCACTTGAATTTTCGTTTTTTCTGTCGATGCCGACAATGGCGGTCGCCGTGGGATACGATTTTTTGAAGAGCGTGATACCGCACCATCACGAAGCGGAGATTGCGCCGCTAACGATTACTCCGCATCAATGGGTCGTGCTCGCTATTGGATTTGTTGTTTCATTTTTCGTGGCCCTCGCGGTCGTCGCATGGTTCATGAACTGGGTTCGCGCACGGGGATTTGTGCCGTTTGCGGTCTACCGGATTGTGCTCGGTCTCGGATTGTTGACGCTATTGATGCGTGGAATGATGTGATCAGCTAATATGGAAACCAACGTTATTCTTCCCGACCTCCAAAGCGCAGTCATTTGCGAGGACGTCCGCTGTGAAGTCAACGGCATGCAAACTCTCGTGGGCCTGCTGAGTGTGATCCCGGCACCCTCTTTACCTATCAATTATCTTCGGCTCTGCATCTGGACCCGTTGGTGCAGCGGCTCCGGCAAATTTCGCCAAAAATCTCGCCTCGTAGGCGTGGACGAGCAGCAGGTAGTCGCGCAGGCGGAGGTCGAGTTCGTGCTCAAAGAGATGGAAGGCCACGCTACCAATGTTCATTATTTTGGCGGCGTGCAGTTTCAACAGTACGGCATGCATCACGTCGAGATTTATCTGGAAAACGAATTGCGGTTGCGCTTTCCGTTGCCGGTGATTCAGGTGCAACAGCGCCCGCCTGGTTGAATTCGACAACGTCTCATGAACCAGGGGTTGTGAATGGGCTAAATCTTAGGCGGCGTCATGCTGAAGCGATTTTTCCGGGCAGTAGTCTGCAGTGTCATTCTCATCGGGAAAATACATGCGCAGGAAGTAATCGTTGCGAGCGAAAAAAAACCCGAGCTTCCCAAGCAAACACCGCAACCTTCTGAACAGCTTCCTTCAGAATCCCCGACACCAGCGCCACGCAAATCCAAGTCGCGTGAGAAGAAGTCTGCCCCTTCGAAACTGACGCTTGAAGAAATGCGCGCGGCTGGGGCACGCGCTGCGGGAGGGTCGAACGATCGATCTGGGTCGCAATCAACGAAAACACGGGAGCCGGATGTCGAGAGCGCTCCGATGCCAAATCCCACTGTTGCTGAAACTCCCAGGTCCGTGAAAAGAGAAACCCCAGTTGAGCAAAAGAGTTCGTCTCGTTCCTCCAGATCGCGAGGTACAAACAGCGAGGAGATGGGCCCGATTCGGCCCACAATGATGGAATCCGGACGGGAACCGCCGAGCCCTTCTCCCAGGTAGGGACGCCGCGCTGCCCCGAAAGCTTTCGGGGGCCAGCGCAGCGCGCTGTCCCTGCCAGTTTCATAGGAGAGGCGAGAGAAGCACGGAGTTCAAAATCCATTTGCGCGGCGATGCCGCTAACTTATAATCTGTGGGCAAGTCCCGACTGTGTCCCGAAGGATGCGTCGGGAAAATTTTTTGCCCGTTTTCGATTTCATATGGCGAACACGATTTTGGTGGGGATGCAGTGGGGAGACGAGGGCAAAGGCAAGATTATCGACGTGCTTACCGTGCGGGCGGACATCGTTGTCCGCAGCCAGGGCGGCAATAATGCCGGGCACACAGTCATTCACCGCGGCGTGAAATACGTGCTGCATTTGATTCCGTCAGGAATCCTGCGGCATCGCAAAGTGTGCGTGATCGGAAACGGCGTGGTTATCGATCCGATCGCGCTTGTCGCCGAGATAGATGGCTTGCGCCGATTGGGAGTCAAGATCGATAGAAATTTGCTCATCAGCGATTGCGCGCATCTGGTTTTGCCGTATCACCGGCTCCTCGATGAGCAGCGCGAGCTGCGCCGCGGCCGGATCGGCACCACCAAACGGGGAATCGGCCCCGCTTACGGAGACAAGGCAGCGCGCACGGGCTTGCGCATGTCTGATCTGATGCAACCGATTGTGTTCTCGAAAAAATTGCAGGCCAAGATCATCGAGAATAACCGAATCCTTCAGGCGCTCGGTGCGAAGCCGATCAGTTTTCGCGATGTGAACGAGACGTATCTTGCGGCCGGCGAAAAATTGCGGCCTTACGTGACGAACACGGTGGTTTACCTGCACCGTGCGATGGATCGAGGCAAACAAATCTTGTTCGAAGGTGCGCAGGGGACATTTCTCGATATCGATCACGGCACGTATCCGTATGTAACTTCCTCAAACACCACAGCGGGCGGCGCGTGCACCGGCACGGGCGTGCCACCGCATCGGATGGATCGTGTCGTCGGCGTGATGAAGGCCTACTCGACGCGAGTAGGGGACGGCGCATTGCCTACGGAGGACGCGCAGTTGGCGCAGATGCTTCACAATCTCGGACGCGAATTCGGCGCGACAACGGGACGCAAACGCCGCTGCGGTTGGTTCGACGCTGTGGCGACTCGTTACGCGGCCATGATCAACGGCATCGATGAGATCGCGATCACCAACTTGGATGGATTAGATCAGGTCGACCCAATTCGCATTTGTGTTGGTTACCAGCTACACGGAAAACGGCTGGATGTTCCGCCGTGCGACGCAACTCAACTCGCGAATTGCGAACCGGTCTACGAAGAAGTCGCTGGCTGGAACACGTCTATACACACTGCACGCAAATTTTCGCAGCTTCCTTCGGCTGCGAGACAATATGTTAGATGCATCTCCGAACTGGCCGGTGCAAAACTCTCGATGGTGAGCGTCGGCCCCGCGCGGGGGGAGACAATCATGTTGTGACTCCGTCGCTGCAGCCGACGGAGGAGGATGCTATAGCGTGCGCTGTCCTCAACGCAGAACCGCACCACGGCCAGAACTCCGCTGAGGACAGCGGACACTACAGGCGCTATCGCTGTGGTTCCGTCAATTGGATTTCGGATTTGCGGCGGCTAGAATTTGCCTCCGACCAGAAAACTCCAGACGTTAAGCCGCCCCGATGTCTGCTAGCACCAAGACTGTTCCTCGCCACATCGCCATAATCATGGATGGCAACGGCCGTTGGGCGAAGTCGCGCGGATTGCCACGAATCAAAGGCCACGAATCCGGTGCCCAGGCCGTTCGAGAATGTGTCGAAGGCTGTGGCGAGCTAAAGGTGGAGTATCTCACGCTTTACGCATTCTCCGCTGAAAACTGGCAGCGCCCCAGAACTGAAATCATCGCGCTGATGCGTTTGCTGGAGAAATTTTTGAAGGAGAAAACGCCGGAATTGCTCGAGAAGAATGTACGTCTTCAGGCCATTGGCCGGTTAACTGATCTGCCCCAAGGCGCCCAGGAACAACTTCACAAAAGTATCGAGCAAACTGCCGGCAACACTGGTCTCACGCTCGTTTTGGCACTGAGTTATGGTGGCCGGCTCGAGATTATCGACGGCATCAAAAGTTTGCTTCGCGCCATAGAACTGGGACACATCGACAGGGCGATGATCGATGTGGCGATGTTCAGTAAACATCTTTACACGCGTTACTATCCTGACCCCGACCTCCTTATCCGCACTTCCGGCGAAATGCGACTTTCGAATTTTCTGCTCTGGCAAACTTCCTATACCGAGATGTACGTCACGCCAAAGCTGTGGCCTGACTTTAAAAGGCAAGATCTATTCGCCGCCGTCGAAGAATTCGGCCGCCGCCAGCGTCGCTACGGAGCCGTGGAGTAGTTGTTGAATCGTTTGCGGCGGCGTGGTAGGGCGCGCAGTCCTCTGCGCGCCGTTGATGGCGCTCACAGGAGTGATCGCCCTACCAAATTCATTTTATTCGTGTGCATTAGTGGTTACAAATGGACAGCAATATGAGGTTCGAAGGTCAAGTTGCAGTTGTCACCGGAGCAGGACGAGGTATCGGACGCGCGATTGCTTTGCGTTTTGCCAGTGAAGGCGCGCGTGTGGCGTGCGTGAGTCGGACGGAGGAAAACGCAAAAAAGACTGCTGACGAAATCAACGGTCTCCGGAGTGAATCAGCAAAAGCGTACGCAGTCGATGTTGCGGATCATGGAGCCGTGCAGAAATTCGCGGCTCAAATTCTGGAGGATTTTGGTCGGGCCGACATTCTGGTGAACAACGCCGGCGTGACGCGCGACGCGCTTGCGATGCGGATGTCCATCGAAGATTGGGACGCTGTCATCCACACCAACTTGCGCGGCGCGTTCAGTTTTACTCACGCCTTAGTTCGCGCGATGACCAAGCAGCGCAGTGGTCGCATCATCAATATCAGCTCTGTGATCGGTTTAATGGGCAACGCCGGCCAGACAAATTACGCCGCGAGTAAGGCAGGCTTGATTGGCCTAACCAAATCGCTCGCGCGCGAACTGGCCAGCCGCAATATCACAGTCAATGCAGTGGCGCCGGGATTTGTTATGACCGACATGACTGTCGGGCTATCGGATCAAGTGAAGGACACGATTCACAGCAAGATCCCACTCGGCAGGACCGGTACGCCGGAGGAGATTGCCGCTGCGGTGGCATTCCTCGCATCGCCAGAAGCCGCTTATATTACGGGTCAGGTGCTGTGCGTCGATGGCGGCGTCGTAATGTGACGGAACCGTCCTCGTACTTGTCGTCTAGAGTCGTGCGACCGAGGACGAGAACGAGCACGAGTCAACAAAGCGCATCACGCGCGTTGCACGATCGTCACCCGCCCTTCAGCTATGAGAACGGTGGCGGCTGACACAACAAACTCGTAAATCGTATTCGCGTCTTCGCCATAAAGACGCGTCGCCAAAATCCGAAGCGGCAAATGAATGTAATCTAGTCGTGTTACGCATAAGCGTCCGTCCCGCAATGCAGCCAGGTATCCGGGTGGCGCGGTCGTACCTGCAGCGCGCGCCCGCAAACCGCCGTGAACAGCTGCCGCTTGCGCACCATATTCGAAGGCGTGTACGGCGGACAAACGCCCCTGACGGCGCAACGGGTTTGCCGGATCACGATGCGTATTACTGACGCACGCGATCGATCGATCGTCCCAGCGCACGACTTCATCCACCAGGCACATCAGATCGGAGTGGGGGATCAGCGCGCGAATTTCCGCTTTATTGATTGCCATGGGTCAAAGTGATCGAAACTGGAAAGAGAGTCATTCCGAGCGAAGTCGAGGAACCCCGCAGCATTACCTTACGTAACGCCGCGGGATCCTTCGACTCGGCTGCGCTCCGCTCAGGATGACTCTAACTGCTTTTATCGCCTCAGCGTCGCAAATGTTAATCCCAAAACGAATAAAAGTTGAACCAGTTGTAAGGCGCGAGCCGGGCATAATGTTCCAGACGCGTGACATAGCGCTGCACCCACGCCTGAATCTCCTCGGCGCGATGCTCGCGATTCAAAACGATCTCGTCGGCGAAATGTTCGAAGTAAATGTCATAGCGATTGCCGCCCCGGTACAGGCCGAAGAACAAAATGACCGGACAATGCATCATGGCCCCAAGCAAAATTGGACCGGCCGGCAACGTGGCAGGCGCGCCAAGGAAGTCGCAGCGCGTTGTCTTGTCGGCGCCGAAAACGCGATCGCCTAACATCCCGACAAAGCCGCCTGCATCCAGGCTCTCCCTGGCCCTTATCAATGTATCCGATCGGTCAGGTGCGATCACCGTGTCGGCAATCGTGGGATTTAGTCCATCGAAGAACCGGCTGATATTCTGGTTGTGCGCTGTATTCATTAGCACCTTGAGCGAAAACCCTCCGTGCTTTAGTCCAAGCGCCCGTAACACCTCGAAGCTGCCCAGGTGAGACCCTAACAAGATGCAGCCCTTGCCGTTTTCAGTTTGGCGCTGCAACACTTCTTTCCCGTGGATTGTGACGCAAAACCGGTCGAATTCACCACGCAGCAAATAAACGCGGTCCAGAATCGTAGTGGCAAAGTAATAAAAATGGCGCAAAACGTGCCACCAGTGGGCTGAACTGCCGCGCGCCCGTTTCAGGAATTCGTAAGACGCTCGTCGCGCTGTATGTGCCGTGATCAGGAAGTAAATTGTGATCGGAAATAACAACAGCATCGCTAGCGGACGACCGACCCGCTCCGCGATCCAGGCGATCACTCCCAGTGAAGCCGGTGTGCCGCGCTCCGGCACACTCACCCAGCGATCTGCTGCCGAACGCTTGCGGCTGACAATTTCCGAAATCATCTTGCGGTTGTCGTTTTTTGTCCGCAAATGGCCCCGGTGAAAAAATGCGGGTAGAACTCGCGAATTCGCTCGACATCCGGTGCAATCTCCGTGCGCGGAAAGCCGGCGCGCGAAAAAGCGCGACGCCACTGTGCGGCAGTCAGAAAGCCGGGGTTTGGACGAATTTCCGGATCTGTTTTCACATTAGTGAAACTATCTAGAATTTGAAACATGAGTTCGGGATACATCGGTTGGTTAGCGTAGGGCCGCACGCATTCCCCAATGACGAGCCAACCACCCGCAGCAAGCGACGAGCGCGCTTCGTTCAAGCTAAACAGGAGATTCTTCGAGATATGCATGACGTTAACAGCGTATACGAGATCGAATTCTCCCGGGGCAATCCCTTGCTCGCTCCACGGCAAATCGAGATCGACTGTCGTCCATTCCAGCGGGAGGTTCGGGTGTTGAGCCGCTAATTTGCGTTGATTGCAGCGCCGAAAATACGCGTTTGGCTCGGTAACGACGTAGCGTTCAAGTCGGGACAAAAGCCCTCGTTCACTAAGTAGCTTTAGCAAAATCTCTGTGGCGCTCCCGGTGCCCGCACCGATTTCAAGAACTCGCAAGATCGGTTGGGCGGAAAGACGATCCGTGGCGGCAGCGGCAGCTATCCAGTTGTTTACCGCATAGGTCAGATTGTCGTTGTGAAAATAGTTGAGCCAAAGCGGGACGCCTTGAGCTCCGAGCAGATTTTGATCGCCGCTTTTTTCGCCGGTCGCAACAATCTCATAAAGACTTGCGGCGTGGTCTAACAAATCCAGGGTCGCCGTGTTCCCGGGATCAATGTTGAGCGCGAGAGCGCGCAAGTATCCGAGATCAGGTTGCCATGGCGTCTTCCGCAAGCGATAGGATCGGGCCCCTCTGTCACTTTGCACTTCGACGCAGCCCGTTTCTACAAGGCGCGTTAGGATCCATTGTAAGGGAAGCCTGAAGCGCGGCTGGAAACCGAGAACGCTGCAAAGCTCATCAGCTGATCGCCACGCGCCAAGCTGTTCCACCAGGTTCAACCGGCCTAACAAATCAACAGCCAGTTCAATGCTGTAGCGCTCCATCAGTTCGATGCTCTGATACAAGCGCTCGCTGAATATCGCTGGCGGAAATTCCTTGAGATATTCGGCGAGCCGCGGGTCGCTCCGCCCGGTTTCAAATTTTGGCGCGTCAAGCAACGGCGCGTTCACGGTTGTAGAATCCGTCTCAGGTTGATGATGCAAAAGTGCCGTAGGCACGAAATGTTTATAGCTTTAAATCCCACAATGCCCCAGCCCCGTAGGGGCGACATGTCGGCCCATGAATCAGATGCCGCTTCTACAGAGCTTGGAATTCTCCTATCCAACGTTTGGGCTATAAACCTGGCGCACCTACGGCGCTCTCGCATTGTGGGGACTTGTCTATTCACGAAGTCATTTTGCTCCCCAGGCGACTTCAAGTCGACCTTCGACTATTACGCGGTCTCCCGCTCGACAGCAAAAATTGATCTCCGCAGCGCGCTCATTTCTCGCAGAGAGAGAAATTGTGAAGGCCTGTTCCGGCTGGAGTGGCGCAAGGAATTTGACCAGTCGTATGCCGGTGAGTTGCGAGTCCTGACGCCATTCAATCAGCGCTGCAAGGACTTCGTCGAGGATTACAACCCCGGGTACGAGGGGCGCGCCGGGAAAATGCCCCGGCAAACTTGGGTGATTAGCGCGGACTATACGGATAGCGTCAAAGGTCATCCCCGAAATGTGTCGTCTGCATCGGATCAGGTGACCGAGCGCTCTGCTTGGTGCCGCACACCGCTTGGCAAAGCTAAACCAAACCGCTGGCAGTATGTCGCGAACACACTGAGCACTTCTCCGGCGGAGGAACCAAACTGCGATAGATCGTATCGGTGCTTCGCCGATGGTCTCTTGGCCTGGCTGGCAACGAGTACGCGCATGCGTCGCTCTGCTTCGTGCGACAGCGACCAGCCGAAATATTCGTAGATCCGCCGAACTGCGCGAATGGGTTCGCGACGAATCTCGTCATATTGAATGTCGCAGATGCGATTGTTTGCTAGACGATCGCGTTCACGCAAAAATTTATTCATCGTGTTGGACCAGTAATCGATCGCCTCGCGGCCCACGATGACCGGATCGACCGCGTCGCTAAACGCGCTGCGTAGAATTGTCACCAGACTCGATACAGACGCCATCGCATCGACGGGCGTCCGGTGGGTCTGCACGAACAGCGCATCCGGATAAACGGACAGTAACGCTGGCATGGCAAACATGTGAGTAGGCGCTTTCAGGATCCAGCGGCGAGCGCCTCGCCGAAACTGCAGATGTTGAAGAAAACGACGGTGATATTCATATACCGGCCGCAAATCCTGCCGAAAAAACCAGGCGCGATATGACGGAACATAATACATCGCGTCGAACTGATCGCTCAAGAATGTGGGCGTCATGAGGCTGACGCACTCCTGCGGGATTTCTGCACCGACCGTGTGCACGTAGCGGAATGTGGGTGCCACCCAGTTAAAGAAGTTACAACCTTGTCTCGCGCGCTGAATCCGGCGCTTCTCATCGTGGCGAGTCGGCGGAGATGGGGACCTCACTTCCCACATCAGAGGAGATCGATGTTCCGGGTCTGCTCCGAGCAGCCGATGCAATACGCTGGTGCCGCTGCGGGGCAAGCCTACAATAAAGAGGGGTTCGCGGATTTCCTGGCGCGTAATATCTGGGTAGAACTCTCGGTCGCGTTCCATCTGAAGACGCGCGCACAAAGTCTCTACAACGTCGGTCTTGAGAGCAATTTTTCCGATCAGGTTAAGGCGTGCCTCGTCCTGGCATGAGTCGAGCAGGCGCGACAGCGCCTCAAAGAACTCGCCTTGACCAAAATCAACCAGGCCGCAGCGTCGCTTTGCAGTCTCGACCAATTCCGTCACAAAAATTCGAGTCGATTGAATCCGCGTTTTCTCCAGCAGTGCTCCAAATCCATTGAAGAGCCGAACAGGCAGCAACGGACGCATTTGCTGTAGGGTCGTGGCGGAGCTGTTCATTGCGGTTAAGGCATTTCAAGTACCTGCGATCGCAATCGACCGCTATAGGACTTAAGTGCCATGGAAATGAGACCAACGCCGGTAAGTCAAGCAGCGAATGCGGCAAGCATTTGGTTGCGCACGTGGTGTAATCGTTTCATCGTGTTTGCATGCAAACTGAGAAAGCTACGTTCGGTGCGGGTTGTTTCTGGGGAGTGGAAGAAGCATTCCGCAACGTAAAAGGGGTCTTGTCTACCAGCGTCGGGTATGCGGGAGGAACACACGAGAATCCGACGTATCAGGATGTTTGCACCGACAAGACCGGACACGCCGAGGTGGTGCAAGTGGAATTCGATCCGGCACAGGTCAGTTACGACCAACTTCTGGATGTTTTCTGGTCGAACCACAACCCGACAACGCTGAACCGCCAGGGCCCTGATGTTGGCACGCAGTATCGGTCGGTAATTTTTTATCAATCCCCTGAGCAACAGGCGGCAGCCATCGCTTCAAAAGAAAAATTCGAAAAGAGCGGCCGGTTCACTCGACCAATCGTGACGCAGATCGAACCCGCTTCAGCGTTCTGGCGCGCTGAAGAATATCATCAGCACTACCTGCAGAAACGCGGCCAGGCGCATTGCGCAGTTTGATGTTTGCAATTGCGCAAGCTGCTTGAGTCCGCCTCTCCCCTATCACAGGGGAGAGGACTGAGGTGAGGGGTGCGTGATGTGCCATAGCGTGCGATGATCAACCCTTCACCCTAGCCCTCTTCCTTGAAAAGGGAGAGGCGAATCGAAAACGTATGGAAACGCCCCCGCGAGTGCTCCGAAGCAAAAATTTCGTTGCGGACGCTGCCGCCTTCATCCTCGAGCAGGCGCGCAAAGCGATCGTCGAGCGCAGCGAATTTCGGATCGCGCTTTCAGGAGGAAACACGCCGACGCCGGTTTACGCCCGAATTGCGGGGGAGGGACATGATCTTCCGTGGGATCAGATTCTGTTCACGTTCGGAGATGAGCGATGCGTGCCGCCAGATGATGCGCAAAGCAACTTTAGAATGGCGCGAGAAAATCTCTTTGTTCCTGCTGCCGTTCCTGAAAAATCAATCATGCGTATGCGCGGCGAAATCGATCCGCAAATCGCAGCAAAGGAGTACGAAGACCAACTGGACGCCATCGCCATCGAGCATGGTGAGCGAATGTATCAACACGATTTGATTCTTCTCGGTCTTGGCGACGATGGCCATACTGCGTCGCTCTTTCCCGGGACGGCCGCGTTGGAAGAGATGTCGCGGCGCGTCGTCGCAAATTTTGTCCCCAAATTGAACGCGTGGCGATTGACATTCACTTTTCCGCTCATCGATCGTGCGCGTCAGATTTTGTTTCTCGTCGGCGCGTCGAAAAGTCCCCAGCTGATCGAGCGTGTGCTCGCGGGCGACCGGCAGTTTCCCGCCGCGCGAGTGAGTCCGTCCGCGGGTGAAGTGACATGGATGATTGGCGAATAATCAATCAAAACGTTCAATTGACTCGTAATTATCTCCGCGCTGTCATCCCGAATCCCGCAACGCGGGATGAGGGATCTCGCATGTACGCGACCGGCACTGGCGTGGAATGAGCCGGTGCGAACTTCGGTCGTGAGATCCCTCGCGCCGCTCGGGATGACAGATTGCGTATACGCGTCGGCTGTGAGATTTCTCCAGACTCCATGAGTACGCCACGCACGATCATCGTTACAGGTTCTGCGGGATTGATTGGGTCGGAAAGCGTGCGGCGTTTCGTGAGAGACGGCGCGCAGGTGCTTGGGATCGACAACGACATGCGCGCAAAGTTCTTTGGCGCCGAAGCTTCCACGAAAAAAACGCGCGACGACTTGATCGCGAACCTTCGCGGTTACGAACATCATGATCTGGATATTCGCGACGCGGCTGCAGTAATGGATTTATTCAAACAGCATCGCGGCACGATTGAAGCCATCGTGCACACCGCATCGCAACCGTCACACGACTGGGCTGCGCGCGATCCGCAGACTGATTTTACGGTGAACGCCAACGGCACGCTGAACCTGCTCGAAGCCGCGCGCACGTTTTCTCCCGAGGCGCCATTCATTTTCACTTCGACGAACAAAGTCTATGGCGACACGCCGAACGGTTTGCCGCTGCGCGAACTCGAGAAACGCTGGGAAATTGAGCCGGGCCACGAATACGACTCCGGTATCTCGGAGACGATGAGTATCGATTACACCAAGCATTCGCTCTTCGGCGCATCGAAAGTCGCGGCGGACATTCTCGTCCAGGAATACGGAAGGTATTTCGGGATGCCGACCGTTTCCTTTCGCGGCGGCTGTCTCACCGGCCCGGCGCACGCTGGCACCGAGCTGCATGGTTTTCTCTCTTACCTGATGATCTGTGCCGTGACCGGCCGACCCTACCGGGTTTTCGGCTACAAGGGAAAACAGGTTCGCGACAATATTCACAGCTTCGATTTGGTCGAAGCGTTTGCGGAATTCGTTCGAGCACCGCGCGCAGGCGAAGTTTACAATATCGGTGGCAGCCGGCACAGCAACTGTTCGATGCTCGAAGCCATCGAAATGTGCGAACAGATCAGCGGCAAAAAGTTAAACTGGAGCTACGAGGAAACGAATCGCATTGGCGACCACATCTGGTGGATCAGCGACGTGCGAAAGTTCCAGGCGCATTATCCAAACTGGAAATTTCGATACGGAATGCGCGATATTCTCGAAGAAATTTACGCTGCGGTTGCGCAAAACGTGTAATTCGAGAATCGAGATTCGTGAATCGCACGATTCACGATGTAACGATGTAAAGATGTAACCGCCGCCCTAATATTCCTCGCCTTCGTCTTCTTTGGGCGGCACCACGCGATCCACGATCCCATAGGCATGCAGCATCACCGCAGCGAGATAGAAGAAGAAAAGGCCGAGTCCCCATCCGGCAGATGCGAAGGCAGCAAGGAAAACAAAAATGCCCACCGGGATCGCGCCAATCATCCAGAGAAGACCCGCGAGGATGTGTCCTTTATAGATGTGTCCCAGACCGGGAACGATACTGAACATTACTGCGACCATGTCGCTTGCTTTGCCTTCCGCGGTTTGTGTTGCGCCGCGCACCCAATCGCAGCGGTCGCAGCGTTCCGCGTCTTTCGGCAGAAGATGCCCGCAATACGGGCATGGCATTTTATCGCCGGTGGTCGCTTCCGGGCGGGCAGCGGGCGCATCCGTGTATTCCACCTTCATACTCAACGAAAGTCCCAAGTGACACCGAATTCGTCAAGCAAACAGAATTCTAGGAGACCACGAATTACGCGGATTAAACGGATGAGAATGACGCATCAGGATTGAATGCTCGGTCGGGGAGGGCGGAGCCCTGCGACGCCAAGGGGACGTCC
>Ga0310810_10003656_pt1 | contig 16837 bp, 13 predicted proteins | sample NCmetagenome_FD_207641 | JGI IMG/M metagenome (GOLD analysis project Ga0310810, IMG submission 207641) | Soil microbial communities from experimental microcosm in Duke University, North Carolina, United States - NC | ecosystem: Engineered > Artificial ecosystem > Soil microcosm > Unclassified ... | reverse complement strand
CCTGCGCCGGCAGCGAGACGATCATCAGGTTTTCGAAGATGCGGCCCGGATTGCTCGTCTGAAGCGGATTCCGCGCCTCGCGCCACAATGCCACCCGGAGATCGACGCGCCCGTTCGTGCCGAACGACGTGATCGTCTCGCCGTTCTGCGCGTTGATGGCTGTCAGGTTTCCCGCGTTGAGATACAACAGCCGCCGATCGGATCGGTCTGGGCTCTCCCAGTAGTTGAGCCCTCTGGCGCCGATCGCCCCTTGATTCGCGTGGCGCCAGATCTCCTTCCCTGTTGCGGCGTCGACGGCCACGATCGCGTTCCCAGTGCCCTGCAGGTACATCACGTTGTCGACGACGATCGGGTTGAAGGTGACGTTGCCGTTGACCGGGTACGTCCAGGCCACCTCGAGGCGAGACACATTCGACTTGTTGATCTGGTCGAGCGCCGAATACTGCGACGAATGAGAGCCACCCTGATACGCGGTCCAGGTGGTGTAGGGCTTCGCCGAACCGCTTCGGGAGCCTCCCGACTGGGCGACGAGCGCCGCCACGCCGAGGGTGAGCGCAATCAACAGAGATCCGCCGAATCTACGCATCGAGACGTGTCCTTTTCATCTGCATCAGGCGGAGCTTTCGCCCGAACTGCGCCGAAATTCTATCCCATCGGATAGCCGTATAATACCCACGCCATCATCGACTTCCGGTCGCTCCGGGCGCTTGGTTTCGCAAGGAGTCACGACATGATCACGCGAGTTCTCGCTTCGTCTGCGACCGCCATCCTCATCGCCGTGATGGCGTCTCTGCCGGTCGCCGGCCAGAGCACGCCCGCGCCCCCATTGGTTATTACGGCGTACAACGGCGGAGCGCCTACACAGTACGTGGCGCCCAGGACGCCGTGGGGCGATCCCGATATACAAGGCACGTGGTCGAGCGACGACACCGAGGGCATCCCGCGCGAGCGCCCACCCGCGCTCGGCACCCAGATGTATCAGTCGGACCAGGAATATGCGGCGCGGGCCAAGCAGGTCGAAGCCAACGTCTCCAACCGAGAGAACAACGCCACCAGCACGTTCCGCAATGACTTCGCCCGCCGCGCATTCCGGCAGACGTCGATCATCGTCGACCCGCCGGATGGCCGGATGCCGGCCTTTACGGCGGAGGCGCAGAAGCGTCGCGCCCCACGGGATCGCGGCACTTTCGGTGACGGCCCGTTCGACTCGACAGAGGACTTCACGCTGTACGACCGCTGCATCACCCGCGGCATCGTTGGCTCTGTCCTGCGCGTGGTTTACGGGAATGGCAACCGTATCGTGCAGGCACCGGGGATGGTCGCGATCAGCTACGAGATGATTCACGACACGCGCGTGATGTACACCGATGGGCGACCGCACGTCTCTCCGAGCATACGGCAGCTCCTCGGCGACTCGCGAGCTCGCTGGGACGGCGACGAGCTCGTCGTCGAGACGACGAACTTGACCGACCGCACCAGCATCGGCGGCAACGGCAACGGCCTCCGGCACAGCGCGAAGATGGTCATCACCGAACGGTTCAAGCGCGTTGCCGACGATGTGCTGCAGTACCAGTTCACGGTTGACGATCCAATCACCTACGAGAAACCGTTCACGATGTCGTTCCCGCTGACACCGCTCGATGGCGGCATGCTCCTGCCGTACGACTGCCACGAAGGCAATCTCGCAATCCTCCAATCTCTCGGCGCAGAGCGGGCCGAAGATCGCTCGCTGGCTGCGGACCTCCAGCGCGGCGTCATCCGGCCGCGGCGAGGTGTTCAGGAGAGCGGACCCGGTGGCGGCGGCAATCGAGGCCGCGGTGCCGGAGCGGCCGCACCTGCACCTGCGACCCGTGATCCCGAGGACGCGAACTAGAACCTCATCTAGTCGGTGGGTTAGTGGTGGGTGGTAGGTGGTAGAAGTCGAACGCCGGGAGTCATTCATGACGATGCGCGCCCTCATATCGGTTGCCTGTGCGATCACTGTCGCTGTCGTGGCTTCCCTGCCGCTTGCCGGGCAGAGCGCCTCAGCGCCACCGCTCGTCGTGACGGCCTACAACGCCGGGCCACCCACCCCGTACAACGTGCCGAAGACGCCATGGGGTGATCCGGATCTCCAGGGCGTCTGGTCGAGCGACGACACGAGCGGCATCCCGATGCAGAGACCCGTGAATCTCGGCAACGACCTCTATCAGAGCGATGAGCAGTGGGCCGCGCGGCAGAAGCAGACACAGCAAGGGATTCAGAACGCACTCAGTGCGATCGGGACCTTCCGCGGTGACTACGCGCGGCGCTCGTTCAGACAGACATCGCTCATCGTCGATCCGCCGGACGGTCGCACGCCCGCGTTCACGCCGGCCGCCGAGAAACGGCGCGCACCCCGCGACCGCGGCACCTTCGGCGACGGTCCCTTCAACACGCCTGAAGACTTCACGATGTATGACCGCTGCATCACCCGCGGCATCGTCGGGTCGGTTCTGCGCGTGGTCTACGGCAACGGCAACCGAATCACGCAGGCGCCTGGCATGGTGGCGATCAGCTACGAGATGATCCACGACACGCGGGTGCTCTACACCGACGGGCGACCGCACGTCTCACCAAGCATCAAGCAACTGCTCGGCGATTCCCGCGCACGCTGGGAAGGCGAGGAGCTCGTCGTCGAGACGACGAACCTCACGGACAAGACGAGCATCGGGCTCAACGGCAACGGCCTTCGTCACAGTGACCAGATGAAGATCACCGAGCGCTTCAAGCGCGTGGCGGCCGATGTCATTCAGTACCAGATGACCATCGACGATCCCGTCACCTACGTTCGCCCGTTCACGTTGTCACTGCCACTGACACCGCTCGAAGGTAACATCCTGCTGCCCTACGACTGCCACGAGGGCAACCTGGCGCTGATGCAGTCGCTCAGCGCCGAACGTGCCGAGGATCGCGCGCTCGATGAGGATCTCAAGCGAGGAGTCGTACGGCCCCGTCGTCCCGTTCAGGACGGCAACCCGCAAGCCAATGGAGGGGGCCGAGGGGGCGCGGCCGCAGCAGCGCCTGCCGCACCGGCCGGTGGACGTGCGGGCGGCGCACCGGTCGAGGGCGATCAGGAGCGGTAAGATCAACGGAGACGAAGGGAGATGGCTGATGCGTAGTCGAGTTCTGGCGTCCCTCGGTGCAGCGGGCACGATGGCGCTCGTGGCAATGGCGTCGCTGCCGGTGTCCGGTCAGAGCAGCACACCGGCTCTGGTCATCACGGCGTTCAACGGTGGCGCGACGCAGTCGTACACGGTGCCGAAGACGCCGTGGGGCGATCCGGATCTGCAGGGCGTCTGGAGCAGCGACGATGCGACGATGCCGATGTCGCGGCCGCAGAATTTTGGTGACCGTCTGTATCAGAACGACGAGGAATTCGCCGCGCGGCAGAAGCAGATTCAGAGCGGCATCACGAATGCTGAAAACGCCGTCGGTTCCTTCCGTGGCGACTTCGCGCGACGCGCATTCCGCCAGACCTCCCTGATCGTCGATCCGACAGACGGCAGGACGCCCGCGTTTACGGCGGACGCGCAGAAGCGCCGCGCCCCGCGCGATCAGGGCACGTTTGGCGACGGTCCGTTCAACTCGACTGAGGACTTCACGCTCTACGACCGCTGCATCACCCGCGGCATCGTCGGATCGGTGATGCGCGTCATTTACGGGAACGGCAACCGCATCGTCCAGGCGCCGGGCATGGTCGCGATCAGTTACGAGATGATTCACGACACCCGCTTCTTCTACACCGATGGCCGGCCACACGTGTCCCCCAGCATCAAGCAGTACCTCGGTGATTCGCGGGCGCACTGGGAGGGCGAGGAGCTCGTTGTCGAAACGACGAACCTGACGGACAAGACCAGCATCGGCCCGAACGGCAACGGCCTGCGCCACAGCGACAAGATGAAGATCACCGAGCGGTTCAAGCGCGTGGCGGATCAGATCCTCCAGTACCAGATCACGGTGGACGATCCCGTGACCTACGCGAGGCCCTTCACGCTGTCACTGCCGCTGACGCCACTCGATGGCGGCACGCTCCTGCCCTACGAGTGCCACGAAGGTAACTACGCGATCCGGCAGTCGCTCGGTGCGGAGCGCGCGGAAGATCAGAAGGTGGAGGCCGACTTCCAGCGCGGCATCCTCCGCCCGCGGCGTCCCGTGCAGGACGGCCTCGGCGTCGGTGGGCAACCAATCGGCGAGGCTGGCCCGGGAGGAATCATTCCTGCGGGCCGTGGCGCCGGACCGGGGAATTAGGACATTGAAGATCTTTGATCGGTGATTGATGATTCGTTGTTGATTGAAGATTGTTGATTGGAGATTGGGAGACTTGTACGAATGAATCGAAACGTATGGCTCATGGCAGGACTCGTCGTGATCGCGCTCGGTATCGTGAACGTCGTGATGGGAACGCGCATGGTGCCGACAATGGCCGTTGCGACTGAAAAAGGCACGATCGCAGGCTGGTGGCTGATCTGGAGTGTGATCGGCCTGGTCGTGATCTCCGCGGTCTCGCTCGGTGGCTTCCTGGTCGCGGCAGGCCTGGGGAAAGTTCCAGAGACTCGGGCTAAGTAAAGAGTCCAATCAACCGGGCGTTGATCGTCACCCCGGTCCACACCGCCATCGAGATGAGCGCTACGACTTTCGACGCCGCGCTCGTCTCGGGGGCCTGAATCATCTTCCGGCGCACGGTCAGCAGGAATATCAGGCCAAAAGCGATCAGATACATCTTGTACCAGAAGAACTCGCTGAAATATTCACGCGAGGCGTTCTGCATCAACTGAGGAACCCCGGTAGCCACGAGACCGAGAAATCCGGTCACCATCCACGGTCGCGCGTCCCGCGCGACTTCCGCAGTGGTCTTCGACCGCATACCGAAGCCGAGCAATCGGAGGTCGGTGATCATCATGCCGCCGGCGAACAGCGCGAGGAATACCAGGTGAATCGCCTGGATGGTCGGATAGACCCAGATCGACGCGCCAATCGCCTGACTGATGGGCCACTGCCCCATCTGCTCGAAGAAGCCTTCCAACATTCGCTCGACTCCTAATCGGTCTCGACTTGCCTTGTCCGCGTCCGGGAAGGCGACTAGTTGTTCTGGAACCAGTTGTACGGGATGAGCCGCCCCGAGACGATGACGATCGCCCACAGGACCATCCCCAGCGCGCCTGACAGTTTGGCTCCAAACGGCGTCGTGGCCCTGGTGTCCCAGGTCACGACGGAGTTGTAGGTGATGAAATGAAACGCCATGGCATTGATCCCGGCGAGCACCATCACCAGCATCTTCGTCCAGAAGAAGATGTTGACGTAGAAGCGCATCGGGTCGGAGAACGCGAGGGTGACCCCGGTGACCGAGCTCATCGCCATCCCCAGCATCTGCCAGGGGAAGAGACGCTTCTGGAGCTCGGAGAACGGCGTGCTCATGTTCCCGATGCCCAGAAGCCGGAGATCCATCATCACGATGAGTCCAGCAAACAGACACATGCTGACGACGTGAGCCACCGTCAAGTATGGCGAGAAGAGCAAGGACTCCCGAATCGCGATGCTCGTCGGGAGCTCGCTCACCCAGAAGAACAGATCGTGCACCGGCTGCATCAGATCTCCATTCAGTCGCGAAGGTCTGCGGGTCTGGTCCTACGGGATGCAGCGCATCTTGAGGTCGTCCTTGTCGCGATACTTCTCGTGACAGGCGGCGCACGCATCGGCGACGGTGCCGCTCACTTCGACCATCTGGTCCATGTTCTTGGACTGTGCGGCCTTGTATGACGCGGCGCCGGCATCGACCAGCCCCTGCGCCCACTTCTTGAAATCTTCCTGATCGACTGGCGCCGGCCGGCCGTTCTCACACATGCGGCCCGGGATCAACAGCAGGTTGCCAGTCTCCTGCAATGCGATCGACGCGTTTTCGACCGCCTGCCAGCCGCCGTAAACACCACCGAAGGTCTGTGACGCGGGCGCACCAGGTTCCGGCGGCTTCTGCGCAGCCGCGGGATCGGTGCTCTGCGTGTCGAAGATGATGTTCGAGTTCGGGAACGGAATACCGCGCATCACCTGCGCGAGCGTGCCGTACGGCTTGGCGGCCGGCGCAGCGGGTGCCGCCGGAGCAGGCGGCTGCGCCTGAGTGCATGAAATAAAGAAAATCGAGATTGCGACGAGCCCATACACGCGTTTCATATGCGTCCTCCAACGCGACGGCCGCAGGCCGCCGGTGCCGGTCCCGCAGTGTCGGCACACATTACCTTGATGATCTGCGCCCGTTCAACGCGGAAGTTTCCTCTAAGTGTGGAATGTTTCGCGAGGATCGCTGGCGGGGAACCGTTGTGCACAGTCGGGCTCGCAGTCTATCGCACAGATTTCCAAGGGGTCAAGGTAAGCTATGCGCCACACGCGAGGCGGCTGTGCAGGATCTCACCACCGGATCGTTGACCGGGCACCTTCTGAGAACGACCAGCTACATGCTGGTGAGCATGATTTTCCAGACGCTGTACGTCCTCGTCGATCTGTACTGGGTCGGCCGTCTGGGTACCCCGGCCGTGGCCGCTGTCGGCATCAGCGGCAATCTCACATTCATCGTCCTGGCAGCCACTCAGATGCTCGGCGTCGGCACGACGACGCTCGTGGCGCACGCGACGGGCCGACGCGATCAGGCACAAGCGACGATCGTGTTCAACCAGGCGCAAGTGCTCTCGATTGTCGTCGGAGTCGCCTTCCTGGTGATCGCGTTCCTCGCCATGGATGCGTATGCGAGCGTGTTCAGCGCGGACGAAGCGACCCGCATGCTCACCCGTGCGTACCTCGTGTGGTTCATTCCGGCAATGGCCCTTCAGTTCGGGCTGATTGCGATGGCGTCAGCGCTGAGAGGGACCGGCAATTTCCGTCCCGGCATGATCGTGCAGACGGCAACGGTGATCATCAACATCGTGCTCGCGCCGGTGTTGATCTTCGGATGGGGCATCGGCCGGCCGCTGGGCGTCGCGGGCGCGGCAATCGCGACGCTCCTCGCCATCGCGATCGGCGTCGTATGGATGGCGCTGTACTTCTTCCCTGCCGACTCGTATTTGAGATTCACGCCGCGCGAGTGGGTACCGCGACTGTCGCTGTGGGGCGACATGCTGAAGATCGGGCTGCCCGCCGGCGCCGAGTTCGCGATGATGGCCGTCTACCTGATGCTGGTCTACGCGGTCTCGCGACCGTTTGGTGCGGCCGCGCAAGCGGGCTTCGGTATCGGCATTCGGATCCTCCAGGCGTGCTTCCTGCCGGTCGTCGCGCTCGGGTTTGCCGTGAGTCCTGTCGCGGGTCAGAACTTCGGCGCGCGGCACTCCGGGCGCGTGAAGGAAACGTTCCGGACCGGGGCGGCAATCGCGGCTGCCGCGATGTTCGTCCTGGCGTGCCTGGTATGGCTCTGGGGCGATGCGATGGTGCACGTCTTCACCGGAGACGCGACCGCCGTGTCCGTCGGCGAGGAGTACCTGCACATCGTCGCGTTCAACTTCGTCGCGTCGGGCGTGATCTTCGTCAGCTCCAGCATGTTCCAGGCGATGGGTAACACGATGCCGTCGCTCATTACCTCTGGTGCTCGCATTCTGATCGTGGCCATCCCGGTGCTGCTGCTCGCGCAAACGCCCGGCTTTGCCCTCAAGTGGATTTGGTACATCTCGGCGGCGGCCGTCGTCGTGCAACTGGGGATGAATCTGCTGTTGCTCAAACGTGAATTCCGGCTCCGGCTCAATTTCGCGCCCGATGAGCGGAGGGGCCTGGTCGTGTCGGGCGCAGTTTCGTTATAAGCTCACTCACATGCCGTTCATCATCACTGACCCGTGCATTGGCACGAAGGACACTGCCTGCGTCGACGTCTGCCCTGTCGACTGCATCCACCCTCGCAAAGATGAACCCGAGTTCGAGACGACCTCGATGCTCTACATCCATCCGGATGAGTGCATCGACTGCGGCGCCTGCGTTCCTGCGTGCCCGGTGGCCGCGATCTACGACAGCACGGACTCCACGCCGCCTTCGCAGAAGGAGCTGATCGACGCCAATGCCGTGTATCGCGCGGGCGATGCCGCAGCGGTTTCGCAGGCCGAGGAGATCGTGAAGAAACACATGGCCGCGCGTGCCGATCTGATGGCGGTGGCTCCCGCCGAACGGGCTGCGGCGCACGCGAAGTAAATTGATTGAAGGGGTTTGAATCGGGCCGGAATCTCCGCGGACCGGAATCCCCGATCCCGAACCCCGAATCCCGAGTCCCGAATCCCGAGTGAATATGGCGCGAGGCTGGGAAAGTAAGTCGGTCGAATCGCAGCAGGAAGCGGCCGCTGCCGGGCAGTCGCCGTCAGCGCCGTTCAATTCCGAAGACGCTCAGCGCCGCGCAGAACGTGCGACGCTGATGCTCGCCCGGACGCGCGCCTTGGCGGATTTACAACAGGCGTGCGCGCCAGCACACCGCGCGATGCTCGAGCAAGCCATCGCCGATCTCGATCGGCGACTCGGAAAAGTCGACTAGCTCGCGAGCGCCGTCACCTGCGGGGTCGAGTCCTCGACCGGCTCAGCGCAGCCCTGAGCGAGAAGGACACCAGCCACAGCCGTCGGAACGGCGTGCACTTCGCCCTTCCGGAAGCTGCTCATCTCTTTACCCCACACCCGAACTCGAACCGACTCTTTGAATCGAATCACCATTGCTCCAGCCTCCGAGTTTGACTTGGAGCAACATGCGGGCCAAAGTGTGCGATCCAATGTTTATGCGGGTTTACACGCGCATCAGGACAATTTTTGTCGGTAGCCCGGCCGTTTGACCGATAGCGCTGCCATAAAGTGACACCTGTTTGCGGTACTGCTCCAGCGCCCCATCGAGTTCGCGGTCGGTCTTGAAATCCACGACGACCATCGAGGAGCCCTCCCTGAAGGCGAGGTCGACGTAGCCTTCGACGAGCACGCCGGACGGCAGCCGATAGGTGATCGGCATCTCGCGATAGCAGAGCCCCTCTCGAGCCGCCTGCTCGGCGGCCTTCAGCAGCGGATGTTGGAGCACCTCTCGAACAAGGTCGCGTCCGCTCTCGACTTCTTCTTTTATCGCGCCAAGAATTCGGCCGTGCGCCTCGGCCAGGAGATCGAGCACAGCGAGGCCCTCGCCTCCGAGGGGCGCATCTGCCAGAAGCGCGTGGACCAGCGACCCGAACCGCGTGCCGCCCGGTCGAGGGATGCGCCTCAGGTCATCCACGACCGTCACCGCGGTCTCGTCGATATCGGCAAGGTCCGCGGCCACGGCCGCTTTCGTCGCAGTCATGACGTCAATCGAGGCTCGACCGGCAGCCGTGACATCAGCCTCGCGACCAGCCTTCCAGGCCTGATACGCATCAAGCCCATGGCGCAGCACGTCGGGGTGCACGTCTTTGACGATGAGATCGTCGCGACGGAGACCGAAGGGCGCTTGCACATTGAGCGACAACACCTGCGACTCCGGTGACCACCACACGACGGAATGCGACGGGTCCGTTGCGATCCGGTGCGCGCCTGGGCAGACCGTCGTTCGCGAAGCCGGATCTCCACTCGGACGCTCGAGCACAGTGTCCTTGCTCTGAAATGCCGGACACCCCTCGGCCGCGTGTTGTACTCGCCGCTCGGTCTCGGCTGGATAGATAGCCGAATTGAGAGGTGCGACCCACCCTTCTGTGAAGGGTTCATCGCCGATGGCTGGAACGATGAGCAGGTCGCGAGCGCGGGTCGCGGCTACGTAGGCGATGCGCTCGCCTTCCTTCTGTTCACGCGCGATCTCGAGCGCCTTGTGGTCGTTCAGATCCTTCGGCGACCAGCCACCGATGCGGAGCGCGCAGAGGCCGCGCTCGAGATCGACGTGGCGGCTCGCATCCCACGGCGTGAGGCGAGCGGTAATGTCAGCGAGCACCACGACGGGGAACTCGAGCCCTTTGGCTTTGTGGACCGTCATCAGGCGGACCCCGTCACTGCCCTCTTCGAGGATCGGCGCCTCGGCAGCCTGACCGCCACGCGCCGCTTCGCGCAGCGCTTCGACGAAGCCGCGGAACGACATCCCGCCTTCCAGCTCGTACTGACGCGCAAGCTCCGAGACGTGCAACACATTCGCGAGCGCCTGCTCGCCTCCCGGGCGAAGCACGAAGCCGACGTGCGCACGCGTGTGATCGAGCAGGGCCGTGATCGTGTCGGACACCGGACGGCGATTGCGTTCTCCGTGGAGCGACCGCAGCAGCGTCAATGAGTCGCGAATCGGCTCGAGGCCGGGCGGCAGCGTCTCAGGAATGCGGAACGGGTGAAACTTGCCGGCGATGTGGTGATACTCGAGCAGCTCCTCGTCACCGATCGCGAACAACGCGCCCCGGAGTGTCGCGAACACCGAGAGCTGATCGTCGGGCCACTCAATGGCCATCAATGCGGCACGAAGCGTCTCGATCTCGTCGCGATCGTGAAATGCCTTGCCACCCACGAGCAGATGCTTGACGCCGCGCGCTTCGAGCGCCTCGACGTAGGCGCGCGTGATGTCCTCGCCAAAGCTGACGAAGCGCCGGAACAGAATGCAGATGTGACGCGCCTCCAGCGGAACGCGCCGGGTGGGTGCGTGGCGTTCGGTGACCGTCCAGCCGCTCTTGTTCACCAGCCAGTCGACATACGCCCCGACCGCGTCCGGGAGACATTTCTCAATCTCGCGCGCGGCGATGAACCGCTGGCCGTACGGCTTCGGCACCGGAAGCACGACCACTGATGGCTGACCCGCGTGATCGTCGCGATGCGGCTCGAGCGCGACGTAGCGCGCCTGATGGGTGTCGCGATCGCCATCCATGAGCGGCGCGAACGCGGCGTTGACGACATGCTGGATGTTCGGCGCACTGCGAAAACTCTTGCGCAGCTCGACACGCGTGGCGCCGCGATCGACCAGCATCTCGCACACACGCCGATAGACGTCGACGTCAGCGCGCCGGAATCGGTAGATCGACTGCTTCGGATCCCCGACGATGAAGAGCTTGCCCGCGACGGGTGTGATCCGCTCCCACCGCGTCTCGTTCGCATCGTCGGCGGCAAGAAGCAGCAGCAACTCTGCCTGCAACGGATCGGTGTCTTGAAATTCGTCCACGAAGATGCGCCGGAAGCGCCCCTGGAAGTGCGAGCGGACCTCTGTATTGCTCTTGATCAAGTCGCGCGCACGAACCAGCAGATCGAGGAAGTCGAGCGATCCCTCACGTGCCTTCAGCTCCTCGTACAAATCGACGCATGCGAGCAGCTCGTCATGAAGCAGCGCGGACAGGTCGGCATCGGCCCGGAGCATGAAGTCATCGAGCGCCACCATCAGCCGATCGCGCGCGTCGAGGACCTGCGCGCGTGTGACGCCCTTGGCGTACGTCGGCCCGCTTCCCTTCCGGGCACGCTTGACGTCGCGGTTCTTCCGCAACTCCACGAGGAGCGACTCCAGCTCGTCGAACGCTTCATCGCCTGCAGGCGAGGGCATCCGTTTCAGATCGCGGCTCAGCCTCCGCACAGGTTCGGTATCGACAAAGAGGTTGTCACCGGCGTACGAGGGAGCCTTCGAGAGATCGGCCAACTCGTGAACGAGGGCAATGAGGCGCCCGATGACATCGGCGCGATCGAAAGGCTCCCGCGTCCATGGCTCGCGGAAGTCGCGCCACTCCGTAAGCGAGAAGCCCGCCCGACGAAGACGCTCGGTCGGGCCATCCTCGTCTTCACCCGGCCGGCTGCTTCGGCTCGCTCGCCGCAGGGAACGGCGGACCCCTTCGGGCGGTGACGCCAGTACGGCCTGAAACCATGTCGCAAACGCGTCGTTGAACAGGCGCTCGGCTTGTCCCTCCGTCAGGACGCGGAAGAGCGGATCAATCGCCGCTTCGACCGGCCGTTCACGCAGCAGGTCCGCACAAAATCCATGAATCGTGCTGACGTGCGCTTCCTCCAGATTCTGGACTGCCGCATTGAGGCGCTGATGAATCTCGGGCGAGACCGCATTCCGCCGTTCGTCCTCGAGCTGTTGTCGCAGTCGCAGCTTGAGTTCGCCCGCCGCCTTTTCGGTAAAGGTCACGGCCACGATCTCCCGGACATCGGCACGACCCTGGGCAAGCACGCGAACGATCCGCTTCACCAGCGCCGTCGTCTTGCCCGTGCCGGCTGCGGCCTCGACGACGAGCGTGTCGTCGATGGCCGTTTCGATCGCTTCTCTCGCGCGTTCGTCTTGCGTCATGGACGACTCCTGAGCGCCAGGAGATCGCCCAGCGACTCCGGTGGTTTGCGGGCGACGCGGCGGTAGACGTCGGATCCGCAGACCGGCCTGAAGTCGCAGCGATCGCACGCTTCCTCGGTTGGGGCGGCGGCAAGGAAGCCGGTTTCAATCGCGCGGTCAACGACCTCGAGCACCTCGTGGCCCGCGGCACGCGAACGCTCATCGAGCAGGATCGGGTGCGAGGAGAAACTGCCGGTGGATGTGCAGTAGAACAGGCGGCCGTAGTGGACGACGCGATCGAGCGCCGTCTCTACCGCCATTGAATACAGGACCGGTTGCAACACCGCGCCGCCGCCGATCACAACCTTGTCGATTTTGTCTGGACGCCGGCCGGTCTTGTGGTCCGTGATCCGGAGAACGCCCGTTTGCAGGTGCTCCTCGATCAGGTCGATGGCGCCTCTCAGCCGGAAACGGCCATCGATGACCACGTCCCCCCGCATGCTGTGCTCATCGCGTTCGCCTGGCACAGGCCCAAACGCGAGCTCGAAATAGATTGGTAGCCATTCCTCGCCATCGCGCGCGAGATGGTCGAGCAGCCACGCATGCAGGTCCCGCCGGATCGTTGCGAGTTCTCCCTCCCACACTCGCTCGACAGCCGGGACCAGTTGGTCATGTGCTCGGGCGCCGATCTCCTCGATCACGTCGTCCAGGACGGCGCGGGCCGCATCGACGGTCGCGACCGTAACGGGCAGCAGCGATCTCGATTGCAGCGTCCGGAAAAAGCTCGCTTGAATCTCGTGAAAGAGGCTGCCGCGCGTCAGCGGATCCATCCGCTGCAGCGCTTCCGGCTGCTCGAACGGTCGAAGCCGGTAAATGGCCGAGAGCACGAACTGATACGGACAGGCGCTGAAGAGTTGCAGTGCGGACGCCGAGTACGAGCGCACATTCAGACGCTGTCTCGCCAGCGCCTCGCGCGTGTACGGCTGCACGCGCGTCAGGCCATCGTTGGGCGACCAGCGGCGCTGGCCGCGCGCCCACCTGTCCACCACCGATCGCCGCAGGCACTCGTTCAGTTTGAGCAGATAGTGCGCGTGTCCCTTGACCGCATCCGGATTCGTCTCGTCGAGCAGCCGGCGCAGGACGGCGAGGTCATGCTCCTGATCGTCGATCGCTTCCTCCGGCGTTGACGGTGCCGGCCACGCGAGCGTCGCATCTCCCGCTTCGCGTGCCACGTGCTCGAGCTCGTCGTGATGTGGCACTCGCCCGGTGGCCGCACGCATGACGTCGAGCGCGTAGAAGGACGGGACGCGCGCCCGCGATTCGCTCAGCTCGATGCGGGGATACGACACGTACAACCTGTCGGACGCCGCGCCGGCAGCCAGTTGCAGGAGCAGCCGCTCCGAGGCCAGGCGCTGTCGTTGCGTCGGAAGCGCCGGATCGACGGCTTCGCGCATGCCGTCGAGCATCATCGGATCCTCGCGCGGCTTCTGTGGAAACATCCGCTCGGCGAGACCGGGGACAAACACCACGCGAAACGTCCGCCCCCTCGCCTGCTCCGGCGTCCCGACGAACACGCGTCCATATCGGTGCGCGGGCGGCTCTGACTCCATCGTCAACAGCCGCTCGGCGAGCACACGCCGCGCTTCATCCAGATCGATCGGGCCGACTTCCCCCATCGGGCGCAGATCCGCGAGGACCCGCAGCACGTGGGCGGGAGACTTCAGCACTCGCGGCGCAAGCGTCTCGAACCTGTCGAGCCATTCGCCCCACGTCGCCGACTCCGGCCAGCTCGCTATTTCCTCGACGATAGGGAGCGCGAACGACTTGAGGTAGTTCAGCTGCTGCTGAACCTGTCTGAGTCCGGACACTCTTGCCTCATCGCCGCCGTCTTCCCGCTTCGCTTCAGCGATTTGTCGTTCGATCTCCGCATGCTTCCCCTCGAGACGGCGCTTCCAGCGCGTCGCATCACGGCCGATGACCGCGGCATCGACGATGAGGGCTTCCCAACGCCACGGCGCGCGCAAGGTGCCGGCGAGGATGGATTCCGAAGATTCGGGATTCGGGGCCCGGGACCCGGCATTCGGGATTCGGGACTCGGGGTTCGCGACGTCGTCATCTTCCTCGGCGGGCGATTGGACTCGGCCAAATGCTTCATCTTGAGAGGCTGCCCAAGTCGCGTCCTTCTTGTCACTCTCCAGAGGGACCTGCGCGAACGACAAGTACTCGGCAAATCTGGATGCAGACAGTTGCTCTGACGCGCACGCGAGCAATGCGAGGAACGCCCGGCCAGCAGTCAGCGGACGACGAGTGCCACGGCTGAACCAGGCAGGCACTCTGGCGCGGCGCAGCGCGTGTTCGATCAGGCCGACGTAGTTCTGCGGCGACCGCACGAGGACCGCGATCTCGTCGAACCGCGTGCCGGCGCGGGCTTCGCGCAGAATGCGTCTCGCGATCTCGACGGCTTCCCTGCCCTCGCCAGGCGCCGAGAAGAATTCGAGCGAGCCGTCCAGCGTTCGCTCGGCGGGCAATGTCTCCTCGCGGAACAGGTATCGACGCAGGCACGCGAGATCTCCCGCCCGGTCGCCCTTGTGCTCATCGACGACGCCGCCCATCGATTCGAGACGCGCGATGCCTTCCCGATCGCTCGCAGGCATAGTGGCGACGGCGATGTCCGCCCCGGCGACGAGCGCTTCAACGAACATCTGCTCGGCGCGACGCTCGACGGCGAGATCGATCAACACGACGAGCGGCGCAGGATGGTTACCCTTGATGGCGCGAGTCGCGGTCTCGAACAGCGTCGAACGATCCACGCTCGACGCGCGCTCGAACGAGTCTTCGACGCGCTCGAGCAAGTCCGCGAGATCCGCCCCACCGCGCGTCGCACGCAGCAGGTGCTGGGCATCCACGCCCGCAAGCCGCAACTCTTGAAGCGTGCGCGCCAACGCTCGTGGAAACCCTGGTGTCGATGCCACCGGCGCGAAATACTTCAGCGAGCGCTGTCGCGTCGCGTCGAACGCGGCTCGCGCCGCGACCGCTTCGGCTCCCAGCCATGTACTCGGCGTGTGACCGTCCATCGCGAGCGCGACCATCGCGCTTCGGGCCGCGAGTTGCGTCAGGCTGACGCGCTGCAGCCCGAACGTCGCCGGCGAACTCGCCGCGACTTCGCGTGCAAGATCGTCAGCAGCACCGCGAGACGCGCCTACGATGAGCGTCGGTGTGAGTGGAAGACGGCCGCGCAGGACTTCGCGCGCGGCGGATAGCCGGTCTGCGGCAAGAGAGGAAACGATGATGCGGAAGGACATGATCTTCCCCGGCCGTTGCCGGGCATCCGGGATGGCAACGTCACGCTGCCATGTTGCGGTCACTCTAACACGGTTGAGTGACAGCCCCGGTCACAGGCTGCGACGGTGAGATCAGTTCGAGAGGGATCGTGATTCGCTCAAGGCGCCAGACGGTCGCGGCGCCACGAGCCTTTCGACTCGCGCAGATAGCGCAGTCGATCGTGCAGCCGGCTTGGCCGCCCCTGCCAGAACTCGAACTCGTCAGGGATCACGCGGTAGCCGCCCCACCAGTCGGGACGCGGGACGTCGTCTTCGAATCGCTCACGTGCGGCGTTGAACAGCAGCTCCAGCGTCTCGCGACTGTCCACGACCTCGCTCTGCTTGGACGCGTAGACACTCCAGCGGCTCTCGATCGGACGCGTCGCGAAATACGCATCGGATTCGGCGGTAGACACTTTCTCGACCGTACCGTCCACGCGCACCTGCCGTTCGAGGCTTCTCCATGTGAATAGCAGGCTGGCGCGTCCGGTCGCCTCGAGCTCATGCGCCTTGCGACTGTGGTAGTTCGTGTAGAACACGAAGCCGCGGCTGTCGACGCCTTTCAGCAGCACGTTGCGAACGGATGGACGGCCCTCGCGCGTCGCCGTCGCCAGCGCCATCGTCGTAGGATCGACCTCGGTCCGGCGGACCTGCTCGAACCAGCGCGCGAATTGCGCGAACGGATCGGCGTCGGACTCGGATTCACTGAGCGGCTGGCCGAGATACTCACGCCGGACGTCGGCCAGGCTCATTCGTTCGCGACCAGCCGGATGGCGTCGTTCTCGACCGTGACGCGGACGGTCCCGCCTTGATTGGCGAGCGCGCCGAACAGCAGCATCTCGGAGAGCGGCTTCTTGATGACGCGCTCGATGAGGCGAGCCATCGGGCGGGCACCGAATGCGCGATCGAACCCCTTGTTGGCCAGCCACGTCCGGGCAGCCGGATCGATCGCGATCGTCACCTTCTTCGCCGCAACCATGCCCCGGACTTCGTCGATCTGTTTGTCCACGACCTTCTCGATCTCGGCCGTGCCAAGCGCACCAAACGTCACGGTAGCGTCGAGGCGGTTACGGAATTCAGGCGTGAACATCCGCTCGAGTGCGCCGCGCGAGGATCCGCCCGTGCCCTGCTCGGTGAACCCAAGCCTGCGATCCGACAGATCGCGAGCGCCGGCATTGGTCGTCATGATCAGGACGACGTGACGGAAGTCGGCCTTCCTGCCGTGCGAGTCTGTGAGCGTGGCGTGGTCCATCACCTGCAGCAGAATGCTGAACATGTCGGGATGGGCCTTCTCGATTTCGTCGAGCAGCAGGAC
>Ga0310810_10003655_pt1 | contig 16838 bp, 9 predicted proteins | sample NCmetagenome_FD_207641 | JGI IMG/M metagenome (GOLD analysis project Ga0310810, IMG submission 207641) | Soil microbial communities from experimental microcosm in Duke University, North Carolina, United States - NC | ecosystem: Engineered > Artificial ecosystem > Soil microcosm > Unclassified ... | reverse complement strand
TTGAAAAGCGCCCAGCCGACGCCCCAGAGCGCCAGCGGAAAAATGATCCGCGGCAGGGATGACTGTAAATCCAAGTTGGCGAGAAAAAACTGCGCGACGGCGACGATGGCGCAGCCAACAGTGCAGAGAAGCCGCGAGCCGAGCCGGTCCGAGAGCGCGCCGGCAATCGGCGCCATGATCATGATGATCACCGAGTCGGCGACAATGATCCAGCCCACCTGCGACGCCGAATAGCCGAGCAGATCCTGCAGGAAAAACGGCAGCAGAAAATTGATCGCCGAGAGCGTCCCGGAAATGAGAAACAAGCTCAGAATTCCGCCCGTGAACAGACGCGAGCGAAACATGGAAGTAATCAGGATCGGCGTTTTGGCCCTGCTTTCCACTCGCAGCAGAAAAAACAAAGCGATGATCGACAGCGACACAGTCAGGAGAAATACCGGATGGCCCCAGCCGGTTCGCGGCAATTGGTCGATGGCGTAGATAAAGAGGCTGTTGGCGAGCAACAGGAGAACCGCGCCGGGAATATCGACGTTGATTTTCGTTTCCAGTCGAGTTTCGGGAATCACTTTCCAGGCCAGGTAGGCACCCCACAGGCCGAACGGCAGGTTGATGTAGAAGATCCAGCGCCAACCGATGCTGTCGATCAAGAAACCGCCGAGCGAAGGCCCGGTGAGAAAACCCATGTGGAAAGCCGTGGACGTGAGGCCGAGGGCGCGGCCGCGCTCCTCGGGCGGCAAATTTACCGAGACGATGGCGCGGCCGTTGGCCGCGATCATCGATCCACCGAGAGCTTGCAAGGCGCGAAAGAAAATCAGTTGCCCGGCACTTTGCGACAGACCGCACAAAGCGGAAGCGCCGACAAAAATCAGAAAGCCGATGCTGTAAAAAAGCCGTCGCCCGAACAGATCGCCGAGCCTCCCCATCGTGATGATCAGGCCGATGAGAATTAGATCATAGACCAGAATCGTCCATTGGATCGTGGTAAACGCCGCTTCAAACGTGCTCGTCAAAGTCGGCAAGGTAACCAGCAGGGCTCGCTGGTCGAGGCCGACCATGGTCTGACCGATGCACACGCTCAAGAGAATCAGCCGGGAACTTCGCTGCAGTTTCGCGGCGGCAGTGGCCGAATTCACGCTAGTTCACCGACACGCGCTCGCGGCGCGGCCCGCGTACGGCCGAAAACAATACCGAAAGCAGCGTGAAGCCGTTGACGATGTGCACCGTGTGATTGAAAGAATGAACGAAAATCTCCGGTTGGCTGCCCCAGGACTGCGGTGCTTCGATCTGCGCCCGGCTCATTCCCAACGCAGCCAAGCCATAGGTGAATAAGGTCGCGGAAAGCGCTACCCCCATGGCACCGCCGGTCCGCGCCGTGGTGGTGTTCATACCCGACGCGCTGCCGACCGCGTCGCGCGGCACCGAGCCCAGGATCGCGCTCTGGTTAGGTGAGTTGAAGATCGCCCAACCGAAGCCGATCAAAAGCAGCGGTGCGATGATGCGCCAGACTGTTGCGTCGACCGGTAGCGAAGCGACGAAAAATTGCCCGACGACAATGATTGCCGAGCCTACGGTGCAGAGCAGGCGCGAGCCCATCCGGTCGGAAAGCCAGCCTGCCAGCGGCGCTACCAGAACGATGACCACCGAGTTGGCGATAATGATCCAACCCATTTGCGAGGGCGAAAAGCCGAGCACGTCCTGCAGGTAAAACGGCATCAGAAAGCTGATCGCCGATTGGGTCGAGGTGATGAAAAACAGACTGAACATGGACGCGGTAAAAAGCCGGATGCGAAAGAGCGAGAAATTCAATATCGGCATGGCCGCGCGCAGCTCGATGAACACAAAAAGCGCCAGAGCGAGAGCGGACAGGCCCAAGGGGCCGGCCACCCACGCATCGCGCCACCCCGCGTGGGGCATTTCGTTCATGGCGAAGATGAACAGGCTGCAGGTGAGCATGAGCAGAATTGCGCCCGGCAGATCCACCGAAACGCCTTTGACATTTTCTTTGCTCTCTTCCAAAAGCCGCCAGGCCAAAAACGCGCCCCAGATACCGATGGGCAGATTGATAAAGAAGATCCAACGCCATCCGACGGTGTCGATCAAGAACCCGCCCAGGGTCGGGCCGGTCAAAAAGCCCACATGGAAAGCCATCGAAGCAAAACCCATGGCTTTACCGCGCTGGTCGGAGGGAAAGGCGATCGAAGCGATCGCGCGGCCGTTGGCCGAAATCATCGCGCCGCCGATCGCCTGAAGCGCGCGAAAAAGAATGATCTGCCACGCCGACTGGGCGAAACCGCAGAGCGCGGAGCTCACGACAAAGACCAGAAATCCGCTAGCATAAAAGCGCCGGCGACCGAACAGATCGCCCAGGCGGCCGACGGTGATCACGGTACCGATCAAAAGCAGATCGTAAATCAGCAAAACCCACTGGATCGTGGTCAGGCTGGTGTTGAAGGTAGCCGTCAAGGTCGGCAGGGCGACCAGCAGCGCGCGCTGATCCAGCCCGACGATGAACTGACCGACACAAACATTGAAGAGAATGAACCCGAGCCGTCTCTGAGCCATTGACGATTCGGCCGTCGTCGCCGCGGTGATGTCCATTGGATCTAGAGCGAATCTGGCGGAAACGTTCGGCGCGAGCCCGCCGAACTCTTTTTGTAAAAAAAGAGAGAGGACGCGAAGGCGCCCTCTCTTTGGAATTCGATTTTGAGTTGCGTCTAGGAAGATTTGAGCGAAAGGCTCTCTTTCAGCTCCCGGCGAAGTTGTTCCTTGGCCTGCTTCCGCCGCTCGGTTTTCTTGCTTCCGAAGACTTTACCCGGCGGCGGCAGCTCTTTTCGCACCTGCTTCAGTCCCGGCGGAATTTTTCTTTTGACTGCGGCGCTCAATGGAGCACCCTGGCCTCCGCCGCTTCTTCCTCGGCGCGGCCGCCGCTCAGGAAAACCATCTCCCCATTCTGCGCGTCGACCTCCACCCGGTCGCCTTCCTTGAACTCTCCAGCAAGAATTTTAACCGCCAGCGGGTCCTGAATCAAACGCTGGATGGTGCGTTTGAGCGGTCGCGCGCCGTAAACCGGATCATAGCCGGCATCGGCGATCAACGCCTTGGCGCTATCGGTGACTTCCAGAACCATTTTTCGAGCCGCGAGATTCCGATGCAGCCGACCGAGCTGGATGTCGACGATCGCCTTGATCTCCTCGCGGCCGAGGTTGTGGAAGATGATCGTCTCGTCGACCCGGTTGAGAAATTCCGGCTTGAACGCTTCGCGCAATGCCGCGCTCACCCGCCGCTCCATCTCTTTGCGATCCTTGGCGCCCAGCTCAAGGATGTACTGGCTGCCGAGGTTCGACGTCATGATGATGACCGTGTTTTTGAAATCCACCGTGCGGCCCTGGCCGTCCGTCATGCGACCGTCTTCGAGGATTTGCAAAAGCGCATTGAAAACATCCGGGTGAGCCTTTTCGATCTCATCGAAGAGCACGACGGAGTAAGGCCGGCGGCGCACCGCTTCGGTCAGATAACCGCCTTCCTCGTAGCCGACGTAGCCGGGAGGCGCGCCGATCAAGCGCGACACGGAATGCTTTTCCATGAACTCCGACATGTCGAGACGCACCATCGCCTGCTCGTTGTCGAAGAGAAATTCCGCCAAAGCGCGGCAGAGTTCCGTTTTGCCGACGCCGGTCGGTCCGAGAAAGATGAAAGAGCCGATCGGCCGGTTCTGGTCCTGCAGGCCGGCGCGGGCGCGCCGCACGGCGTTGGCCACCGCGTGGATCGCGTCGTCCTGGCCGATGACACGGAGTTTCAGCCGGTCTTCCATCTTGAGCAGCTTCTGGATCTCGCCCTCGAGCATCTTCGAGACCGGAATGCCGGTCCACTTGGCGACGACTTCGGCGACGTCCTCGGCGTCGACCTCCTCTTTGAGCATCTTCTGATCTTTTTGCAGCTCGGTGAGCTTGCGGTTGGCCTCTTCCAGCTCCTTCTGTAGTTGGGTGAGAGTGCCGTAGCGCAATTCCGCGGCGCGGTTGAGATCGCCTTCGCGCTGCGCCTTCTGCTCTTCGACCTTCGTCGATTCGAGCTTTTCCTTGAGCGAGCGAATGCGCTGGATCGACTCCTTCTCGTTCTGCCAGTGCGCCTTGAGGCCGCTCGAAGTCTCGCGCAGGTTTTCGATTTCACGCTCGAGCTGATTCAGGCGATCTTTGGAAGCCTTGTCTTCTTCGCGCCTGAGCGCTTGGCGCTCGATTTCGAGTTGAAGAATTTTGCGCTCCACCTCGTCGATTTCGATGGGCATGCTGTCGATCTCGATGCGTAGGCGCGATGCCGCCTCGTCGATCAGATCGATCGCCTTGTCGGGCAGAAACCGATCGCTGATATAGCGGTCGGACAGGGTCGCGGCGCCGATGATCGCGCCGTCGGTGATGCGCACACCGTGGTGCACTTCGTAGCGCTCCTTCAAACCGCGCAGAATCGCGATGGTGTCTTCCACCGACGGCTCGCCGACGAAGACCTGCTGGAAACGCCGTTCGAGCGCGGGATCTTTTTCCACCCGCTTGCGATACTCGTCCAGGGTCGTCGCCCCGACGCAGCGCAGCTCGCCGCGTGCCAGCGCCGGCTTGAGCATGTTCGAAGCGTCCATGGCGCCCTCGGCGGCGCCGGCGCCGACCAGAGTATGCAATTCGTCGATGAACAGCACGATCTGGCCGCTGGCCTCGGTGACTTCTTTCAGCACCGCTTTGAGACGATCTTCGAACTCGCCGCGAAACTTGGCGCCGGCGACGAGCGCGCCCAGATCGAGCGCAATCAAGCGTTTCTCTTTGAGTCCCTCCGGCACATCGCCGTTGACGATGCGCAAAGCCAGGCCTTCGACGATGGCGGTTTTGCCGACGCCGGGTTCGCCGATCAGTACCGGGTTGTTTTTCGTGCGCCGCGACAAGACTTGAATCACCCGGCGAATTTCGTCGTCGCGGCCGATCACCGGATCGAGCTTGCCCTTGCGCGCCAGATCGGTCAGATCGCGGCCGTACTTTTCCAGGGCCTGGTACTTCTCCTCGGGATTGGGATCGGTGATGCGTTGGGCGCCGCGAATCCCCACGAGAGCCTGCAAAATTTTGTCGCGGCTGGCGCCGTGTTCCTTGAAAAACTTGCCCGCCTCGCCGGTGTCGTTGACCATGGCAAGCAGCAAGTGTTCGGTGGAAACGTATTCGTCCTTCAGAGAGTCGGCCTCGGCCTCGGCATTTTCGATAATCTTTTTGAGCCGCGGAGAGATATAGCTCTGGCCCGCGCTGCCGGTAATCTGCGGCAGTCGATCGAGCGTCTTTTGCAGCCGATCGGTCAAATTGCCCAGCGGCACGCCGAGCTTTTGCAAGATCGACGTGACCACGCCTTCTTTCTGACCGAGCAGTGCGAAGAGCAGATGCTCGACATCGATCGCTTGGTGATTCCGCTTTTCGGCAAGCGTTTGCGCCTGCTGCAGCGCTTCTTGAGATTTGGTCGTAAGTTTATCCAAACGCATTTTTGAACCTCGGTTTACGCAAAAAAAGCTAAGCATCGTTTGGCTTGCTGTCAAGAAAACCCGGACAGGGCAGAAATAGCGAGGGAAACCGGGCCGAACCGGCGTTTGGTGCCGGGGGCGAGAAAGAAAACGCTAAAATATTGCGTTATTAGGAACCGCTCTTGCCGAGCTGAAAATAGTCGAACATGGCCCCTTCGCAGGGTGCCGTGCCCGCCTCCGGGCGACGCAGCACCACGATGCCCTCGGGGGCGCGCAGGGTGAAAGGATGCTCGTCTGGTTCGACGGCGGTAGCACGCATTTTCTTGATCGTAAGCGCGCGCCGGTATTTACCGTCGATTTCGCTGACTTTGAGCTGCACAACGCCGGAGGCGAGAAACTCCTCCACGCCGCCGCTGGCCGACGCGCTGCCGCGCGGCAGGTGCGCGGTCACGAGATTGGTGGTGTTGAGCTGTGATTGGACCAGCTGCAGCAGCGAGCGCGCCTGGTCCTGGCTCACGCCGGTGGGATCATTGGGTAGAATAAGCGGCGTGATCGGATCGATGATCAACAAGGTCGCGTTCAGCCGCTTTGCATAGTTGGCCAGATCGGCGACGATCTTCTGCGGATCAATGCCCTTGTCGGCGGCGCCGCGCGCGCCGAAGTAAGGCGAGGCATCGAGGATCACCAGACTTTTCTCTTGAATGTGGCTTTGTAGGTCCCAGGAAAACGACGACGCAGAGTCGACAATCTCACCGGGCCGTTCGTCGACGGTGACATAGACGGCTTTTTCGCCACGCGCGAGTCCGCTCATGAGGAACTGTAGGCAGGCGATGGTCTTGCCAGTGCCCGCGTCCCCCGCAAGCACATAGGTTCGACCGCGCACGTAACCGCCGCGCAGCAAACCGTCGAGTTCGGGGATGCCAGTAGAGATGCGTTGAGATTCCATGCTGGGTTCCGCTAGTTCGTCGGCAGCTCCGGCTGTACGACGATGCCTGCTCCTTTGACGATATCGAATTCCACCTGGGTCGGCTTCACATCGGTGCAGCGCATTTTCTCGACCACGAGGCTCCGTGCCAGCGCGCCGTTTTTCCAAACCATCTCGAGCACGAGCGCGCCGGCGACCAGATATTCCTCGGTGCCGTGCATGCTGCGTTCGCCGGTGCGCGGCACTGCATACGAAGTGAGCAAGTTCGTCGTCGGCAACGAAGAACGCATCAGCCTGATCAGCAGACGGATCTGATCCTGGATGCGCGCAGTGCTCGCGCGCAGCAACAGAAACGGCCCGGCCGGATCGAGCACCAGCCGCTTGGCACCCAATTGCTTGACGAACACCCCTAGATCGCTGACTGCTTTTTGCACGTCGATATGTCGCTCGCTCGCCCCGCCAGGGGACGAAGTCAAATAGGTTCCGGCGTTGAGAATCGCCAACTCCTTGTTTTCGATGTGACGCTCAAAATCCCAGCCGATAGACGCGGCCTGCTCGAGGATGTCCATGGGATTTTCATCGGCGCTGACGAAGATGCATTTCTCGTTGCGCTTGAGCCCCTCGGCGAGAAATTGCAGGGCAAGGATCGATTTTCCCGTGCCCGGTTCGCCGGTCACCAGGATGGATCGACCCTGGGGAAACCCGCCCTCGATCAGCGAATCCAACCCTGGAATACCCGTGGGTACGCGTTCGGTCTGCAACATGATCTTACCTCTGAGCGCTAGCGATGCTCACCTTTCGAGCCGGCGTTTTCCAGCTTGGCGCCAGCTTTTCGAATCACGATGATTTCCAACGTCTCTTCCAGCCAAAGCCGCTCTGCCAGCGCCGCGTCGGCGACAGCACATGGCCGTTGCCGGACACGGCGGGATTTTTCGGCGCAACCGCCAGCGGCTTGTCGTCAAAAACAAAATCATCGCGTCCCGCCCGTTCCGCTTCGGTTTGGGCGAGCTTCTCGCGCAGCCCCTCGATCTCGCGGCGATAATTCTCCTCAAGGCCACGAGTCTCGGCTTCGCTCTCGGCATCGGCCCATTCTTTTTGGCTGAGCTCTGCCTGAAGCAGCGCAATCTGGGCCTGAAACTCGACGCGCATGCGCTCGCTTTCACTATTGAACGCCGATTCCGCCTCCGTGGCCGCGGTTTCCACCGCGCTGAAGCGCTCCCGCAGCGCATCCCCATCGGCTTTGACTCGGACCAACTCGTCGTTTCGGTCCTGCAGAATCTGATTGCGCTCCTGAATTTCGTGTACCAGCCGCTCGACTTCTCGGCGCAACGTCTGCTCCCTCTCAGGCTCCCCTTCAGCGCGAACCTGGAGCTCGCTGTCTTTTTGTGCGATCTGGCGCTCCAGATCGGCGATGCGCACGCCGTATTCTTCTTTGATCTCGACCGCGCGGTCGATCGCGGTCCGTTCGGTCTGGCGTAGCTCGGTGCTCAAGGACTCGATGCGCTCCTCGCGCAGGCGAAGCTGCGATTTGAAGCGCTCGATTTCCTCATCGCGCTCGCGCACGTTGTGCTGCTGTTCCGCGCTCCGGCTTTCGAGCTTTTCGATTTGGCTTTTGTGGGCGAGCGCAAGATTTTCCAGGGCCGCCTGCTGCTGCGCCGAGGCCCAGTTCTTTTGCTCGATCTCGCTCCGCCCTGCCGCGACTTCCGCTTCGAGCTTGGCGCGTAGCTCCTCCGCCGCCTGCGCGTTGGCGGCAAACTCGGCGCGGCGCGCTTCGAGTTGCTCCAGGCGCGAGCGCGCAACGGCGCCTTCGGCGCCTGCCGCGTTCAGCTCACTCTGGCGCTCCTCAAGCGTCAACGACAACTGCCGCGCTCGTTCTTCCAGTTCATGGACGTTTTGCGCCGCCTCTTCAGCGCGGCGGCGCTCGCTCTCAATGTCGCGCTCGTGTTTTTGCCGCTCGCTTTCACGGGTCGCGCTCCATGCCTCGAGAGTCTCCCGATGCTCTGCATCGAGACGCTGAAGCTCGCCTTGTGATTGAGCCAGGGCCTGGGCGGCTGATTCGCGTTCGGCGAGCGCTGCCGCGGCCCGTCCCGCCTCGGACTTGAGATGGGCGATTTCCGCCGCTCGGCTTTCGATCAACAACTGCTTTTCGGCGAGATCGAGCTGAAGCCGAGTAATTTTTTCATCGAGCTGTTTTCTGAGAGTACCGGCGTCGGCCCGAGCGCTCTCTAGCTCCAGCTCTTTCGCGCGCAGGCGCGCTTCGGTTTCTTGATGCAGGCCAAGCACGCTCTGGTAGTTTTGCTCGAATTCGCGATGACCGGCTTGCGCGCCGGCGATTTTCTCCTCGGCGAAAGCATACTCGGCACGCGCGCGCTCCAATTCGTGGCTCAGGGTTTCGTGGCTGCGGTTTCTCTCGTCCAAGCCACTTTGCAAATCGGCGATCTGCTTTTGTCGCTCGCTCTCAGTCGAATGCAGCCGCGCTTCAAGCTCGCGGCTCGATTCGTTCGCCTGATCGAGCCGGTGTCCCAGTTCGGCGCGGGAGTTTTCCCAAGCGATTCTTTGTTCTTCGAGGTCGGCGATCTGGCCGCGCAGTCGCACGATCTCCGCATGGCTTTGCTGCTCGGCGAACTCTCTTCCCTGCACCCGGTCCTGAAGCTGGGAAATCTCTCGAAGCTTCTCGCCCTCGATGCTTTTGAAGCGCGCCTCCTGCGCTTGGAGCGCGAGCGCGATTTGTTCACGGCCGCGCTCGCCCAGTGCACGCAGTTCCTCGTCTTTCGCCTGCAGGCGACTTTCCAATTGCTGGCGTATCAGCGCTTCCTGTCGGCGCGATTCCTCGAGCTCGTTTTGCGCTTGCTCCAAGCGGGACCGCTGCGCTTCGACGGCCACGATCTCTGCGCGTGCCCGCGCAAGCTCGGCGTGAGCACTCTCGGCGGCCGAGCTCTGTTCCGCCAGTGCGCCTTGCAAATGTTGACTCTCGCCACGCAGGCTCGCTTCGAGAACTGCCCGTTGGCTTTCATTCTCGGCGAAAGATGACTCTTTCTGCGTCAGCTCCTGTGTCAGTCGGGACAATTCGGCTTCGAGGACATGCTGGCGCTCGTCAGCATGCTGGCGGGCAGCCAGATGGCCGGATGCGGCGGCCTGCTCGCGCTCCAACTGCTCACGCAACGAGATAAGTTCGGCCTTGGCCTGTTGCTCCGCGCTCTCATGCTCCGCAATGGCGCCACGGCTTTGCGCCAAACCTTCCTGCAATCTCGCGAGCGACGCTTCAAGTTCGTGTTGCCGCTCGGCGGCACGTTGTCGAGCCTTAAGATTTTCTGCTGCGGCGGCCCGCTCATGCTCTACCTGTGCGCGCAGTGCGAGAATTTCGCTCTGTGCTTTCTGGGCTGTGCTCTCGTGCGCTGCGATCGAGTCACGGCTTCGCGTCAGCTCTTCCTGCAATCGTGTCAGCTCGGCTTCCAGCCCGTGCCGGTTTTCTTCGGCGCGCCCATGGGCGGCGAGATTTTCTGCCGCGGCGGCCTGCTCGCGTTCGAGTTGCTCGCGCAGAGCAATGATGTCCCCTTGCGCCCTTTGTGCGACGCTTTCGTGCTCCGCGATCGTACCGCGGCTTCGCGCCAGCTCACCCTGCAGTGCCTGAATCTTGCCGTGAAGCGCCAGCTCGACGGCGCTCACGGCCTCCTGACGCTCGGTGAGCGCGCGCTCGCGGCGCGCCACTTCGTGCCGCAGCTCCGCCAGTTCTTCCTGATGGGACCGATGCAAGTCTACCAGCTCCTCGGTCCTGCTCTGATTCAGAGCGGCGGAATTCTTTTCAATTTCGGCGGCGTGCTCCCGCAGCGCGCCAATCTCTACCTGTGCGAGACGCAACTCTTCGTCGCGAATCTGGATGCGCTTTTGTTGTTCTTCGAACTCGCCGCGGAGAGTTAGGATCTCGTTTCGAAGTCCCTGCTCGGCGGCGCCGGCGCTTTGGCGGATCTCAGTGAGCGCATTTTCGCGCTCTTCCAGGGCGCCTTTCAGGCGCTCGATCTCGTCGGCCAATTGCGCGCGAGTCTGCTCCCTTTCGCGAGCGAGTTCGCTCCGCTCCTGGTCGCGGCGCTCAAGCTCCGCCATGTGCGCTTGCGCGTCTTGCAGCGCGCCTCGACTGAGCCGCAGCTCGTTCTCCGCTTCGCGCGCTGCATCAATCTTTGCGCCTAGCTCGGATTTCAACTGCAGAATTTGTCTTTGCTGTGCCTCGCTCCGGGCATGCGACCCGACTTGCTCACTTTGCAAAGACCGTTGGCCTTCTTCGAGACGCGCGTGCAAAGCGATGATTTCGCCTTCGAGCGCACGCTGAGCGGCGTGGGACTGTTGTGCCGCCGCCTGTGCCTCAACGCCGGCGCTTTGGCTCTGGCTCAACTGCCGGCGCAGCTCCGCGTTGACCGCTTCGGCGCGGTCGAGGGTGGCAGTGCGCTGGCTGATTTCTTGCCGAGTTTCATCGATCGCTCTAGCGAGGCGCTGCGCTTCCTCGCGCAGGCTGTGGTCCCGCGCATCGGCCGCTTGCTGCGTCGCTGCGAGCGCCTGCTCGGTTCGCATCAAGGCAGCGCGCAAATTCACCAGCTCGGCTTCGTGCCGTTCACGCTCGCTCTGTCGCTCGAAAAGCGCGGCCGCCTGGGATTGCTTGAGATAAAGCTCGATCAGGCGCGACTGGGCCAATAGAATGTCGACTTCGTTCAGCAGCAGCGGCAGTGGATCACTTTTAGGCGGCTTGGATTCCATTTACGTCAACCGAGCCAGTCGAAACCGGCTTCGAGTCTCAGGGAGTGTGCGTTTAGCCAAAAACATGCCATGGAAAAAATCGGCAGTTCTGCAATTTCAACTAGTTACTCGGGAAGCAAATCCCCCGGTTTGCACTAAGCCGGCCGAAACGGAGAATTCTGGACAAGGGAGAGAATCTGCTGACACAATTGTCATGCTCTGTGCTAACTCAGGGGAAGGGCCGGGGCAAGGAAATGGCCTGCAGTGATTTGAAATGGTCCGGCCCCGCCGATAGAATTCCCGCGCATGTCTTCCTATTTTCGCGCCAATATTGCCGCTATGTCCGGCTATGCACCGGGCGAACAGCCGCAGGAAAACGGCTTCATCAAGCTCAATACCAATGAGAATCCCTATCCGCCCTCGCCGAAGGTCTATGCCGCGCTAAGAAAAGCCCTCGATCCTTCGCTACGCCTATATCCAGAGCCACAAAGCGACACCTTGCGCGCCGCCGCGGCAAAAATTTACGGCGTCCAGCCGGAAAATATTCTGGCCGGCAACGGCTCGGACGAAATTCTCGCGATCCTGCTCCACTGTTTTGTCGGCCCGCAGGATCGGGTCGCCTATCCGACACCGACCTACTCGCTTTACGACACCCTGATCGCGATCCAGAACGGACTCGCAGCGCCGGTTGCCTATCCGGCGGATTTTTCGCTGCCGCCGGCTCTGGCTGAACAGAATGCGGCGCTGACGTTCTTGTGCAATCCCAACGCGCCTTCAGGTACGCTCACGCCGCTCGATCAGGTCGAAAAACTCGGGCGCTCCGTTGCCGGCGTTCTGGTGGTGGACGAAGCCTACGTCGACTTTGCCGCGAGCGAGGGCGCATCGGCGCTGCCACTGCTGCAGCGGCTGCCGAATCTGATCGTGCTCAGAACTTTTTCCAAGTCGTTTTCGTTGGCAGGTCTGCGCATCGGCCTTGCCTTTGCCGCTGAGGAAATTATCGCCGGCATGATGAAAGTGAAAGACTCCTACAACCTCAACCGACTGAGCCTCATGGCCGCGACTGCCGCCCTGGGCGATTTACCGTGGATAGAGAAAAACGCGCGGCGCATTCAACGCAGCCGAAAGAGATTGACCGGCGGGCTCAAGCGGCTGGGTTATCAAGTTTATCCGTCCCACGCCAACTTTGTTCTGGTGCGCCAGCCGGGCCGCGATCAGAAAAATGTCTACGAAGAGTTAAAACGCAGAAAAATTCTGGTGCGCTACTTCGCCGCGCCGGGCCTCAAAGACTGCCTCCGTATCACCGTGGGCGCGCCGGCGGAAATCGAAGCGCTCTTGACCGAAATGGCGGCTCTGGCCGGCGCGGAGTCGCGGAAGGATGGTGAATAATGACTCCAATCAAAATCACCGAACTCGACCACATCGTGCTCAATGTCGCCGACGTTGAGCGCTCGCTCAAGTTTTACGTCGAGCACCTCGGCCTGAGCGGCGAGCGGGTGGACGAGTTTCGCGCCGGCAAAGCCGGTTTCCCATCGGTGCGCATCAATGCCGGGACGATCATCGATCTGTTTCCGCGAAAAGAGATAGCAGCCGCGTCCGCCAACGTGAACATGAATCATTTTTGCTTGGTGGTCGGAGCCGAGAGTTTTGCCGGCACTGTCGAATATCTGAAAGCAAATCGCATCGAGATCCGCGAAGGGCCCGTGTCGCGCTGGGGCGCGCGCGGCCAGGCGACCTCGGTTTATTTTTTCGATCCCGACAGCAACATGATCGAGATTCGCACCTACTGAACGCGCAGGATCGAAACGCGGCAGCCGCTCAGGCGCTCGCGCCGCGCTCCAGCTTTATTTTCACGATGCGCCGGCCTTCCATGTCGACGATGGTAAGCTTGAAGCCGTTCTCTTCGACCCATTCACCGCCGCGCGGGATGCGCTTGAGCTTGGCCAGCATGAAGCCCGCCAGGGTGTGATAATCCGGCGACTCGTCGAAGGGTAAACTGAAATCGGCTTTCAAGTCTTTCAGCAGCGCCGAGCCCTGAATGACCAGCGAGCCGTCGGGCAGGCGCTCCACGGGCCCGCGCTCTTCGCGGTCGTACTCGTCGCGGATTTCGCCGACGATCTCCTCGACCAGATCTTCCAAGGTCGCAAGCCCTTCGACCTCACCGAATTCGTTGACCACCAGGGCCATCGCCAGGCGGCGGCGCTGGAGCTGTTTCAGCAACTCGCTCACCGGCAACGTGCTCGGCACGAAAAACGAGGGATGAAGATGATCGCGCGGGTGAAACTCGCTCTTTTCCTGCAGCGCCTTGAAGACGTCCTTGTTGTAGAGAATGCCGATCACCTTGTCGAGCTCGCCCTCGTAAACCGGGATGCGCGAGAAGCCGCTCTCGACGAAACTGCGCGCCACATCGGCGAAAGTTGCATGCCCTTCGAGCGCGTGGATTTCCGTGCGCGGCACCATGACCGCCTTGACCGGCGTGTCGGTGAACTCAAAAACGCTGTGAATGAGCTTTTCCTCGGTCTCGTTGAAAATACCTTTGGCGGCACCTTCGCGAATCAGCGATTTCACCTCGTCGACGGAGATAAAGCTCGCGCTCTCGCTTTGCCCGCCACCGAACATTTTCAGGACTAGATTACTCGACCCCGTCAGGGCTTTGACGAAAAACGCGCTTACGCGCCCGAGCAGCTCGATGGGCCGGGCGACGAAACAGGCGATGCGCTCCGAGTATCGCAGCGCGAGGGACTTCGGCACGAGCTCGCCGAGGACGAGTGATAAATAAGAAATAGGCAGAACCACCGTGGCGAGGGCGATGGCCTCGGCCCAACGCGCGATCAAGGCAATCGGCGAAGCGGCGAGCAGCGGTTTCAAATAGGCGATGGCGGCGGCGCCGCCGATGGCCGACGCAAGCGAGCTGATCACGGTCACGCCGATCTGCACCGTCGCCAGAAACCGATCGGGATCTTCCTTCAGCCGCGCCACCGCGACCGCCGACCGCACGCCGCGCTCGAGCAGCGCGTCAATGCGGCTTTTGCGCATGGTGATCACGGCGATCTCGGAAGCGGCGAAAAAGCCATTGGCGAAGATCAGCGCCAAGATCCAGATCGCTTCGAGCCAGAAGTACTCAATGGTCATCGTTGGGCCTCCTGCTTTTCACCGGTATGTCAGCGGCAAAAGCGGCGGGTTGAGATAGTGAAATTATCCGTAAACGGGATGGAAACCGGCCGGCGCTGGGGGGCAGATATGCACATGAAGAGCCGGGAAAACTTTATCGCGCTCCCGGCAAAAGGCAAGGTGTCCGGCGTTTACGGCTTGCCCCCTTTCGCGTAGGATCATTGGGCGGAGCTTGCGGTGGCGGAAACCAATCACGAGATCACCTCGATCCAGGGCACCATCGGGCGCATCACCTATCAGCACCCGGAAACGCGCTACACCGTGGCACGTCTCGACGAGGACAGCGGGCCCGGCATCACCATCGTCGGCTCGATCTTCCCGGTGGCGGAAGGCGAAGAGATCAAGGTCACCGGCGCCTGGAAGCGCCATCCGCGCTACGGTCTGCAGTTTCAAGTCGAGCATTGGGAAAAAGTCGATCCGGCCACGCGCGAGGGCATCGAAAAATATCTGGGCTCCGGTCTGATCAAGGGCATCGGCCCGACCTACGCGAAGCGGCTGGTGGCGGCCTTCGGCCTGGAGACGCTGAAAATTCTTTCCGAGCAGCCGCTCCGCGTGCTCGAAGTCGAGGGTATCGGCGAAGTGCGCGCGCGCCGAATCATCCAGGCCTGGCAGGACCAGCGCGGCATGCAGGACGTGATGGTTTTTCTCCAGGGCCACGGTGTCGGCGCTTCGCTGGCGCTGAGAATCTACCGGGTCTTCGGCGTCGACACGATCCGCCAGGCGCGCGAGAATCCCTACGCGCTGGCGCGGGAAGTTCACGGCATCGGCTTTTTGCTCGCCGACCGGCTGGCGCATCACATCGGCATCCGCGGCGATTTTCCCCTGCGCGTGCAGGCCGGCGCGCTCCATGTGCTCGGCGAGATGGCCGACCGCGGCCACTGTTACACGCGCCTCGCCGTGCTCAAGCGCAATGCCGCAGCGCTTTTGAATATCGACGAAGAGGCCGTGGACGCGGCCGTCTCCCGGCTCGCCGCCAGAGGCGAGCTGGTGCTGGAGGAGGACGCGGCGGAGGGCGATCCGCAGGTTTACCTGCACGAGCTCTATGACGCGGAGCGGCGCGTCGCCGCAGCGCTGCAAAATATTCTTTCGACGCCGTCGCGCGTGCCGCTGGAGCAGCACGCCGGCCCGCACCAGTCGGCGCGCGGCGCCATCGATCTCGTCAGCCCCGAGCTTTTTGCGCCGGCGACGGTGACTCTCGATGCAGATCAGGCGCGCGCCACCGAGCAGGCGCTGCGCGAAAAAATACTGGTCATCACCGGCGGTCCCGGCACGGGAAAAACCACTTTGCTGACGGCGCTGCTGACGATCCTGCGCCGCGCCCAGGTGAGTTGCGCGCTGGCCGCACCCACCGGCCGGGCGGCCAAGCGCATGGCGGAGAGCGCCGGCGAGGACGCGACGACGATCCATCGTCTGCTCGAATACAACCCGCGCGAAGGCGGTTTTCAGCGCGGCGAAGACAATCCTTTGCGCGCCGACTTCATCATCGTCGATGAAGCATCGATGGTCGATCTGCCGCTGATGGACCATCTGCTCCGCGCCGTCGACCCGCACAGCCATCTGATTCTGGTGGGCGATGTCGATCAGCTGCCATCGGTTGGGCCGGGCAGCGTGCTGCGCGATCTGATCGACTCGGGGGTCGTGCCCAAAGTCGTGCTGCGGCGCATTTTCCGTCAGCAGCGACGAAGTCTGATCGTCGTCAATGCGCACCGCATTCTGCAGGGTCACTCGCTGGTCCTGCCCGAGGATACCGAGCAGAGCGACTTCGTTTTCATGCCGCGCGAGTCGGAGGAAGAAATTCTCGGGGTGATAAAAAATCTGGCACGTGAGGATATTCCCCGTGCGATGGGTCTGGACGATGCGGATATCGCGCAGGCGATCCAGGTGCTGACGCCGATGCACCGCGGCCTGCTGGGCACGATCAATCTCAACCGCGAACTCCAGGGCCTGCTCAATCCAACCGGCGCGGCCCTCGAGCGCGGCGGCACCGCACTTCGCCGCAGCGACAAAGTCATGCAACTGCGCAACAACTACGACAAGGGAGTGTTCAACGGCGATCTCGGCCGCATCGCCGCTGTCGACCCGGAAGACGGCAGCATCAAGGTCGACTTCAGCGACCGCGTCGTAAACTACGAGTCCGACGAGCTGGACGAAATCAATCTCGCCTATGCCACGTCGGTGCACAAGAGCCAGGGCAGCGAATATCCCGCCGTAGTTTTGCCGCTCCATACCTCACACTATCTCCTGCTCCACCGAAGCATCCTGTACACCGCGGTAACGCGCGGCAAAAAACTCGTCGTCATCGTCGGCAGCCGCAAAGCACTGGCCATGGCCATCCGCAATTTCCGCGTCGAAAAGCGCAATACCGGTTTGATGGAAAAATTGGCCGCGCTCGTCAAGTCGTATTGAGCGCGAATCCGCCGCTAAATTTCGCTACTGCGCGCGCTCAAACGCGTGCTAAGATGCTGGCGCCTGCACGGCCTGGCTTCTTTTTCACGAGCGGCCGGCGCGAATAAACAACATGCTCTCGCCGGATAAACT
>Ga0310810_10003654_pt1 | contig 16840 bp, 13 predicted proteins | sample NCmetagenome_FD_207641 | JGI IMG/M metagenome (GOLD analysis project Ga0310810, IMG submission 207641) | Soil microbial communities from experimental microcosm in Duke University, North Carolina, United States - NC | ecosystem: Engineered > Artificial ecosystem > Soil microcosm > Unclassified ... | reverse complement strand
CCGGCTCGGGGAAGCTCGCGCTGATCACCGAGGGCGGCGCGCCCACCGAGATATCGGCCAGCTCTCGTACACGGTGCTGATCGGGCGGATTCACCGCATCGAGATCCGACGGCTCGCTCGTGATGCCGCTCGTCGTGCTGGCGGATCTCGTCGCGAGGCGCGTGACTCCCGACGTCGCCACCGCCGCGGTCATCGCGCTCACGGAGCGCGGCGCACCGGACGGTGAGCTCGCCGCGCTGCGCGCCCATGTCGAACGGCTGATCGGTCGAGGGAATCGCCCGACGTCGCGACCCGCGCGCGCACCGCCGTCATCCTCGACGCCGTGCCCGCCCAGGTCCCGCGCGACCGGACCAGGTCGGTCGGTCCCCGAACGCGTCCGTAGCGCGGCGGTCCGGGGCACGCTCGCCGAGTAGGGCATCGCCATTCTGCTCGGGGCTAGGGATTTCCCTGACGCACGCCACCGATCGTGACAGCGAGGCTTCCGCGGTCGTCGGGAACGTATGAGCTCGGACGCTCCCGCCCTCTCGATCCTGCTCGTCGAGGATGATCCGGTCCACGCACACCTCGCCCGCGCCGCGCTGCGCGCGTCGCCGGAGGGGTGCGAGTGGCGGGTGGCGCACGTCGAGACGCTCGCCGAAGCGTGCGCGGTGAGCGAGACGCCCGATCTCATCCTCCTCGATCTCACCCTCCCCGACGCGCGCGGACTCGACACGCTGCACCGGCTGCGTGAGCGCTTCAGCTTCGTGCCCGTCGTGCTGCTCACCGCCGTCGAGGATCCGGAGATCGAAGCCACCGCGCTCCAGGCGGGCGCGCAGGACTTCCTCGGCAAGGACGAGCTCACCGCGCGCACGCTCCGCCGCGTCGTGCGCTACTCGATGGAGCGCCATCGCCGGCAGACGGATCTCCTCCGGATGTCCACGCGCGACGAGCTCACGGGACTCTATAACCGGCGCGGATTCCTCATGGCCGCCGAGCCGCTCGCGCGGCTCGCCGAGCGCGCGGGGCGCTCGTTCGTCGTCTTCTTCGCGGACCTCGACGGACTCAAGGCGATCAACGACCTGCACGGCCATTCCGCCGGCGACGACGCGATCCGCGATGCGACGTGGATCCTCGGCCAGACCTTTCGTTCGGCGGACATCGTCTCGCGTTACGGCGGCGACGAGTTCGCGATCCTCGCTCCGGATGCTCCGCCGAGCACGATCGAGATCGTCCTCGATCGTCTCGCGCGATGGCAGACCGTGCTGAACGGCGAGCGCTCGCGCCGATACTGCGTCACGCTGAGCATGGGCGGCGCCGCCTGGACGCCCGCCGAGCCGCGCACGCTCGAGGCGTTGCTCGCCGAGGCCGACGCCGCCGCGTACCGCGCCAAGCGGAAGTAGCGCGCTCCGCGCGAGCGAGCTCGTGCGTCTCCAGTGTTGGATCGAGACGGCGCGAGTGGGGCGAGTCCGCAACGCGCATCCGTTCGCCGAGCCCGACAGTTCGACCGCGCGGCATGCGGCAGACGGCGGCGAGGATCCGCGCCGCGATCGCCTGACGCGCATCTCGCCGAGAGCGGCGACGACACAATCCTGAGCGACCGAACGCACCGCGTTCGCCGAGGGACGCGGCGCGCGCAGACTGGTGACGGCGGTCACAGGACAGGGTGCGCTTGTTGCATCGCCCCGACGGGCCATGCTGCGACCCGCCGCCGAGTCGCGGCGCGATGCTCCGAGTGCTCGGATGCGTCGCTGCGGTCCCACCCCGCTCAGGTCTCCCGATGCGCCTCGCCGTCTCCACCCCTCGCACGGTGTCCGCTGCCGGGCGCCGCATGCATTCGCCCGTCCGATTTCCTTCTGGCGCAGCGGCACTTGCCCTCGCCCTGCTCGCCGCCTGCAGCGGCGAATCGCCGACCGATCCCACGGCACTCACGCCGGGCAAGCCCGTGCGAACGCTCACGGGTGGCGCCGGCACGCCGGTTCTCCCCCTGCGTCCCGACTGGGACCCGCAGGTCATCGGCGTCGCCATCGGGTTGAACAACACGGGTCAGGTCACCGGATCGGAGTCCGGATTGGTGTCCATCGACGGGGACTTCAAGCCGTTCCGCTGGTCGGCCGGGACCGGCACCGTCAAGCTCGTCGGCTGCTGCGATACCGAGTCGGGAAACGACATCAACGACGCCGGCGCCGTGGTCGGCGTGGCGCAGACCAATGCGCTGGACGGCAGCCGGGGCTTCGTCGCGACCGGAACCACGATGACCGCGCTCTCCATCCTCCCGGGCGGAGATCCGGAGTCGAGCGCCGGCGCGATGGCGATCAACAATTCCGGTCAGATCGTCGGCGTGAGTCCCGCCAGTGGCTTCAGCCAGCACGCCGTGCTCTGGGACGACCAGGGTTCCATCCAGGACCTCGGCACGCTCGGCGGCACGAACAGCCTCGCGATCGACATCAACGATGCGGGCCAGGTGATCGGCTCCAGCCAGACCAGCGGCAACGCGGCGACGCACTTCTTCCTCTGGTCGTCGATCAACGGCATGACCGACCTCGAGTCGCTCATCGGCACGCCGATCACGAGCGTCCTGGAGATCAACGCTTCGTCCCAGATCACCGGTACCTTCACGACCGCCGGCGGAGAGTCTCACGCGTTCCTGTACACGCCGGGCTCCGGCCTCGAGGATCTCGGCACCCTCGGCGGGACGACCAGCGAGCCGACGGGGCTCAACGATCACGGCGACGTCGTCGGCAGCAGCACGCTCGGCGACGGCACGACGCACGCGTTCCTGTGGACGGCCGCCGACGGAATGGAGGACATCACCGCGTTGAGCGGCATCAACGACGTCCGGCGGCTGAACGTCGATCTGCAGACCCTCACCGGCGCGCTGGCCCCTGCGCCGGTGCCGCAGACCGGTGACCTGAATCCTCGGCTGGTGCAGCTCCAGGTCACCCAGTCCAACGCGCCCCCCACGCCCGTGTTCACCGTCAACTGCAACGGCCTCACCTGCGTGCTCGACGCGACCGGCTCGCTCGACGACAAGCCGGGACTCTCCTATAGCTGGAACCTCGACAAGTTCCCCGGCGGTTCGGCGATCGGCGCGGTGGTCACCGTCACGTATCCGCACGCGAGCACGCGAAACGTCACGCTCACCGTGACCGACGCGAGCGGCGTCTCGAGGAGCACGTCGAGGACCTTCGCGATCACCGACACGCCGGTCGCCGCCTTCACGTTCAGCTGCACGGGACTCACCTGCACCTTCGATTCGAACGGCTCGACCGGCCCCGTGCCTTTCGATCGCCTCTGGACCTTCGACGACGGCCAGACCGCGTTCCAGACCGTCGCGCCGGTGCACACGTTCCCACAGCCCGGCACGTACGCCGTCAACCTCCTCCTGCTCGACGGCAACGGCAATCAGGCGAGCCTCACGAAGCAGGTGGTCGTGACGGCGTCCGGCCAGAACCAGCCGCCGGTCGCGAGCTTCACCTTCACCTGCGCCGGCCTGCAGTACCCGCACCAGTGCGCGTTCGACGCGAGCGGCTCGACCGACGACACCGGCATCGTCCAGTACTCGTGGAACTGGGGCAACGGCCGGAGCGAATCCCACGCCCGCGCCACGGCCCGCAACACGTGGACGGCGGGGGGCACCTACACCGTGACGCTCACGGCGACGGACGCCGCCGGCCTGACGTCGAGCACGAGCCAGCAGGTACTGGTGCCGTGAAGGCGGTGTGTCGGTGTGTCGGTGTGTCGGTGTGTTGGTCGCCGACACACCGACACACCGACAACGGCCTCACACTACCGATGCCAGTTGCACGTCCTTCGTCTCCCGCACGAACAGCGTGCCGATCACCAGCGTGATCACCGCCACGACGATCGGATACCAGAGCCCCGAGTAGATGCTCCCGGTCGACGCGACGATCGCGAACGAGATCGGGGGGAGGAAGCCGCCGAACCAGCCGTTGCCGATGTGATACGGCAGTGACATGGACGTGTACCGGATCCGTGTCGGGAACAGCTCCACGAGCATCGCCGCGATCGGACCGTACACCATCGTCACGTACAGGACGAGGATCCAGAGGATCAGCGTCACCATCGGCTTGTTCACCTGATCCGGCGCCGCCGCGGCCGGATAGCCCGCGGTCTTCAGCGCGGCGCCGAGCGACGCGTCGAACGTCTTCGCCGCGGCCGCGGCATCGGGTCCCTTCGCGTCGTAGGAGGGGATCACCGTCGAGCCGACGGAGATGGTCGCGGCGCGGTCGTTCGCGGCGCCCTGAACGGGCGACGGTACCCGCGCGTCGACGAGCTGCTCGTTCGTGTACGGGACCCCGCGCTTCACGAGTGCCGCCTTCGCCACGTCGCATGGGGACGTGAACTTCGACGTCCCCACGGGATTGAACTGCACCGAGCAGCTGTTCGCGTTCGCGGTGACCGTCACGGGCGCCCGCTCCTGCGCCGCGGCGAGCGCCGGATTGGCGTAGTGCGTCAGCGCACGGAACAGCGGGAAGTACGTCGCCGCCGACAGCAGGAGCCCCACCATGATGATCGGCTTGCGTCCGATCCGGTCCGACAGCGCGCCGAACACGACGAAGAACGGCGTCGCGAGCGCGAGCGACGCGGCGATGAGCAGGTTCGCCGTCTGCGCGTCCACCTTCAGCGTCTGCGTCAGGAAGAACAGCGTGTAGAACTGTCCGGTGTACCACACCACGGCCTGCCCCGCCGTGAGCCCGAACAGCGCGAGCAGCACGATCTTCAGGTTCCCCCACCGCGCGAACGACTCGCGCAGCGGCGCCTTCGACGTCTTCCCCTCGGCCTTCATCGCCTGGAAGAGCGGCGACTCGTTGAGCCGGAGGCGGATCCACACCGAGACCGCGAGCAGGACGAGCGACACGAGGAACGGGATGCGCCATCCCCAGGCCTCGAACCGCGCGGTGCCGAGCCACAGCCGGCAGCCGAGGATCACGAGCAGCGAGAGAAAGAGCCCGAGCGTCGCCGTGGTCTGGATCCACGACGTGTACGCGCCGCGCTTCTCGTGCGGCGCATGCTCGGCGACGTACGTCGCCGCGCCGCCGTACTCGCCGCCGAGGGCGAGCCCCTGCAGCAGCCGCAGGAGGATGAGGATGACCGGCGCGGCGATCCCGATCCGCGCGTAGCTCGGCAGCACGCCGACGACGAACGTCGACATGCCCATGATGAGGATCGTGATCAGGAAGGTGTACTTCCGGCCGACGAGATCGCCGAGCCGTCCGAACACCAGCGCGCCGAACGGGCGCACCGCGAATCCCGCCGCGAACGCGAGCAGCGCGAAGATGAACGCCGCCGTGGGGTTCACCCCGGAGAAGAACTGCTTGCTGATGATCGCCGCGAGCGAGCCGTACAGATAGAAGTCGTACCACTCGAACACCGTGCCGAGCGACGACGCGAAGATCACGCGTCGTACCTCGGCGATCCCGAGCGCGTTGACGGTGCCGCCGGCGGAGCGCGGGCTCGCGATGGACTCGGACATCCATCCTCCAGAGGGTGGTGGGCGACGCGTAGCCTACAGCCCGACGCACGCGCGTCAATGGCGGGCATCGCTTGCCTCGCGCGCGGACGCGCGGCAGTATGCTCGGAGCCGGCCTTCTCTTCCACCTCCCGATCGCACATGTCGTCCGACCTCGAAGCCCTCCTTCACGAGAACCGGAAGTTCGAGCCCTCCGACGCCTTCCGCGCCGCCGCACTCCCGAACGATCCCGGCGTCTACGCGCGCGCCGCCGCCGACCCCGAGGCCTACTGGGCCGAGCAGGCGAAGACCCTGGAGTGGATCCGGCCGTACGACCGGGTCCTCGCGTGGGATCCCCCGCATGCGACGTGGTTCGCCGGCGGCACGCTCAACGCGTCGGTCAACTGCGTGGACCGGCACATCCGCACGGCGCGCCGCAACAAGGCGGCGCTCGTCTTCGAGGGCGAGCCCGGCGACCGTCGGACGCTCACCTACTGGGACCTCTACGTCGCCGTCAATCAGTTCGGCAACGTGCTCCGGTCCCTCGGCGTGCAGCGGGGCGACCGCGTCGCGATCTATCTGCCCATGATCCCCGAAGCGGTGATCGCGATGCTCGCCTGCGCGCGCATCGGCGCCATCCACTCCGTGGTGTTCGGCGGCTTCTCCCCCGAGTCGCTGCGCGACCGGATCAACGACTCGCAGTGCAAGGTCCTCATCACCGCCGACGGCGGCTACCGGCGCGGCCAGATCGTTCCGCTCAAGCGCAACGCGGACAAGGCCCTCGAGGAGACGCCGTCGATCACGCACGTCGTCGTCGTGCAGCGCCGGCCCGGCGCCACGAGCGGCGAGGCCTTCGCCGACATGAAGGAGGGACGCGATCACTGGTGGCACCGCCTCGTGCGCAACGCGCCGATGTGGTGCGAGCCCGAGGCGATGGACGCGGAAGACGTCCTCTACGTGCTCTACACGTCGGGCACCACCGGGAAGCCGAAGGGGATCGTCCACACCACGGCGGGCTATCTCGTCGGCGCCGCGACCTCCACGCGCATCGTCTTCGACCTCAAGGAGGACGACGTCTTCTGGTGCACCGCCGACGTCGGCTGGGTCACCGGTCACACGTATCTCACCTACGGCCCGCTCGCCAACGGCACCACGTGCGTGATGTACGAGGGCGCCCCCGACTGGCCGGAGAAGGATCGCTTCTGGGAGATCTGCGAGCGGTTCGGCGTGACGATCCTCTACACCGCCCCCACCGCGATCCGCGCGTTCATGAAGTGGGGCGATCAGTGGCCGGCGAAGCACGACCTCTCGCGCCTGCGCCTCCTCGGGTCCGTCGGCGAGCCGATCAACCCCGAGGCCTGGATGTGGTACCGCGAGCACATCGGCGGCAACCGCTGCCCGGTCGTCGACACGTGGTGGCAGACCGAGACCGGCTCGATCGTCATCTCGCCGCTCCCCGGCATCACCGCGACCACGCCGGGCAGCGCCACCGTTCCGCTGCCCGGTTACAGCGCCGCCCTCCTCGACGCGAAGGGGAACGAGATCGAGGTCGGCGGCGGTCTGCTCGCGCTCACCCGCCCCTGGCCCTCGATGCTCCGCACCATCTGGGGCGACGACGAGCGCTACGTGCAGACGTACTTCTCCAAGTGGCCCGGCCGCCCCGACCTCTACTTCCCCGGCGACGGCGCCAAACGCGACGAGGACGGCAACTACTGGATCCTCGGCCGCGTCGACGACGTGCTCAACGTCGCCGGCCACCGCATCGGCACCATGGAGGTCGAGAGCGCGCTCGTCGAGCATCCCGCCGTCGCCGAGGCGGCGGTCGTCGGCAAGACGCACGAGCTCAAGGGCCAGGCGATCGCCGCGTTCGTGACGCTGCGCGAAGGGTTCCGCCACGACCACGAGCTCCGCGAGGAGCTCCGCAACTTCGTCGCCGAGAAGATCGGCGCCATCGCGCGCCCCGACGACATCCTCTTCTCCGCCGACCTGCCGAAGACCCGCTCCGGCAAGATCATGCGACGCCTCCTCCGCGACATCGCCGAAGGCCGCGCCCTCGGCGACACCACTACCCTCGCGGACCCGAACGTCGTCAACTCCCTCAAGGAGATGTACGAGAGTCAGGAGTCGTGAGGAGGGATGGCACCTTGTCGAACGGCAACGGCAAGTAGGATGTAGTGGGTAGCGAGTATCGGGTAGCGAGATACGGCCTCGGGAAGCGCCTGCCTCCCGAGGCCGTGTCGTATCCCGCTGCCTGGTACTCGCTGGCCGCTACTCACGACTCGCGGTCGTAGTCGAAGGCGCCACGTACGCGTTCTCGGAGCGCGCAATGACCAGCGTCGCCGCCCCGTTGCCGATCAGGTTCGTGATCGCGCGCGCCTCGCTCATGAACCGGTCGACGCCGAGCAGGATCGCCACCCCCTCCACCGGCACGACGCGCATCGCCGAGAGCGTGCTCGCGAGCACGATGAAGCCGGAGCCCGTCACCCCCGCGGCGCCCTTCGACGTCAGCATCAGCACGCCGAGCACGCTGAGCTGCTGCGCGAGGCTCAGCTGGACGTGAAACGCCTGCGCCACGAACACCGTGGCCATCGAGAGATAGATCGACGTCCCGTCCAGGTTGAACGAGTACCCCGCCGGGATCACGAGCCCCACGACGGACTTCGCGCAGCCGTAGCGCTCCATCTTCTCCAGCATCAGCGGCAGCGCCGCCTCCGACGACGAGGTGCCGAGCACCAGCACGATCTCCTCGCGGATCCACTTCAGGTAGTCCCAGAGCGAGAACCCCCAGGCACGCAGGATCAGGTTCAGCACGACGAAGATGAAGATGGCCATCGTGAGGTAGACGTCGAGCATCAGCCGGCCGAGCGGGAGCAGCGCCTGGAGGCCGAACGTGCCGATCGTGTACGCCATCGCGCCGAACGCGCCGATCGGCGCGACTTTCATCACCAGCTCGACGATCCGGAAGATCACGTGCGACAGCGACTCGAGCACCGGCACGAGCGCCCGTCCGCGCTCCCCGATCGAGGCCAGCGCGGCGCCGAACATCGCCGCGAAGAAGACGATCTGCAGCACGTCGCCCTTCGCGAACGCATCGACCGCGCTCGGCGGCACGATGTGCGTGAGGATCTCGACGAAGCTCATCTGCTGTCCCGCCGCGGTGTAGCGCGAGATGTCGCCCTTCGCGAGCGCGCTCACGTCGAGCGCCGCCCCCGGCTTCGTCACGTTCACGATGATCAATCCGATCGCCAGGGCAGCCGTCGAGACGACCTCGAAGTAGAGCAGCGCCTTGCCGCCCACCCGCCCCACCTTCCGCAGGTCGCGCATGTTCGCGATCCCGAGCGTGATGGTCAGAAAGATCACGGGGGCGATCACCATCTTCACGAGATTGATGAACGTGTCCCCGACCGGCCGCATCTGCTTCGCGACGCCGGGGGCAAGCAGCCCCAGCACGATCCCGAGCGCGATCGCGAACAGGACCTGGACGGTGAGGTTGCGGTGGGGGGAACGCATGGCGCGCGGAGTCTATCGGGGCGTACGGAAGTTCGTGAGGGGCGCGTTCACGCAGAGGCGCGTTCACGCAGAGGCGCGTTCACGCAGAGGCGCGCTCACGCAGAGGCGCGCTCACGCAGAGGCGCTTCATCGGTACGCCCTTTGTCGGTTGACGGCCGACCTCGGGACGCAGGAGCCTCCAGGGGCCGGGCGTCGACGGTCAAACCGACGACCGTCGACCGTCCACGCGGCGCCCCCGCCCCCGCCTCCTGGTATATTCCCTGCGCTACGCTCCTTCGCCTCAACCGCCCCCGCCCATGTGGAACTGGCTCAAGCGACTGTTTCCCGAGAGCATCTTCGCGCGGAAGATCGATCCGAGCGCCGAGCGGCGCCTCCGGCTCGCCCAGGCACGCGCCGAGGAGTCGATCATCAGGGCGCACGTCGACAACGCGCTGATGTTCGTCGACACGTTGGCCGAGGACATGACCTTCGATCGGGCGATCGACTCCTACATCCGCCAGATGGCGATCCCCGAACCGCTCGCCAGCACGGTCGCCACGCGCACGCTCGTCGTGCTCGGCCAGGACCTCGTCCCCTATCGCCGGCGCTCGCGTGAAGACGCCGCCGTCGCCTCCGAGGCATCGCGTCCCGCCCTCCGCCTCGGCGACGCCGCGGACGCGCGCCGCGGAGTCAAGAGAGCGTAGCGCTCGACGCGCTGGGCGCGCGTGGACGGTTGACGGTTGACGGTTGACGGTTGACGTCAGCCGGCAGGAACGGCGACGGCGGGAGAAGTGGTGTGAGAAGCGTCCCGGGGCCGGCCGTCAACCGAAAAACCGTGAACCGAAAAACCGTTCATCGTTCACCGCTCACCCTTCACCGCCCCTCCATCCGCTCCCCCGCCCACTCCATCTCCCGCGCGATCGCCGAGACGATCCCCTCGCGCCGGAACTCCTCGGGGAGGACGTCCCAGGTGTACGTCTCCACCTCGAAGTGCGTGCACACCTCGCGCTCGAGCACGAGCCGCAGCAGCTCGTCGACGTACCCCTGCGTCCCCTCGAACGCGCCGTAGCGCTCGCGAAAGACCGGCACGTGGAAGTGCACGCGCCACTCGCGCGACTCCGTCCGTCCGCGCGCCGCGGCGAGCGCCTCGGGAAGATCCAGATGGCGCTCCAGCGTCCCGTCCGGCCGGCGCTCCACCACCTGATGCAGGTAGACGTCGTCCGCATACTCGGCCAGCGCGTCGAGCGCCGCCGAGTCGCCCGGGTCCACCTTCGCGCGAAGCCCCGCCGTCACCTGCATCTTCGCCACGCGGATCCCCGCGTCGCGGAGCGCGTCGAGCACGCCGCGCGGATCCTCGAACTCCACCGCCATGTGGCACGCGTCGAGGCACACGCCGAGATGATCGCGGACGGCGCGCTCCGCGTCGGCGGCAGAGAGTCCGGTCGCCGCGGCCACGCCGGCGACCGCCCTCCGCGAGAGGAGATCGCGCTGGAAGAACTCCACCGTTTCGCCGATCGTCTCGAGGAAGCAGCAGGGCTCCGGCTCGAGCGCGAGCGCGACGTGCTTCCCCGTCTCGGCGCGGAGCCGCACCAGATGCGCGACGTGCGCGAGCATCGCGTCCGCCATCCGCGCGCGATCCCCCTCGCCCGTCACGCGTGGGGCGAACGCGCCGGGCACCGTGCTGATCGTTCCCTCGAGCCCGTCTGGCAGCAGCGCGGCGAGGATGCCGGCCAGCCGGTCGGTGTAGGCGAGTCGCTCGGGCTCCAGCCAGTCGGGCAGGTAGACCTGCTCCTTCACCGGTCGCCCGTGAAAGGGCCCGTACGGGAACCCGTTCACCGTGAAGACGTACAGGTCGTGCGCACGCAGAAAGCCGCGCAGCTCGTCGAGCACGGCCGGCGCGGCGAGCTCGCGTGCGGATTCGCCGGAGAGGCGCAGCCCGACGCCGAACGGCCTGTCCGGTGCGATGCGCGCGCGCACCGGCACGAGGTAGCGCTCGAGGTTCACGCGCACCTCCGGCCAGCTCTCGCCGGGGTGAATGTTGGTGCAGTAGCCGAGATGGAGTGGAGGCACGATGAACGGGGATGGAGAACCGGCGACGGCACAGCCGCGCCGGAAGATGCCCCGCGGAGGTCGCGCTGTCAGCCGCGCGAGCGCACCCAGCCGATCGACCCCCCGGTGCGTAGAGTAGATTGAGAGGCGTGGACCGGCCCCGCGGCCGCCACCCATCGGCCATCACATTTCAGGAGGGCGTCTCGTGCAGCCCGGAGTGATCCCTTCGCCGAAGACGGGCCGGCAGCTCGTCGACGAATACTTCATCGAGAACCGGACCCGCCTCCTCGAGATCGCGGCGTACCTCGACCGGCTCGACCGCACCGATCCATCGCTCGTGAACCGCGACTTCCGCGTCCGGGCATTCCAGGAGGCGATCGCCCTCCTCGCCGACCCGTCCGCGAGCGACGGCCCCGACACCCGGGTGGAGCGGATCCAGCTCCTCCTCAGCGATCCCACCACCGAGCCCCTTCCCGCGCTCGACACGAAGAGCGCGCGCGGCGCGTACGACCGCTGGACGCTGGGGGTGGCCTGATGCGCTACATCGACCTGCACGCGCACATGGTCTCGCGCACGACCGACGACTACGTGCGCATGGCGCTCACCGGCTGCGTCGCCGTCACCGAGCCCGCCTTCTGGGCCGGCTGGGACCGCAGCTCCCCCGACGGCTTCGAGGACTACTTCCGCCACCTCACCGACTTCGAGCCGAAGCGCGCCGCGCAGTACGGCATCCGCCATTACGCGTGGCTCTGCCTCAACCCGAAGGAGGGCGAGGACCGCGCGCTGGCACGCGAGGTCGTCGCCCGGATCCCGAAGTTCCTCGAGCTTCCCACCGTGCTCGGCATCGGCGAGATCGGGCTCAATCGCGTCACGCGCAACGAGATCGCCACCTTCCGCGATCACGTCGAGCTCGCGCTCGAGCACGATCAGCTCATCCACATCCACACGCCGCACCTCGAGGACAAGTTCAAGGGGACGCGCACGATCGTCGACATCCTCACCGAGTACGGCGGCATCGAGCCCTCGCGCGTGATGATCGATCACGCCGAGGAGCACACGCTGCCGATGATCCTCGAGAACGGCTTCTGGACGGGCCTCACGCTCTACCCGCAGACGAAGGTCAGCCCCGAGCGCGCGATCGACATGTTCGAGCGCTACGGCACGGAGCGCATCTGCGTCGCGTCGGCGTGCGACTGGGGCCCGAGCCTTCCCGACGCCGTGCCGCACTTCGCGCTCGCCATGCGTCGGCGAGGTCACGACGACGCGCTGATCGACCACATCATCTTCGACAATCCCGCGGCCTTCCTCGGCCAGTCGCCCAAGTTCCAGCTCCTCGGCGCGGAGGCCACGCCGGCGGCGCCGGCGATGCCGCGCTCCGAGTCGGATGCCTCGCCCGCGGCGGGGATTGCCGCGGCGTGAGACGCACGGTCGTCCTGCTCGTCGTCGGGCTCACCGAGGATCTCCTCGGCGAGCACACGCCGCACCTCGCGGCGTTCGCCGCGCGAGGTGGGCTTCGGCCATTGCGCACCGTGCTCCCGGCCGTCACCTGCTCGGTGCACGCGACGTTCACGACGGGTCTTCTGCCGAGCGAGCACGGCGCCGTCGCCAACGGCTGGTACTTCCGCGACACGAGCGAGGTGCGCCTCTGGCAGCAGTCGAACCACCTCGTGGCCGGCGAGAAGATCTGGGACGTCGCGCGGCGCGCGGACTCCGACTTCACCTGCGCGCAGCTCTTCTGGTGGTACAACATGTACAGCGGCGCCGACTTCACCGTCACGCCGCGCCCCATGTATCCCGCCGACGGGCGCAAGATCCCGGACGTCTACACGCAGCCGATGCCGCTGCGCGACGAGCTGAACGCGACGCTCGGGGTCTTCCCGCTGTTCAACTACTGGGGCCCGCGCGCCGACATCACGACCTCGCGCTGGATCGCCGACTGCACGACGCACGTGTACGACACGCGCCATCCCTCGCTGACGCTCGTCTACCTCCCGCATCTCGATTACGACCTCCAGCGGCTCGGCCCCGGCGACCCGAAGCTCGCGAGCGATCTCCGCGCGATCGACGCGATTGCCGGTGAGCTGATCGAGCACGTCGAGAAGGACGGCGCGCGCGTCGTCGTGCTCTCCGAGTACGGCATCACCCCCGTCAGGGGACCCGTACACATCAACAGGACGTTGCGCCAGGCGGGATTGATCGAGACGCGCTCCGAGCTCGGGCGCGACATGCTCGACGCCGGCGCCTCCGACGCGTTCGCCGTCGCCGATCACCAGATCGCCCACGTCTACGTACGCCGCCCCGAGCGTATCGCCGAAGTGAAGGCCCTCCTCGAGCGGCTCGACGGCGTGGAGACCGTGCTCGACGCCGAAGGCAAGCGCGCGCACGGGCTGGATCACCCGCGCTCGGGCGAGCTCGTCGCGATCTCGCGCGCCGATCGCTGGTTCACCTATTACTTCTGGCTCGACGACGATCGCGCGCCGGACTACGCGCGGACGGTGGACATCCACCGCAAGCCGGGCTACGACCCGGTCGAGCTGTTCATGGATCCCGACATCCGCTTCCCGGTGCTCAAGGTCGGGAGCGTGCTGGCGCGGCGGAAGCTGCTCGGCTCTCGTGCGCTGCTCGACGTCATCCCGCTCGACGCGTCGCTCGTGAAGGGCTCGCACGGCCGCATCACCGACGACCCCGCGCACGGGCCCGTGTTCATCTCGGGCGATCCGGCGCTCGTCCCCGACGGCGAGGTCGCCGCGACCGACGTGAAGGAGCTGCTGCTCCGCCAGCTGTTCGACGATGCGCGTTCCCCCACGGTCGCCGGAGCCATCGCGCGTGTCCGCTGAGGCACGTCCGCGCATCGCGCGCCGGCGCGGCGACGCGCAGCGCATCGCGCGCGACGCGCTGCTCCCCTACCTGCGCCTCGTGCGCGCGCCCGCGGCGTTCTCCGCGCTCGGCGACCCGCTCGCCGGACTGCTCGCCGACGGCCGCGTGCCGACGGCCGGCCGCGCCGCGCGGCTCTCCGCCGCGTCGGCGCTCGTCTACCTCGCGGGGATGGCGCTCAACGACCTCGCCGATCGAGACGAAGACGCGCGCGAGCGTCCCGAGCGGCCGATCCCGTCCGGCGCCGTCTCGCCCCGCGCGGCGGCGATCGTCGGCGGATCGCTCCTCCTCGCGGGAGTCGTCGCCGCGAACCGTGCGGGCGCGCGCTGGACGGGCCCCGCGCTCGCCGGCCTCGTGCTCGCCTACGACTTCGGCCTCAAGCGCTCCGAAAGGCTCGGGCCGATCGCGATGGGCGGCTGCCGGGCGCTCTCGCTCATGATGGGGGTCGAGGCGGCGCGCTCGCGCCGCCGCTGGACGCGACGTACGCCGTCGCGCGGAGTGGAGTCCGCGCTGCTGCTCGGCGCCTACGTCGCCGGCCTCACGCTCCTCGCGCGGAGCGAGACCGGCGCGGCGCGCGAGCGCGAGCTTCGCGGCGGCGCCGCGCTCGCCGGTGCCGCACTGGTCGCCGCGGCGGTGCGCGGTGCGCCCGGCTCGATTCCGTGGAGCGCCGCCGCCGCGGGACTCGCCGGCCCCGCGGTCGCGCGCGCGCTGCGCGAGCCCGCGCCGTCCACCGTCGGTCCCGCCGTCGCTGCGCTCATCCGCGCCATTCCCGCGCTCGACGGAGCGCTCGCCGTTCCGCGTCGCCCCGCCCCCGCGGTCGTTCTGCTCTCCTTGCTCGGCCTCACCCGGTGGGGCCGCTCTCTCATCCCGATCAGCTGATGCGCCCCACCGTTCTCCGCGCGCTGCCGCGCGTCGCGCCACGCACGCATTCGACGCGGGAGATCTCCGCGTGAAGATCTGGATCGTCGGCGCGCGCGGCGCGATCGCCACGACGCTCACGGCGGGCGTCTTCGCCGCCGAGCGGGGGATCGTGCCGCTCGAAGCGCTGCTCACCGAGACGGCGCCCTTTCACGGGCTCGGCCTTCCGCCGCTCGATCGCGTCGGCATCGGCGGCTGCGATCTCGCGCCGGGCACGCTCGCCGAGACGGCGCAGGACACGCTCGCCGGCGTCGGCAGCTTCCCCGCCGCGACGATCGACGCGCTCGCGCCCGACCTCGAGCGCGTGCGTGTGACGCGCGGCATCCTTCGCGGGGGTGGCCCCGCGATCGATGCGCTCGCCGGCGCCGAGCGGCCCGCGCTCGTGGCCGGCTCCGCGCGCGAGGCCGTCGGCCGAATCACCGGCGACATCCGCGCCTTCGCCGCGGGCGAGCCGACGGTCGTCGTCAACCTCGCGTCGACCGAACCGCCGCCGCCCGCCGCGCTCCAGGCGTGGAGCGCCGCGGACCTCGAGCGCGCGATCGACGCGGACGACGCGCGCATCCCGGCGTCGTGCCTCTACGCCTACGCCGCGATCCGCGCCGGCTGCCCGCACGCGAACTTCACCCCGTCGGTCGGCGCATCGCTGCCCGCCGTCGCCGAGCTGGCGCGCGCCGCCGGCGTCCCGCTCGCGGGCCGCGACGGCAAGACGGGCGAGACGCTGATGAAGACGGCCCTCTCGCCGATGTTCCCCATCCGCGCCCTCACCGTCGAGGGCTGGTACAGCACGAACATCCTCGGCAACACCGACGGCCTCGTGCTCGCCGATCCGGAGAACAAGTCGTCCAAGATCACCTCGAAGAAAGGGGTGCTCGAGGGGATCCTCGGCTACGCCCCCGAGGGCGACGTCCGCATCGACTACTTCAAGCCGCTCGCCGACCACAAGGTCGCGTGGAACTTCATCCAGTTCCGCGGCTGGGCGGGCCACCGCATGCGGCTCCAGTTCACCTGGGAGGGCACCGACTCCGTGCTCGCCGCGCCGCTCGTGCTCGACATCTCGCGGCTCATCCTCCTCGCGCAGCAGCGCGGGGAGTCGGGGCCGGTCGGCGAGCTCGGGCTGTTCTTCAAGACGCCGGAAGGCTCGTCCGAGATGAACCTGTACAAGCAGTACGCCGCGCTGCTGCGCTGGTCGGGCGCACGCGTCGCCGACGCGTGATGGCGGAGCTCCCCTACCGGATCGGCTACAACACGAACGGCTTCGCGCACCATCGCCTCGCCGACGCGCTCGAGGTGATCGCCGAGCTTGGCTACCGTGCCGTCGCGCTCACCCCCGACGCGAACCATCTCCCGCCCGACCACACCTCCGACGCGCAGCTCCGCGCCGTGCGCGCGATGCTCGAGCAGCTCGACCTCGGCGTCGTCATCGAGACCGGAGCCCGCTACGTGCTCGATCCGCGCCGCAAGCATCGGCCCACGCTGCTCGAGGCCGACGTCGCCGACCGCGCGCGCCGGCTCGGGTTCCTCGAGCGCTGCGCGCGCATCTGCGCCGAGCTCGGAGGCGACACGATCTCGCTCTGGTCGGGGATCCTCCCGCAAGGCGTCTCCCCCGACGACGCCTGGCGCCATCTCGCCGACGGCGTGGCCGATCTCGCCGAACGCGTCGCGCCACTCGGCGTGCGCATCGCCTTCGAGCCCGAGCCGGGCATGCTCGTGGGCTCGCTCGCCGATTGGGACCGCCTGCGCGACGCGCTCGCCGGTGTCGACGTGGGCCTCACGCTCGACGTCGGTCACGTCCCCTGCACCGAGACGATCAGTCCCGCCGACGCGGTCCGCCGCTACGCCACCGCGATCCGCACCGTGCACCTCGACGACACACGCGGCGGCGTCCACGAGCACCTCCAGATCGGCGACGGCGAGATCGATTGGCCCGACGTGCTGCGCGCCCTTCGCGAGGTGAACTTCGCCGGCATCGCCTCCGTCGAGCTCTCCCGCCACTCGCACGCGGCGCCGGAGGCGGCGCGGGTGGCGAGGGAGAGGATCGATCGGGCGGTGAGACGGTGAGGT
>Ga0310810_10003653_pt1 | contig 16843 bp, 18 predicted proteins | sample NCmetagenome_FD_207641 | JGI IMG/M metagenome (GOLD analysis project Ga0310810, IMG submission 207641) | Soil microbial communities from experimental microcosm in Duke University, North Carolina, United States - NC | ecosystem: Engineered > Artificial ecosystem > Soil microcosm > Unclassified ... | reverse complement strand
GAAGCTCATCGGCGAAGTGGTTTCCGTGGAGCGCTCGCCGATCACGTTTCAGGTTGTCGAAGGCAAGGGCACCTTGCGCATCGGCAACGTGGCCGACTGCGAGATGGAGCCGTTTCGCGGCCCCAACGGCGAGGTGACCACCTTGCGCGATTCGATTTTCACAACCATCCCGGGCGCGCCGGCCTACGTGGCCAAGGCGACCAAATTCAAAATGGACAACCCCGCGCTGGGCCAAAAGCTCGATCTCAAAGACCACAACGCGATCCAAGGCAAGTTCCTATTTCAAGCCTGAGCTTCGACGGCATCTCGTCCGCCGCCTAGCCAACTGTCGGGTGCCATGGCCGACCGCAAAACTTTCCTCGGCTTGATGGTTTCATTAGTCGGCGCGGCCTGGTGCGCGCTCTGGATCTGGGATCGCTCGCCCTACGCGCGCTACCTCGGCCATCAGGGGCTCGGCGAACTCGGCGCCGGCTCGCTTCTCCTGCCTGTCGCGCTTTATCTTCTCGGCTGGACTTTAATGACCGTGGCGATGATGCTGCCGACGACGTTGCCGCTACTCGAAGTCTTTCGCCGTCTGGTGGCTCAGCGCGGCGATCGCCTTGAGCTTCTGCTGCTCGTCATCGCGGGCTACCTGGCGGTGTGGCTCGGTTTCGGCATCGCCGCCCACGGCGCCGATTGGATCGTCCATGAAATCGTCGAGCGCAGTGCCTGGCTGGAGGCGCACGCCTGGGTTATCGGCGCGGCGACTCTGTTCGTGGCTGGCGCCTTTCAGTTCAGTCGCTTGAAATATCGCTGCCTGGAGAAATGCCGCGCGCCGCTGAGTTTCGTCACCGAGTACTGGCGCGGCCGCCATGAGCGGCGCAACGCGTTCTTGCTCGGCATGCATCACGGCGTCTTCTGCGTCGGCTGTTGCTGGGCATTGATGCTCCTGATGTTCGCCGTCGGCGTCGGCAACGTCGCCTGGATGCTGGCGCTCGGCGCGCTGATGGCGGCTGAGAAAAATCTCCCGTGGGGCCGCAAGCTCAGCGCTCCGGTCGGACTCGGGCTGCTCGGCTGGAGCGCAGTGATTTTGCTCAATGGATTGTTTCTTCCGAGCTGACTCGGCAGTGGCACTATGAAAAATTTCGATCCGCCTGGATTCCCGCTAAAAACATGCGCGAATGACGGCACTGTAATCTCCGCGCCCTCCGTGTCTCGGTGGTGAAAATCCTTTTCGACGACGCAACGCAATTCATGAAAGGCCAATCGCAATGGAACAGAAAAGCGCAAAATATTTTCCTACGGTCGGTGACGGCAGCGGACTGGCTCCCTCCGACGGACTTTACAAAGAAGAACTCCAGCTCGCGCTGCGCAATCGCGGGATGCCACTCGAGGCGCTACGCTATCCGGTCACGCCTACCGGCCTTCATTACCTGCTGATTCACTACGACATTCCGGCGGTCGACGCCGGTGCATGGCGTCTGCACATCGCCGGCGAGGTAGCCGCGCCGCTCGAATTGACTCTGGAGCAAATCAAAAAGCGCCCGCGCCGCACTCTGCCGGTGACGATGGAATGCGCCGGCAACGGCCGCGCGCTGTTCGCGCCGCGCCGCATCAGCCAACCCTGGCTCCTCGAAGCGATCGGCACCGCCGAATGGACCGGCACGCCGCTCCACTCGATCCTCGAGGAAGCCGGTGTCAACAAAGGCGCCGCCGAGATTGTTTTTACCGGCCTCGATCAGGGCGTCGAGGGCGAGCAGGTGCAATTCTACCAGCGCAGTCTCACGGTCGCCGAGGCGATGCACGACGACGTGCTGCTCGCCTACGAGATGAACGGCGAGCCGCTGCCGGCGCAGCACGGTTATCCGCTGCGTTTGTTGATGCCGGGCTGGTACGGCATGGCGAGCGTGAAATGGCTCGATCGCATTGAAGCGGTGCGCGAGCCGTTTCAAGGCTACCAGATGGCGCATGCCTACCATTACACGCAATCGGCCGACGGATCCGGCGACCCGGTCACCTTGATCCGGGCGCGCGCGCTGATGATTCCGCCGGGGATTCCGGACTTCATGACCCGCGATCGACTCGTGACTGCGGGCGCCGTGACTCTCACGGGCAAGGCGTGGGCCGGACGCTCGCGCGTCTCGCGTGTGCAAGTGAGCGTCGACGGCGGCGCAACCTGGACCGAAGCCAGGCTCGGCGCCGCGGCATCACCCTACGCCTGGAGCACCTGGACCTTCGTGTGGAATGCCGCGCCCGGTGAATACGAGCTCAACGTGCGCGCCAGCGACGCCGACGGCAACGTGCAGCCGATGGAACAGGAATGGAACTTCGGCGGCTACGGCAACAACGGCGTGCAGCGCGTGCGGGTCATCGTGCGGTGAAAATTTTTAGTCTTGTGTTTTCGTCCACTGGACTTCGTAGGCTTTGACCGGCCGATCGAAACCTCGCAGCGTGACCTCGCCGAGATCCGAGAAAGGCAACGCCGCGCCTGAGCATTGCTCGCGCACGATCTCGTCCATGAGAATTTGCGCGGGTTCGGCGCGGGCGCAAAGGCGCGCCGCCAGTTGAACCGCCCTGCCGAAAAGATCGCCGTGTTCCTCGATGGGCTCGCCGGCGCTGAGCCCGATGCGCAGATACAGCGGCGTCTCGGGATTCTCCTGATTGTACGCGGCAAACGCCCGCTGAATCGCGATCGCGCACTTCACCGCATCCGGCGCGCCGGCAAAAGAAGCCATGATGCCGTCGCCGGTGTGTTTGATCTCGCGTCCACCGTGCGCGTTGAGCGCGTTGCGGGTCAGGGCATTGTGAACGTGCAGCATATGAAGAGCTTTGGCGTCGCCGTAGAGCGAGGTCATGCGCGTCGAATCTTTCAGATCCGTGAACATGATGGCGCGAAACCCCGCATCGATCGGACTTGCCTGTGATTTTCCCGGCGCCGCGGCCGGCGGATCCTTGAGCCGGCCCAAAAACGCGTCCACCACCGCGGGATCGACCTCGAGAACTTCGTTGGGCACGAGACCGTGCGCTTCGTCGTGCGCGCGCTCGATGGTTTCGCGATTCGGCGCCTCGATCAGGCAGAAGGCAGTGCAGCGCACTTCGTCGAACCAGTAGGTGAGAAACTTGACGTCGTATTTATCCTGCAGCGCCAGGTCCTTCTGGTGCGCGTCCGCGACCGCGTGCCGGGTCGCGCCTTCGACGTAATGGCGATCCATGTACACAGGCATATTTTGTCCCCTTCAGCGGAAACAACCGCGCTCGAGTTCCGAAAATATCCGAGCGCAATCATTTCCGGAGCGATAATCGACGGCCATCATAAACTGCATCACCCATCAGTGCTATACACGCGGAGTGAGCCTGACGCCGGACCGCGCTTCCGTCGCTTCATTGCATCCGCGGCGGACGAGAATTAGATTGTGTTTTATGAGCGTCAAAGAAGTCCCGAGCGACCACGATTTCTTCGATCCGGCCTACGTGAAGCACTGGAGCGACAGCATCCTCCGCTATCGCCCGGAGCGAAAACAGGTCTTTGAAGCTTTCGCCGCCGAAGCGAAGCGGATGAACAAACCGGCGCTATCGATTTTCGAGCTGGGCTGCGGGCCGGGATTTCTCGCCGAAGCGTTGCTGGAAAACTGTGACATCGCGCGCTACACGCTCGGCGACTTCTCGCCGCAGATGCTCGACCTCAGCCGCAAACGCCTGGCAAAGTTCAAAGACAAAACCGTCTTCATTCAACTGAATTTCAAGGAGGCGAACTGGACCGATGCGGTTCCCGCCGGTTTCGATCTGGTCGTCTCGCTCCAGGCAGTGCACGAGCTGCGCCACGCCAGCCGCATTCCGAAACTATACTCGCAGCTCCACGGCCTCCTCGCTCCCGGCGGAAAGATCATGATCTGCGACCACGTCAACGCGCCATCCGGCCATCGCGCCGAGCATTTCATGACGATGAAAGAACACCTGGCAACCTTCAAGGAAACCGGTTTTATCAATTCGAGAGAAATCTGCCCCGCCGCGGATCTGAGTCTGATGGCGGCGGACAAGCCCTGAGCCAATGTGCTAACTCTACCCGGATTGCACGGTCAAAACTTCCGCGCGCCATGATCGCGCGCTTATATTCCAGACGCCTCTAAGCTAAACTTTGCGCTCTACCAAAAGCATTGTCCCGCTCATTGCTTCTTGGTGAACAATTTCACCAGCGAGACCAATACGGTAACGATGAATTTCTTCGATTATTCCTCCGAGATGCGCGAGGACGCAGTTCCCACCGGCTATACGGTGAAAGACAAAGAGATTTTCATTGTGGTTGATCAGAGGACCGATCTCGGATTCAATCAAGTCGGCGAAATCGCGGTGCGCAGTCGTTACATTTATCCCGGCTATTGGAACAATTCGGAGTTGACCGCTGCGAAATTCGAAGCCGACCCGCAAGATCCCGACGAGCTGATTTACTTCACGGGCGACTTGGGGCTGATCCTTCCCGACGGGTGCTTGATCCACAAAGGCCGTAAAGATTTTCGTCTAAAGATTCGCGCCTACGCAGTGGACCTTATCGAGGTGGAGCAGGCGCTGCTGGAGCATCCGCATATCAGGGAAGCCGGAGTGAGGGCAGGGGATCGCGAGGACGGGGAGAAATATCTGGCGGGATATATCGTCCCGGAGCCTGAATCAGAGTTAAATGCCGGCAAGATCCGGGGGTTTCTCAGCCGTAAGTTGCCCGACTACATGATTCCCTCGGTGTTTAAGCTGGTCGAAGCATTGCCTTTGACCAACGGCAAACTGGATCGATTGGCTCTTCCAAAGCCCGATACTTGGCGACCCGGGCTAGAGGAAACTTATGTCGCGCCACGGAACGACGCAGAGAGTAAGCTGGTCGACATTTGGTCGGAGGTATTGAAGATCGACGCAATCGGCATCCACGACAATTTCTTAGATCTAGGCGGGTACTCGCTGGCGGGGGTTCGGATCATCAGGAAAGTGAAGCAAGAGTTTGGGGTGGAGTTGACGATCGCTGATTTGTTGGAATGTTTCACGGTCGCCGAGATGGCGGCGTGCATCGGAAGCCGGTGAAACCGCGTGACGAGGAGCGGCGCAAAGAAAACCTCGGTGCCATCGAGCCCGGGTAATAGTACGAGGGTTCTGATTCGCTCCGCCAATGAGAACTCGTCGCTACCAAATTGTTCGAGCGTGACGGGCTTCGATGAAAATTCAGTTACTCGGGTATTAGAACAATATGAAAAGTCCGGCCCAGGTAGGTCACACTCCGACGACCTCGCCCCCGGCGGCGATTCGTCCGGCAGTACGTGATCTGGAACTCGTCCAACGAAACCGGCAGCTGCGCCGACACCGCCCCCGCGCGGTGGCGCTGGAACCCTTTATTGTTTCGCGGCGAAATAATTGCTAATGCTACTTGGTTTCGATGAGCAGGATGATGTTTATCGCAATTCAGGAACGCCAAGTTCTATGAGGTAATTGAAGGTTGGATCGTAAAACTCTGGGGACCGAGTCGGGTCACTCGAATCACCGGGCGGGACAAAAATTATCATTCCTTGCCGAGCGCGCGTGAGTAGAACTCGGTACGCGTTGCAGAGATAGCGACGATTATCGGGGTTCGCAATATTGAACCACCGTTTTCCGCGAAAGTCATGAAAACTCCACCGCGAACCAGTAAACCGCAGGTCCCCATCCCAAGTCACACACGCCCAGTCTAGTTCAAGACCCTGCACCTGAAACTCTGTAGCCGCATCTTCGAGGTAGTAACTCGACCGGGTGTCGTTCTTGTCGTTCAGAAACCAATGCACTGGATTAACGTCCACGCGGATATCAACCGCGTGAGGTTTGAGCCGTTGGGCCTTCGATGAGGCGACCAATCCAAATCGCTCTGTTCCCCTTGCATGAGAGCGAATCCATTGCTTGGCACGACTCAAATCACGGGTGACAGCGATGGGATAACGATGGGTGAGTCGAGCGAAAGCCTCGCGTGCTTGTTGTTTTTCGCAGTCGAGCAGTGCCTTAACAAAACCTGAAACGTTTTCAGAACGAAACGATCTCATTGACACGGCGAGATGTAGGCAGTCGTCGAAATGGGTGTTCTCCCGCTGCTGCACAACGTCCAGAGCCTTGCCAGCCGCGTATTCAGTATCGGTAAGTCTCGATGAAATATGCATGTCCCAGTGGGGAAATCTCGAATTCACCGCCTCAAGCCATGCATCGATCCCGGCTTCACCGGTGTGGATCTCCTGGCCGCCACCGACCAGACAAACGATGACAGCCCATTCTTTGTGTCGATCCATACACGAAATTAAAAACTCCGGCTCGGAGTCAGCAAACCCGGGACGATTCTTTTTGCGCTTCATAAAGTTCGCCGTTTGGAGTACGTTCCACGCGCGTTGCGCCTCATCGAAAATCACAACGTGCTCCACCGGTGCGTCGGGATGGTTTAACGCATCGTCGCGAAAGTTATGAACGTTCTGGATAAAAGCTTTCACACTTTCGCCAACTTTCCCCTTCCGAACTCGAACACCCTGAGTCCTTTGCCGTGCGACCTCATCACGAGTAAGCGCTTCGCGGAGGACAGCCACAAGGGGGCCGTTTCCCGAAAGAAAGACCGCGTGCGTCGGTTGGTCAACGTCTCGGCGTTTAGTCGCAACATTCAGCCCGACGAGTGTTTTGCCGGCTCCAGGCACACCCGTCACGAAGCAAATGAGTTTGCGCCTTCGTGTTCTAGCCTCATCTATAAGTTCTTCAATCCGCGAGGATGTCACGCGCAGGTTCTGTGCGCCTGCATCATAGCGCGCAATGGCTTCTACCGAATGTTGAGCATAAAGAGCACGAGCGGCTTCAACGATGGTGGGTGTAGGATGATACGGTGCGCTCAGCCAACTTTCACTATCGACGATTTCTTCTGTTACGGTCTCTAAGGTTGTGTCAATCGCTTCGCGGAAACCGGCGGGATGCACATGAATAGGACGATATACCTTGTCTTCGTCAGCGTGGAGTCTCAATGCAGCTGAATCAGTTGCCTCGGTGGCGATCAGAATAGGCACAATCGAAGCGGAGTGGCTGGCTTCGTGAAAGTTTTTTAGGTCCAACGCATAATCCCATACCTGATCCACTGCAGCGCGCTCAAACTTGCTTTCACCTACTTTGAACTCGATCACGAACACAACCGGGCCTAACAGTAGTACGGTATCAATCCTACGTCCCATCCTTGGTATGTTGAATTCTAAGAACAGCGCACCAGATAAACCAGCAAGGTGCTCTTGCAAAAAGCCAATTTGTGCCAGCCAAGCTTCCTTCTGAGTTACAAGCAGTGAAAAGTCGCAGTGTATCGCGAGCTGACCGATGATAGCGTTAGGTCCACTCTGCAGAAATTGAGCAATGGATGCAGAGTACCAGGCACGGGACAATGTCGCTGTCCTGCGAGGAGGCTCAACCGCCGAGTCCATCCGTCGCATAATGCCAACAGTAACTACAGAAGTGAAGAAGCCCGAAGATCAGGTCCGCACGGGTGCCGCTCGATTTGAGAGCGTTCGTCTTGGGAAGGGTCTCGCGAACTCTAGAGGCACCGGAGCGTTTGATTTCGGCCCTCAGGCTCGAAAGTGCGGGATAACGCTTCGAGCAAACGCATCCACGGTTTCGTTGTAGACTTTTCTTGCCGGAGTCAGCATCAAATGCTCGACGCCGATCGCCTTTAACTGCTCGATGCGCTCGATACATTCACGAGGACTTCCCGCGATCGAAAACCGCTGGATCAAGTAATCGTTCACCAGATCCGGATCGACTCGTTCTTCCATCGGCTTCATCACATCGAAGCCGTCCATGAACTTTTTGATTTCTGGCAATTCCGCAGGCGGCACAGTTTCAACGGTGAAACGAAAATTATGGTGGGCGCGGTTGGCGATGCGATTGCGCACAATCTTGCGCGCCCGGTCACCGTCCGTGTCGACGCACAGCATGCCCGCCGCGATGACCGCGATTTCATTTTCGCTGCGGCCTGCCTGTTGCGCGCCTGCGCGGATTTTGTCTTTCGCCCACTGATATACTTTCAGATCGAAGCCGGTGCCCAGTATGACGCCGTCGGCGCAACGACCGGCGAGCTCGAGTCCCTTGGGTCCTTCCGCAGAAACATAGATCGGCGCGGGCCGATGAATCGTAAAGCCAATGCCGATTTTCCCGGTCGGAAAAGCCACCGTGCCGCCGCGGACGAGTTCCCGGATCTGCGACACGGCCGCTTCGAATTGCTTGAGCCGCGTGGCTTTGAGGCCTTGCGTATAAACCGGGCCGTCGCCGGTGCCGAGTCCCATAATGGCGCGTCCCTGAGAGATTTCGTTTAGAGACGCGGCCGCGCCCGCAATCACCGTTGGGTGGCGAAAGACGATATTGGTTACGGCAATGCCCAGGAGCAAACGCTGGGTGATCATCGCGCAACTGGCCAGCGTCTGAAACGAGTCAATGCTGTTCAAATGACTCTCGCCGAGAAAAATACCGTCATAGCCCAGCGCTTCCGCTTGCCGCGCGCGCCGATGAATCTCGCCGACGGTCTTTACACCGCCGTGAACGCTGTGCAGGCTAAACTTCATGCTAGCGATCTCCTAAATATATTTGGGTTCGACTCGAACTTTTCGGGATACGCAGAGTAAACTCCATGAGAAATCTTTCTCAGGTTTTCTTGTCCGAGCAGTTACCAGACCAACGGCAGCAAGCGGTAACGAACTTTCTCCCGATATTCTGAATAGCCGGGAAGATTTCTAAACAGCAACTCTTCTTCGTCGCGCAGCCGCCAGACAATCACGATTGTCATGGCAATGCACATGAGCAGTCCCCACCACGATCCGATACCAGCGGGGTGCTGAAGAGCATGATCAGCGCGCCGCAATACATCGGATGGCGGACCCGGGCGTAGGGTCCAGTGGAGATGACTTTTTGTCCGGCGGCGACTTCGATGGTGCCGGCGCTGTAGGTGTTTTCTTTGAAGACCAGGAAGATGATGAAAAATCCCAGCGCCACCAGGACATCGTCGAGGATGACGATCGCGAGCGGAACCGTCGACCAGGAGAAGCGGTGATCGAGGGATGGCAGCAAGAAAATGCTGATGAAGGCCGCGGCGGCGAAGGTCTGAATGCGCTTCTGGCTTTTTTCCTTTTCGGCCGCGGGACCGACGTTTACTCGGCGCTCCAGAAGCGCGCGGTCGTTTCTCCATAGGTACCAAGTGATCAAGGTCACGGACGCGCCGAATAAGCACAACGCCTGCCAGTAATCGAGCGTCCACGCGGGAAGGAAAAGAAAGATTCCCACGACAAGGATAAACCACGCGAGGGCGGCTACGCTTTTCCTTTCCAGATCGTCCACGATTTCAGATTAGCACTCCGGAGCCCGTCACAAATTACAGAACGTCTGAAGGGCCTGTGTCCGAGTTTTCGCTACCATCAAACGCCGCGCCGTGTTTCGACATGCCCGATAAATAACGATTTGCTCAGCCGGTATTGTTCTTGCTCAAATTCGCGATTGAGCCTGCCAGCAAAGTTTCTCGGGATAATGGAGGAGGAATCATGGCCAATCAGAAAAATACCGTCGGTGATGTTCAGCATGCGATCAAGCAGGGGGCGATCACGAGCGAATATAAAGCGGACGCGAAGCACGTGATCCAGGCGCTGAACGGGCTGAGATCGACCGAGATCATGAGCTACCTGCAATACATGCAACATCAATACATGGCGGTGTCTCTTCTGTCGCCGGGCATGAAGACGGAATTCGATGCGCATGCGACCCAGGAGCTCGACCACGCCAATCGGTTGGCGGATCGCGTGCAGCAATTGGGCGGCGTGCCGATCTACGACCCCAAAGAGATCGCCTCGAAAGCGGCGAATGTCGGCATCTCGCCGGAGCAGGGCGCGACGTTGGCCGAGATGGTAACCGAAGATCTGATGCTCGAGAGGCAGCAGATCGAAGTCTACACGTCGCTGATCCGCGAAATCGGCGATCAGGATCTGGTCACGCGCCAGATGCTGCTCGGCATTCTCGGCGAAACGGAAAAGCACGCCAGCGAATTGGCCGACTACCTCAAGCGTACTTCGGATACGTAGATCGGCGCCGGGGAAATTTCGCGGCGCAGCCGTGCCGCCCGCCGAGCTATTTTCACCGACTGCGCCAATGGCGCAGCTCGGCGGGTTGCGCACGGCTTGCGCATTTTCGCGGTTCTTTTCCCAGATCGCCCACCGCCGGACCACGACGCAAACGCGGATCCTGCACAGCGCCCCTCGTCCATAAGTAGGCACTTCTCAACGTGTTCTCTGTGGTTGGCCGCAACGTGTGGCAGCCGATTTTCTTAGTCCATCTTTTTTGATATGCCAGCGCCGGTGCATCACGAACATGGCGCCTGAGAAAATTTCCGTTCGCTGCTGTATCGCCGGCGGCGGCCCGGCAGGCATGATGCTGGGGTACCTGCTGGCGCGCGCCGACGTGCCAATCCTGGTGCTGGAAAAGCACGGCAATTTCCTGCGCGATTTTCGCGGCGACACCATTCATCCTTCGACGCTCGAGCTGATGCATGAGCTGGGATTGCTCGATGAGTTTCTCGAGCTGCCGCACCAGAAAGTTTACGAGCTCAACGCTCAGGTCGGCGAGACGCGGCTTACCCTCGCGGACTTCCGCCATCTGCCGACCCGCTGCGGCTTTGTCGCGTTCATGCCGCAGTGGGATTTTCTCAATTTCCTTGCCGAGAAAGCGAGTCGCTATCCCGCCTTCAAACTCAGCATGGAAGCCGAGGTGACCGACATTATCGAGGACGCGGGCCGCGTGATCGGTGTGCGCGCGAAGACTGCCCAGGGCGAGGTGGAAGTGCGCGCTGATCTCGTCGTCGGCGCTGACGGCCGGAGCTCGATCGTGCGCGAGAAGGCCGGCTTGCGGGTGAAAGAATTCGGCGCGCCCATGGATGTTCTCTGGTTTCGGCTCGCTCGAACCGCGGCAGATCCCGTGGCGACCATGGGCAGATTCGATGCCGGCAGGATTTTTATCATGCTCAATCGCGGCGATTACTGGCAGTGCGGCTTTGTCATCGCCAAGGGACAATACGAAGAAATGCGCCGCCAGGATTTCGCCACGTTTCGCGCCGCCATCGCGAAGCTCGCGCCCCATGTTAAGGACAGCGTGCAGGAGCTGCGCGGCTGGGACGACGTCAAACTTTTAACCGTGCGCGTCGACCGATTGCTGGAATGGTTTCGGCCGGGTCTCTTGTGCATCGGCGACTCGGCCCATGCCATGTCTCCGGTCGGCGGCGTGGGTATTAATCTGGCCATTCAGGACGCCGTGGCGGCGGCCAACATTTTGTCCCAGCCGCTGCGCGAAGGACAAGTCACGGTCGAACATCTGCGCCGGATCCAGCAGCGCCGTGAGCTGCCCACGCGCGTAACCCAGTCGCTGCAGGTCGCCGTGCAGCGCCGGATCATTGCGCGGGTGTTGACCGAAACCAAACCGATCAAGCCGCCGCTGGCGGTGCGCCTGCTCGGGAAGATTCCACTCCTGCGGCGTATCCCGGCCCGCATCGTCGGCGTGGGCATCCGCCCGGAACATGTCAGCCCCGAGATCCGGCGCGCCGGCACTGCTGTTACCGCTGTTTCCAATTGAAGCAAGAAGATATAAATCGGGCGCAGACAGATGTCGCCAATCTGCGAAGGGAGAAGCCGATCAGTGAAGCGCAGCTTTGAGAGAATCCTCACCACCCACGTCGGGAGTTTGCCCCGTCCCACCGATCTCTTGCAGATGAACGACGCGAAGGCCATCGGCGGGCCCATCGCTCCCAGGGCTTGGGCCGCGCGGGTGAAGAGCGCGATCGGGGTCGTCGTGCAGCTCCAGCGCGAGGCGGGGATCGACATCGTCAACGACGGCGAGCTGTCCAAGTCGAGCTGGTCAAGCTACGTCAACGAGCGGCTGGACGGTTTCGCCGAAAGCGTTTCGCAAGGCCGCGGCTCTCTCGCGAAGGGCCGGGACAAAAAAGCTTTTCAGGAATTCTACGACGAATACGATCGCATCCAGCCCTTCAGGACCGTCAACGGTTCGCGCTGGACCGACGTGGTTTGCGACGCGCCGGTGACGTACACGGGCGAGAGCGCCGTGCGCATGGACGTGGAAAATCTGAAAGCCGCCTGCGCCGACGCCGACGTCGAGGAGGCGTTCATTACCGCGGTGGCGCCCGGATCGATCATCACTCGGCGCATCAATCAGTACTATCCCAGCGACGAAGCTTTTCTCTTCGCCGTCGCCGACGCGATGAAGACCGAATACAAAGCGATCGTCGACGCCGGCTTTCTGCTGCAGATCGACGACCCGCAGCTCGTCACCCGCTACGACGCCGAAGATCCGCCGCCCGCGCCGGAGGAATATCGCAAGCGCGCCGCGCTTCGCGTCGAAGCGCTCAACCACGCGCTCCAAGGAATTCCTCAGGACCGCCTGCGCTATCACATCTGCTGGGGCGGCTGGCACGGCCCGCACAGTACCGATTTGCCGCTCAGAGACATCGTCGATCTTCTGCTGCAAATCCGGGTCGGCGCCTATCTGATCGAAGCCGCCAACGCGCGCCACGAACACGAGTGGCGCGTCTGGCAGGAGGTCAAGCTGCCGCCGGAAAAAATCCTGATCCCCGGTGTGGTCAGCCACGCCACCAACGTGGTCGAGCATCCGGAATTGGTCGCCGAGCGCATCCTGCGCTTCGCCGGCGTGGTTGGCCGCGAGAACGTCATCGCCGGCACCGACTGCGGCCTCGGCGGCCGGCTTCACTACCAGCTCGTCTGGGCGAAACTCCGATCCTTGGCCGAAGGCGCGCGCTTGGCAACGAAACAGCTCTGGGGGCGGGCATGAGGAGACTTCACCGCGGAGGCGGAGAGATCACAGAGTTCGGAATGTGGATTTGGATTAAACGGATTTTTTTGTTTCCGTGTCCTCCGTGTCTCCGTGGTGCAATATTCATGGGATTCACCGCGCTCCGACGTGCACTCTTCTGCGCTCTCTCCCTGCTTTTGCTGATCGGCGAATCGAATCTGCACGCCCAGGCGCCGCAGAAAATTTTGTTTCCCTATTCCGTGGTCAATTACAGCAGCCTGCCATGGATGATCGCCAAGGACGCCGGCCTTTTTCGCAAGTACGACATGGACGTCGATCTGGTTTTCATGGGCTCCTCGGCGTTGATTATCCAGTCGATGCTTTCCGGCGCGGTTCCGGTCGCCGGCGTGGCCGGTCCGGCGGTGATTTCCAGCGTCGCCAGCGGCGGCGATGTGGTCACCGTCGCCAATATGGCGCCGCTCACCATTGCGCTGATGGTGAAGCCGTCCATCGAAAAGCCCGAAGACCTCCGCGGCAAAAAGATCGGCGTGCCGCGCCTGGGCGCGGTGGCGCATTTCGCCATCCGCATGATCCTCGATCGCCACAACATCAAGGACGTCACCATCTTGCAGATGGGCAGCCAGCCGGAAGCCGCGGCCGGCATGCGCCGCAACGTCATCGACGGCGCGATGATCTCGCTGCCGTTGAACTACGTCCTGGCCAAAGAAGGCTACCGCCAGCTCGTCGGCCCGGCAGATTATCGCAAGCTCGGCATCCAGTTCATCTCCCAGGGCATGTCGGCGCGAAAATCCTACATCGCGAAGAATCGCGAGGTGGTGCTGCGGCTAATCAAAGCGACTATGGAAGGCATGAAGCTCGCCGCCGTACAGGAGAGCCTCGCCAAGAAAATTCTTTCCAAGTACACACGCCAGACCGATCCGGAGTCCCTCGACCGCGCTTATCGTTTCGGCCTCGAGACACTCAACCGCGATCCGTCGATCCCGCGCGAAGCGATCGTTTCCATGACCAAGCTCATGGCCGATCTCGGTCTTCTCGATCGCACCGCCGCGGCCAACACGCCGCCCGAAGCGTTTTACGACAACAGCTTCGCCGAGGAAATGAAACGGACGGGATATCTGGCTGAGCTATGGAAATAAATTTCTGTCGGTCTAAATCGCCGGCGCGTTCGATGAAAGGAAAATCCGCCATGAAAATTGCCTCGGCTGTTTTTATTCTCTCCATCGCATTTTCCACCGCGGTGTTTGCCGCTGAAGAGGGTCCGCACCGTCCGGAGCCCAAGCCGGTGACTCTTGATAGCAAGAGCACGGCGATTCTGGTGCTCGATATGAACGCGCGCTGCGACGATCCCAAGCAGGTCTGCTCGAAAATTACCGCGCCGCTGGGCGAATTTCTCGACAAGGCGCGAGCCGCTGCGGTGCCGATCATCTACACGGTTTCCTCTTCGGCCAAAGGCAAACCGCTCGGCGAACTGGCTGCGCCGCTTCATCGCAAACCGGCGGAGACGGTTCTTTATCCCGACGCCTTCGACAAGTTTTACCCCGGCGAGCTGCAGCCGTTACTGAAAGAGAAGGGCGCCAAGACTTTGATCATCACCGGTTCGGCGACCAACAATGCCGTGCTCTACACCGCGACCACGGCCGCGCGCATGCACCGCTACAGCGTCGTGATTCCGCTCGACGGCGTCAACGCCGCCAGCCGCTACGAGCAGGAATACGCGATCCATCAACTCACCGTCCTGCCGTCGGAGGCAAACAAACTATTTCAGTTCACCAATTTATCGATGATCAGTTTTCGCTGAAGCCGTCGGCGTCGATGAATCTTCTCAATGATTCGATCTTAGATCCGTTCGTCCTGAGCCTGTCGAAGGACTCCGAAAGTTTGCTCGCCGTGAGCCTTCTCGTCCCGGTAGTCTCAGTCGCCACAATCCTGCCGATGATCTAGAATAGCGCACCTCATATGGCGGGAATATTTGTCAGCTACCGGCGGGACGACAGCCGGGACGTGGCGGGGCGTTTGGTGGACCGGCTCCGCCAGCTTTATTCGGAAGACCAGCTTTTTCTCGACATCGACGGCATTCCCGCGGGAACCAACTTCGAGACCGTGCTCGACGAGCGGCTCAAGGCCTGCGATGTGCTGCTTGCAGTGATCGGACCTCAGTGGCTGAGCGCGCAGGATGCCGGCGGAGCGCGCCGCCTTGATGCGGCAGACGACTACGTGCGCCGCGAGATCGCCGCCGCTCTCGATCGCGACGACGTGCGCGTGATTCCGTTGCTGGTCTCGGGCGCGCCGATGCCGCGCGCCGCGGAGCTGCCGGAGGATCTGCGCCGGCTTGCCACCCGCCAGAGCTTTCAACTCCGCTACGAGCGCTTCAACGCGGACGCCAGCGATCTGATTGCGCAAATCTCCCAAGTCGTTACGCCGGCGGGGAAACGGCGCCTGGGAAAATCGACCCTGGCGCTTGGCGCTCTGGCGGCGTGTTTGATCGTGGGCGCGGTCATCTATTACACCGTATTACCGAAGCTAAAGCCTGCAGCGCAGCAAAGCGATTCCGTTTTCCGCGATGAAGCGGTCAAATTATGCACCGAGGCGAGTGAGGTGACGGCACGCCTGGCTTCCACATCGGACCGCGCCGATTGGCTTGCTGCGCGCCAACCGCTTCTGGGTGCTCTATAACGGGCCGCTTTACATCATCGAAACCAAGGAGAAAGAGCGCTCCCCCGACGGCACGAGCCCGCTCGAAGCCGCCATGGTTCGTTTCGGCCGACAACTCAAAGAAGTGGGCGAGAAAGCGGAGCTGCCACTGGGCGCTTTAGCCCAAGGCTCGCTGGACGTAGCTCGCGCCTGCAAAGACACCGTCGAGCGCATGTAGACGAAGTCGGCTAATTTTCTTGCCAACAAGATGCGCTTTGTATAATACCTACGGCACAGCGCTCAGGCGCGGTCAATTTCAATTCATGCGCAAAGCCATCTTCCTTACGGCGACTCTCATCCTGGCGTTCGCTTTTGTTTCCGTGGCGAGAGCGCAGACCAGCGGCAAATTTGAAGGGAAGACAATCACTCTGGGGCTTGTAGCCGAGGCGGATCAGAAAGAGGTCGAGCAGCATTTTCAGGAATTCGTGCGCTATCTCGCCGAGAAGCTCTCGCCCGGCGCGAAGATCGAGGGCCGAGTCATCGCCGTGCCGAGCCAGGCGCGCCTGGCCAATCTTCTGACCGAGAAGAAAGCCGACTTCTATCTCGAAAGTCCTTATCCGACTTACCTGATCAACAGCGAGTACGGTGCCGGCAAGCTGCTGCTCCGGCGCTGGAAAGGCGGCATGGCCGATTATTACACTTTGATTTTCACCAAACGCGACGGCCAGACGAAGCGCCTGGAAGATCTGCCGGGAAGGATGATCGCGTTCGAAGATCCGGAATCGACCTCGGGCCATTTTCTGCCGAAACTGTTTCTTACCAAGAAGGGCTTCAAACTCAGCCCCAAACCGCAAATCCAAGCCAAGGTCGCTCGCGACGAGATCGGCTACATCTTCGCTCTTACCCAAGACAAGCTGATGGATCTGGTTTTCAGCGGACAGGCGGCGGCGGGGGCCTTCAGCAATGACGACTACGCCGCGCTCGACGACAAGAAAAAATCGGAGCTTTCGGTTCTCGCCGAGACGGCGAGCCTGCCGCGCCATCTGGTCTCGGTGCGAAAAACGCTCCCGGCAGGATCGGTCGCTCGGCTGAAGGAAGTGCTGTTGTCGATGCACGAAGACCCGGAAGGCCGGCGCATCCTGAAAGACATCGACGGCACGACCAAGTTCGATGCTTTGCCGGGCGGCGAGCTGGCGATCAGCCAGCGGCTCCTCGACACGTTTTACTCGCCGGGAAAAAAGTAGCGTCCGCGAAATTCTCTCTGCGCAGCCAACCTTCCGCATCGCCGAGTTCGTTAATCGCTCAATCACTCCGAGTACAATTTTCCGCAGCTTGCCGCGCCGTCATTCCCGCATGTACCAAGCGGGAATCCAGGACGGGATCCGCATCGCGCGCTCACCTT
>Ga0310810_10003652_pt1 | contig 16845 bp, 17 predicted proteins | sample NCmetagenome_FD_207641 | JGI IMG/M metagenome (GOLD analysis project Ga0310810, IMG submission 207641) | Soil microbial communities from experimental microcosm in Duke University, North Carolina, United States - NC | ecosystem: Engineered > Artificial ecosystem > Soil microcosm > Unclassified ... | reverse complement strand
CCGATCGCGAGCACCATCAGCGCAGCGATGAGGCAGACAAATCCGGCGCCGGTGAAGGCGATCTGGTACGACCCGGACCACGTGCGCACGAGGCCGGCGCCGAAGGCCGCGGTCGCCGCGCCCACCTGGTGGGCGACCGCGATCCACCCGTACATGATGCCGACGCGGTGCTTGCCGAACAGCGTCTCGCTCAGGCGGACCGTCGGCGGCACGGTGGCGACCCAGTCGAGCCCGTAGAACACCGCGAACAAGGTCAGGCCGAAGTACTCCGACCCGTAGGCGTAGGGCAGCAGCATGAGCGACAGGCCGCGCAGGCCGTAGTAGCAGAAGAGGAGCCGCCGGTTGTCCCAGCGATCGGAGAGCCAGCCCGAGATGGTGGTCCCGATCAGGTCGAAGACGCCCATGGCGGCCAGGAGGCCGGCCGCGGTTACCGCGGGAATCCCGTGGTCCATCGACGCCGGGATCAGGTGGGTGCCGATCAGTCCGTTGGTGCTGAGCCCGCAGATGAAGAAGCTGCCGGCCAGCAGCCAGAAGTCCCGGGAGCGCGCGCCCTCCACGAGCGCGACCAGGGCGCCGGCGGGGCGCGGCGCCGGACCCGGCGGGCGCGCCGCGTCGGCGAAGGCGCCGTAGGCGCGGAGCCCGAGGTCGCGCGGCTGATCGCGCATGAAGACGAGGACGATCGGGACCAGGAGCAGGGCCGCCCCGGCCACCACGAGCGCCGCGGCGCGCCAGCCCGCGTGCTCCACGACCGCGGCCAGGAGCGGGAGGAAGAGCAGCTGGCCGGTGGCGGTGCTCGCGGTGAGGATGCCGATGACGAGGCCGCGCCGCGCCACGAACCAGCGGTTGGCGATGGTCGCGGCCAGCACCAGCGCCAGGGCGCCGGTCCCGACTCCCACCACCACCCCCCAGAGCAGAACGAGCTGCCAGGGGGCGCGCATCACGGTGGTGAGCGCCACCCCGACCGTCACCGTCGAGAGCGACAGGAGCGTCACCCGCCGTACCCCCACGCGCTCCATCAGCGCCGCCGCGAAGGGCCCGCAGAGGCCGTAGAGCAGGAGGTTCACCGACACCGCGAACGAGACGGTGGCCCGGCTCCACCCGAAGGTCTGCTCCAGCGGAACGATGAGCACGCCCGGGGTGGCCCGGATGGCCGCCGCGGTGAGGAGGGTGAGGAAGGTGACGGCGACGATGATCCAGGCGTAGTGCACGCGCCCGCGGACGATTCGTTCGGCGAGACTCATCGGGCCCAGAGTAATACATGTATATGCATCGTGCGAGGGGAAGCCCCGGGGCGGCGGGCCCGCCGGGCCCAGGGGCTTGACATCGATTCCGTAGTTTCATATATTTCGAACCATGAAGAGCATCGCGCGCATCCCGGTCGCCCAGCTCGAGGCCTCGCAGGAGCACGTGGAGGCGTTCAAGGCCCTCGCTCACCTCACCCGGCTCCAGGTGTTCTTCTTCCTGGTACGGGCGGGCAAGGAGATGTCGGTGGGCGAGATCCAGGCCGAGGTGGAGATCCCCGGGCCCACCCTCTCGCATCACCTGGATCAGCTGCGGCGGGCCGGACTGGTCGAGAGCCGGAAGGAAGAGCGGTACGTCTACTATTCCGTGAAGCGGGATCAGGTGACGGCGCTGGTGCGCCTGCTCACCGCCTGCTGCTGACAAGGAGAACGCCATGAGCGCAAAGGTCCATCTGCACATGCACGTGTCCGACCTGGCCAAGAGCCGGGAGTTCTACGAGAAGTTCCTCGGCGCGGACCCGGTCAAGGTGAAGGCGAACTACGCGAAGTTCCTGCCCGACTGGGCGCCGGTCAATCTGGCTCTGTCCGGCGGCGGGTCCGCGGGCGAGGGCACCGTCAATCACGTCGGGGTCCAGGTGGACGCGGTGGACACCGTCATGGCCCACCTGGCCCGCGTCAAGGCGGCCGGGCTGCCGGTGCGCGAGGAGATGGGGGTCAACTGCTGCCACGCCAACCAGGACAAGTTCTGGGTCCGCGATCCGGACGGCGTCGAGTGGGAGGTCTACCACCTGAACTACGACCTCGAGGGCGACGAGGACGCGCCCAGGGCCAAGGGCGGGAGCTTCCCGATGGCCAAGGGCAACGCCTGCTGCGCGTCCTGAGCGCGAACGCGCGAAGGAGAGACATCATGGCCGACCAGGACATCAAGGACGTCGTCAAGGACAAGTACGCGCGCGCGGCGCTGCGGGTGACCACGGGCGCGAGCGCGTGCTGCGGCACCGCGTCCTCGCGGGGCGAGTGCGATCCGATCACCTCTCGGATCTATACCGAGGGGGAGACCGCCGAGCTGCCGGCCGAGGCCCGGGCCGCGTCCCTCGGCTGCGGCAACCCCACCGCGCTCGCCGAGCTCGCGCCGGGCGAGACGGTGCTCGATCTGGGCTCCGGAGGCGGCATCGACGTCCTCCTGTCCGCGAAGCGGGTGGGGCCGACCGGGAAGGCCTACGGGCTCGACATGACCGACGAGATGCTGGCCCTCGCCCGGGAGAACCAGCGCAAGGCGGGGGCCACCAACGTGGAGTTCCTCAAGGGCGAGATCGAGCAGGTCCCGCTCCCGTCGGGCTCGGTGGACGTCATCATCTCCAACTGCGTGATCAATCTCTCGGCCGACAAGGACCGGGTGCTCGCGGAGGCGTTCCGCGTGCTCAAGCCCGGCGGGCGCCTGGCGGTGTCGGACGTGGTCGTGCGCGGTCCCGTCCCGGCCCAGATCCGCCGCAGCGTCGAGCTCTGGATCGGCTGCGTGGCCGGCGCGCTCGAGGAGCAGGAGTACCGCGACAAGCTCACCCGGGCCGGGTTCGAGGCCGTCGACGTCGAGCCGACGCGGATCTACCGGGTGGAGGACGCGCGGGAGTTTCTGCAGGGCGCCGGGCTCGACGCGGACGCGATCGCGCCCCAGGTCGACGGCAAGTTCATGAGCGCGTTCGTGCGCGCCCGGAAGCCGGCGCGCTGACCCCGACCCGCCTCGTCTCCCTCGTCTGCGCGGCCCAAGTGTGCGCCCAGATCGGCGCGTACACCTGGCCCGCGCTGCTTCCCGGGTTCATCGCGGAGTGGCACCTCACGAACCGTGAGGCCGGCTGGATCACCGGCGTCTTCTACGCCGCGTACACGCTCGCGGTTCCCATCCTGGTCACGCTCACCGACCGCGTGGACGCCCGCAAGGTCTACCTCGCGGGTGTCGCGCTGACCATCGCGAGCCACCTCGGGTTCGCCGTCCTCGCCGACGGGTTCTGGGGTGCAGCGGCGGCGCGGGCGCTCGCCGGGGTGGGCTGGGCCGGCACCTACATGACCGGCCTCAAGCTGCTGGCGGACCGGGTCGAGCCCACGCTGATGTCGCGGGCGGTGGCCGGGCACGCGGCGAGCATCGGCATCGCGGGCGCGCTCTCGTTCGTGTTCGCCGGCGCGCTCGGCCAGTGGCTCGGGTGGCGTGGCGCGTTCACCGCGGCCGGGCTCGCCGCGCTCGCGGCCTGGCTCGTCGTGTTCCTCTGGGCCCCGCCGCGGGAGCGCCGCGCCGGCGGCGCGCCGGCCGGCCGGCTCTTCGACTTCCGGCCGGTCCTCCGGAACCGGTCCGCCATGGCCTATGCTCTGGCCTACTGCGCCCATACATGGGAGATGAACTCGCTGCGAGGCTGGGGGGTCGCCTTCCTGGCCTACGTGGTGGCGACGACCGGCGCGGGTCGCCCGTGGATCACGCCGGCGGTGGTGGCGATGACGATGGGGCTCGTCGGCACGTGGGCCAGCGTGATGGGCAACGAGGCGTCGATCCGCCTCGGGCGCCAGCGCCTGGTGCGCCTGGCCATGACCACGTCCATGGTCTGCGCGGCCGGCATCGGCTTCCTCGGCGTGCACTCCTACGCGCTCGCGGCCGCGCTGGTGCTGATCTACGGCCTGCTGATCTGGCTCGACTCCTCCTCGCTCACCGCGGGCGCGGCGGGCAGCGCCGATCCGGTGCGCCGCGGCGCCACGCTGGCGCTGCACTCGATGGCCGGCTACGCGGGCGGGTTCGTGGGGCCGATCGCGATCGGCTGGATCCTCGACCTCGCGGGCGGCATGTCGCCGCTGGGCTGGGGCCTCGCGTTCCTACACGTGGGGGTGATCGGGCTCCTCGGCCAGCTCGCGTTCATCGTGCTGGCGCCGCGCGACCTGGCGGGCGACCGGAGCCGCGCGGTCGCCCGCTGACCCGCGCCCGCGGTCCCGCGCGCGGGCGCCGTGGCATAATCCCGTCGCGATGAAGCCCGCGCCCTTTCGTTACGCCCGTCCCGCCACCGCGGCGGAGGCGGTCGCCCTGCTCGCGTCAACCCCGGGGGAGACGAAGCTGCTGGCGGGCGGTCAGAGCCTCGTGCCCCTGCTCAATATGCGCCTGGTCCGCCCCGCGGTGCTCGTCGACCTCAACGGCGCGCGCGAGCTCGGGCGGATCGACGCCGCGCCGCGCGGCGGCCTCGTGCTCGGGGCGCTGGTGCGTCACGCGGATCTGGCCGCCGCGCCGCTCGTGCGCGAGCGGGCGCCGCTCCTCGCCGAGGCGGCGCGCCACGTGGGCCACGCCGCGATCCGGAACCGGGGCACGCTCGGCGGAAGCCTCGCGCACGCCGACCCGGCCGCGGAGCTGCCCGCCGCGCTGCTGGCGCTCGACGCCACGCTCGGCCTGCTCGGGCCGCGGGGAATGCGCCGGGTCGCCGCCGCCGACTTCTTCCGTGGGCTCCTCGCCACCGCGCTCGCGGACGACGAGCTGCTCGCCGAGGTGACCGTCCCGGCGCCGCCGCGCGGGTGGGGCTTCGGGGAGATCGCGCGGCGTCCCGGCGATTTCGCGCTGGCCGGCGTCGCGGCCTCACTCGACGCGGAGGGTCACGCGCGGGTGGTGGGATTCGGGGTGGCCGACCGGCCGGTCCGGCTGCGGGCGGCCGAGGCGCTCGCGGCGGCCGGGCCGGTCGACGAGGCGATGCCGGCGCGCGCGGGACGGGCGGCCGCCGCGGACTGCGCCCCGGCCGGCGACGTCCACGCCTCGGCCGCGTACCGGCGTCACCTCGCGACCGTGCTGACCGAGGACGCGCTGCGCGCCGCGGCCGGACGCCTCCGCGCATGATCCTCACGCCGGCCGAGCGCCTCCGGGTCCGGCTCACCGTCAACGGCGAGCCGGTCGAGCGCGAGCTCGAGGCGCGGCGCTCTCTCGCGGATCTCCTGCGGGAGGATCTCGGGCTGACCGGTACCCACGTGGGCTGCGAGCACGGTGTCTGCGGCGCCTGCACGGTGCTGGTCGACGGGCGTAGCGCCCGGAGCTGCCTGCTCCTGGCCGTCCAGATGGAGGGGGCGAGCGTCACCACCATCGAGGGCCTCACCCCCGCCGACGGGCTGAGCCCGCTGCAGGAGGCGTTTCGCGCCTGCCACGCCATGCAGTGCGGCTTCTGCACGCCCGGCATGATCGTGGCGAGCACCGAGCTGCTCGCGGCGACGCCCGAGCCCGACGAGGCGGTCATCCGCGAGGCGCTCGCGGGGAACCTCTGCATGTGCACCGGCTACGTCAACATCGTCCGCGCGGTCGCCCGGGCCGCCGCCCGCCCGGCCGACCCCGGGAGCCCGGCGTGAGCGAGCCCGGCGGTGGCTGGGTCGGCGTCTCGCTGCCGCTCAAGGAGGACGCGCGCCTGGTCGCCGGGCGCGGCCGGTTCGTGGACGACCTCGGCCGCGCGCGCCTGCTCCACGCGGCCATGCTCCGGAGCCCGCACGCCCACGCACGCGTCGTGCGCCTGGACGCGAGCGAGGCCGCCGCGATGCCCGGCGTCCTGGCCGTCCTCACCGGCGCCGAGGTGGCGGCCCGCTCGGGGCCGATCCGCCCGCTGATCCCCACCACCGCCGCGGTGCCCGATCACTGCCTCGCGGTGGACCGCGTGCGCTACGTGGGCGAGCCGGTCGCGGCGGTGGCGGCGGTCGACCGCGCCACCGCCGAGGACGCGCTCGAGCGCATCCACGTCGAGTACGCGCCGCTGTCGGCGGTCGTCGATCCGGAGGCCGCGATGCGGCCGGGCGCGCCGCTGCTCTACCCCGAGCTCGGCACCAACGTGGTCTGGCACGACACGCTGACCTACGGCGACGTGGACGGCGCGCTGGCCCGCGCCGACGGCGTGCTGCGCGAGCGCTTCGCCATCCAGCGCTACGCCTCGACCCCGCTCGAGACCTTCGGGGCTATCGCGGAGTACGACGCGGGCACCGACGCCTTCGAGTTCTGGACCAACGATCAGCGCCCGGGGCTCACCATCTCGATCCTGGCCGCCTCGCTCGGCGTGCCCCAGTCGCGCGTGCGCCTGCACTGTCCCGACATCGGCGGGGCCTTCGGCAACAAGCGCCGGCCGGCGTACCTCCTGGTCTGCGCGCTGCTGGCCCGCGCGGCCGGGCGGCCGGTGAAGTGGATCGAGGACCGCATCGAGAACCTCACCGCCCTGATGCACGCCTGCAACGGGATCATGGACGTGGAGCTCGCCTACCGGGCCGACGGCACCCTGCTCGCGCTCGACGTCCGCGACGTGGCGGACGAGGGCAAGAACCTGCTCACCCCGACCCAGCACAACCTCATCAAGCTGGGCAATATCGCCAACGGCTACCGGATCCCGGCGGTGCGGTACGAGGCGTGGTCGGTCCTCACCAACAAGTGCCCGAGCGGGGCCAACCGCGGCATCGGCAAGCCGTTCATGTGCTTCGCCATCGAGCGCGCCATGACCCGGCTGGCGCGCCGGCTGGGTCTCGATCCGGCCGAGCTCCGGCTGCGGAACTACGTCACCGCCGACCAGATGCCGTACACCACGCCGACCGGCGCCGAGTACGACAGCGGCGACTACCCGGCCACACTCCGCCTGGCGCTGGAGCGCTTCGACTACGCGGGCTGGCGGGCGGAGCAGGCCCGGGCGCGCGCCGAGGGGCGCCTGCTCGGCATCGGCATCGCCACCTCGGTGGAGCCGGCGGGCACCAACCTCGCCTCCTACGAGCTCGTGACCGGACGCCGCGCCGCGTCGGGCTCGGCGGAGGCGGCGATGGTGCGGGTGGAGCCCGACGGCCAGGTGCGGGTGAGCCTGGGCGATCCGTCGAGCGGGCAGGGCTACGAGACGGTGGTGGCGCAGATCGTGGCCGACGAGCTGGGGGTGACCCCGGAGGCGGTCAGCGTCGCCCGCGGCTTCGACTCCGCGACCACGCCCTGGCTCTATCTCTCCGGGAACTACTCCAACAAGTTCTCGGTGACCGACGTGGGAGCGGTGGTGGGCGCGGCCGCTCGGGTGCGCGCCAAGCTGCTCCGGATCGCCGCGCATCGCCTGGAGATCGACGTGGCCGACCTGGAGCTGCGCGACGGCGCCGCGGTCGTGCGTGGGGCGCCCGACCGACGGCTCGCCATCGCGGAGCTGGCCCGCACCGCCTACGCCGACGTGCTGGGCCTGCCGCCCGGGGAGGACCCGGGCCTGGAGTCGCACCACATCCACCAGAACCCGCTCGCCCGGCCGGTCGACGCGAGCCGACGCATTCGCCCGCAGCTCGTCTTCGCCAACGCGGCCCACTGCTGTCTCGTCGAGATCGATCCGCGCACCGGCGGGATCACGCTGCGGAAGTACGTGGTGGTGCACGACTGCGGGCGCGAGCTGAACCCGCTGATCGTCGAGGGCATGGTGCACGGCTCCACCGTGCACGGCATCGGCGCCGCGCTGCTCGAGGAGTTCCGCTACGACGAGACCGGCCAGCTCCTCACGTCGACCTTCATGGACTACCTCAAGCCCACCGCGGCCGACGTGCCCACCATCGAGATCGACCGGCTCGAGCACCCGTCGCCGGTCACGCCGCTCGGCGCCAAGGGGGTGGGGGAGGGCGGCGCGATCCCGGGCCCGGCCGCGGTGGCCAACGCGGTCGAGGACGCGCTCGCGCACCTGGGGGTCGTGGTGCGCTCGCTGCCGATCACGCCGGAGCAGGTCTGGCGCTGGCTGAGCGCGGCGAAGCCGGCCGGGTCGACCGAGCCATGAGCACGGACGGGTGGGCGCTGCCACGGCGCCGCTTTCTCGGCGCCCTCGGCGCTCTGGCGCTGGCCGCGCCCGCCCTCGCGGAAGCGCAGCCCGCGGGCCGCACCCCGCACGTCGCGGTCCTCGACCCGGGCAGTGCCACCGAGGCGCCCGCGGGTCTGCGCGTGCCGTTCGAGCGCGGCCTTCGCGAGCTCGGCTGGCTGCCCGGCGCGACGGTCGTGATCGAGTACGTGTACGGCGACGGGAGCGCCGGCCGGCTCGCCGCGGTGGTCGCCGACCTGGTCCAGCGGAGCGTCGAGGTCATCGTGGCGCGCGGCCCGGTGGCCATCCGCGCCGCGCGCGCCGCGACCGCCACCGTCCCGATCGTGATGTCGGCCGCCGACGATCCGATCGCCGATGGCTTCGTCGCGACTCTCGCCCGCCCGGGCGGTAACGTGACCGGCATCGCCGACATCGTCTCGGATCTCGACCCCAAGCGCCTCGAGCTCCTCCAGGAGGCGCTCCCCGGCCTCGCGCGCGTCGCGGTGCTGACGAATCCGACGATGCGGCCGGGCCGCAACCGCGAGCTGATCGCGAGGCTCCTCGCCGCCGCGCGTGAGCGGCGCATCGAGCTGCAGATCTTCGAGGTCACCCGCACCGAGGAGATCGCGGCGACGTTCGCCGCCATCGGTCGGGCCCGGGCGAGCGCCCTGCTGGTGCGGGCCGACAGCCAGGTGCTCGAGCCCAACCGCTCCATGCTCGTCGTGATGGCGGTCCGGCATCGGCTGCCCGCGATGTACCCGTGGCACTTCTATGCGGAGCTGGGCGGGCTCATGTCGTACGCCAGCAGCATCGCCGGCCTTCACCACCGCGCCGCGATGTACGTGGACCGCATCCTGAAGGGCGCGAGGCCGACCGACCTGCCGGTGGAGCGCCCGACCAAGTTCGAGCTGATGATCAACCTGAAGACCGCCGCGCTGATGGAACTCACCATCCCGCCGTCGCTGCTGGCCCGGGCCGACGAGGTCATCCAGTAGCGGTCTCCGGGGCCCGCCGCTCACGGGGTCAGCCGCGAGGAGTCAGGGTGATCGCGGCCTCGAGCGTCGCGCCCGGATCGATGACCTGCCGGCCGGTGTCCGCGCGCCCCGCGTGGGCGAGGTTGAACGCGTCGGTCACGTGGCTGACCGGCTCCGCGCAGAAGAAGGACCGGCCCGGGGGGCTGAAGATCACCAGGTAGTCGAGCGGCGGCCTGGCGGTCATAGCGAGGCTCGCCCCGCTCTCGGGCCACTCGATGGTCGCGCGGTGGTTCCAGCCCACGAAGCAGTTGTCGAGCGCCACCGTGTCCACCGCCACCCCGCGCGACGGATCGGCGGGAGCCGTCGGCGAGGCCAGCGCGGTCGGCATCACCTCGTCGTCCGTCAGCCAGACCGCGCGAACGTCGGCGGTGATCGTCGTCCGCGGGGTGCGAGGGAAGTACGGGTGCCAGCCCAGCCCGGCCGGCATCGGGCCGTCTCCCTCGTTGGTGAGGGTCAGCGCCACCGTGAGGCTCGCGGGCGTGAGGGTGAAGTGCTGGGTCGCGCGGTACGGCCAAGGCCACTCCGAGGCGGCATGGTGATACTCGAGCCGCGCCTCGGTCGGCCCCACGTGGACGGGGCGCCAGGCCGATTGCCAGCCGTGGCCGTGAATGGCATGGCGCTCCGGTGGCCGGTTCCGCGGCAGCGCGACGGCGCGGTCGTGGAAGGTGAAGCGACCCTCGCGGATACGATTCGAGTAGGGCACGAGCGGGAAGGCGGAGGCGAGGTACGGAAGATGGTCGCGCACCGCTTCCGTGATCGTCGGGCGGAGCCACTCCCACGTCGCGCCGTCGCGCTCGAGCCAGTAGCGGGTGACCGCGCCTCCGGCCGCCGGCGCGACCGTGAGACCGACGCCGCCCGCCCGCAGGGTGATCAGCTCCATCGCGCCATGTATTCTAGTCTCGCGCCGACGCCCGGCGCGACGTTCACCTCGATCGCGGCTCACCCACGTGGGCGCGGGAGGGCGCTCATGGTCCGCTACGCCTCGTACCCCAGCCTGGAAGATCGCGTCGTCTTCGTGACCGGCGGCGGCAGCGGGATCGGCGCCTCCATCGTCGAGCACCTGTGCGCCCAGCGGGCCCGCGTCGCCTTCGTGGACATCCAGCGCGAGCCCTCCGAGGCGCTCGTCGCACGCGTCGCCGCGCGCGGGCTCCCGGCGCCGATCTTCATCCCGTGCGACCTGCGGGACATCGCGGCCCTGCGCGCCGCGGCGGCCCAGGCCGAAGAGCGGCTCGGGGCCGTCCGCGTCCTGGTCAACAACGCCGCGCACGACGAGCGCCACGCGATCGAGGCGGTGACCCCCGAGTACTGGGACGATCGCTTCGCGGTGAACCTGCGGCACCAGTTCTTTGCCACGCAGGCCGTCGTGCCCGCGATGGCCGCCGCCGGGGGCGGGTCCATCATCAACTTCGGCTCGACGTCGTGGCTCGTGGGGCAGGGCGGCATGCCGGCCTACCTGAGCGCGAAGGCCGCCGTCGCCGGGCTCACCCGGGCCCTCGCCCGGGATCTCGGCCCCCGGGGCATTCGCGTCAACTGCATCGTCCCGGGCTGGATCATGACCGAGCGGCAGATCACGCTCTGGCTGACCCCCCAGGGCGAGGAGGAGCTGATGCGCCGCCAGTGCCTCAAGCGGAAGCTCGTGCCGGAGGACATCGCGCGCGTCGTCCTCTTCCTGGCCGCCGACGACAGCGACGCGTGCACCAACCAGAGCTACGTGGTCGACGGCGGCTGGGTCTAGCGGCGGCCAACCGTCGCGACCCGGCCTCACCCTGGGGTGCTCCCGCCTCACCCCGGCTGGGCCGCCAGCCCGGAAGCTGCCGGATTCGTTGAGGTCCACGCCTGGCATTCACGTTGCTCTGCATCCGACAGGAGAGGGCAGCGCGTCCAGCGCCCCCTGGGAGGATCGTGATCCATGGTGAAGCGAATCCTGATGCCGGTCGACCGTTCCCCTCGCGCGGATGCCGTGGCCGCCATCGTGGCCGACACGGCGCTCGGGGCCCACGCCAAGGTGCGCCTGCTTCACGTGGCCCCGGTGCCCTCGGCGGTCCAGGACACCGCGGGCCGCATCGTGGTCTACGCGGACCAGGAGCTGGCCAGCGTCAACAGCCGCGGCCTCGACTTTCTGCACGCGCTCGAGAGCCATTTCCCGGGCGTGGAGGTGGAGTGCGTGGTGCGCTTCGGCGACCCGGTGACGCAGATCCTGGAGGAGGCGGATACTTTCGGCGCCGACCTGGTCGTGGTGGGCACCGGCGGGCGGAGCGGCATCGGGCGCACCCTCATGGGCAGCGTGGCCGAGAAGGTCTTCGACCGTGCCACGGTGCCGGTGATGCTGGTGCGGCCTCCCGCGGCGGCCTAGTCGCTCGCTCGCGCCGCGCGGCCGGGGGTCAGGGTCGCGGTCGTGCGCATGACGCGCTCGTAGTAGTCGAGGTGGCGGAGGCCGGCGGCGGCCTCCCGGTCGAGCAGCACCGTCACCTCCGGATGTAGCTGGAGGGCCGAGGCGGTGACCGACGCGGTCACCGGGCCCTCGACCGCCCGCGCCACCGCCTCGCGCTTCGCGGCGCCCGCGCCCAGCAGGAGGATCTGCCGCGCCTCCAGGATCGTGCCGATGCCCATGGTGATCGCGCACTCGGGCACCCGCTCGCCCTCCCCGAAGCCGCGCCGCGCGTCCTCCATCGTGGCGCGGGTGAGGGTCTTGACCCGCGTGCGCGAGGCGAGGCTCGACGTCGGCTCGTTGAAGCCGATGTGGCCGTCCCGGCCGATGCCCAGCACCTGGAGGTCGACGCCTCCCGCGCGCGCGATCATCCGCTCGTACTCCGCGCAGTAGCCCTCGACGTCGTCGGTCGCCGTCCCGTCCGGGACGTGGATCCGCTCGGCCGGGATGTTCACGTGATCGAAGAAGGCCTCGCGCATGAACCGGTGGAAGCTCCGGGGATGCGACGGGGCCAGCCCGAGGTACTCGTCCAGGTTGAAGGTGGTCACCCGGGAAAGGTCGAGCCCCTCCTCCCGATGGAGGCGAGTCAGCTCGCGATACATCCCGAGCGGCGTGCCGCCCGCCGCGAGCCCCAGGGTGATTGCCGGCTTCTCGCGGATGCGGTGGGCCACGATGCGCGCGGCTTCCCGGTCGAGCGCGGGAGCGTCCGCCACCAGGACTACGAGCATCGGCCTCCCGCGGGCCCCGGCGCGGGTCAGGGCCGATAGAACGGCCGGTCGCCCTTCACGGTCACACGATGGCCGTGGCGGCGCTGCGGGAAGTAGTCCCACATCGCGTGGTGCTGGGCGCAGCGGTTGTCCCAGAACGCCACCGAGTTCACCCGCCAGCGGAAGCGGCACTGGAACTCGGGCGTCTCCACGTGCTGGTAGAGGAAGCCGAGCACCGCGGCGCTCTCGCTCCGGCTGAGCTGGACGATCCGGGTGGTGAAGGTCCGGTTGACGAAGAGCGCCTTGCGGCCCGAGACCGGATGGGTGCGAATGACCGGGTGCTCGGCCTCCGGGAATTGCCGGCCCTCGTCCTTCACCCCGTACCGGCCGCGGTAGACGTGCTCGCCGCGGTGGACGGCGGTCATGCCCTCCAGCAGGCGTTTCATGGATAGGGAGAGCCCCTCGTAGGCCGCGTACATGCTGGCGAACAGGGTGTCGCCCCCGACCGGCGGCAGCTCGTGCATATAGAGGATGCTGCCCAGGGGGGGCTCGGGGTCGCAGGAGACGTCGGAGTGCCAGTTCTCGCCCGCGACGTGCTTGGACTTCTCGTCGGCGTGGACCACGAGGATCTCGGGGTGCCCCTCCACCAGCCCGGGCGCGGCCGGGTGCACGGCCAGCTCGCCGAAGAGCCGGCCGAAGGCTTTCTGCTGCACCGGGGTGAGGTGCTGGTCCCGGAAGAAGATCACCTGATTGTCGATGAGCGCATCGTGCACCTGCTTGAAGGTGGGCTCGTCGAGCGGCACCGAGAGGTCGACCCCGTGCACCTCGGCGCCGATGTGCGGCGTGAGCTTCTCGATGGTCAGGCCCCGCTCTCCCGCTGGATCTCTCATGGCCGCCTCCCGTGGCCCGATCCTGCCCCGCGCCCGTCTCCGCGTCAAGCGCCCCGCGGAATGCGTCGACAACACGGTCTCGATCGTAGTAGAGAGAGGCATGACGACCTACGTGCTGGTCCACGGGGCGTACCAGGGCGGCTGGATCTGGAAGCCGGTCGTCGAGCGACTGCGCGGCGCCGGCCATCTCGTCTACGCGCCCACCCTCGACGGCTGCGCCGAGCGGCAGGACCAGGTCCGCCCCGGCATCACGGTCGGCACCCACGCCCGCGAGATCGCGCGGCTGCTCTTCTACGAGGACCTGCGCGACGTGGTGCTGGTCGGCACCAGCTCCGGCGGCATGGTCATCTGCCGGGCCGCCGAGCTCGCGGGCGAGCGCCTGGCGCGGCTCGTGTTCGTGGACGCCCTGGCCCTCATGACCGGGGAGCGGGTCGCGGACATCGTGAGCCGCCCGGCCGGCGACGTGACCGACATGACCATCGCCCCCACGCGGGCGGACGCGGAGGGGCGCATGTTCGCCGACCTCGAGCCGGCCACCCGGGCCTGGGCTCTCGCGCGCTACACGCCGCACCCGATCGCGGCCCTCGAGGCACCGATGGAGCTGACCACGTTCTGGGATCGCGCATGGACGGCCTCCGTGATCCGCTGCCGGCGGGCCCGCAACCCGCCCGAGACCCATCAGCGCCGGACCGCGGAGCGGCTCAAGGCCCAGTACGCCGAGCTCGACACCGGACACTACCCGATGCTCAGCCAGCCCGACGAGCTGGTGCGCCTGCTGGGCTGAGGCCGGGCCGGACGATTCCCCTCAAGTTCCCGGCCGCCCCGGCCGATGAAGGGGCGAGAAGGGACCATGATCTCGGCCATGAGTGCCGCCGCGAGCGGCATGCACGACGCGATGGTACGGGTCGACGTGGCGGCGCACAACATCGCCAACGTCAACACCGCCGGCTTCGCGCCGCTCCAGGTGAGCTCGGTCGAGATGGCCGAGGGGGGCGTCGCCCCGGTGGTCACGATCGGGGCAGCCCCACCGTTTTGGCTATCTGCTTGAAGTAACGGGAGTAGGCAGGTCCTGACCCCAGAACCCGCTCAGGAACTGGAATGCCAAGACGCCATGGAGGCTTGTCGAGCTGGCGAGTCAGCTCCGCGCCGCAGTCGCAGGCCAGTCGCTGCCCTACCCGCCTTGGCTGCTCTAACCCAATTTGCGGTCGCGCTTGTACGCGCGACTGCGCTGGACTGGCTTTGGCTCGGCCCCGGGCGATATGCGCCGCGCCTTCATCCAGCGCGGGAAGGTAGCCGCCAATGGCGGAGCCGACGGTCAACCCGACCCAGATGAGGGTCTTCTTGCTCAGTGCGGCCTCCTAGCGGACACGCCGATCAATCCGGTGCAGCATCGTCTGGCTCCAGCAGTGACGCTACAGACTACTCGATCACCTGGTCGGCCCGCTGGAGGAGCGACGGCGGGATCGTCAGGCCCAGGGCCTTGGCGGTCCTCAAGTTTAGGACCAGTTCGAATTTCGTTGGCTGCTGGATGGGCAGATCAGCGGGCCCGGTTCCGGTCAAAATCCGGTCCACATAGGTCGCGGCGCGCCGGAAGACGTCGGCGACATCAGGCCCGTAGGAAATGAGCCCTCCGGCCTCGGCGAACGCGCGGTTCTCGTACATGGTCGGTAACCGGTGCTTTGCGGCGAGGCTGACGAGCCGCCGCTTCTCCGCGTGAAGCAGCGCCGACGCCAAGGGCATGACGACAGCAGCGCGCTCCCTGACTGCCGTGGCATAGGCCCCTTCGATGTCGGCAGCAGCACGCACCTCCAGCAGCGTGAGCTGGGAAACCCTGCTCGCGTGCCGCCGCCTCGATCTCGGGACGCACGCTCCGCCGCTGCCGGGGCTCGTGGAGGACGGCGAGACGGGAGGCTTGCGGAAGCGCCTCTCGCAGGAGTTCCAGTCGTTTGACATTGAGTTCCGCGAGATGATCGCGAATCCGGTCATCGTGCCGCCGGGTCGGGAGAGACTCGACACCAGCCCCATCGCCACGGGGTCACCGCTCACGAAGAGGAGGCACCGAGGTGCCCGTTCGTTTCAGGGCAGTTGTGGCTGCGCTACCGTCCGTCACGACGACATTGAGATTGCTGCCCGCAAGCCCGGCGGCGGCACGGCCGAACTGCGCACCTCGATCTTCCGCGTACCGCTGCTGTCTTGAGGTTGATCACCCGCCGGGCTCAGCGGCGCTCGTCCGCTGTAGCCGCTTATTGGGTGGCTTGACCCGCTTTGCATCGGTGCTTCTCGGGTCTCAGCAGGGGAGCGCGGTAGCTCTTGGGCTGCGCTCATGACGAGGCGCTCTAGCGGGAGGCCGTTCACCTGAAGCTGAAAAATGTCCGGGGCGAGTAGTGTCCACCGACGTCACAAGCGGCCTTTGCCGCATAGACCGCCTCCAACGAGCAGCGAGCGGTCAAAGCGTCGGCGCACTGATCGGGAAGAGCCCTGTGGTCGAGTAGGTCTAGACAGCGGGGTCCGAGTCCGGATGACGTGTACGTCCCCGGGAATGTCAGTGGTCGACCGCCCCTTCGAGAAGGGCCGGGCACGGAACCCAGACTAAGTAGCCGGCGACCTGCCCGCGACCGCTAGCTTCGTGCCCGACTCGTGGTGGCCCGATTCGGGCGCGATGCCCGGGTTCCCTCGGCTGACTGTGTTGCAACCTGGCGTTTTTCCGAGAGGCCAGCTTCGTGGCATTGCTGATGCCTTGGGGACATTGGCCGCGCTGTCCTGCGGGAGACGCAGCGCGGTGGACGCCGCCACGGGGCGGTCATTGTCCAAGACGAGAATCGGTTCGCGCCGTCTTCCTACAGAGGAGGCCCGTTATGGCGATCGATCAGAGGAAGCTCCAGGCGCTGCTCAGCCGAGCGGTGGCCGATATCGGCGCAAACTTCCATGCCGCGCTCGTGGTCACCGGGGACAAGCTCGGGCTATTCCGCGCATTGCACGAGCTCGGGCCGACGACATCCGGGGATCTTGCGAAGCACACCGGCACTCACGAGCGGTACGTGCGCGAGTGGCTTTCGGCAATGGCCGCTGGAGGGTACATCACCTATGAGGGCGCCAGCCAGGCGTTCTCCCTCTCTGAAGAGCAGGTGGTCGCTCTATTCGATGCCGACCTTCCGGGCGCGTTCCTGTTGGCCCAAGCCACCGTGAAGTCGGAGGCCCGGATCACCGAGATCTTCCGGTCGGGAAAGGGCATGGGTTGGCATGAGCACGACCCGGCCCTCTTCGAGGGCACCGAGCGCTTCTTCCGCCCTGGGTACGCCGTCAACCTCGTGCCGACCTGGATCCCCGCCCTCGACGGCGTGCAAGCCAAGCTCGAGCAGGGCGGCCTCGTCGCCGACATCGGCTGCGGTCACGGGTCCTCGACGATGCTCATGGCCAAGGCGTTCCCGGCCTCCCGGTTCGTGGGGTTCGACTACCATCGTCAGTCGATCGAGCGGGCGCGCCAGGCCGCGAAGCAGGAGGGTCTGGATGATCGCGTCACCTTCGAGGTTGCGAGCGCCACGGATTATCCCGGCCGCGGCTACGATTTGGTCGCGTTCTTCGACTCGCTGCACGACATGGGCGACCCGGTCGGCGTGGGGCACCACGTGCGTCGATCGCTCGACGCTACCGGCGCGTGGATGCTGGTCGAACCGTTCGCCCATGACCGCCTGGAGGAGAACCTGAACCCCGTCGGTCGGATGTATTACGCGGCGTCCACGATGCTCTGCACGCCGAACTCCCTGTC
>Ga0310810_10003651_pt1 | contig 16847 bp, 17 predicted proteins | sample NCmetagenome_FD_207641 | JGI IMG/M metagenome (GOLD analysis project Ga0310810, IMG submission 207641) | Soil microbial communities from experimental microcosm in Duke University, North Carolina, United States - NC | ecosystem: Engineered > Artificial ecosystem > Soil microcosm > Unclassified ... | reverse complement strand
CGCAGGGGTCAGTCTTCGCGAGCAGTGCGACGTCCGTTCGATACTTGTCGAAGGGGAGCGCGCGCGTGGTGTTGTGACGTCGAGCGGCGCCATTCCGGCCCACCTCATCGTGCTCGCGTGCGGGGCGTGGATCAATCTCATCGGTGGTCAGGGTACGGAGGAGTTGCCCGCAATCAAACCGGTGAAGGGGCAAATGGTGGCATGCGAGCCGCCCGCGAACGTTGTGCTGCCGGCCTCGTTGATCTGGGGCGAGGGCGTTTATCTGGTGCCGCGGCACGGACGCCTGCTCGTGGGCGCTACCGTGGAAGAGGCGGGCTTCGATATTTCCGTTTCGCACGACGCGTGCGAGCGCCTGGTCAGCGCTGCTGCGCGAGTCATTCCAGTGCTCCGTGATTGGCCTATTGCCGAAATGTGGGCCGGCTTGCGCCCGCGTTCGGCGGACGACTTGCCGGTGCTCGGCGCGAGCGCGATTCCTGGTCTCTACATCGCGAGCGGACAATTCCGAAATGGCATCCTCTTTGCTCCTGCGGTTGCGGATGCAATGACCGCTTCAATTCTGGGCGAGGTTTCCATCGGCGTACCGGCGTTCCACCCGTCACGATTTTCACCTTCATTTTAGAAATCGTCATGAATTTCATTCTGCATTCCAGGCTCGCGGCCGAGACGGCGTTCGTCGCCGATTGGGACCTATCGCGCGTGCTTCTGATGAACGACAAACGTTTTCCGTGGATCGTGCTGGTGCCGCGGCGCGCCGACGCGAGCGAAATCTTCGATCTGGAAGCAAGCGCGCGAATATTGCTTATTTCGGAAATTGCGCGCGCGAGCGAACGGCTGAAGGCGTGGGCAGAGGTTCGCGGCGGCTGTAACAAGATCAATGTCGGCAGTCTCGGCAATATGGTGCCGCAACTGCACGTCCATGTCGTCGCGCGATCCAAAGCGGATTCGGCATGGCCCGGACCGGTTTGGGGGGCGGGACAGCCTGTCCCATATGACGCGGCCGAACTCTCCCAAGTTGCCGCCGAATTGCGTGGTGTCCTTTAGAAGTCCGGTGTCTCGGCTTGCGGGATCGGATCGAGGCCTTGGTAAACTGGTCCGATGGGATTTTCCGCGCAGGCGACTTCCAGCCAAGGCGTCTCGACTTTGGTGTAGTGCTTCGTCACCTCATACGGTGCTTTGAACGCACCGGGATCCTCGACGCGCGCGCGCAAATCGATCGCCTTGCCGTCGGCACTGAGCTTCCAACGCTCGATCACGTGCAGCGCCGTGGTGTGCGGCGTGCGGAACAGATCGACATAGGTACGGTCGTTCAGCCCAATTGTGTCGATGACAAGCGTGTCGCCGTTTTCGTAATGACCGACGGACTCGCCATACCACGAAGGTTTCGGATTTGGAGAGTGTGCCTTGTTCAAAGCGACGCGGCGAACTTCGCTGCTTTGGTTCTTAAGAATCACGACTTCGTTGGCGCTCTGGATTATGAAGGTCGGACCATTGTAACGCATGTAGGCCGGAAGTCCGTGCGGCCAGCAGCTCGACGAGACCGCGTGCAACGGCTGTCCAGCGAGGACGTGTTCGTTCTGTGTCTTCAGCCGCTCAACCACCCATGGCTGCAGATTGGGGTTGGTTAGGTCGAGCACCGGAAACGAGGTGTCCATGTCGTACGGATGCTCTTTTGGAAAAATCACGGGATCGACCGTGACGGGCTGAGGTCCGCTGGACGAAGGGTCAAGCCCGGTCGGACTTCTGCTCTGCCAGGCGACATTGGCGGCGGACGAAAAATCGGGAATGCGTTCTTGCGGTGCGCCCAGTGCAAGCGATGGGTCACCGCACGCCAGTGCAGCCGCTAGGCCGCAGCGCCCGAGGAGACGTAGCGCGCCTTTCGCGGCTGGCTCTCTCGGAAGAGACGCCGGATCGTGGGCCATCCCTTCACTTCCTTCCCAGCGGCCCCGGGAAATTACCATCGGGGCAGGGCTTTCTTAAGGGGACTCGCTTGCCGGCTCACAGCAGTTGGCACGCCCGTTGCGAGATGCTGCAGGAGAACCGAGAGCGCCCGTTTTTCATGATCACCCAGCCTGCTTCCGTTGTTGCCACCGGTCACAGTGACGTGCTCGCGGCGCTGCAAGTGGCGAGCCGAAAAACGGGACTCGATTTCGACTACCTTTTGAACACGGCTATGCGTGAGAGCAGCCTGAATAGCCAAGCGAAATCAAAGAGTTCGTCGGCCTCCGGCCTGTTCCAGTTCATCGATCAGACCTGGCTCGGCTTGATCAAGCAGTTTGGCGAGCGGTACGGCCTTGGCGCTTACGCCGGCGCAATCCAACAAACCGCCGACGGCAAATACACGGTTGCCTCGGCCGATACGAGGGCGGCAATTCTTGCCCTGCGGCAGGATCCGCAGGTCTCCGCCTGTATGGCCGGAGAGAACGCCAAGCAGACCAAGCAGTCACTGGAATGCGCGCTCGGACGCGAAGTCTGCGGCGGCGAGCTGTATGCGGCGCATTTCCTTGGCCCCAGCGGCGCACGCCGCCTGATCCAGCTCAACGAAAGCGATCCGAGCGGGCGCGCCGAGGTGGCGTTCCCGCAAGCCGCCAAAGCGAATCACGCGATGTTCTATCGCGCCGACGGCACGTCGAAGAACGTAGGCGAATTGTACGGCGCAATCGTCAATCAGTCTTCTCCTCGGCCGCCGACACACATGCCGTCGCCGCAGAAGCCGAACGAACCCGCGTTGGTCACTATCGCCTCAAATTCCGGTGCGAAGGCCACGGCCGAGATCATGTCCGCCTTCACTGAGCCGGTACTACCGGTTGCGCCGGTTGTTACTTCCTTGAGCGACACCGACGATTCGCTACCCATGGGCTTCTATCGAGGCCCGACGGACATGGCTCGCAGGCAAGCACCGGTCGAGGTGCGCTCCCTGCCACAATCGCCTATGTTGCTGAGCCCAGGCGTGGTCGAAATTCTCGCATCACTCTCGCCGGCGAAGATGTTGGCTTCGGCCTGAGCTTCCGATCAGCGCAAAAAATAATGGCCGCCTAATGGGGCGGCCATTTCGTTTGCGCGCGAGCGCGCGGGTTACGCAGCGGCGCGTTTCTCCAGGAACACCTCTACCTGCCGCTCAAGTTCGCTGGCGAGAATCGTGGCCATTTGGTTGGAAGGATCCTTGATGCCGTCGCGCACGATGACCTTAATCGCGTCGACATGTGCATCGATGAGTGTGAGCGGCAACTCGCCGAAGAGCTTCGAATCATCGGTGAGCTTGCACAGGGACGAGGCGACGCGCGCGACCAGCGGAAAATCGAAGGTGGACGCCTGTCCTTTAAGATCGTGCGCAGTGCGATAAAGATTGCTGAGGTTTGCGACGTCGACTTGCTTTTCGTAAATGTCGCGCGCGTCCAAGAGCTGCTTGACGTCGTTGAGAATCCAGACGGCGAACTCATCTCGGAGATCTTCGACCGCGCTTTCGGCGCGCTGGATCGCGGCATGGTCAAGACCGCCCCCGCCCCCGACCTTGGCCTTGAGAATGTTCGGCGGCATGAAGATTTCAATCGGTTGCTGCTTTGCCATAAGAGTCTCCTGGCGCGATCACGCCGCGGTTGCGGGAATTGTCCTGTTTTCGTTTTCGGAACGGCGGCGTTCCGGGCCCTGGTACCCGCCTTCGCGGCGGCGCCGGCACGGACCGAAATAAGATTTGGTGCGCACGTAAGGGCGCGGATGCTCGATGACTGAAACCAAGCGGTTGAGGATTGCTTTGGCGGAAACCGGTTTGGCGAGGAACTCGGTAACGCCGGCGTCGCGGGCCAAATTGACTCGCTCGACGCTCGTGTGACCTGTGAGCATCACGATGGGCAGGAACGGATTGGGCGAGTCAGGCGCGTTGCGAATTCGCTCGGTTAGTTCGATGCCGCTCATTCCGCTCATGACCCAGTCGACAAAAATGATGTCGCACGGATTGAGGCTGAGAATTTTCCACGCATCTTCGCCACTTCCCGCCTCGTAGATGGTTTTGACGCCAAGGGCGTCCAGCACGGTGCTCACCAGCATGCGCATGTGCTTGTTGTCGTCGACGACGACGATCTTGAGGCGATCAAAATGGTAGCTCATCCGGTGCCAACCCAAGGCGCGTTCGCAGAGCCGCTTTCCTCCCCGCAGAAATTGCGCGGCCTTCGCTCAAACTATCGGTCGGGAGTTAACGTCGCGTTTAGGACAGGGCCGGGCGTGCGAAAATCGCGACTCAATAAAGGAATTGCTCCGCCAGGATCCGTTCGTTCAGGCTGTGGCCCGCATCGAACAGCATCGTCATGGTTGTAGAGCGGTCTTCGGCGATGTCGACGCGACTAACCTCGCGGACCTCCAGATTATCCGCCGTGGCGCTAACCGGGCGCTTGTCGGGTTCCAGGATATCCAGACGGATCTGCGCCTGGTGCGGGAGCAAGGCGCCGCGCCAGCGCCGCGGCCGGAACGGACTCAGCGGCGTGAGCGCCAGAAGTGCCGAGTCAATGGGAAGAATAGGGCCATGCGCGGACAAGTTGTACGCGGTGCTCCCTGCCGGCGTCGAAACGAGAATGCCGTCGCAAATCAGCTCGTCGAGGCGAACCTTTCCGTCCAGGACGATTCGCAGCTTGGCCGCCTGACGTGTCTCGCGCAGCAGCGACACCTCGTTGAAGGCGAGGGCTTCTCTGACGCCTGAGGGGCAGCTCGCGCGCATCAAGAGGGGATGCACCCGCGCCGGTTCGGCGGCTGCAAGACGCTGCGAAAGATCGGCCTCGCGGAATTCATTCATCAGGAATCCGACGGAGCCGAAGTTCATTCCATAGATAGGGACGTTACGGCCGACAAAGGTATGGAGTGTCTGGAGCATCAGGCCGTCGCCGCCGAGCGCAACGATGGCCGACGCGCTTTCGGGCTCAACCTCGCCGTAAATCTGGCGAAGCTTGACCAGCATGGTTTGCGCTTCGGGCGCTTCCGAAGCCACAAAATGCAGCTTGTCGGTCACGGACGCGTTAGCCGCCGGTCAGCGACATCGGGCGTGCGACCGCAGGGCGATTGTGCCGGCGGTCGATGATGAAGTCGTGCCCTTTGGGTTTGCGGCCGATGGCTTCGTCGATGGCAGCCTCCAGCACCGCATCGTCGGAGGAGGCCCGCAGCGGCGCTCGCAAATCGGCGGAGTCGTCCTGGCCCAGGCACATGTACAGCATGCCGGTGCAGGTCAGCCTGACCCGATTGCAGCTTTCACAAAAATTGTGACTCAAGGGCGTGATGAAGCCCAGCCTGCCGCCGGTTTCGCGAACGCGCACATAGCGGGCAGGCCCCCCGGTCCGGTCGTCCAGCGAGTCCATAGTAAAACGCTTGGCCAGGTTCGCTTTGACGAGGGAAAGGGGGAGATACTGCTCGGTGCGATCACCGTCGATATCGCCCATCGGCATGGTTTCGATGAGCGTGATGTCCATGCCGCGTTCGTGTGCCCAGGTGACGAGAGACGGGATTTCCGCCTCGTTCACGTCGCGTAAGGCCACGACATTAATCTTGACCTTGAGGCCAGCCTTTTGCGCCGCCTCAATTCCGGCAAGCACCTTGGGAAGATCGCCCCAGCGGGTGATCTGGCGGAACTTGTCGGCATCCAGCGTATCTACGGAGACGTTGACGCGCTTTACTCCATTATCCGTCGTCAGCGTCAGCTCTTGCAGCGCGCCCGTCTCCAGATGCCGGCCAATCGAGCGCACCAGTTTCATCACGTCCCGCCGTACCAGGGGCTCGCCGCCGGTCAGCCGAAGCTTCCGCACGCCTTTGCGCACAAAGGCGCTGCACAGGCGATCAAGCTCTTCCAGAGAGAGCACGTCGGCCTTGGGCAGAAACGTCATGTGCTCGGGCATGCAGTAGACGCAGCGGAAGTCGCAGCGGTCGGTGACGGAGACGCGGAGGTAGCTGACGGTGCGGCCGAACGGGTCAATCATGGCCTACATGTAGCAAGCCCTGGCCGACATTTCCAATTCAGGCTTGGGCGGTCTTAAGCCTGTCCAAAGCTTCGGTTTTCTTGATCTGGGTAAAGATGGCGCCGATTTGCTTCTGATCCGACGGGGAGAGTTCGGCCGTCACGCGCCTGTGAAGCCGGGAGAGCCGGAAAACAGTGGTGAAAACCGAGCGGTCGATACCTGCTGCCCGGCAGGCCAATGCCACGGCCTGGGGGTTGGAGCCATAGAGCGCCTTGCGCAAGGTTTCGACGTCCATATTGAGGAGCTTGGCGAAAGCGCAATCGAACAGCTCCATTTGACCCTGGTTGAGCACCCGGATCAGAAATGAGGCGCGCAATTGCCCGGAGGCGTGCAGCTTATTGACCAGCTTTTGCGCGTTCTCCGCTGTGACCGGAACCTCATCGGACTGAAGCGCGGCGCTGGTTTCGCTGATCGCCTGGGTGAGCGGTCCGGCCAGTTGCGGGTACCGGGCCGACAGCGCAGTTTTCAGTGCACCCGAAACCCATTCGTACATGGTTTGCGCGATCTCAGGGGGGAGGTCTCGCCGTTCAGTCAATGGGCCTAGCAGGCCGGGGACTTGCCGGGCCTGCTCGCCAAGCTGGCTGAAGGTTCGGGGCGCGATACGAGCGCTGCGGTTGCGCAACAGGGCGATCAGCGCCAACTCGCATGCGCCACGCGCAAGCGCGGCCGTGACGGTCTCACCGATATTGGGACGCTCGGCGATGGCAATCTGATGGGCGTGGGAGCCGCTGACGATCAGCCGCTCCAAATCCTGGTCGCAGAGCACGGGACTACGCGCCAGGATCGGGCGCGCCACTTCAATTCTGTCGTCGGCAAGGAGCAGGATGATTTCGTGCGGCGCGTCAGGTTCGCCTGCTAATCTTTCGGCCAGGCTGATGCGGATGGACATTTCCACATCTTTGGACAGCCGTCTGAGAATGTCGGCCGCCAACTGGCGTTCGTGCGGCGAAAACGAGGGACTCTGGTGTTCGAAGAGCGTGGCGACCGCGAGATAGATTTCTTCGAAGCGGGACTTTGGCGAGAACACGGAATTCGCGAGCCGCATCAACTCGACGTTTCGCCCTTGCCGCGCTGTCATAAACGGTGCCCCCGGCGAGATTGCCTCGCCCCCTATCCACCCACAGCCTAGCGGCCCGCCGTTAACATGATATTAAGCGCTAACAAATGCAGGCGCTTGACGACGAAAAGCCACAGTCGCCGCGCTCAAAAAGGTAAAGGCATGAGATACGGCATTGGACAGCCGGTCCGGCGCAAAGAAGACATTCGCCTCGTCACCGGACGCGGTTGCTACCTCGACGACATACAGCTCCCTGGCACCGCTTATGCCTATTTCGTTCGGAGTCCGCATGCCCACGGGCTCATCCTTGGTATCGACACGAGCGCCGCGCAGGAGGCGCCCGGCGTCATCGGCGTGTTGACCGCCTCAGACCTTCCGGAGACCGGCACCATCCCGGTCCGGGGCGTGTTCAAGAACCGTGATGGTTCAGCCCCCAAGGAATCGCCCAAGCTGCTCCTGCCTGCCGACAAGGTCCGCTTTGCCGGAGAAGCAGTAGCGATGGTGGTGGCAGAGACTGCAGCGCTGGCAAAGGATGCTGCCGAACTTGTCAGGGTCGACTACGAGCCTCATGCCGCCGCAGCAACACTGGAAACAGTGGCGGAGGCGCCGCCGGTGTGGGACCATGCGCCCGGCAATCTGGCGTTTGACTGGGCCGACGGGAACGAAGCCGCGTGCGTCGCCGCGTTCGCCTCCGCCGCCAAAACAGTTTCCCTCGAACTGGTACAAAACCGTGTTGCGCCCAATCCGATGGAGCCGCGTGGCGCTATCGGCACCTATGATCCGGCGCTCGACCACTACACGCTTTACACCTCGACCCAGGGCTCGAGCGGCGCCCGCGAAAAAGTCGCTGCTCAGATACTGAAAATCCCGCAAGAGAAGCTGCGCGTGATCACCCCCGATGTTGGTGGCGGCTTCGGCTTGAAGACAGCAGTTTCCGCCGAGGTGCCTTTGGTCTTGATTGCCGCCAAAGCATTCGGCCGGCCGGTCAAGTGGGTCGGCGAACGCATGGAAGCCTTTCTCGCCGACGGACACGGTCGCGACGTCAAAATGAAGGGTGAGCTGGCGCTTGATGCCGATGCGCGCATCCTGGCGTTGAGGCTCACCAGTCGCGCAAACCTCGGCGCCTACATGACGCATGTCGGGCCACTTATTCCGACCATGGGCTTGCGCGTCATGGGGAGTGTGTACCGCGTGCCGGCCGTATTCGCGCAAGTGAAAGGCTATTTCACTAATACGACAACGATCACCGCCTATAGAGGCGCGGGGAGACCCGAGGCGATCTACGTCACCGAGCGCCTAATGGACCTTGCCGCCTCGGAGTTCGGGATCGACAGGCTCGAAATCCGCCGCCGCAATCTCATTACGCCCGCCGAACTGCCGTATCGCAACTGGAGGGGGCTTTTGATCGATTCGGGCGATTTCATTACCAATCTGGATGAGGCGGCAAGCCGCGCCGATTGGAACGGCTTCGAGGCACGCCGACGCAGGTCCGAAGCCAACGGCAAGAGGCGCGGACGCGGAGTCAGCTATTATTTCGAAGCTTCAGGCGGGCCACCCGGCGCCGAGCCCTCCAAAATCCATTTCACTGACAATGGCGCGGTGGAGGTTTACGTGGCCACCCAGACGAATGGCCAGGGGCACGAAACCACCTTCGCGCAGCTTGTTTCGGACCGCCTGGGCGTGCCGTTCGACTCGGTGATCATCAAACAAGGCGATACCGATGACGCCCTGTCGGGCGCTGGCACGGTGGGCTCACGCTCGCTGCAGACCGCCGGAAACGCGATTGCTTTAGCGACGGAAGCGATCGTGACCAAAGGCAAGGTCGCGGCGGGGCAGGTGCTTCAGGCGGGTGGGGCGCCGGTGAATTTCGAAATCGCGGAAGACATTGGACGCTTCGCGGTGGCCGGAACGGCGCGCGCGATCACAGTGACCGAGCTTGCGGTAGCTCTCAAGCGAGAACGGCTTCCGGGCTTCGAAAACGGGCTCAACGAGTCCGGCACCTTCGATTCGCCGCCAACCTTCCCCAACGGTTGTCACATTTGCGAAGTCGAGGTCGATCCGGAGACCGGCAGCGTCGCAATCGACCGGTACGTGATCGTCGATGACGTGGGCCGCGTCATCAACCCGCTCATCGTCGATGGCCAAATCCATGGCGGCGTGGCGCAGGGCTTGGGCCAGGCTCTGATGGAGGAATGCGTTTACGACCGCGACTCCGGTCAGCTCATGACGGCGACCTTCGTCGATTACGTCATGCCGCGCGCCGACGACATGCCCGATCTCGACATCTCGTATAACGAGATTCCGTGCATCACAAATCCGATCGGCGCGAAGGGAGCGGGCGAGGCGGGGACGATCGGTTCTCTTCCTGCGATTATCGGGGCAATCTCGGATGCGCTAAAGGTACCGCACATCGACATGCCGGCGACTTCTGAGAAGATTTGGCGCGCCGCGCGCGGCGAGGCGGCGTAATCAATATTTGTAATTGATCCCCAGCACAAATCCGTGCCGGTCGATCTCGACCTTGGTCGGTATGCCGGCGAGCGACAAGTGCGGCTTGGACCCCATGCTCCACTGATATCCCAAGCTGCCCAGGAGTTTTTGGTTGAAGCCCAAGGTGACGCCGCCGCGTAGCTGATAGGCGCTCACCCAATCGCTGCCGCTTATACCGAGAATGCGCTGGTTGAGACCGATCATGCCGATGCGCGCGCCGATGAACGGCTTCATGCGCCAGGCACCGTCGCTGATTTCATACATCCCATTCAGCATGACGCTGGTCGTCGTGATGCCGCCGCTGACCGGCAGATTGGCCAAACGCTCCGGCGACTCCAATTTCGTGACGCTCTCCACATCGGTCTTGAAGCCGTTGCCAAAATCGTAGCCGTACGCTGTGCCGAACGATCTACCCGGACCGAAACGCTCGATCTGCATGCTGCCGGCCTGGGCAACGTCCGACGCGATAAAGAAATTGCCTTTGTCGGCGAGATAAGCACCGGCTTGTTGCGCCAGAGCGTTGCCGGTTACTAATACGACCGCCCCCCCAATGAGCAGCCGAGTCCACATCATCGTTGTTGTCCGCTAAGGCGACTGTTCTATTTTCCGTGCCGCAGACACAACGCGCAAATTGAAAACCGGTTTAGCGTAAATAGGCAAAAACCCAGGATTTCCGGGTTATTCCCGAGGCAAGTATTCGGGTTATTCCCTAGGAGGCGAGACGGATTCGGAGGCCTGCGCCACCATTTTTGCGACGCTGACATAGTCGGTTTTTCCCGTGCCCAACACAGGAACGTCCGTGATCGGAATAACGCGTCTGGGAACCGCAAGTTCCGGCACACCATGATTGCGCACCCAGACCAAGAGCTCGCTCCGTGATGCCTCCGGGTTGGTCGTCACGAGCACGATGCTTTCGCCCTTGCGGCCGTCGGGAATGCAGATTGCTGCATGTGCGTAATCGGGCCACAGCGCGGAGGCGCAGTTCTCTACGACGTTCAGCGAAACGGTTTCGCCGCCGATCTTGGCGAAGCGCTTCAGCCGGCCCCGAATCGAGACATAGCCTTCCTCGTCGATCGAAACGACATCGCCGGTATCGTGCCAGCCCCTCGCAGGTGCAGTAATCTCGCCCGGCCGTTCGGGGCTGAGATAGCCGAGCATGATGTTCGGCCCTTTCACGAACAGCCGGCCGCCGTCGCGGATTCCCTCCACCGGTTCGACGCGGACTTCGATCTCGGGCATGAGGTGACCCACCGTTCCCGGCCGGTTCGCGCCGAGCTGATTGGCGGCGATGACGGGCGCCGCCTCGGTGACGCCGTAACCTTCGAGCAGTTCGACCCGATAGTGCCGCCTGATGAGCTGCCGGGTCTCGTCGCGAACCCGTTCTGCGCCGCACACAGCCAGTCTCAGACTCGACAGCTCTTTGTCGGACGCCGCCCGGATGTACTGGGACATGAATGTGTCGGTGCCCAGCAAGATCGTTGCCGCGTTCTCGCGGATGCGGCGAACGATCTCGCGCGGTTGCAGCGGAGTAGGGTGCAGCACCGCCTTGATGCCGAGATAGAGCGGCATCAGCGCGCCGACCGTCAGCCCGAACGAATGAAAGGTGGGCAGCGGATTGAAAACGACGTCGCTGGTGTGCAGCACGATATGGGAACGCACCTGCTCGATATTGGAAAGAATATTGGCGTGCGACAGCGCCACGCCCTTGGGTTCGCCTTCGGTGCCGGACGTGAACAGCACCACCGCCGCCGCATCCGGCGAGACCCGCGCTGCGACCGCACCCGGGACCACAGACCCGATCGCCGCCGCGGCCTTGTCGAAGACGGAAAGCTTCGCGCGCACGTCCTCGAGGTAGATCAGTTCGGCGCTACCCCTAAGCTCGGCTTCCAGGCTCTCGAATTTCCCCAGCTCGATGAACCTGTGCGCCGTCACGATGCGTTTGATCCGGGCCGCGCGCAGCGCCGCCTGGATCGTCATCGCGCCGGCGGTGAAATTGAGCATCGCCGCGACACGTCCGTAAACCGTGAGCGCGAAAACGGATATCACCGATCCCGCACCCGTCGGCAGAAGCACGCCGATCGATTCGCCTCTTCGCGTTCCCTTCTTCAGCGCATGACCGAGAGCAAGAGCCGCGCGGCAGATCTCGGTGTAGGTGAGGGCGCGCCCGTCGCCGTCGATGAGAATGGCGCGCTCGCCGCCATATGTGCGCGCGGCCTGCATAAGCGCGCCGAACAGTGTGCGCCTGCCGCGATCCGGATCGTAGCCGTTGGGGGAATCCGTCAAGGGCGCTCCTCCGCAGTGCTCAGCCTAACTCAACGGATCGAGCATACAAGTTGCCCCGCGCACGATAGGACGTGATTTCGTAAGAACCAGGCGTTAGGAATGGGTCATGGCCACGATTTTCGATCAGGCGACAAAGGACGCGCGCCCGCGTCATCCCGAGAAGGCGCACCGGCCGGACTCGCCGCCCCCCCGCAAGCCGGAATGGATTCGCGTCAAGGCTCCCAACGGACGCGGTTACGCCAATACGCGCGATATCGTCCGCGCGCACGGGCTGCACACGGTTTGCGAAGAGGCGGGCTGCCCCAATATCGGCGAGTGCTGGGAGAAGGCGCACGCCACGATGATGATCATGGGCGATACCTGCACGCGGGCCTGCGCCTTCTGCAACGTGCGAACGGGTTTGCCGGGGCCGCTCGACGCCGGAGAGCCCGAGCGGGTTGCTCGCGCGGTCGAGAAACTTGGGCTGGCCCATGTCGTAATTACTTCGGTTGACCGCGACGATCTCGAAGACGGCGGCGCGGCGCATTTCGCGGCCACGGTGCGGGCAATCAGAGCACGCGCACCCCACACGACGATCGAGATTCTCACACCCGACTTCCTGCGCAAAGATGGTGCGATCGACACGGTGATGCGCGATCCCCCGGATGTCTTCAACCACAATCTCGAAACGGTGCCGCGGCTTTACCTCTCGGTGCGGCCCGGCGCGCGTTATTTCGCGTCGTTGCAATTGCTATCGCGTGTAAAGGAGATCGACCCGGGCGCTTTCACGAAGTCCGGACTGATGGTGGGCCTGGGCGAAACGCGCGAGGAGATCATGCAGGTGATGGACGACTTGCGCGCGGCGGGAGTCGATTTCCTGACCATCGGACAATATCTGCAGCCCAGCCGGAAGCATGCCGCGGTCGCGCGCTTCTGGACGCCGGATGAGTTCAAAGGTCTTGAGACGATCGCGCGCGCCAAAGGGTTCCTGATGGTGTCGGCGAGCCCGTTGACGCGTTCCTCTTATCATGCGGGCGAGGACTTCGCGCAGTTGCGCGCCGCGCGGTCGCGCGCCTAGAGCCGAAGCAAGTCGTTCATGCCGCTGCACCGCGAGACGCGTATTCTTCCGTACACCGCGGAACGGATGTACGGGATCGTCGGCGACGTCGAGCGCTACCCGGAATTCCTCCCCTGGTGCGAAAGCCTCGAAGTTCTCGAGCGCGAAAGCGAGGGCAAGGTCCAATACGTCACGGCCGAGATGACGATCGGATATGGCGGCCTGCATGAAAGCTATGTCAGCCGCGTGCAGCTCGACCGGGCCGCGCTCATGATCGAAGCACGCCACGTGAAGGGACCGTTCAAACGGCTTGATACGCGCTGGCGCTTCGTGCCTTTGGACAAAGGATCGGAAATCCATTTCCTGATCGACTTCGCCTTCAAGAGCGCGCTGCTTTCCGGCGTTGCGAACGTCGCGTTCGGATATGTCGCAAGCCGAATGGCGGAATCCTTCATCGCCCGGGCAAAGCAGTTGTACGGAGACGTGTCCGTTTAGATTTTAGAGAATTTGAAGCAGCAGTTTCAGTCCCGCTTCGACGCTTTTCATGCGCACTTGCGCGCGGCCGATGTCGCCGAAGCGGCATTCCAGATGCAGCATCGTCTGACCCTTTCGGGCAGCGGCAAAATGCACGAGCCCGATCGGTTTGGTCGGCGTATCGCCGGTTGGGCCCGCGATGCCGGTGCACGAGACCGCGAGATCGGCGTTGGAATTCTCGAGCGCCCCTTCCGCCATGGCGCGCGCGACTTCTTCGGAGACGGCGCCATATTGCCCGATAAGTTCCGGCGACACGCCAAGCATCTCCGTTTTGGCTCGGTTCGAGTAGACGACAAAACCGCGGTCTACCACGGCGGAAGCGCCGTCCAACTCCGTCATGGCGCTCGCCATGAGTCCGCCGGTGCAACTCTCCGCAAACGCGATGGTCAGTCTCGCGTCCGCAGCCGCATGCATCAGGCTCTTCGCCAAACTCAGAACCGATTCGGGAAACATCAGAACAACCTTATCCAGAGCATGCCGTAGAGGACGCCCGCTGCGATCAGCCCGGCGGCGACATCGTCCATCATGATTCCGAACCCGCCCGGCAGTCGCTCGAACGATGCCACTGGCCACGGCTTCCAGATGTCGAACAGGCGGAACAGAAGGAAGGCCATGAGAAAGGGCCGCCAGTCATGCCCGCGACCCGCCAGCGCCACGGGGATGAGCGCGAACCATTGGCCGGCAACCTCATCGAGCACGCACTCGGAAGGATCGTACAGGCGCACTTTGCGTGCATGCCGCCCGCAGGCCCAGACGCCGATCACCGTCGCGGCAGAGGCGCCCGCGACGACAGCCTTCCAGCCGTACAGAACCATCGCCCAGCCGAAGGGTAGCGCGGCAGCGGAAGCGAATGTGCCGGGTGCAAAGGCGATCCATCCGACGCCGAAGAACGTGGCGAGCAGCGTCGAGAAGCTTCTTCGCTCCGCCATCATGGCAGACGGATCGTGGCGACGGCCTGGGCCGCGATGCCTTCGCGCCGGCCGGTGAAGCCGAGACCCTCGGTGGTGGTGGCTTTGACGCTGACGCGCGTTGCTTCGATGCAGAGGATTTCGGCGATCCGGCCGCGCATTGCCTCGCGATGCGGCGCGACTTTGGGCCGTTCGCAGATCAGGGTCACGTCGACATGGGCAATGGCGCCGCCTCGCTGTCTTACCAATGCTGCCGCGTGCGCCAGAAACAGATGCGAGGGCGCGCCACGCCAGCGTTCATCCGTAGGCGGAAAATGCATGCCGATGTCGCCATCCCCCAGGGCGCCGAGCAGCGCATCGGTCAGTGCGTGCAGGCCCGCATCCGCGTCGGAATGGCCCTCCAGCCCGAACTCGTGCGAGATTTTAACGCCGCACAGCCAGACGTGGTCGCCTTTGGCGAAGCGGTGCACGTCAAAGCCCGTAGCCGTTCGGAAGTCCGGCAAGGCCGGCGTGGCGAGGCGTTCTGCCAGGGCAAAATCCTCAACGGTGGTGAGCTTCAGATTCATCGCTTCCCCTGTGACGGTTGCAAGCGAAAGGCCGGCGCGTTCCGCGAGCGCGAAATCGTCGGTGACGCTTTCCGCCGCGAATCGCCGATGCGCATCAAGGATGGACGCAAAGCGAAACCCCTGCGGCGTTTGCGCCCGTAACAGTCCCTCGCGGAGGACGAGCGAAAACGCGTCCCCGGATTTGCGCCGAAGGGTATCGGGAATTTCGAGCATGGGAGCCACCGCCTCAGCGGAATCGAGTGCGTCGATGACGCGGCCGATGACAGCCGGAGAAACCAGCGGCCGCGCCGCGTCGTGGATCAGCACGTGCTCCGGCTTGCGGTTGGCGAGCGCCTCAAGGCCATTACGAACCGACTCTTGGCGAGTCGCGCCACCGACAACCGGCGGCAAAACGCCGAGCCCGGCGACCGCGGCTTCATAGGTCGAGCGGTCCTCGGTGCGAATCACCGCCAGGACATGCGACACCCGGCTGCTCGCGAGAAAAGCCTCGGCCGCCCAGCGAAGCACAGGCTTTCCGCCCAATTTCCAATACTGTTTCGGGAGAAGCACGCCTTCCCGGTCGGGGCTCTGTGCGCGCTCTCCCCGTCCTGCCGCGACAATCAGGGCAGCGATATCGGCCATGGCTCTGTCTAACTGCCCCTTGTTTTTGTGGAAAGAGCAGGGTTTCATTGCTCATGGATTAGGCATCGTGTATGACTGCCTAAGTTATGAGCAGGACAGCCATGCGGGCGCCCCGGGCAAAGGACGAAAGACCGAGCAACCTTGGCTTGGCCGCAACTGTCGCCTCTGCGCTTCCAATGCCGGTCCTGATCATTGGTGCTGGCGACGAGCTTCTCTACGCGAACCAAGCCGCCGAGCAGTTCTTCGCGATGGGGGTGGGTCTCCTGCTGAAGCAGAGATTTGCCGACCTGCTGCCGTTCGGAAGTCCGCTCCTGCACCTTGTAGAGCAGGCTAGGGAACGTGGCGCCTCGATTGCGGAGCGCAACGTGGACCTCACCACGCCGCGGCTCGGGGAAAAGCTGGCAGACGTGACGCTGACTCCGACCGATGACGACGCGGTCATTTTGCTGCTGCAGGAACGGAGTCTGGCGCAGCGAATCGACCGCCAGCTGCTCTATCGCGGGGCCGCGCGCTCGATGAGTGGCATGGCCGCGGTACTGGCGCATGAGATCAAGAATCCGCTGGCCGGGATTCGGGGCGCGGCGCAGCTTCTCGAAGAATCGGTGTCGCCCAACGACCGCTCGCTCGCACAGCTGATCTGCAACGAGGCGGACCGCATCCGCGCACTGATCGATCGGATGGAGTCCTTCGGCGACCCGATGGCACTCGCACGTGCGCCGGTGAACATTCACGAGGTGCTGGATCGCGTGAAGCGCGTGGCCGAGACGAGCTTCGGCCGCCGGCTGCGCATCGTGGAAAATTTCGATCCCTCCCTGCCGCCGGTTTGGGGCGACCGCGACAATCTCATCCAGGCCTTCATGAACATCGTGCGCAATGCCGCCGATGCGCTGCAAGGCGAGAACGGCGAGATCGTGCTCACGACGGGCTATCGCCCCGGCGTGCGTATCGCCACGTCCGTGAGCGGGCAGGGGCACAAGGACCGTCTCAGCCTGCCGCTCGAAGTCACCGTGCGCGACAACGGACCGGGGATCGCGCCCGATCTGTTGCCCTACATCTTCGATCCCTTCATCACTACCAAGACTCACGGCGCCGGATTGGGGCTGGCGCTCGTCGCCAAGATCATCGGCGACCATGGCGGCGTGATCGAATGCGAATCGCAGCCGCGGCGCACGCTGTTCCGCATTCTGCTGCCGGTCGCATCTCCACAAACACAAAACCAACACGGTGAAAACAGGCATGCCTGAGGGCACGATTTTGATTTGCGACGACGATGCGGCCATTCGCACCGTCCTCAATCAGGCTCTGGGACGCGCGGGCTACGACGTGCGCACCACCGCCAACGCGGCCGGGCTGTGGCGCTGG